>Ga0256835_1000116_pt1 | contig 63874 bp, 59 predicted proteins | sample PIR30metaG_FD_185972 | JGI IMG/M metagenome (GOLD analysis project Ga0256835, IMG submission 185972) | Hydrothermal vent microbial communities from East Pacific Rise, Pacific Ocean - PIR-30 | ecosystem: Environmental > Aquatic > Marine > Hydrothermal vents | place: Pacific Ocean: East Pacific...
ACCTTGACGTTGATGACGCCGGCGGCGCCGACGGCCAGCGCCTGACGGGCGCTGCGGGCCGAGGTTATCGACTCGTCGAGGCAGATGGGCGTTTGCAGCTTCTTTTGCAGCTCGGCGTGGTCGAGGATGTCGTCGTACTCGAGCGGCTGCTCGATGTAGTCGAGGCCGTACTGGTCGAGGGCGGCCAGATTGCGCGCCTGGGCCAGGGTGTAGGCCGAGTTGGCGTCGACGGTTAGGTGGGCGTCTGGGAAGGCCTGGCGGACGGCGGCGACCACCTGTACGTCCCAGCCGGGCTTGATTTTTAGCTTGATGCGGCGGTAGCCCTGCTCCAGGTGCCTGCCAACGGTGGCGATGGTTTCTTCCAGGCTCTTCTGCACGCCGAGCGATACGCCAACCGGAAGCTCCTGGCGGACGCCGCCGAGCAGCTGCCAGAGCGGCTCTTCCAGGTATCTGGCCCACAAGTCCCAGAAGGCCATCTCGACCATCGCCTTGGCCATCTGGTTGCCGCGGTAGGGGGCCAGGGCCGCGGCCAGCTCTTCGGGGTTGGCCCAGTCGCGCTCCAGCGCCAGCGGCAAGAATACCCGCTGCAAGAGGTCCATCGCCCCGGCTATCGTTTCTTCCCGGTAGCGTGGCAGCGGCGTCATGACGCCTTCGGAGTAGCCCTCCAATCCCTCCGTCCGAAGAACCAATAGCGGAACCGTGCGATGCGTTTGCACGCCAAATGATGTTTCAAATCTAAATTTCAACGGCAACTCGACTATTATGACCTCTGCCGATTCTACTTTCATAACACTATTCTACCCGCGCATCAGTCGAGGGAGAAAAAGTACCACCTCAGGCCACAGGGTTATCAAGGCAGCCAGCCCCATAAGTATCGCAAAGAATGGAAAGGCAGCCCTGGCCACTTTTAGGATGGGAGCGCCGGCTACGCCCTGGATTACGAAGAGATTGAACCCCACTGGCGGGGTCACCTGGGCTGCTTCCACCATGAGCACCAGAAAGATACCGAACCATAGGGGGCTGAAGCCCGCCTGCGTAATGAGCGGAAGCGTAATGGGGAGGGTTATCACTATCATGCTAATTCCATCCAGGAAAAATCCTAGTACTATGTAAAAAGCCGCGATGACGATTACTAATAAGTATTTGGATAAACCAAGGGATGCAATCCAGGAAGCCAGTGCCGTAGGAATACCCATGAAACCCATCGCGGTTGAGAGGAGTGAAGCTCCTGCAATTATTAGACCAATCATGCTGGTAGTTCTGACACTGCCCAATACCGCCTCCTTGAAGCTGGCCGGTGAAAGCGAGCGGTAGGCGACGGCTAGCAAAAAAGCTCCCAATACTCCTATGGCGGCAGATTCAGTAGGTGTAGCAAAACCCATATATATGCTACCTAGCACCATGATGATCAGGAGCGTTACCGGCAGGAGGTTGAGCAAGCCGCGAATTCTGTCTTTCCATGAATAGCTGTCACCCCCCGGGGCTTTATCAGGCCAGCGTAGGCCGGCATACATGATGTAGAGCATAAAGCTTCCAGCAAGTAACAGGCCAGGCAATACTCCGGCGATGAAGAGTTTTCCAATGGATACTTCAGCCAGCACCCCATAGATGATCATCACCAGTGAAGGAGGTATCAAGAAACCTAAGGTACCAGCACCGGCGAGAGAGCCCAAAATGAGATCGTCATCGTAGCCGCGCTTTCTAAGTTCCGGGATATTAATCTTGCCGATAGTGGCCGCGGTAGCTGCTGAGGATCCGGATACCGCTGCGAAGATGGTGCTCGCTACTACATTGGTATGTAAAAGTCTGCCCGGCAACCAGGCCAACCATGGTGCGAGCCCGTCAAACATCCGTTCGGAAATACGCGTACGCAGCAGAAGTTCACCCATGAATATAAATAGCGGTAAGGCGACCAGCGCCCACGAGTCCGTTGCGTTCCAGGCGATGTTGCCTAGCAATCTCAAGGGTGGTGTCGTGGTAAAGAGATCGATTGAAACTAGCGCCACGGTAAAAAGCGATACGAAAACCCAGACACTCATTCCCAGCAACAAAAACAGAATGGCCAGAAGAACTATGACGGCAATCAGCGGATTCATAGCTTCTCCTTTGCGATGTTGCGCAACAGGAAAGACAGGAACCCAACCCACAACACAATCGCACCGATCAGGGTCAACGCGTAGGGATAAACAAGCGGTGTGCGTGAGGGAAGGAAGCTGCGGGTGCCGTATTTCCAGGCATCAATCACCTGTTCCGACAGTGCCCAAACAAGTAGTGTAGCAAAAAGCAATCCAAGTACGCCCGCTATTACATCGAGGCGACGTTGCCATCCAGGGTCGAGTCTTTCGCGCAGCAGCCCTACACGAATATGTTCTCCGTTTATTAATGTATAGCCAGCTGCAAGGTATACCATTCCGGCCATGAAATACCCTGAATACTCTTCAGCCACTAGCGTGCTACGGCCAAAAAACTGTCTCAGTGCTATCTCGTAGAGAATGAGCGCTGTGGTGATAAGCAGCAGAAAGCCGGCCACCCATCCTGCAAGGGTGGCCAGGCGATCTGCGGCCCTGACAATGGACCGCATTTTGTCTCCTTACTTGCCTTTGAAGGCGTCTAGGACTTCTCGCGCCTGGGCACCGGCTTCAGCAACCCACTTGTCGAGGATTCTTTGAGCAGCCGCTTCCATGGCCGCTTGCAATTCCGGGGTGATGTCCTTGATCACCTTCATGCCGTGATTTGTAAGGGCGATTCCCGAAACCAGATCGGCTTTTTCCGATGCCTTCCACTGGAATGCTTCGACTTCGGCGGCCGCATCCAGTATTGCCTGCTGCTGATCTGCGGGCAATTTATCAAAAGCGTGTTTGTTGACGATGACCATATTCAGTGGGAAAGCATAATTGATTCTGTGGAAGTAGTCTGTAACTTCCCACAATTTCGCATCCACGCCGGTTTGCGTCGAGGTTAGCACGCCGTTTACAAGACCCGTGGACAACGCTGTATAGAGCTCGCTAAACGGTATGGCGATACCTTGCCCTCCCAGCAAGGTCACGAATTCCGCCGAATTTGAGTCGTAAGTACGAATTTTAAGACCCTTGAAGTCGGCAGTGGTTTTCAGCTGTCGCTTGGTATATATGCCGCTGGGGGGCCAGGGAACAGCGTAAAGAAGCTTGGCGTTGTGCCGTGCTAGCGCTTTTTCGTAGTATGGCTTGGCAATTTGATATAGCTTCCACGCTTCATCGTAATTTTTTACGAGCAGCGGCACAGAAGTCAGGCCGAATATGGGATCGTCGCCGCGGGCATTGCCCATCAACAGTTCTGCTATGGGGAGGGTGCCACTACGAACGGCCCCCAATACTTCCTGCCCCTTGAAGCCCAGAGCACCGCCGGGATGAACGTTTATCTGAAGGTTTCCGCCAGTCTTGCTGGCTACAAGGTCGGCGAACATAACCACGCCTTTGGTGTGGAAGTTGCCGGCGGGCCAGGCGATGTGCATATCCCATTTACTCTTGGCAATTCCTAATCCGCTAAGCAAGAGAACGGCGGTGAGCAAAAGAGTATATCTTTTCATAATCACACCTCCCTAACCATTATAAAACGTTAAGCACCGCTTCCTTTGGCCCAATCCCAGCGTTTGGGCAATTCTCATGCAACAATATAAGAGGAGGTGGTGATGCGTACGATCGATTTGAATGCTGACGCAGGGGAGTCCTACGGCCCGTGGAAAATGGGTCGCGACAACGAGCTTTTTCCTATAATCAGCTCGGTAAATCTAGCAACAGGCTTCCACGCGGGTGACCCGCGAACCATTCTGAATGGCGTATCCCTGGCGCTACAGCACGGGGTATCCGTTGGGGCTCACCCGGGTTTTCCTGATCTGGTTGGTTTTGGCCGCCGCGACATGGCTGTTTCTCCCGAACAGGTGTATGCCGATACTATATACCAGATAGGTGCTTTGGCGGGATTTTTAAGAGTAAAAGGAATGGACTTGCATCACGTGAAACCTCACGGTGCCTTGTATTTGCAGATGTTGAGTAATTTTGATACCGCCGAAGCGGTGGCGGCGGCGGTACGGGATTATGACGCCAATCTGCCGCTGGTATTGCTGGGGGGGACGGTTATGGAGGACGCGGCGCGCAATGCAGGAGTGCGTTTCGTACGCGAGGCATTTCCCGATAGATCATATTTGGCGAACGGGCGGCTTGCGCCGCGCAGGATGGAAGGGGCCCTTGTGCGCAATCCTGAAGTGGTGGCCGAGAGGGCAGTAAAAATGGTTCTGGAGGGAAAAATAGAAGCCCTTGATGGAGGCATGGTCGAAATCAACGCGGAGACATTGTGCGTCCACGGTGATAACCCCGAAGCCGTAGCGATAGCCCGAGCGGTCCGTGATGCCCTAGAGAAGAACGGCGTGACGGTTAGCAGTTACTGATGCTAAGCGGCGCATATTTGATATATGGTCGGGGAATAAGCGAAGAAACCGCTGCCAGGATTGCTCGAGCATCTACGGTCATTGCATCACATCCGCCCCGCTGGTTGCTCGATTGGATTCCCAGTTATAATAGGATTTTTATCGAATATGATTCCCATATAATTAGCTGTCAGGACATTGCGCGCTGGGCTCGCACGCTTAACGCCGCCAGCACTGGCGAACGGCGCCATATAGAGGTGCCCGTCGTGTACAACGGTCCCGATCTTTTGTACGTATCCGAGCATGCTGGCCTGGACCCCGAAAACGTGCCAGCGATTCATGCAAGCGTGCTCTATCGCGTTTACGCTGTTGGTTTTACGCCAGGCTTTCCATTTATGGCTGAAGTGCCCGAGCCGCTGCGTGTGCCGCGCCGCCCCGAGCCGCGCAAGCGCGTACCACCACATTCTGTGGGAATAGCCGGAGTGCAAACCGGAATCTACCCTCAGGAAAGCCCTGGGGGTTGGAATCTCATAGGGCGCACCCTTGTTAGGGTATATGATCCCCGGCGCAATAAGCCGTTCTTGTTGCAACCGGGGGACACGGTTCGTTTTGTACCCGGTGAAGGCGAACCTCCCGGGGCACCCGAAAGATTAAACCTGCTCGATGCCGATGGGCCCGCACTATTTAGAGTTCTCGAGCCGGGCTTGTTGACCGTTCCGGTAGACAGCGGGAGATTCCGCGCCGGGCGTTTCGGGCTGGCCCGGAGCGGTCCCCTGGACCCCGTGTCGTTTCAGCTTGCCAACCGGCTGTTAGGCAACGACCGGAATGCTACGGTATTGGAAATGAACATAGCGGGCCCGGTTCTCGAGGCCTTATCCAACGTTTCCGTTGCAATCGTCAGTCAAACCATCAGTGGTAGCGTGCGTGGCAGGACGCTTACCATCAAAGCCGGAGAAGTTCTGGATATAAGGAAAATATATGACTCCGCCCGGGCATATCTTGCAATCGCGGGCGGGATTGCGACCGGTAAATTCATGGGCAGTTGCAGCCCCGACCTTAAGGGTGCAATCGGCGGGCCATTACGGGCCGGAGACGTGCTAATCGGAACCGAGAAGAAGCGGAAGACCATCGAGAGGGAATGGAAATTCTCCCGGCCAGATTCGGGCACAGTTTTTCTACGCCTGCTTCCCGGTCCTCAGGCCAGCCGTGAAGCGCTTGAGGCCCTCACTGGCAATACGTTCCACGTAGCCTCTGGCGACCGGATGGGATTGCGATTGGATGGGGCAGAGGTTCCCGGTGGAGAGCTCATCAGCGAGGGCGTCCCCATTGGCTCGGTGCAGGTTCCACCGGGGGGAGCGCCGATGTTACTTCTCTCGGATCGCGGAACAATAGGCGGATATTCAAAGCCTGCAGTATTGCACCCGCACGATCTGGCGCGCGCGGGGCAGCTGCGCACCGGGGATAAAGTGGCTTTTACATTAGAAAGTCCGGAAATGAAATATTGTTTCATAGAGATCTAGTTAGGTTAAACCTACCCACTTTTTAAACTTTTTCAAGTTCATGGCGTCAGCACTTTTGGGTGTTTCCATTATGAAAGTTTTTCCGCCAAACCTTTCATCTGTGACAAGACTGGCCAGGGCTTCACCTATTGCCCCCTCGCCGAGGTTAGCATGATGGTCTATCCCACTTGCGAATGACCCCTGGGAATCGTTTAAATGTATTAGAGGAATCTTGTCCAATCCAATCACCAAATCCAGTTCACTAATGACGGCAGAGGGGTTGTTATGTAGCGGGTAACCCGCAGCGAACGCATGGCTCGTATCGAAGCATATTGCGAGCTCGGTATCCGCAATAATCTCTGCCAGCTCCTCGAATGTCTTACCCTTCTTGCTGCCGCCTCCGGCAACATTTTCAAGCAATAACAAGGGGCCAGTTGGAGCCAGCGACAGGGCTTTGAGGGCGCCAGCTCGTATGCGCTCGATACGGCCCGATCCCGGGTGCACAACAACGTAGTCTATTCCCAGCAGGGCGGCCTTTTCGATATCGTCGGCAAGGCTGAAGACGCTTTTCTCCCATAGTTCTCCTTCCGCGCCCAGGTTTACCAGGTATGAAGCATGTACAGCGGTGCGGCGTACGCTCCCAATGGCAAGAGTGTCGCGGAAAGCTTCTACTTCCCCGGCCTTCAGCTTGCGGGTACGCCAGCTACGCGGGCTTTTGGCAAATATTTGCACTGCGCTGGTTCCCAGCAGCTCTGCGTATTCCAGGGCGCCGGTATAACCACGCCTGCCGGCGATCGAATTGTGAAAACCAAAAAATACGTCACCTTGCATAGTCAATTACTTCTATATGTATGGGTGCGGTTCCCGAATGGATGATCCCGAGCTGGCGTGCTGCCGCATAACTGAGATCCAGGATGCGTTTTTTCACAAAGGGCCCGCGATCGTTTATGCGAACATATACGCTGCCTCCGGTGTCGGTCCTAACTACTCGGACTATGGAACCAAAAGGCAATGTGCGATGAGCGGCAGTGAAAGCATACATATCGAATCTCTCGCCACTTGCCGTACGTTTTCCGTGGAATCTTTGTCCGTACCAGGATGCAACTCCCTCCTCCACATATCCTACTGGCGGGCCTTCATGTGCCTTGCGGCCGGGTATGAACAGGATCTGTCCTGGAATGACTTTATCGTTCGTCAAATGGTTGGTTTTGCGTAAAACCCCGATATTTACGCCGTACTTGCTTGATATGGACAAAATGGTATCCCCAGGTTGCACGAGATGTACTGCGCTGTTGGACAACTCGGTGGCGCCGGAACTTTCTCTATTAGTTCCCGGTGCGCAAGATCCCAGTAACATGACGAGCGCAATGGCGAAAATGGTACGCATCTACCGAACCTCCATCCAGGAGCGGGGGCTTTTCGTAAGAAGTTCTGCTCCATTTTCTGTCACTGCTACAAGCTCCTCTATGCGCACACCGCCCTTTCCGGGCAGATATATCCCCGGCTCGAGGGTAATCACCATCCCAGGGGCTAGTGTTTCCTTCGAGCGTGCATTCAATAGCGGCGCCTCGTGAACGGCAAGCCCGACCCCGTGACCGAGTGAATGCATAAAATATGCTCCATAACCAGCTTCGTTGATCACGTTGCGGGCAACCGCATCAAGCTCCCCGGCACTTACCCCGGGGCGCGTTTCTGACAACGCCACCTCCAGGGCGTGGAGGACGATTTCAAAAACCTGCCTCATTTCACCGGCAACCTTGCCCAGCGCTACGGTGCGGGTCATATCAGAATGGTAACCACTGACGACGGCCCCGAAGTCTATGGTTACCAACTCGCCTACCGAAAGGTTTTTTGTCGAGGCGACACCGTGGGGAAGGGCCCCGCGTTCTCCAGAGGCGACTATAAATTCGAATGCCGGACCATCTGCGCCTTCCCGCCGTAGCCAAAATTCTAAATCGAGCGCTATCTCTCTTTCTTGTACGCCCGGACGTATCCGGGAAAGAAGCCATTCGAACCCTCTGTCCGCGAGCTCGGCGGCGTTTCGGATTAGTGAAATTTCCTCGGGAGTTTTCAATATCCTCGCACGTTCTATCAAATTGTCGGTAGTTTCCCATACGGCAGTCGTTTGCGCCTTCAAGCTTTTCAGATCGAAACAGGGTAGATACCGGGATTCATAACCTACATGCCTGTTTGCAACATAAGGTTCCAGGAATCCGTATCCTTCACGGGGGTTGACGATTTCGACGGCGATTCGCGACTCATTTGGTGCCTGCTCTTCGTAACGCGCATCGGTAAACAGCACCGCATCGCCGGGACGGTACAGGACCCAGGCGTCCTCGGGTGCAGTGAAGCCGGAAATGTAGCGTATATTCTCCGGCCGCCTAACGAGGAGTGCATCGAGATTGGACGGTAAGTCTATGTTCATGTTTTCACCAACCTCTTGATCGTGAAAGTATTATCAGGGCCTCATTCGTGTATACATGCGCGGAAAAGGTATGGCCTCGCGCACATGGGCCAGACCGGCGATCCACGCGACGGTGCGTTCGAGCCCCAACCCGAAGCCCGCGTGCGGCACGCTTCCGTAAGCGCGCAAGTCTAAATACCAGTCAAAGACCTCTTCGGGCAGGCCGTGCTCGCGGATGCGCTTTAGCAGCAGACCTGGCTCGTGGATGCGCTCGGAGCCGCCGATTATCTCGCCATAGCCCTCGGGGGCTAGCAGGTCGTCATTCTTGACCAGACTCGGGTCCTCGTCGTCGGGCTGCATATAGAAAGCCTTGATGGCCGCGGGGTATTTTTCAATAAAAACAGGTCTATCGAACTGGCGGCTGATGGCCGCTTCGTGGGGGGCGCCAAAGTCTTCGCCGTAGGGGATGGCTTCGATGCTGTCGTCGCTCTCGGCCAGCTTGGCCAGCAGGTCGATGGCCTCGCGGTAGCTGAGGCGCGGGTAGTCGCCGGCGGCAGCCGGCTCGAGCGCCGCCGGTTCTCGCTCCAACAGCTCCAGCTCGCGGGCGCGGTGCGCGAGCACTCGCCCCACCAGGTAGCTCACGTAGGCCTCCTGCAGGGCAACATTGCCCTCGTGATCCATAAAGGCAGCCTCGGGCTCGACCATCCAGAATTCAAGCAGGTGCCGTCTGGTTTTGGAGCGCTCGGCACGGAAGGTAGGCCCGAAGGTGTAGACCCTGCCGTAGGCCAGCGCCCCCGCCTCGGCGTAAAGCTGACCCGACTGGCTCAGGTAAGCCTTCTGGCCGTCGAAAAGGTCCACCTCGAATAGCTCAGTTGTTCCCTCGACGGCATTTGGCGTCAGGATAGGGGTGTCGAAGCGAATGAAACCCCGCCGGGCAAAGAAGTCGTGGGTGGCACGCTCGATCTCGTCGCGGATGCGCATCACCGCCCAGGGACGGCGATGGCGCAGCCAGAGGTGACGATGGTCCATCAGGAACTCGATGCCGTGCTCCTTGGGGGTGATGGGATACTCGCCCTCGGGCTCGCTCAGCACCTCCAGACCCAGCACCTCGATCTCGTAGCCGCCGGGGGCGCGGGCATCGGCCTTAACACGGCCCCGCACCTCGAGAGCCGTTTCCTGGCGCAGGTGATCTGCGCGGACGAAGGTTTCTTCATCGACGTTTCCCTTGAAGACGGTAGCCTGGATGAAGCCGGTACCGTCGCGAACGATAAGAAAATGCAGTTTTCCCTTGCTGCGCCGGTTCACCAGCCAGCAAGCAAGCCGCACCTCCTGCCCCTCATAACGGGCGATCTCTTCAATGTATGCGCGTTGCATGCAACGAGTTTAACGCAGCTCGCGCCAGGCCGCCCACTCGAGCACCAGCGTGCAGACCGCAAGCACCACGGCAAAGAGCTCGAGCGCGCCCGTACGCCCCAGCACGAGCACCAAAAACTGGCCACCAGCCCCGTAGCGTGTGCCGCCGTAAAGGCCTGCACCAGCACAGAGCGCACGTACTCGTCCACCAGCAAGCGCTAGCCCACCCCGGGGAATACCACCGCGAAGAAAGAAAAGGCGAGCAGCAGGAGCGGGATAACCGGAGAAGGACAGATAGAGGAAGGTCATCACGGTCACCGCGGCCCAGGCCGAGAAGACCGCCACGCGCATGCCCCTGCTAAACGGACCTTCGTCGTCGCGGGGCGCGGTCTCGCTCGCGACCGCCGCTACCCGAACTTTGCCCGAGTGCTCGCCCTACCTATCCAGGCGATGACCGCCGCCACTAGCACGAGCGAGGCCAGGTAGACCCACACCAGCGCCCAGGCGGCCTGCACCGCCCCCGCCCGGAAGGCCACCAGGGCCGCGATCGCAAGGACGATCGCGGTGCCGTTGATTGAAATCTTCACCTTTGACGTTTCACTCGACATGGAGAACCTCGCTTTTTTCGGGCTCGAAGACGTCTCCCATGGCCAGGTAGAAGACCGCGACAATCTTGAAGGGTCGTACCACTCTTGCTCAATGGCGTTGACGCTCCGGCGGCTCACGCCCAGGCGCTCGGCCAGCGCTGTCTGGCTCCAGCTGCGTTCGGCCCTGGGCGCTGGGAGATTGTTCTTCACTTCAAGGCACCCCCCAGGCGTTCGGCGGCACGCAGAAACCAGCGCGCAGCACTCTTGAACAGACGCGCCGTGGCGCTACGCCGGGGCTGGTGCGGGGAGAAACCGGCAATGCGGGCGCGCGTCACCTCAAACGTAGCCACAACAAACGTTGTCTGATGGCCTCATTGAGCTCGTGAAAATTGAGATTGTCGATTTCCATGTCAAGTTCTTGACACAAGGGCAAAGCGTGCACGGCCATATGTCGAGTTTCCTTGGCATTCATAAACTGGAAGACGCAGGAGTTAGGAGAGAGTTGTATACGGCGGGACGGATAGCCCTTAGCGTCATACACTCATGGGTAAATAATGGCCCATAGGAGGTGAGCCCGCTTGGAAAACGTTATGACGCAACTCTGGCCCTGGTACGTCTCCGGGCCGTTGCTGGGCTTGATGGTGCCCCTGCTCCTCTGGCTCGGCAACAAGGACTTCGGCATCTCCGCCAACCTGCGGCACATCTGCGCGATGTGGCCCGGCAGGAAACCCGCCTTCTTCCAGTACGACTGGCGGGCGCAGTCGTGGAACCTTTGGTTCGCCGCTGGGCTGGTGGCGGGCGGGTTCGTGGCCGGCTACCTGTACCCGGGCGACCCGGTGCAGCTCAACCCCACGGTGCTCGAGCGCCTTCAGGCCTGGGGCCTGGCGGCCCCGCAGGCCATCGTGCCTCCCGAACTCTTCGCCGCCTCGGCGCTGGCCTCGTGGAAGACCTGGCTCTACCTGCTTGGCGGCGGCTTCCTGATTGGCTTCGGCGCCCGCTACGGCGGCGGCTGCACCTCGGGGCACGCAATCAGCGGCCTGGCCATGCTGCAGCTGCCCTCGCTGGTAGCGGTCGTCTTCTTCTTCGTGGGAGGGCTGATCAGCGCCTGGTGGATCGTTCCCCGGATCGTTCCCTGGCTGCTAGGGGGTGGCGCATGAAGCCGGTCTTCTCGTTCCTGTACTTCCTCGCTGGGATGCTCACCAGCATCACCCTAATCCAGTCGCAGGCGGCCTCGTGGTACCGCATCGAGGAGATGTTCCAGTTCGGCGCCTTCCACATGTACGGCATCATCTACTCGGCCATTCTCGTTGCGCTCGTCGGGGTGCAGCTGATCAAGGGTCGCCGTAGCCTCGAGGGGCCGGAGATTAAGGTCAATGACAAGGCCCGCACCTGGACGCGCTACGTCGTGGGCGGCACCCTCTTCGGGCTGGGTTGGGGGCTGGCGGGCGCCTGCCCCGGGCCTACGCTGGCGCTAATCGGAGCCGGCTGGCCGGCGTTCCTGATACTCTTCGCCGGGATGATCCTGGGCACTTGGGTCTACGGCGTGCTGCGCGATGTGCTACCGCACTGAACGAAAAACCCAATGGGTTCTTCGGCCGGGCTTAGGTCCGGCCATATGTCTTCAGGATCATTTCGACGGCTTCTAACAGGCCACCCTCGTCCGCGGGAGCAACCACATGGTCGGCGACCTGCTGCACAAGATCCGGAGCGTTACCAACGGCAATACCCATGCCCGCAACTTTAAACCCGCCCAGATCGTTAAGGCCATCGCCCAACATGACCGTGTTCTCGTGAAAAATGCCATAACGTTCGGCCAATTCGAGCAAACCCGTGCCCTTGTGGCGCCGCGCCGGTTTTATGCCAACGATCCAGCCGCTTTCCTTCGGGCCGTAAAGCTCAATACGCACACCAGCCTCTACCAAACGCTTACGCAAGTGCGCCAATAGGTCCTCTGGCACACCCAACAGCCATGAACCAACGAGAGGCAGCCCGCGAATGGCTGCCAGATCAATTGGAAAAGACGGCGTACCGGTAGCAGCAACATGTTCATTCCGGTCTTTTGGTGGGTTCTTGTTGAAGTGATAGCGAATTCCTAGGGCGGAATGGAATTCAACCATTATGTTATTTTCTGCAATAACATCTAATATTTTAATAACAGCATCGGGGCTTATTGTTCGCTGCTTCCAAATACGACCTCCAGGGTCGGCCAGCAAAGTGCCATCGGAAAAAATGTGAAGACTCTCATCATTTATGCGGCGCGCGGCTTCAAGGGCGAATCCTGCCGGAAGTCTTCCGGTGTTAACGATCAATAAGTGTCCGGCAGCCCGTAGAAGCTCAAGAAAGTGCGGTGCTTCCGGTAAAAATACCCCATGTTTCAATAGCGTTCCGTCAAGATCAAGAGAAATCAAAGCACGCGCCATAGAACCTCCAGCGCTTCGGAAATCCCGCATTCTTCTGCGGAAGCCACCACGTAATCGGCCGCACGTTTGACATCTTCTTTGGCATTGCCCATAGCAATACCCAGACCCGAGGCGCGGATCAAATCGATATCATTGGCGCCGTCTCCGATCATGGCTGTCTCGCCCATTGCCACGCCCAGTCTCGCCGCCACCCAGCGTGCGGCGCTCAATTTTCCAGCCCCGCTTTCCAGCAGTGACGCATAGATAACGCCGGGAGTTGCAGGGCTGATGCCGGTATGCCACGAAAGATTCTCTCTGGCTGCCTCATCAACCTCGGCCCTGGCTGACTCCCAAGTGTTTCCGGGGCGGGCCACAAACTGGGTTCTTATGATCCTGAATTGAGAATATATTCTGTGTAAATCTGCTCGCTGAAAATGAATGTCCAATAGTCGTTCATGGTTGTCCAGGTCCAGGGAACCGCGTTCCACATAAATCCCGCCCAAATCAGCATAAGCTTCCAGCGGGAGTGCGTATTTGCGGGCAATATCTACTACCATGTGGTACGGCCGTTGCGGCAATTCTACTGTATGAACAGGTTCCCCGCTGGCCAGCGCTACCAGTGCTCCCTGGTGAAAAATATGCATTCCTTCGGAGTCCAACCGCCTGGCGTATTCCAGGCTGATGCCGGCCCCGGGGCGGCCAGTGGCAAGCGAAAGCCTCAAGCCCCTTTCACGCGCGCGCCTAGCCGCATTCCATGCGCAGTCCGGCACACCATCCGGGCCATGAAGCGTCCCGTCCACATCAATGAATACCAATCGGATCATTGCACGCTTACCAACCCGGAGTGAACCACCACAGCCGGTCCCCCTACATAGACCGCATACGGTTCCCCGGTTACCGCATACTCCACTCTTACCTTCACTACACCTGGGACGCCCAGGTGATGACCCTGCAATACCTGTATCTCCGCAGATCCTTCCCGCCTAGGAACCACTCCGGCGCGAGCAAGCAGAGCGGCAAGGGCGCCATTGGCAGTCCCCGTCACCGGATCCTCTGGTATACCCAAAACAGGGGCAAAATCGCGAGCGTAGTAAGAACGAGGACCAACGGGGGCATACGCATGTATGGTATCTACCTCAAGGGCGGAGCACAGCTCAATGAGACGCTCCATATCGGGCTCCAGTTCGTCCACCAGGCCGGGGGCGATTAAAGGCACGAAGGCGGACCACAAACCGCTGAAAGCGACGCCGCTTGGAAGACCGCGATGTAGATAACGTTCGTTGATACCAAGTGCCAGTAGCAAGTCTTGTAAGACGCTCCATGATACGACGTCGCGAAAACGCGGAGCCGGCTCGCGCATCACCGCCTGCACAACACCCGCTTCGTCGCTATCGATCTGAATCGGGACATTATCTGCTGGCGTTTGTAGATACAGATGTGACACTTCTCTCTCAATCTTCCCCTGCAGCACGAGCGTAACCGCCAGCGCAATAGCAGCATGACCGGCAAACTCTATTTCACGGACCGGCGTGAAAAAGCGTACGGTAAAAATGTTTTCATGCCAGTCTGTAACAAAAACAGTTTCACTGGTTTCCAGGTTCTGGGCAATATCGCGCATCTGGGCCGCGCTCAAACCTCTAGCGTCCAGCAGCACGGCAGCGCGATTGCCAGTTCCCGGGGTACGGGTAAAAGCGTCTACCAGCAGATATGGCAACCTCACCGGTTACTCCGTGACGGACAGGTGCAGCTCAGCCAGCTGCTCAGGGGAAACGCCAGACGGAGCGCCAGTCAAGGGGTCGCGCCCGGACTGATTCTTCGGGAAGGGAATTACATCTCGAATACTATCGGAATCGCTCATCAGGGCGAGAAAGCGATCAAGACCCCAGGCAATCCCCCCGTGCGGTGGCGCACCATAACGCAACGCCTCGAGGAAGAAGCCGAACTTCTCCTCCGCCTCATCCCGGGGAATGCCAAGCACGTCAAACATTTTTTGTTGCAAGTCCATACGATGTATACGTATTGAACCTCCCCCCACCTCGGTGCCATTGAGTACCAGATCATACGCCCTGGCACGCACGCTCCCCGGATCTGAGTCGAGCAAATGAAGGTCTTCTTGATAAGGGGAGGTAAAGGGGTGATGCATGTACGTCCAGAGCTCCTCGTCGCTGTCCCATTCCAAAAGAGGAAAGTCCACCACCCATAAAAAATTCCAGCCTTTGCGTTCAATCTGCAGCAATTCCGCGAGAGCGAGGCGCACTTGCCCCAGCGATTCCAGTGCGGTTGACCATTTATCCGCCACAAAAAGCGCCGTTTGCCCCACGCGGAGACCCCATTTACGCAGGCTTTCTGCGTCCATAAACTTGGCAATTCCTCCAGAGACACCATCGGAGGTGAGCTTTACCCAGGCAAGCCCCTTCGCCCCGTAGCGCTTGGCAACTTCCTCCATGGCCGAGATTTGTTTGCGGGTAAGCTCTTCCGGAACTATAAGGCCGCGAATGACACCGCCTGCGTCCACAACGCTGGAAAAAGCTCTAAAATTGGATTCCAAAAAAACTTCCTCAGCGGGTTTTATCTCAAGGCCGAAACGCGTGTCGGGCTTATCCGATCCATAGCGTTCCATAGCATCGCGATAGGGGAGACGCGGGAAAGGAAGTGCAAGCTCTACGCCCAAAGTTTCGTTGAATACATGGGCCACTAGGCGCTCATTTACAGACCAAATATCCTCCTGCTCAACAAAAGACATTTCCATGTCAAGCTGGGTAAAGTCAGGCTGACGATCGGCGCGCAGATCCTCGTCACGGAAACACCGGGCAATCTGAAAATAGCGATCCACACCAGCAATCATCAACATCTGCTTGAACAGCTGGGGAGACTGCGGCAGGGCGTAAAACTTACCGGGCTCGAGCCGGCTAGGCACCAAGAAGTCACGCGCGCCCTCGGGGGTGCTGCGGGTGAGGAAGGGCGTTTCCACATGAACGAAGCCCTCTTCAGTCAAAAAATCCCAGATCGCCTTTATTACTTTATGGCGCAGCTCCAGACGACGTAACATATTTTTGCGGCGGAGATCCAGGTAACGGTATTTGAGGCGCAAATCTTCGTTGACCTTATCTGTTGGGTCTTCTTCACCGCGCCATGAAAAATCTATTGCGAATGGCGGTGTTTCCGACTCATTCAAAACCACAATATCCGTGGCGGCTACTTCAATCCTGCCCGTGCGCAGATCCGGATTGACCTGGTCTGCCGGGCGGCTGCGCACAATGCCGCGTACCTCGACCACGTATTCGCCACGCAGTCTGTCGGACTCCCCAAATGCCTTGCTATCCGGATCCACAACTATCTGCACCAAACCGGTGCGGTCGCGCAAATCCAGGAAAATGAGGCCCCCCAGATCACGTCTGCGGTTGATCCAACCCTGTAACAAAACTTCTTCCCCTTCGTTGCCCTTGTCCAGTTCGCTACAGTAATGGGTACGCTTCACTCCATTCCCCCTTTTATCCATTTTTTTACTTCATCCAAGGTTAGAGTTCGTTGCAAGCCGGTTTCTAGCTGTTTTATGGTCAGGCGTCCGGTTTCAGCTTCTCTCGAACCCAACAGGCCCGCAAAGCGGGCCCCCTTTCTTTCAGCCTCTTGCAAGCCTTTTCCCGGCTTGCGGGATTTGAGTGAGTACTGCACGCGCAAATCCGGCCATAACTTGGCAGCCACTTCCAGGGCGCGCGGCACCAGCTCTGGTTCCAATGGGATTATGAACAAGTCAAGGCTTGGCGTGGTAGCAGGGGAGAGCCCCTCAGACTCCATCGCCAGAGCTACCCTCTCGATACCTATTGCCCAACCAACACCGGGAGCGGGGGGGCCGCCAAGTAGTTCGCTGAGACCATCGTAGCGACCGCCGCCCCCCAGAGCGGACTGAGCACCTAACTGATCGTGATGTATTTCCCAAGACGTTCGTGCGTAATAATCAAGCCCACGGACAATTGCGGGATCGATTTCGAATGGTATTTCCATTAAGCGCAGATGCGTCTGCACCGCATCGAAATGCTCGCGCGCATCCTCTCCAAGAAACTCGATCATGGGGCGGACCTGCAGCTCCTGCAACAAACGACGGTCGTCGCCGGATTTTGAATCAAGGATGCGCATCGGATTCGTTGCCAGACGACGCCGAGAATCCTCGGATAAAGCGTCAGCATGCGGCTCCAGAAGCTCGCGAAGATAAGAATTGTAGCGCCTGCGGTCGGGCGCGTCACCTACCGATCCAAGCTTTAGACGCAGCTTTTCTAGACCCAATTCGGCAAGTGCCCGATAAGAAAGGGCAACTGCCTCTGCATCCACTAACGGCTCGGGTGATCCGATGACCTCGTAACCAGCTTGATGGAATTGCCGCTGTCTGCCTTTTTGCGGACGCTCCGCCCGAAACATCGGGCCCGCGTACCATAGGCGGACGGGTTGAGATAAAACCTTCATACCGTGCTCGATGTACGCCCGCACTACGCCAGCGGTACCCTCAGGACGTAATGTAAGAGAACGACCGCCACGGTCGGTAAAAGTGAACATTTCCTTTTGGACGATGTCGGTTGTTGCTCCCACACCGCGCTCGAAAACTTCGGCATGCTCGAATATAGGCGTTGCGATTTCTTCGGCGCCGGCGGCTTCAACCCATTTGCGGACGGCAGCAATTATTGCGCGGTGGTACGCCAGCTGCTCGCGTAGCAGGTCATGGGTACCCTTAACGGCTCGCATCACAACGGCTATTGTACGCCAGATATACGCCTACCGGCATTTTCGATATTCCCGTTAATATCCCTTAACAGGAATATGGTATATTCTGGTGTGTTAGAGCCTCTCGCCAACTGGTCAGACCCCGGAAAACGCAAACTGTGGGCAATCAAAGCAGCTCACGAGCGCGACGAAAACCGGTTACTGGAACTCCTTGAAGCTTACCTGCTCCTTAAAGGCCGCAAGAAAGCGCTTATTAGCCCGGAGACCCTCCGCACGTACCGCACTGCCATACGCGACTATATCGCCTGGGCCTGGCCAGAAGATGCACCGGGCCCTCGCGTTCACATTCTGCAAGCCACCAGTGATGATCTGGACCACTATTTGAACGAACTGCAAACCCGTGGCGGACATCTACCCGATAATGCCCGCCCTTTGAAACCGGCCAGTGTAGCAACGTATCTCGCGGGCGTGCGTTCCTTTTACCGCGCTTTGGAGTGGGCTGGAGCGGCGATAGCCCCGGACGACGTTCATGCCCCCGCGGACCCAACCCCGCGCGAAGAACGCCGCCCGGCTCTGCCCATGGAGTTATACCGCCGACTTCTTGATCATCTGGATAACCCCGAAGACGATAGCAAGTTGCGCGACCGTGCAATGGTTAGGCTGATGGCCGAGGCAGGTCTGCGTATTAGTGAGGTCATTCATTTAGACGAAGCTGATTTATTGGCCACAGAACGCCTTCTCGTAGTGCGCTCGGGAAAAGGCGGCAAACAACGCTCGGTCCCAATCTCACGCTCCCTGGCAGCCGAGCTCGCATACTGGATGCGCTTGCGAAAATCGCATGTTATTCCCGGGGAACCAGCACTTTTTGTCAACACCGGCGGACGCAAGAATCGCGGACGCCGCCTATCGGCAAGCATGTTGCGCAAACGTTTGGCCCGCTACTATCAAGAGCTCGGATTCCCTTCCCGCTACCACGGCGCCCACATGCTGCGCCATACCGCCGGAACCCGTTTTTACCGGGCCACCGGCGACCTGCACGTAACTGCACGGTTGCTGGGGCATACCAACGTCAATACCAGCGCAATATACGCCAAGATGGACATTGAAGGTCTGCGCGACGCAATTGATCGACTGGAGGAGGACGCTTGATAGTTTAGCATATACTTATACAGCCCCCATTCAGACTCCTGTGAATCCTGCCAGAATGACGCACGGGCCCAAACGCAGGAAAGAAAAGAGCATGGCTCATCGCGAATTTAAACACATCTCGCTCTGCTTTTTCACAGGTTATGTTATCCAGTACGGCGGCATTTTTGCGCATTCGCTAGCAGATCTCCCCTGCTCGCTCGGCAGCAGGCCTAACGCTAGTGCGGAGCGTAAAAAAACGCAAAGCCCAGCAAGGCGTACACGCCTAACAACATCACCCCTTCCAACCAGTGCGTTTCGCCATCCCGGACTACGGCATTTGTTACCATGATCGATGCTGCCAGCCCGGCAATTTCTAGCGGGTTGTGAAACACCAGATCGAAAGGGCGACCCACCGCCCAGCTCCATACCACAAGGATGGGCGCAACCAGCAAGGCAATCTGTAAACTTGAGCCAACCGCTATCTGAACCGCTAGATCCATTTTGTTGCGGATAGCGAAGCCTACCGCGGCCAGGTGTTCCGCCGCATTTCCAACCAGCGGTATTACTATAATGCCTACAAAAAACTCCGAAAGGCCCAGCGAGTGTGTCGCCGCCTCTATGTTGCTTACCAATAATTCAGATACCAGGGCTACCCCAACGGTCGATATAAGCAGCACCACGAGCGCCAAGCCGGCACTCCAGGTAGGTTCATGATGATCTTTTAGTCCTCCCACGAGGTCGCGATGGGTAACCAAGGAAAACCACAAGTTTGCAAGATATACTGCTATAAGCACCACGGCTACGGCAAAGCTATAGGCGGCGTCGGGAAGGGCAGGATCACCCACGCCGAAAAAGCTGCGTTCGGCGAGATCGAAAAATGCGGGCAACATAAAAGCAACCAAGGCCAGTGTTAAAAGTGTAGTAAGCAGCCCTGCAGCCTGGGCATTAAAGCGCTGCCGGTGTTCCTTCAAACCACCCAGCAAGATGGAAAGTCCCAGCACGAGAAGCAAGTTGGATAATAGGGATCCTGAAATTGAAGCTTTGACTACTTCGATCTTCCCGGCATTTAAGGCTATCAGAGCGATTATTAATTCCGCGGCATTACCAAAAGTGGAATTCAACAACCCACCCGCAGTACTTCCAGCCCGCGCGGCAAGCTCCTCGGTCGCCCGCCCCATCCATGCTGCCAGCGGGAGCAGGGCAAATGCAGCTAGTATGAATACCCAAACCCCACCCCAGCTCCAATACTCGGCTGCAAAAGCCAGTGGTACCGACAATAGCGATGCGTAACGCCAGTCCATTAACTCACCTCTTCCCTCTTCAACCCGTACACCAAACTTGCGCCGCCACGGTTAGTCACCCCCCACAGGACGTCGCAAGCCTCCATAGTGCGCTTCTGGTGTGTGACGAGAATAAACTGCCGGTCACGGGCAAAATCGCGCAGAAAACCAACGAACCTTAGTATGTTCGATTCGTCGAGCGGAGCGTCTACCTCATCCAGTACAGCTATTGGTAGACTGCCCTCCCCCACTTCGGCCAGGGCAAAAAGGAAACCAAGCGCCCCCATGGTCTTTTCGCCGGTGGAAAGGAGGCGAAGGTCGCGCGTGCGTTTCCCTCGAGGCTGAACCATTATGTGCAAGCCCTCCTCGTCAAGCCTGACGTCTGCCATACCGCCGAGGAGCGCCCGCCCGTAGTAGGCAAAACGCGCGCGGAACCGGTCAAACGCCAATTGCAGTCGCTCACTATAAATCTCCCGCAGACCCGTAGCTTCTTCTTCCAGGCGCCTGGCCGCTTCCTCGGCTTCTGCAAGAGTTTGTTCAACCTCCCCCATGTCCGCCAGCAATTTCTCCAACGCCTGCGCAGCCCGGTGATTTACCGGACCGAGAGCCTCCAATTCCCGCTCAATTTCGCGTAAGCGCAATTGCAACTTTCTGACTGTACCGCCAGCAGCATCTCCGGGGGGGAGCTCCGCCCCTTCTCGCAGCACTTCTTCCAGGGTTGCTTCGCGCCGTGCCAGCTGTAACCGCACCTGTTCGAGCTCCCCGGCAATTTTGGCGAGCTTCTCCACCCGCGCCTGCTGTTCGGATCTAATTTTTTCCAGGCGCGCTCGTAAATTCCGCACATTCTCTCGACGGCTATCGAGGCCGAGTCCGGCAATTTCTCCCTCCAGTTCTTCAAGCCGCGCAACGATCTCTGCCTCCCTACGTTTTAGCTCCAGATACTCCTCGGCCATTCTTTCCTCGCGTCCGCGAAGGGCAAGCAACGACTTCTGCCTTTCTTCAAAATGCTCGAGCGCAACTTGGAAAGCTGCGAGATGCGTTGCATATTCCTTCCACGCATCCATCCTCGCGGACAATTCCTCTCGGCGCTCTACCAACACCCCCAGCTTTCCGCGCAATGAGTTAAGGTGGCTGTCATCAGGGGCTTCTACCGGCTCCGGCGCTTTTGGCGGCGCTTCATCAACCCTGGGCAGACTCTCGATTGCTCGCTGTATGGCAATACGTTCCGCATTGAGCTGGCGGATATTATTATCGAGATCGTTTACTTTTAAGGCGCTTCTTTCTTTTTCCAGCGCCCGGATGCGATCCAGCACCTCTTGCAATTCGCCATCGATTCGCTTCCGCTCCGCCGATAGTGTACGCAAACGCCTTCGCAGCCCCAACCGCGCCCCTGCGCCCCTGCCCGCGCTACCACTACTGACGGAACCGAGGGTTTCTATTACTTCCCCATCGAGCGTAACCATACGAACCCGGCTTTTCTCGCGCGCAAGCTCTAAGGCTACATCCAGGCTCTCAACAACGAGAGTGTTGCCAAATAGGGCATCCGACAGCTTACGCTCTCCCCTTAAAGCGAATAGCTCTCTCGCTGCCCCGATTACCCCACGGCGCCCCTTCCAGGCACTCATGTCACTCGTGCGAGGCCGGGCAAGGTCACGAGAAAGAAACGTGGCACGTCCACCTTCACGGCGCAAACGTTTCACGGCCGCCCGCAATGAATTTTCATCCTCCATCAATACCCATTGGAGCCGCGCACCCAACGCGGCCTCGGCCGCTGCTTCCATGCCCTTTGGCACCTGCAGTAAATCCGCTACCACGCCAAGCATCCCCTTCGGCCGCCAGCGTATGAGCTTGCGCGGCCCCTCTGACAAATCTGAGCCAGAGGCAACCAAATGCTCCAGCCTATCCGCTTCGCGGCTGGCAGCCTCCAACTCCGCCCTCAGGCGGCTAGCACGGTCGCGCAAATTTGACAGCTCGTTTTGAAGCAGCCCGTCCCTCTGAAGCACCTTCCGGTAAACGGCTTCCAACTCTTTAAGCTTTTGGGTATTTTCCACCAAGGACCGCATCCAACGCTCGCGCTCTGCGCGTGCAGCCTTATAGGTCTCCCGGGCGGATTCAAAACGTATGAGCTCTTCACGATAGTTACGATAATTAATTTCCTGTTTAATGTATTCGTTCTCGGCTGCTTTCAGTTCTTCTTGCAGACGGGCAATTTCTGATTCTACTATTTTCAGCTCATCATCTAAACGAAGCTTTTCGCCCTCCGGACCTGGAGGCTGGGGTGGTCGCGGTGGCTGCATGCTGGCAAGACGCTCCCGCTCCGATTTGATCTGGCCTCTCTCGGCATTCAACCTGTCAATGGATTGCTGCAGGTGCTTTTGCTCCCGTAGCAAAAACCCTTTTTCACTTTCCAACGCCGAGTAATGGGCTTGCAAACGAGTCAATTCCGCCGCGGCCGTCGCAAGATCCCTCTCCAGTAATTCGGCCTCACGGTTTTGCTCCACGCGAGAAGACTCGCATTTCTCGCGTTCAACTTCCAAATGCCGACTTCTCTCCTTGAGCTCGGAAATTTCCGCCTCGAGAGCCCGGCGACGGGCTACAAATAGTCCGCGCTGCACCGCAAGGCGCTCGCTAGCCAGCATTTCGGCACGTCGGGCTTCTTCGGCCTCCGCAATTAGCCTTGCTTTTTCTGCGAGCCTGCTGGAATGCCGCTCTCGCAGCTCATTGAGATGTATTTGCGCCCGTTCCAATCTTTGCTTCGTTTCTCTCAGTGAAAGCGTAACTACCCGCAGCCCCGACGCCTCCTCCAGGCGTTCAAGTAGCGCATCGGGTGCAGATTCTAGAATACTAGATACCTCACCCTGCCCAACCAAAGCATGTGCATTCTTTCCCAACCCACTACCCACAAGAACACGTTCTATCTGCCTGAAAGTGGCACGCTTGCCGTTAAGTCTTACAACTTGATTGCCAGAACGATCAATGCGGCGACTCACCACAAAGCGCTCGCGACCGCTGCGAAGAACCAGCTCGACTTCAGCAAAAGGCATAGGTTTTTTTCCTTGCCCTCCATGGAATATCAGCGCTTCAGCCTCGCGCGCCCGCAACGCGCGCGCCCTAGAACCCATGACGAATCGTATTGCCTCTACGACATTGCTTTTACCGGATCCGTTTGGGCCTATAACACCTGTAACCCCCTGGTCAAAAGCAAGTTCCACGCGGTCGGCAAAGGATTTGAAACCATGGAGAGTTAGGCGCTCAATCTTCATTGTTCGTAGCCAGGTATCTATCCATCATCGTCCTGGACTCTTCAAGAGGAAAGCGTTTCTCGTTGCTGTCGAGCTTGCGAAGCATGGCCTCCTCTAAATCAACATCGAGCTGGTTGGCCAGCTTGTACAAGAGTAACCCCGCGTCAGCCAACTCTTCGGTTATATGTAGCTGGCCATCTTTGTATCCCGAACTTTTCAGAATCTCGCGAGCCACTTCACCCAGTTCTTCGAATAAGTGGATAAGCGTGTGTTCCAAGCGCACGCGGTGCCACCCTCTTTCCTCGTCGAACCTGCGTAGCACCTGCTGTATACGGTTCAACGGCGTCTCCGGATGGGTTCCAGCAGCGAGATGTGGCCAAGCGTGACCGCCGGCTCTCCGTTGTACAAGAAGCGGACCTCATCAACCGCACCCTGATCCGTCAGGGTATAGGCTATTCCATAAATGAGAAGCATTTCTCCCGTCGTTCCAAGCCCTAGATTGCTGTACCTCGATGGCAGGTCGACAAACGCAGTAGCGCCGCGCACAAACACATCTGGCACCGGTGCACCTTGAGGTATGATCGGTGCTGCACCCTGCTGCGGACCTGCAACTAATTCTGCCAGAGCGCGTTGATATACGGATTCGCCCGGCCCCAAAACTACTTGGCGCTTTTCTATCAGGAAGCCGCTCGCATCACTCTTTGCAAAATACAAGCGCAAGGTTGCGTTTCGTGGCTCAAGCGACAATGACTCCTCCGCGGGAAGATTAACAACTTCACTACGACGTCCCGGTTGGCTAAGCGTAAGAATGAGTAAACCGAGCACGAACAACATTAGTCCAGCCACATTCCACACGGTTACATATCGTTTCATGGCTGCACCCCTAGGAAGCGGGTGATTGCGCGGGAAATTACCTGCGCGTACGCGCTCTGTTGAGCATTATTAGCGAGTCGCGCGCGATCTGTTGAATTATTCAACGATCCCAGCTCGATTAGCAGTGCCGCTCCCGGCGCATGTTCAAGTACGTAGATGGGAGTTTCCGCCCGCCTCGCAGTCAGCCCTATGCGCCCCAACTCTTCTTCTACGGCATTACTGAATGCGGCAACTTCACCAGCAGAACGAGCAAAATGCCGCAAAACATCCTGATAGCCGCCACGTCCAATCAATGTCCTGGCACGCGCCACAAACAAGGGAACGTCGCTGCGCTCACCAGCGTAGCGGTATATCACTGGACCGGGAACAGCGGGTCTGCCGCCGGAGAGGTGGATACTAATAAAAACGTCAGCCCGAGCTGCCCACTGGGCCCGCTGGAATGGGCTTACATCCTGATCCCTCTCGCGGGTGAGGGCCACACGGTACCCCCTGCGTTTTAAGAGGGCGCCAACTTCTCGGGCCACCCTCAATGCGATATCCTTCTCAGTAAGGTTGCCGTAGCGGGCGCCTACATCATAACCACCATGACCGGGATCAATTACAACCAGAGGAATACGTCGAGTGCTTTGCTGCTCCGGTTTCGGCCCTATGTAGAATCGCACCTCTCCGGGAAATGAAACCACTTCGACGGGCCATCCCAGTGCACCCTCCATTACAAATCTTGTCCCATAAGGGCTTGGCTCGAAGCGCAACCTGCTTAAATACAGCCCCTGTACATCACGAACATGTCCAGAAGTACGAAGACCAAAGATCCACCATTCTTCATCCCCGCCATAAACATTTACATCGCGGGTCAATTTAAGAGCGATTACATCTCTGCCATCGCCCAGCAGGTGGGTAACACCAACCAGTTCCGCCTCTGGAAGCACTACCCTCAAGGACGCCTCGCTGCCACTATAAATGGCGCCCAGCGCCCGGGAAGCGTACCGGAGTGGTATGATTACGGCATCGCCCCTGCGCAATGCTGGAGGATTTGCGGATGTTACCAGTTTTTTCAACGCAGTTTTAGAGCTGGGTGCCGCGGTTATAAGAAAGCGGATTTTGTGTGAACCAAGACCTAGAATTACTTGACCATCGTCCTGCCAGAAACTTAATCCGAGCGCCTTGGCAAACGGCTCAGCTTCTACATAAGATATTCCGAAACCGCCGGGATAAACCGCGGTAAGTAATGAACCCCCTACCAGCAAGGGCTTTTCTCCCTGCGCTATGACTATTCCGAATATTAACAACATTATTAAACAGTAGCGCTTCAGTACCACTTTTCCATCTCCCGTTCCATTGCGCGCCTTTTGTCATCCAGCTTCTTCTGGTAATCGCGCTTGCCTCGAGCCAGCGCCAATAGTACTTTGGCATAGCCGCGCTCGTTGAAGTATATTTTCAGCGGCACCAAGGTCAACCCCTTTTGTTCTACCCTGCCGCGAAGCTTGTTCAATTCGTGTCTGTGCAGCAATAGCTTCCGAGGTCGACGAGGGTCATGATTGTTGTAACTACCTTGTTTATATGGTGCGATGTAGAGCTCTTCAAGCCAGAGCTCGTCGCCCGAAAAGCGTGCGTAGGAACCGGTAAAGTCTACCTTGCCCGCTCGAAGCGACTTTACCTCTGTTCCCTTCAGCGCTATGCCGGCCTCGAGCGTATCGAGGATCTCGTAATCATGGCGCGCCTTGCGATTCTCAAGCACCTCCCTATTCTACCCGTACCACCATGAACCACATCTGAACGATTGTTCGTCACTTCATCGTACAGATGGGCTGGGTATACTGCTGGTGGTGCGTAGATATATATTTCCTGGACTCCTTGCGCTAGGCGTTTTTTACGGGTTGCTTGCATCGGGAACCCATTTGCACGTATTCCGCGCTCCGCCGGGCGCGGTTTTTTTGCCCCTGGCCATCACTGGGATAGCCCTTTCGCTTTGGGGGTGGCATCTGTTGCCTCAAACCGCTGGGGTAGCCGTCGGATTCGCCATTTTTGCTGCGAGCATGCTGGCGGGAGTGCTGCTACCGCCGCCGCTTTTCTGGGTACCGGTAGGTGCAGTATTTCTCATTTACCATTCCAGTCGCGCCCGTCTCCCAGAAAGTGACGCCGCAGCTTTCTGGGGGTGGGTATTTATCTGGCCCGCACTGGCTCTTACTCTGGTATGGAACGTTTTTCCTAGCTTTTTTGCCATGTGGATCAGCCTTTTCGATCGTTTTAATTTCATAAACAAAAGTCGCTTCATTGGACTGCTAAATTATGAGATTTTATTTCGCGATCCCCTGTTCTGGAAGGCGCTTTCTAATACTTTTTGGTACGTGATAATTACGGTTCCTGCAGGGATTCTCCTGGGAACGTTTATAGCGGTTCTACTTAACGAGCGCATCCGTGGCCTTGGTTTATATCGAACCGTATATTTTTTGCCATACATTACCGCCCTTACCGCTGCTGCTGCGGTGTGGCAATGGATTTACCATCCAGAGTTTGGCTTTCTTAACTGGTTGTTGGGTACCCCAGGCCTCGATTGGCTGCATACGCCTGAAGGCGTTTTCGCTATAGCAATGTCACATGTAGGAATCGAGGTCAGCGGTTTCTGGGCCGGACCCAGTGTTGCGTTTGTGGCCATCATGATTATGACGGTCTGGCACTTCCTGGGTTATAACGTGGTCATTTTGTTGGCGGGCTTACAATCCATTCCTGCCCATTATTACGAAGCTGCCGAGCTGGATGGAGCGGGATGGTGGCAAAAACAGCGTTTCATTACTTGGCCGCTCCTTTCACCTACCACTTTTTTCCTAGCCATCATCGGTTTAATAGGCTCATTTCAAGTATTCACTCAGGTTTACGTCATGACGCCCACTGGCGGTGTACTGAACGATACCCTGACCGTCGCGATGTACCTATATAACAAGGGTTTTCGCGACTCTGACTTTTCCTATGCTTCAGCCCTCGCCGTAACCATGTTCGTGATAATTCTCATATTGACGCTGGTCCAGCGCAAGTTATTGGAGCGGAAGGTAACTTATGATCAATAACAAAATACGATACGTTTTTAGTAGATCTGCTATTTATATCTTACTAAGCGTCGGCGCCATAGTAATGGCCTTCCCTTTTTACTGGATGGTGGCTACCAGTATCAAAAGCCCACAGGAAGCCCAGCAATCCGCACCAATATGGTTCCCCGAACGCATCAAACCCACGAACTGGCTAAACGCATGGCGCCTCGGGCGCAAAGGCCACGAACCCTGGTGGGGAGGATTCGCGCCAGGGCGCGAAGTCACCCTCTTCATTAGCGCAAGCAATACCGCAGGAGGAGAACTCCGCGTTCGCGTGCCCAAACCCCCTGCCGTCTTTGTCGATCCGCGAAGCGAATCAACAAAGGTAGCTGTCGAAAAGCGTCCGCATGGTTGGCTGCTGCGTTTAAAAAATACAGGCGATCAGCTCTTCCCTACCCTCCCGCTAGTAGTTTGGATTCCCAAGGCTGCCGGCAAGTTCAAAGCGGAGTTGCCCCCGGACGCCGTACGCTCACAGCGAGGTTACTGGAGACTGGAATGGGAAAACGTAACCCCAGGCTGGCTTGGCTACTTGTTTCATAATTACCGTGAGGCCTGGCATGCAGCACCGTTCAGACGCTACTTCTTCGTTTCGTTTTTTACCGCTGGCACTCAGGTAATTGGAGGGCTGATTATCGCGACTATGGCCGCATTCGCCTTCGCTAGAATTCGCTTTCCGGGTCGAGATATAATTTTTATGCTCTTTGTGGCTACGATGATGGTCCCCGGGGAAGTATTATTGATTCCCAACTATATTCTTCTTGCAAAGCTGCATTGGCTTGATACCTTCTACGCGCTGATAGTGCCTTGGCTAGCTTCGGTATTCGGTATCTTTCTTCTGCGCCAATTTTTCCTTTCTCTGCCTCAGGATCTTTTCGATGCCGCCCGCATCGATGGAGCCAGCTACTGGGGAATGCTCTGGCGGATAGCCTTTCCCCTTGCGGTGCCAGGGCTTATCACCTATGGCATTTTTGCATTTTTGGGCGCGTACAACGCTTTGCTTTGGCCGCTGATAGTTACACAAAGCCCGGAAATGCGAACCATCCAGGTCGGGTTGCAAGCTTTTATTGGCGAGGCCGGCAGCGATTATGGTGAGTTAATGGCAGCGTCCACCATGGCCATACTGCCGATAGTGCTAGGTTACTTCTTCGCGCAACGCCACTTTATCCAAGGCATTGCGCGAAGTGGTATCAAGTGAATGAAGGGACTTGGAGGTGTCTATGAACAAGGTGATTGCTGCGGTACTGCTAGCTCTGTTCTTTTCGGTAGCCTTTGCACAACATAAGGCCGAGGAAATCATAAAGACCCAGTGCAAGAGTGCTGATGTCGTCGCTGAACTATGGCATGGCTTTCGTGGTGGAGCACCGAGAGCTGCACTAGAAAACCTGGCTGTGGAATTTAACAGGTCCAATACGAATAAAGGTTGCATTCGACCCATAAGCCAGGGGGGATATCGCGACCTGTCGACAAAGATAAAGGCCGCCTTTGCTGCCGGCAACCTGCCAGCGCTGGCGCAGGCCTTCGAAAACAATATCGCTCTATATTTAGAAGCCGATGCACTCCTGCCTTTAAATGGAAAACTGGACCACCTTACTGACTTAAATCCGTTCTTCGTGAACGCTGTCAGATTCAATGGCCAGCTCTATGGTTTGCCATTCAACAAGTCTGTTCAGATTCTCTATTATAATCGCGATTTGCTCGGCAAACATGGCATTGATGTCCCCAAGACTATCGATGCCTTTATTGCAGCCGCGAAGAGCATCTCTGACGCTGAGGGCGAACCAGTGTACTGGTTCCGCCCTGACACCTCGACCTATGCATATTGGTTCTTTAATATGGGTGGCAGCTATCTGCACGACAGCAAAGTCGTCGTCAATAGCCCCGAAGGGATAAAAGCGCTAACGGTACTGGTACAGGGCGTCAGGGACGGTTGGGCCAAACCAATAACTTCAGGCTATATCAACCAGAATTTCGGCAAAGGTATCTACGGCTTCTCAACCGATTCATCGGCCGGCTATTCTTACTATCTACGCGCGGCCAAATTTGATCTGGGGATTGCAACCCTGCCCGGGACCCGCGAACACCCCGGTGCTGGATTGGTGCAGGGCACCAATCTCATAATATTCAATGGAGCCGAAAAGGCGCAGCAAAATCTGGCACTCGATTTTTTGAATTTCGTAAGCGGACCCAAGGCACAGGCGCTCTTTGCTGCCGCCACCGGATACGTGCCCGTCAATCTCAAAGCCGTGAACGAACCGGCCCTGCAAGAGCACCTACTGGAAAATCCCGATTTCCAAGTCGTTATCGATCAAGCCCGTTACGCCGCATTTGAACCAGCCATTCCCGAATGGGAACAAATTCGCTTCGATATTCTTGGTCAGGCTATTACCGAGGCCGTCCTAGGCAAGGCTACTCCACAGCAGGCACTGGATAAAGCGCAAAAGCAAATCGAGGATCTGCTTGCAGGCAAAATCCGCTGATGGCGCAATATTCGCCCCCCGTGGCGCCATGCCACGGGGGGGGCTATAGTGGAATTGAAGGCGTTTTTTGCGATAATGGCGCCACAAAGGAGGAGGAAACAACATGAAAATCGGCATCAACGGGTTCGGGAGGATTGGCAGGCAGGTTTTTCGTATTATGCATGAGCGGGGGCTCGAAGTAGCGCTCGTAAACGACCTGACCGACAACAGAACATTAGCGCATCTGCTGAAGTACGACTCGGTATACGGAATTTTCCCGGGTGAAGTCGGCTATGATAACGAGCACATCATAGTAGAAGGCAGAGAAATCAAAGCCACCGCAATCCGCAATCCAGAAGAACTGCCCTGGGAAGATCTGGGCGTGGACATAGTGGTAGAAGCCACGGGTGTATTTCGCGACCGCGCAGGTGCCGGAAAACATTTGGAGGCCGGAGCTAAAAAAGTCATTATCACCGCCCCGGCGAAGGATCCCGATGTCACGGTTGTTCTTGGCGTCAATACATCTGATTTAAAACCCGAGCACAACATCATTTCAAACGCCTCCTGCACCACGAACTCCCTTGCGCCGGTCATGAAAGTATTAGACGAAACCTTTGGAGTCGAACGCTCCATGATGACCACGGTTCATTCGTATACCAACGACCAGCGCATACTCGATCTACCCCATAAAGACTTGCGCCGTGCGCGCGCTGCTGCTATAAACATCGTCCCCACCACTACTGGCGCCGCCAAAGCTACAGGAATCGTTCTTCCACAACTCGCCGGCCGCTTTGACGGCGCGGCTTTGCGTGTGCCCACTCCCACCGGATCCATTAGCGACATCACTGCCGTGTTGAACAAAAGCGTAACCGCCGAAGAAGTTAATGAGGCCCTAAAATCTGCTTCAGAGGGCGAACTTGCAGGTATACTGGGCTTCAACGAAGAAGATATCGTCCTTCAGGATATTGTAGGCAGCTCTTATTCTTCGATAGTGGACGCGCCGTTCACAAAGGCCATAGGTAATTTGATCAAGGTCTATACCTGGTATGACAACGAATGGGGTTACTCGACGCGAGTAGCCGACCTGGCGGAGCTGGTAGCCGAACAACTTTAGCTGTGAAGCGGAAGGAGGCGCGCATTGCGCACGCTCAAAGACTTGTCCGCCCGAAACAAACGTATCCTGGTACGCGTTGACTACAACGTGCCCCTAGAGCACGGCCGGGTAACGGACGATACCAGGATTCGTGCCAGCCTGCCTACGCTAAACCATTTGCTTACAGAGGGTGCAACCGTGGTTCTTATGAGCCATCTGGGGAGACCGAAGGATTATGACCCCGCATTCAGCCTGGCTCCCGTAGCCACAGCGCTGGAAGATCTGCTCGATCGCCCGGTCAGATTCATCCCTTCACTCCCTTCTTCTGAAGCCACCAGGGTGGCGGTGGCGGAGTTACCCCGAAACGCAGTTGCCTTGCTCGAAAACGTCCGCTTCGAAGCCGGAGAAAAACAGAACGACCCCGCGCTCGCTCGTGCCTACGGCCAACTCGGAGACGCCTTTGTTTTAGACGCTTTTGGCAGTGCGCACCGCAAGCATGCTTCGATTGTCGGGGTCGCACTAGTCCTTCCCAGTTACGCCGGACTGCTGATGGAGCGCGAAGTGAAGGCACTGGGACGTATTCTTCTCAACCCAACCACTCCTTTTTGGGTCGTACTTGGCGGCGCAAAGGTTTCAGACAAGATTGGCGTCATAGAAAGCCTGCTGCCCAAGGTAAACGGCATGGCTATTGGCGGAGCGATGGCCTTTACCTTCATCAAGGCGGCAGGGGGGCGCGTTGGCTCGAGCCTGGTCGAAGACGACAAACTCGAGCTGGCGCTCAACATGCTAGATCGCGCCCGCAAGCTCGACAAGCCCTTGCTGCTGCCCGGCGACGTGATTGCCGCCCGAGAGATCAGTCCGGATTCAGAAATCAAGGTCGTGTCCGCCAGCGCCATACCGGATGGCTGGATGGGGCTGGACATCGGACCAGCCACACAAGAAGCTTTTACGGCAGCCCTAGCTGGAGCCAATACGGTATTTTGGAACGGCCCGATGGGGGTCTTTGAAACCCCGCCATTCGATGAGGGCACCTTGGCCGTTGCCGAGGCAATAGCGTCTCTTGACGCCTATACTGTCGTGGGTGGCGGCGACTCGGTAGCCGCTGTCAATCGTCTTGGCTACGCAGACCGCTTCAGCCATGTATCAACTGGTGGTGGGGCCAGTCTAGAATTTCTCGAACGCGGCACACTTCCCGGCATAGAGGTCCTGGGCGGGCTCTCCCCCGAGGAGGTAGCCTCATGAGAAAACGCCTTCTGGCCGGCAACTGGAAAATGCACAAGACCGCTAGCGAGGCGCGGATATGGTTTGCCGAGTTTCTCGACGCCAACCCGTTTTTGCGCCAGGCCGAGGATGCCCAGCTGGAAGTGGCCGTTCTGCCTTCGTTCCCCCTGCTGCCCGCCGCCGCCGAGCAGCTTGCTGGCAGTAGTGTCGCCTGGGGCGGGCAGGATGTTTCGTCGCATACATATGGAGCCTTTACGGGCGAAGTGGCCGCAGAACAACTCTTTGACCTTGGCTCCAAGTACGTCATCGTGGGACACAGCGAGCGACGGGCCTACTGGCGGGAAGACAATCCGCTTGTTGCTGCCAAGGCGCGTAGGGCCATGGCAGCGGGCTTGGTTCCAATTCTATGCGTAGGGGAAGGCCTCGAGGATCGGGAATCCGGCAATGCGCTCACGTTCACACTGGAACAGCTAGCGGCCAGCCTCGAAGACATACGACTCGAAAACGGCGATGAAATTATCATCGCCTATGAGCCGGTCTGGGCCATTGGAACCGGCAAGACGGCGTCCGCCGCCGATGCCCAGGAAATGGCCGCAGCCATAAGGAATTTCATCCGCGGGCGCTATGGCAATGCGGCCGGAGAACGGCTGCGCATACTCTATGGCGGTTCGATGAAGCCACAAAACACCGCAGATATTCTGGCGGAGCCAGACATTGACGGGGGCTTAATTGGCGGCGCGAGCCTGGAAGTGGATTCATTTAGCGCCATGATTAAAGCAGCCCGCTAGAAACTGGCTTGCTTGTCGGTATCGGGGCTCTCGGGCCCCGATTCATCATAAAGCCAGGCGCTCCAGGAACTCTCTATGCAACCTGTCGTCACCGGTGAGCTCGGGATGGAACGAACTTGCCCAAAGGCGCCCCTGCTCTGCAAATACGACATGGCCATCGTATCTGGCTCGAACACGCACGCCTTTTCCCGTGCGCACTATCTCGGGAGCGCGAATAAATACTGCAGGGAACGGGTTTTCGAGACCTTCAATCTCCAGTCCAACCTCAAATGAATCGACCTGGCGCCCGAACGCATTCCGGCGTACCGCTATGTCCATTATTGCCAGACGCGGTTGCTCGTAATCCAGTATTTCACGAGCCATCCAGATCGCCCCGGCGCAGGTCCCCCAGACCGCCATTCCATCCGATAGATGCTTTTCACGCACGGCAACATCTAGCCCGTATTCCCTGGCCAGCTTGCCAATCGTCGTCGATTCCCCACCGGGAACAATAAGCCCGCTTAAACCCTCCAGATGTGCCGGCAGGCGAACCTCATGTACGTGAGCCCCCAGACGCTCAAGCATTTGTTTGTGTTCACGGAAATCACCCTGCAGGGCTAGCACGCCTATGTGTTTCGTTACGTTCACGCCATCCAGCTTAGCGCCCGCTGTAAAAAAAGAGAACCCCCGGAATGCCGGAGGTTCTCAATGTCTAAGCTTACCAGCCGCGCCTTGCCATACGCTCTTCTTCGCTTAGTTCATCAAGATTTATTCCTACCATGGGTTCACCAAGATCCTCACTCACCTCGGCCAGGATATCGGGATCGTTGTAGTGGGTCACGGCGCGGACAATCGCCCGGGCGCGCCTGGCCGGATCACCCGATTTGAAGATTCCCGAGCCCACGAATACGCCGTCCAGGCCGAGTTGCATCATCAGGGCAGCGTCTGCGGGGGTTGCGACCCCGCCAGCAGCAAAGTTAACCACCGGTAGCCTGCCGTTTTCGTGCACGTACCGTACCAGCTCATACGGGGCTTGCAATGCCTTCGCCTCTGCCATCAGTTCGTCGGCGCGCATGCTTTGAATCCGGTGGATCGCCTTCATTACGCTACGGGCATGGCGCACCGCCTCCACAACATTGCCAGTACCCGCCTCTCCCTTCGTACGAATCATGGCGGACCCCTCGGCTACCCGCCGTAAGGCCTCTCCCAAGTCTCGCGCGCCGTTGACAAATGGAACCCGGAACGCCCACTTATCTATATGATGTTCTTCGTCCGCCGGGGTCAGCACTTCGGACTCATCTATGAAATCTACCCCTAGGGCCTCGAGGATCATGGCCTCAACGAGATGGCCGATGCGAACCTTGGCCATAACCGGTATTGAAACCGCCGCCATTATCTCTTTGATTACCTTGGGATCAGACATACGGGCAACGCCGCCCTGTAATCGGATGTCAGCGGGTACCCTCTCCAATGCCATGACCGCCACTGCACCGGCCTCTTCGGCAATCCTAGCCTGTTCGGGCGTGGTCACGTCCATTATCACGCCGCCCTTAAACATTTCTGCAAATCCGGTCTTAACGCGAAGTGTGCCCTTTTCCATTACCACTCCTTTTCTTAGTGCGGCAGATAGCCCCAGGGATTGCGGGTCTTGCCCCGTATGCGAACCTCGAAATGGAGGTGCGGCCCGGTAGCAAAGCCGGTACGCCCCACATATCCGAGCAACGCTCCTTGTTTCACTCGCTGCCCGCGGCGGACTGCTATACGGGACATGTGCGCGTACAGGGTTTCAACACCTCCGCCATGGTCGATTTTGACATGGTATCCATAACCGACACGGGACCAACCCGCACTCGTCACCACTCCGCCCTTTGCGGCGTATATCGGCGTTCCTTGCGGAGCCGCCATGTCGAGCCCGGTGTGAACCCTGCGGAAGCGGCGGTAATATCTTGCGTCATGATAGGTGGAGGTGATACGGAACTTGCTCAACGGCCATTGAAATCCCTTTGCCGAAGTGCCGCCTCGGTATGCTACCTGCCGTAAGCGAGCCGCTCTTTCCGCCGCCAACCGACGGCGACGCTCCGCAGCCAAGCGCCGCTCTTCCTTGCGGCGCTCCTCCAGTCTGGCCATAGCCTCTTTTGCGGCTATACCCGGCACTAGCAACCTGTCACCGGGCTTGAGGTCCAGGGGATTCGTCAAACCGTTCGCCCGCGCCAGTCTGTCAACATCGACTCTATAGCGATGGGCGATGGTTTCTAAGTTCTCCCCCTCGCCCACAGAAATAAGCAATCCGCGGACATCGGTGGGAACGAAGAGCTTTGTACCTACCGCCAGCCGGTCGAGACTGGCCAGATCGAGATTGGCGGACACCAGGTCGATTATGCGCAAATCGAACAGCCCCGCAATCCGCTCGAGCGAATCTCCAGCGCGAACCGTGTACACCCTAACCCCGGGCGGTAATCTGGGTTCGCTGGCGAGTTTGGCCTCTACGGGTACCTTAAGCACCTGTCCAGGATGCAACAGTGATCGTTTTATACCGGATAACTTTTTTATAGCTTTCAGATCACTTTTGTAACGGCTGGCGATGAGAGCCAACGACTCACCCGGCAAAACCCTATGGTAAACTATACCGTATGTTGGAGCCGGCTCTAACACTACCAGCTCTTCTTGTGGCGGATTAAAAGCTGCTTCCAGCTCGGGAAGAATGTCGAGTGGCGATATTGGTATGGCGAGCAGGCTGCCCGCAAGGAGCCAGGATATAGTTAGGCCACGACGGTTAGCCACGCACGCCTCCAACGCGGATTATACCCTCGTTAATTACTTTGCCGCTAGAGTGGCAAGGAATTCCTGGTTTGACTTGGTGCGCTTGAGACGACCGAGTAGCATCTCCATTGCCTCGGCCGGATCCATGTCGGCCAGCACCTTGCGCAGCAGCCACATTTTGTGCAACACCTCTTCTCCAAGCAGAAGCTCCTCACGGCGCGTACCCGACTTGAGGATGTCGATCGCCGGAAAGATCCGGCGCTCTTCCAGACGCCGCGACAGGTGCAACTCCATGTTGCCCGTACCCTTGAATTCTTCGAATATCACGTCGTCCATCCGACTGCCGGTTTCTACCAGCGCGGTGGCAAGGATTGTGAGCGAGCCTCCTCCGCGGATATTACGAGCCGCACCCAAAAAGCGCTTGGGGAAATGCAAAGCAGCAGAGTCAAGACCTCCCGAAAGAGTGCGGCCGGTAGGCGGCGTAACCAGGTTGTTTGCGCGGGCCAAGCGCGTTATCGAATCCAGCAGTATTACGACGTGTCCACCCTCTTCCACTATTCGCCTGGCGCGCTCGTGTACGAACTCCGCCACTCTTATGTGGTTTTGCGGCGGCTCATCGAACGTGCTCGCAATAACCTCCGCCTTCTCAACCGACTCACGGAAGTCCGTAACTTCTTCCGGGCGCTCATCGATCAGGAGAACGATAACCTTGACATCTGGTTCATTCGTAAGGATAGCGTTTGCGATTTTTTTAAGCAAAGTAGTCTTGCCAGCTTTAGGAGGGGCCACTATGAGGCCACGCTGTCCGCGACCAATTGGAACCAGGAGGTCTATGACCCGGGTAGAAAGCTCATCCGGGGCAGTTTCTAGTTTCAGCTGGCGATCCGGGAATTGTGGTACCAATTCATCGAACTTCGGCCGCTTAACAGCCTGCGCTGGTTCCAACCCGTTAATGGCCTCAACCCGTATAAGGGTACCGTACTTCTCGTTTTCCCGCGGCGGTCGGGCCTTACCGACGATGTAATCACCGGTTCGCAACTGGAATTGCTTGATCAGCCCTGCGCTCACGATAACGCTGCGGGAATCCAAATTGTAAACGTTGTCTTGCAAGAACCCATACCCGTCCGGACTGGTTTCAAGATAGCCTTTTGCCAGGGACAGACCTTCGTCCTGGGCCTGATGTTCCAAAACAGCCATGATGAGCTCGTCCTTACCGAGCTTTTTGTAATTCTTGATGCCCATCTGGGCTGCGAGCAGGTGGAGCTCAGGTAGTATCTTGGCATTGAGCTCCTTATAGCTTTGTGGTGTTTCTGCGGAAGTCTTCTTCTTGCTCATAGCTCTTGTTTCGCCTTCTCCCAGTCGCTCAGGAAGTTGTTTATGCCTGCCGACGTCAGGGGATGCCCCAGCATTGCCTTTATCACCTTGTACGGAACGGTAGCTATGTCTGCACCGGCCAAGGCAGCAGCGGTAACGTGTTGTGGGTGGCGCACAGAGGCGGCAATGATCTCCGTGTCCAGGTCGTGTATCTCGAAGATCTCGCGAATGACGCGTACCAGCTCAACGCCATCTCCACCAACGTCATCGATACGGCCAAGGAAGGGGCTGACGTAGCGGGCGCCCGCCCGCGCCGCCAATAAAGCCTGGTTAGCAGAAAATACCAGCGTCACGTTAACCGCCACTCCCATATCGGCAAGCGCACGGCAGGCCCTCAGCCCGGGTTCCGTGATCGGCAACTTGACGACAACATGATCGCTGAGACCAGCAAGCTTTTGTCCCTCTTGGATCATACCGGCAGCATCCTCAGCGAGAACTTCGGCAGAAACGGGAGACTGCACTAATGATGCGATCTCCTTTATTATTTCGGTAAAGCGAACGTAGAACGCCTCTTCCCCATCAAAACGTTCGCCAGCCAGGCGCAGCGAACGCGCGATGAGACTGGGGTTGGTGGTAACGCCCGACAGGATTCCCAGCGCGTGGACTTCCCGTATTTCCTGCACGTTGGCGGTGTCGAGGTACAGCTTCATATGGCTCCTTCTTCGTTTTCCTTGGAAAAACCGCTTACGTGGTTTAACCTATAGTACATAGCTTGTATGAGAACTTCAAGTTGCAGCCTTAGCACGGTCTTTTGTAGGATGGCGGCAGACCGCAGCTTACCGAGGGAGGATTATACTCCCCGCCTGCTGCGGTGTAAAGGCTGCGACGGGGACGCAAGCAGGACGAATGCTCCGATACAGCGAGCCGGGATGGTGAAAGCCGGTTGGAGCCCCTGCAAGCCATCACCCCAGAGCCGCGGGAAGAACGGCATGGGTTTTGCCAAGTAGAACCCGCCGGGTGCGCCCGTAACAGCGTGGATGAGTGCGGGAGCAACGCTCGTGACTTGTGGGTTTGCCCGAGCCATGAGCGGCAGTGCCGAAACTGCCTCCCGAAGCGCGGTGGTACCGCGGAGCCAGGGCTTCGTCCGCGCGTGCTCTCTAGGGCGCGCGCGGTTAATTTTAGGAGGACGCACATGGCCGAAGAGCAGCTGTTCAAACCCGTTGAAGACGTTCGATTTCCAGACCTCGAAGAAACCATTTTGGACTTTTGGCGAACTAATCACATAATCGAAAAGAGTTTCGTAGCCAATAAAGGATCGGAACAATATACCTTCTATGAAGGCCCGCCCACGGCCAATGGTAGACCTGGCGTGCACCACGCTCAGGCGCGTAGCTACAAAGACCTCTTCCCGCGCTTCAAACTAATGCAAGGGTATCACGTACCCCGCAAAGCAGGCTGGGACACGCACGGACTGCCCGTCGAGCTGGAAGTAGAAAAGAAACTCGGGTTAAAACACAAACGCGAGATCGAGGCCTACGGCATCGACCGGTTCAATGAAGAATGCCGCGCCTCGGTATTCGAATACGAAGGCGAATGGCGCAAATTCACCGAACGAATTGCTTTTTGGGTGGATCTGGACGACGCCTACCGCACGCTCGATCCCGATTACATCGAGTCGGTCTGGTGGAGCCTGGGCGAGCTATGGAAGAAGGGGTTGCTCTATCGCGACTATAAAGTCGTGCCTTACTGCCCCCGTTGCGGTACGCCGCTCTCGAGCCATGAGGTCGCGCAGGGGTACGCCGAGATAACCGATCCTTCCGTATACGTTCGCTTCCCCCTAAAGAACCCGGCGGCTATCGGCCTGGAAGGTGAAAATACAAACCTGCTGGTATGGACGACCACCCCCTGGACTCTCCCTGGAAACGCCGCAGCCGCGCTAAACCCGGCTTTCGACTACGCCGCCTTTCGAGTGGGGGACGAGCTTCTGTTATTAGAAGAAAACCTGGGGAAAAGTATTCTCGGAGAAGAAACAGAAATAGTTCGCCGCTGGCGGGGAAGCGAACTTGAAGGGTTGGATTACACGCCCCCGTTTGAATATGTACAAAGCGACGTTCGCGCCTGGTTTACCGTTCTCGCCGACTACGTAACCAAGGACGACGGCACCGGTATAGTGCACCAGGCACCGGCGTTTGGCGCCGAAGACATGGAGATAGCCCGCGAGTACGGGCTTCCAGTCCTGCGCACCGTAGACGACGACGGCCGGCTCACAGTGGGCCCCTGGAAGGGACAGTTCTTCCGTGACGCCAACAAGGCCATCGTGCGCGATCTGCGAGACCGCGGGTTGCTTTTCAAACGCGAGGATTATCTTCACAATTACCCACACTGCTGGCGCTGTAAAACACCCCTGATGTACTATGCTACCGAAACCTGGTTCATCAAGAACACCGCGTATAAGGACCGTCTGGTCGAACTAAACGAGGAGATCAACTGGGTTCCCGAACACATAAAGCACGGCCGCTATGGCGACTGGTTGAAAAACCTGGTCGACTGGGCCCTCTCCCGAAACCGCTACTGGGGCACGCCGCTCCCAATCTGGGTATGTGAAGACTGCTCCAAAGAGGAACTGATATCAAGCTTCAGCGAGCTGGAGCGCCGTTCGGGAAATTCTCTTCCCGGCGACTTCGATCCACACCGCCCCCATGTAGACGCAATCGAGCTGAGCTGCGAAAACTGCGGCGGCACGATGAAGCGAGTACCTTATGTGATCGACGTCTGGTACGATTCGGGCTCTATGCCCTTCGCTCAACACCACCATCCTTTTGAAAATAGCGACGTATTTGAACGCAGCTTTCCGGCGGATTTCATCTCCGAGGGGATAGATCAAACCCGTGGTTGGTTCAACAGCCTGCACCAGCTCGGCACCATGCTTTTCGATTCCGTAGCCTTCAAAAACGTGGTCTGTCACGGGCTTATGCTGGACGAAACCGGCCTCAAAATGTCAAAGTCGCGAGGCAACGTGGTAGACCCGTGGGAAATAGTCTCCGAGTTCGGCGCCGATGCTTTGCGCTGGTACGTTTATATCTCCGCGCCACCCGAAGCGAACCGCCGCTTCGGGCCCAATCTGGTTCGCGATGTGGTCCGCGATTATTTCCTTACATTGTGGAATACATATAGGTTTTTCGTAACCTATGCTAACCTCGATCGGCCAGATCTTGGTTCGCCGCCTCCAGTGCCCAAGCGCCCGGAAATGGACCGCTGGCTGGTGGCGCGCTTGCAGGATTTGGTGCGGCAGGTAAGCGAGCGGCTCGAGGCCTACGACCCCACAGGTAGCGCCCGAGCACTGCGTCGGTTCGTGGTTGAGGAGCTCTCGCAATGGTACGTACGTAGGAACAGGCGGCGTTTCTGGAAAAACGAAGATCCCGCCGACCGCGAATCCGCTTATGCGACATTATGGGAAGCGCTGGTAACCGTCACCCACTTAACCGCCCCCTTCACCCCCTACCTCGCCGAGGCCCTGTATCAAAACCTCGTCCGCTCCGTGCAACCCGATGCCGCAGAGTCCGTCCACCTTTCCCGCTGGCCCGTTTTTAACTCCGAACTGGCGGATGCAGAACTGGTCGACTGGATGGACGCGGTGATCGAGGTCGTCAACCTGGCACGCTCGGCACGGGCCAAGTCGGGCGTCAAGACTCGCATACCGCTGCCCGAGCTCCTCGTCACTGCCCCATCTTCCAGCGCTCGCAAAGGGCTGGAACACTTCGCTCCGGAGATTGCCGACGAAATCAACGTCAAACAGGTGCGCGTAGTCAAACCCGACGAATCTCTTCTCAGCTACCGCATAAAGCCGAACCTGCCCAAGTTGGGACCAAAATACGGGCGCGACCTCCCGGCCGTCCGCAAAGCGCTGGAGGCCGCGGACCCGGCCAGCGTCGCCCGATCCGTAAGGGAAAATCTTCCGATCGAACTGGACGGTTTTACCCTGGAACCGGACGAGGTGCTGGTCGAGGCCCTGGCTCCCGCCGGGTACCGCGCCCTCGAAAAGGGCGGCTATCTCGCTGCGCTGGATACGCGTTACGATGAAGAGCTGTATCTGGAAGGACTGTCCCGCGAGCTCGTGCGCGCCTTGCAACAAGCGCGCAAGGAAATGGACCTGCATGTGGCAGACCGCATCAACGTAGGATTTGAAGCCACGGGACGTTTTGCCCAGGCCCTCGCCGCTCACAGCTCCCGTATTGCCGAAGAAACACTGGCGCTCGAGCTAGCCCCCGGGCCGCTGGCGGGCGCCTTCGAAACGCACCTCGAAGATGAGGAGGACGGTCAGGTACGTTTCTGGATTCAGCGTGCCTGAACCAGCATGCCGGCACCCCCGGCGCCCGTGGCGCCGGGGGATAGCTCCTATCCGAAAATCACCCGCAAGTAGAACACCTGAGCCCAATCGAGCATATGCGAAATTGGCCCGTGGAGTCGTATATCAGCAATGACGAGCACAAATATATAGGGAGCATAACGATCCAGCCGCCAAACGTAAGGATGGTAGCGTTCGGGAACAAGTACCAAAAGAAGGCGCGAACCATCCAGAGGGGGTACGGGAATTAAGTTGAATAATGCCAGCATCAGATTTATCAGCCCCGCATAATAGGCCACCATGCTCAATATTCCGGCCCAGCCGGCGGGACTGCCCTCCAAAAGAGCCATCGCCACGGCCTGCGTTTGGTATCTACCGAGCATTGACAGCACGAGGCCGAAAAGGAAGGCCAGCGCAAGGTTTATCAGGATACCCGCCACCGACACGGCAAACAATCCCAATCGATACGGGCGCAGTCGCGACGTATTTACGGGTACGGGCTTGGCCCACCCAAAACCCGCAACGAGTAACAAAAGCGTTCCCAGCGGGTCAAGATGTGCCAGCGGATTGAGTGTGAGCCGCCCCATTCTGCGTGCGGTGTCGTCACCAAATAAATATGCAGCCAGCCCGTGTCCGAGCTCGTGCAAAACCAGAGAAGCTACAAGTACGCTCGCCAGGATCACGAACGCCAGGGGATCTTCCTGCAAAAGTTTTATGAGCATGTTTAAAGTCCCATCAGATGCAGCAGGTTCAGCAACAGACCCATCAGGCCCGCCTGCACTCTCCCCAGCACGCCGAGATAACTGAGGACCAGGAATATGGCTATGAAACCCATTGGGCCGTACGAAGCCAATTTGTCCATGAACTTGCGGGCCTCATAGCTCCCGGCTGCGGATACAGCCCTGGCGCCGTCGAGGGGCGGAACCGGGAAGAGGAAAACCGCCGCCTCCAAAACCATGGTGGCCGCAGCCACCCGGAGACCCAGGGATATCGGCCCGAATCCCAGGCCTTGCGGCAGCAGGCTGGCAAGTAGCAGATAAACGAAACCCGCAGCGAGAAAACCGACCGGGCCCGAAAGAGCAACGATTGCACCCTTGACGCCACCGAGCCGAAAAGGAACACTTTTGGGCCATCCGAAGCCCAAAAGCACGAGGAATAGCAGTCCCAAAGGGTCCAGGTGGACCTTGGGATCCAGTGTCAGAAAGCCCATTCGCCGCGGTAAATCGTCCCCATAACGAGTGGCGACCCAGGCTTGCACGAGATTGTGAACCACGAGCCCGAAGGCGGCGGCAGACAGCGCGACGAGAAAAGCAAAGGGTTGGCTAAGTAGGTCGACAATTCCCATAGTCCTCCATTAGTTTACGCGCCAAGGTGAGCTCTTCTTCATAGCTGCGCACTTCGCCACTACTCCTCGCCTTCTCTACGGCGCGGAGAATCCGCCCAACTTCGGGACCCGGCCGCATACCGAGCTCCAGCAGGTCACGGCCGCGCAGTCGTCGGGTGGGTTTCCATACCCACTCCGCGCGCTCCGGGTACAGTGTGACGAATGCCAGGGAGAGAGCCTCACCTGCCTCGCGCAAGGTCTCGGGTCGCTCCGGCGGTTCTCGCAAGAGCTGCAAGTACGCCAGGAAGCGCTGCGGCCACCCAAATCTTTCAACGATGGCCTCCGGGTTGGGAGCGGCGTACAAAAGGATGTACAGATAAGCCTCGGGGGGCAGAGCCCGCTCCGGCTTCATGGCGTCGAGCCGCTCGAGCGCCTCCCCGATCCCACCACCAAGAGAGAGGCCATACAAAGCGCGCAACATCCCATAACGCTCGGCCATTTGCAATACCCGCACCGGGCTGGGTTCTGCAAGGGCAAGCATCAACTCATGGCGCAATCTGCTTGCAGCGGCAGGCGATGGTGAGCTGCGCAACAAAGCACTCATTTGCCGTCTGGCCTCCGGATGGAAATCAAACCCCAGGCGCGCTGCTATACGTATGCCGCGCATTATCCGGCTGGGGTCTTCTATGAAGCTGAGAGGATGTAGCGGACGCAGCATACGCGCTTCGAGGTCGACAAGCCCGCCAAAAGGATCCAGCAGGATTTCTGGTAGGGGACTGATACGATACGCCATGGCGTTTACGGTAAAATCACGCCGCGACAAATCTCTGTTGAGAGTGCTGGGCCTTACCTTCGGCAACGCACCCGGGCGGGGATACTCTTCCTCGCGGGCGCTGGCCAGATCGACCTCTACGCCGGTTCCCAGACGCGCATGAGCCGTACCAAAAGAATAGTGTACGCCGTAACTGCCACCAAACCGCCGGGTGAGGAACTTGGCGACCTCCCCGGTATCCAGCCCCTCGAGCACAAGGTCTACGTCAGGACTGGCCTCACCCAAAAGCGCATCACGCACCGCTCCTCCGACCAGGTATATCGAACCGTCGGGGTATTCAGCAGCCAAAGCATCCAGAACTTCCCGCACCCCGCCGGGGAGACCCGCACGTATGCGCTTGGTCCATTCCTCCTCTTCGGGCTCGGGCATACGGTAGAGGTCCGTCCGTGTGAAAATTCCTTTTGCGCGCCCCCGCTCGTCCAGCACCAGCACCCGACCGGCACCCTCCTTGAGAGCGCGGCGCGCCTCGGCCAGGGATGCTCTCGCAGGCAGCGTACGCGCAACGGTTGCAAAGCCGCGGACAGACCCGGAGCCCATTCCATAGCGCACGGCTCTTTCCAGATCTCTTCTGCGTACGACGCCAATTACCCGCTCGTCCTGGTCGGTCACGGGAAGACCCCCGTATCCCCGTTGTTTCATGAGCACCAAAGCCTCTTCAGCGCTCATGTCCGCAGAAACCGTTTCGACCTTTCGCGTCATCAATTCACCCAGGCGGGGCTCGGGAGCCAGATATTCCTTCAATTCCTTTTCCAGCCGTTCCAGCACCTCTTCAGGCTCGATGCTGCTCACGCGAGCAAAGGCGGCGCGGGCATGGCCGCCGCCGCCGAAACGCTCACCAAGCAATCTTCCAACATCCAGCCTTCCCTTGCTACGAGCGATTATAATCGTCTGCTCGTCCAGCCTAAGCACCATGAACACCGCATCGGCTTCATAAATATCTATTAAAGTGTGGGCCAGCGGCGCGAGCGCCGGCACGTATCCCTCGTGCTCCGCCCAGGCAAGCGCCACCCTGATTCCACCCGCTTCGACGATGCGCAGGTTTTCCATGAGCGCACCCAGCATATTGCGCGCCGCCGGATCCGGGTGACTGCGGACCCAATCGCGTACTTCGTTTAGACCGGCACCATGTTCAAGCAACCAAGCCGCAGTACGCAGGTCCGCAACCGTAGTTGCCGGATAGGTAAACCCACCCGTGTCTTCCCACAGCCCCGTGTAGGCCAGGGTCGCATCGTCGGGACGGGGAGCAATACCCCTGGATTCCATTATCCCCGCTATCACGGTAACGGTAGCCCCCACAGCGCGTATGGCGCCTCCACTCGCGGGCAGGTCTCCCGGAGCATGAGGATGATGATCATAGACCGTAAACGGTACTCGACCTACCAATTCGCGAAAGGGGCCAATCCGTTCCGGGCGGGCGGTATCGCAAACTATTACGCCGCCTACCTCGTCCAGCGGCACCTCATCCTCATCAAGCATGGATAGATGATCGGAAAACAGCTCGACCACCTCGCGAACTCTTCCCTCCAACCCGCCTACACGGACGAGGCGCGCCCCGGGGTGCAGGTACCGGGCCAGAACCATGGATCCAAGTGCATCGAAATCGAGGTTCTCATGCCCGACAATGATTTCCACCTTACCTTCAGTTTACGTGATTGACTTCAAGCAAGTGTATACAACAACCGCTGCAGCGCCGCAGGGTATTCCGCGGGGTCCAGGCCCCTCTTCCGCATCCTGAATCCCGGCGGATACCGGGTGGGCTCGCTGGCAGCCGGAAGCTCGCGCAGGGCGCGGGCGTCATAATCCAGTGGCCAGCTACCGGTGACTACCTGCAGGTGCGTAGAGTCCTCGGTAATTGAGAGCACACCCTTCTTCTCGGCCAGTACTCGCAAACGCGCCAGGTCAAAAAAAGTGCGTGTTTCCGGAGGTGGCGGGCCATACCTGCCCTCAATTTCGCGTACAATCCGCGATATAGCGGCCAGGCCGCGCGCCGCCGCCAGTCTGCCGTAAATCTGGCTGCGTTCACGTGAACTTGGCACATAATCCGGTGTTATCCGTGCTGAAACGGACAGGTCGATCGTGACGTGCACAGGAGGTTCAATATCCTCGCCCTTCAATTTGCGGATCGCCTCGGCAAGCATCTCCGTATAAACTTCAAAGCTGACCGCCCGCACGTGCCCGTGCTGCTCTGGACCCAGAAGATTACCGACCCCGCGAATTTCCATGTCCTTCTCGGCCAGCCGGTGACCGCTGCCCAGGTCGGTGAGATCCGCCAGCGCCGCAAGGCGCCTTTCGGCGGCCTCGGTGAGCCGGGGAGGGTGGAACAGGAATGCATAGGCCTCTTTTTCCCTTCTTCCTACCCTGCCGCGTAACTGATAAAGGCTCGCCAAACCCAACCGATCGGCCCGCTCTATGAGTATGGTGTTGGCCTCGGGAATGTCCAACCCTGATTCCACTATCGTCGTGGCTACCAGCAGATCGAAGGCACCTCTGGCAAAATGGCGCATTACTTCGTCGATCTCGCCGTCCGCCATGCGGCCGTGAACCATACCGATGCGCGCCTCGGGAATTAGGGCCTCCAAATACCTGACCCGGGCGGTGATACTAGCGATCCGGTCATGGACGTAAAATGCTTTCCCGCCGCGCTCCATTTCCGAAAGCACCGCTTCGCGGACCAGGGCAGGGTCGAAGGAAGAAACCACCGTTCGTATGGGCTTGCGTCCTGGAGGCGGTGTCTGAATGCTGGAAACGTCTTTTAACCCCACCAGCGCCTGGTAAAGGGTGCGGGGAATCGGCGTGGCCGACAAGCTGAGCACGTCCAACCCCTCGGCCATCTCCTTGATGCGCTCTTTTTGCACAACGCCGAAGCGATGTTCCTCGTCTACTATGAGCAGCCCCAACCTTTTGATATCGATCTTCTGCGAAAGCAAGCGGTGCGTTCCTATTACGATTTCTATGCTCCCCTCGGCAAGCCCTCTTTTGATCCGCTTCGCTTCTGCGTCCGCAGTGAAACGGGAGAGCAGCGCCACTTCAACCGGCAGATCGCGCATTCTTTCGGAGAAGGTGCGATAGTGCTGCTCGGCAAGCAAAGTGGTGGGAGCAAGATAGGCGACCTGGTATCCGTGACCCACTACGCGGTGAGCGGCCCTGAGCGCTATCTCGGTCTTGCCAAACCCCACGTCCCCGCTTATCAGCCGATCCATGGGGCGCGGGGTTTCGAGATCGCGCATTACGTCCTCGAGGGCCCGTTTCTGGTCACCCGTGAGTTCGTGCGGAAAGCCGTGCTCGATAAGCCGGTCCCAATCGGGCAATGCCGGATACGCCCTGCCGGGTGCCTGCTGCCGCTTGGCGTACAGCACCAGCAGGCGCTGTGCCAGAGCCTCGGCGTCGGCTCGGGCCCGCTCCCTCGCTCGTTGCCAGTCCTTCTTGCCCAAACTGGAAAGGCGCGGCGGTTCGTCCGATGTGCCCGGATGGCGCCGCAGCAAGGGGAGCTGTTCCACCGGCACGTATAACTGCCCCTCGCCCGCGTAACGCAAAATTAAATAATCGCGTACAACCCCAAGGACTTCACGGCTCTTTATCCCCTCGAATCGCCCTATGCCATGCTCGGGATGTACAAGATAGTCACCCGCCGCCAATGCCCCGGGATCTTCTGGGGCGACACCCAGTATCCGGCGCCCGCGCGCATGGGCCGCTCCCCCAAAAGCGAACAGCAGAGACTCGGTGAGGTAAACGCTGTTATCCCCGGTATCGATAAATCCGCCCTCGAAGGGCGCCCGAATTAGCTGCACCCCCGGATCTGGACCTACCGAGCGCTGAGTGCGGTGAGGAAATTTATGGAGATAGCGGTTTATAAGGTATTCCCTCGTTTTTTCGTGGCGGTAAAAAAGCACTATGCGGCGTCCCTGCGCCAGCCAATCGCGAATATCGGCCGCAAAGCGCCCGAGCCGGGCGCGGTATGGCGGAAGCGGCTGAAAGGGCATGCTCCCCGCAGGCCGCTCGGGGCCGCCGGCGCCGAAGGTCACGTAACTTCTATGTCGCAAAACCTCCCACAAGGATTCCGGAACGGTTGCAGGCCTATCGATGAACACCACACCGGGAAACAATGTCAGTGCGGGAACCGACTCCACAGCCTCACCGTCAGTGCGACGAAGAACGGCCCGACCGACCTTCTTGCCGTCTACGTAGACCGCCTCTATGAGGTCGCCATAAAACTCGATGCGAATGTTATTCGCTTCGAGAACGTCCCCCCGGATAACGTAACCGCCGGGTTCGTCCCGCCGGTATCCCAGCCGCTCGAGTTTCGCGAGCAGGGAGTTACGTAGTATGCGTTCCCCCTCTTGGAACACGGCCCTCCAGGACTCCGAGTCGGCCGGTATTAACCGGGCGGCCGCATCGTGATCCAGAATCACCCGCTCTGCAGCTCCGTAGGCATCTACACCGGGATTCACCCAGGCCCCTATACCAAAGGCCTCCATGTTTTTGTAAAGTTCGATTCTGTCTCGGGGAACAAGCAGCACCGAAGGCTCTGACGAGTGCGCCCACAAAAAAGCCCGGGCCACCTGGGGCAATCCGGGCAGGTGGCTTCCACCGGCGCCGAACTCTGCATCTTCCATAGCGGCCATATCTAAGCATTAAGCCTACACCGCTTTCGTTAGAATGGTCTCCGTGCACCCGTCCCCGGCAAACACTAGCATATTCAAACCAACCATTACGCCATGAAGCGCTGGCTTGGTTCTGCTCCCTGGCCCCTCGAGCGGCTACCTTCTTTGATGCTGCTCATCAGCCTGGTGGGGCTGGTGGAACTAACGCGAACGGGGCTTTATACGGTATATCTGCCGCGCAATCTGGGCCCGTATCTGGGGCTTGGCGCAGTGGGACTTGCCGCATCGGTGCAGTATCTGGCCGATACTCTGGGACGCTCCCCGGGCGGCCATCTTAGCGAATATTTCGGTCTGCGCCGCGTTCTTCCTCTGGCGGCGGCGCTAGCAGCAACAAGCGCCCTTGGCATCCTATATGCACCTTCCGGGTGGTGGCTGCTGCTTGCATCGCTGGCCAATGGCCTCTTCATCGCGCCACTGTGGCCGGCGATGATGACCTATTCGAGCCGATCTGCGCGGGGTGGCGAAGACGGCCGGGCGATCGGTTTTACGCAATCGCTGGTCGCACCATTCATTGGGATCGGGGTATTACTGACCGGCTTCCTCTACGACCGCGACCCCCGCCTGGCTGCGGCCGCGCTTACCGGAATACAGATCCTGGTATTCCTGGCGGGTGCTGCCATCGCCGCGTTTTTCAGGGAAGAGCGCCCGTTTCACACCCCCTCAGGCTTTCCCTGGCGCAAGGTGGCGATCCTGGCCCCGGGCGCGCTGGCACAGCTCCTCGCCTTCGGCCTGCTGGCGCCGGTTTTTTTCCCCTTCATGGACAGGCTGGGTCTGGAAACACGGGATCTCGTGCTCGCACTGGCCCTTGGAGGTGGCCTGGAGTACCTGCTTATCTCGCCCCTGGGCCGGGTTGCAGACCGTTATGGCTACAGGTTGACCCTGATTCCGGCCTTGATTATGGCGGCACTGGCGATAACGGCATTCGCCGAAATAAAAAATCTAGGAGGTCTCATCATCGCCGCCCTGGCGGCAGGCGCTGCTCAGGCGCTGCTCATTCCTTCCTGGGGAGGACTGGTTTCAAGCACGCTTCCCGACGAGTTCAAAGCCCGGGCGTGGGGTGCCCTTATGAGCCTCGAAGGTCTGGGTTTTGCGATCGGCCCTGTGCTGGGTGGTTTCGCGTGGGAGCTTTGGGGACAGCGGGCTCCTTTTTGGATCGGCGCCGCCGCCTACATACTGGTGGCATCTTTTTATGCCATCCGGCTATTCCGTCGGCCTGCGGGCGCGTAACCAGCTGCGCTTGCCGCCCCAACCAGGAACCATCTCCACCGCGAATCCCGCCGCTTCAAGACCCTTCCTGACGTGGCCGGCCACGGAATAGGTCACCAACACACCACCCGGCTCCAAAATCCGGTACATCTTGGCGTAAACGCCTGGTTTCCAGACATCGGGATTCGTGCGCGGGCTGAATGGATCGAAATATACGGTACGGAACCTCACCCCGGAGGGACGCCAGCGTTGAACCCGGGATACGAGCACCCGCAAACGAAAAACATCCGTCTTTATGAGGAGGTCGCCGCCCCAATGCGGCTTCAGGGTTGCGAACAGACCCGGATCTATCAAACCCAGGGTGTTAGCCAGTGTTTTCAGCGAAACAGGCTCCGGCTCGAGCGCCAGGTAGTCGAGAAAAGCCCCCCGAGAGCGAGCACTGTGTAATGTAATAGAAAAATTGACGCCCAGCCCGAAACCCAGCTCGAAAACCCGCGGCCTCGGATCCAGATGTACCGCGCCAAGACTCAGATAGAGCCGCTCAGCCTGGGTACGCGCACCAGAGCGGGAATGATACGACTCCCCGTGTACCGGGTGGCATGCACTGGGTGAGCCGTCTCTGGTGAAAAAGACCTCCACTCTCCGATTCTAGTCGCCCGGGTAGAATAGCGCCCATGGAGCCGGACTTCTGGACCATGACCAGTGGCACGTGGATCAACGTGCTCACCGTACTCCTGGGATCCGCATTGGGGTTGCTAATTCGCGGGCGTCTGCCGCTGCGGATGAGACGGATCATCGTCCAGGGTGTAGGTTTGGTTACCTTGTTCATCGGTTTTTCCATGGCGGGCTCCCTAGATTCGGCCAAGGGCGGTATGGTCAGTGGCGTAATCATAGGTCTGCTGGCGCTCGTAGTCGGAGGGGTCGTAGGCGAGGCACTGGGCTTGGAAGAACGTCTGGAATGGGTGGGCAACATATTTAAAAAGCGCTTACGCGGCGGAGGTGGCTTCACCGAAGGGTTCGTAACCGCAAGCCTGCTGTTTTGCATCGGCCCCATGACCCTCATCGGCGCCTTGGATAATGGCCTTTTGGGAGATCCTACCCTGCTTTTCTTGAAGTCTGCTCTTGACGGCCTTTCGAGCATCGCCCTGGCCGCCAGCTTTGGCGCCGGAGTGGCCGCTAGCGCGCTAGTAGTACTTTTTTACCAAGGCGGGGTTTCTCTGGCGGCAGCGAACCTGGCCGCAGCCATGCCCGATCCCGCCAGCGATCCCCGCATCCTGCTGATTACCGGCGTAGGGGGGTTGATGATCTTGGGCCTTGGAATAAACCTGCTCGAGCTTGCCCGCGTCCGCGTGGCCTCCTTCCTGCCCGCTCTGGTGCTCGCACCACTCTTTTGGCTCATCGCCGAGGTGCTAAGCTAGCTTCATGGAGGTAACCCCCGACCTTGTCAGGCAACTAGCACACCTTAGCCGCCTGGAACTACAACCGAAAGAGTTCGAACGCATGATTCCCGAACTGCAAAAACTGCTGAGCTATTTCGAAAGCCTCGGCGAGCTCGATCTGGACGATTTTGACGAGCTGGTCCGACCTATTGCAGGTGGTAATGTACTCCGGACCGACGTACCGGCCCCTGGTCTGGAGCAGGATGGCGCCCTGGCGCTTGCCCCGGAGCGCAAAAACGGCTTCTTCAAACTCCCCCGCGTCGTAGAGGAGGGTCGCTGATGCTTGACCTGAAACTAATCCGTGAACAACCAGAACTTGTCAAGGACGGTATACGCAAGAAACGCGAGTTCGATGCAGTTGATCTCGTCGACGAGCTGCTCGAGCTGGACCGCCGCCGCAGGGAATTGCTTTCCGAGATTGAAACCCTGCGTTCCCGGCAGAAAAAGCTGGCCAAGGCGGTAGGCCAGGCCAAGGCCAGCGGCGAGGATGCACAGGCGATCATCGACAAGGCCTCCGAACTCTCCGACTACCTTAAGAAAATCGAATCCGAGGAAAAAAAGCTTGCCCTGCGCATCTGGGAAATCCTGCCCCAGATCCCCAATATTCCCCATCCCTCGGTGCCGGTAGGCGAAAGTGAAGCTGACAATGTCGTCGTAAAAGAATGGGGGCAGAAACCGGAGTTCGATTTCAATCCGCGCCCCCACTGGGAAATTGCCGAACTTCTTGGCATGATCGACTTCGAGCGCGGCGCCAAGGTTTCCGGTTCCGGGTTCCCCTTCTATATTGGCCGGGGGGCGCGGATGGTGCGTGCCCTTGAGAACTTCTTCCTCGATTTCCACACGGCGCGCGGCTTCGTTGAGGTGCGACCTCCATTGCTGGTGCGTGAGAAAGCGGCATTCGGCACCGGACAAATCCCCGATAAGGAAGGAATGATGTACGAGGTTTCAGGGGGATATTATTTAATACCGACGTCAGAGGTGCCGGTAACGAACCTTCACATGGACGAAATTCTCGACGCCGAGGCTCTGCCGCTCCTGTACACCGCCTACACCCCCAATTTTCGGGTCGAGGCAGGCAGCTACGGTAAAGACGTACGCGGTTTGAACCGTCTGCATCAATTCGACAAGGTGGAAATGGTGGTATTCAGCCATCCGGACGAAAGTTACGACTGGCTGGAAAAACTGACGCGCAGAGCCGAAGAGCTGCTGGAACTTCTCGGTCTTCCCTACCGGCGTCTCTTGATGTGCACCGCTGATATGGGGTTCACCCAGGCCAAGAAATACGATCTGGAAGTCTGGAGCGCCGGTCAACAAAAGTGGCTGGAGGTCAGCAGCATCTCGAACATGGAAGACTATCAGGCACGGCGAATGAAGACCCGTTTCCGTGATTCTGGCGGCAAGCCGCGGCTTGTCCACACCCTCAATGGCTCAGGTTTGGCATTTCCTCGAGTTCTGGCAGCGCTAATGGAAAATTATCAAACACCCGAAGGAGACTTTACCCTGCCCGAAGCACTGGCTCCATACCTGCGCTAGGCAGTAGTCGCCAGATTCGCTTTGCAATCGCAAGGTCCTCTTGTGACTATTTGCACTTGATAGTACTTTAGTGCAGCATTTCTCGTGTAGATAAAGCCGGGTCGAAAGCCTGCGGGAATTCAGAACGGCGGTTTCCCTCCCTTTTCCAATAACTCGGAAAGCCGAACAGCATCAGGCGTACTGGGGGAATCCAACTTTGGCAATTCTGTCCCAACAGCTTATTGGACACGACGCTCACCGTGGGCGCATCGATAAAACACGGGGAGCACGTACTGTAGCGTGGTAATTACGTTCTGCCGGGACTGCGAAAGACCCCATCCGGAACCCGAAGAGTCTTGTTTCCGGCTTTACTCAACTGCACGATCTCAACGCCCAGCGGGTCCCCCCGGGAATTATAGTCAACGAAAACACCCCGTTGCACCTCACGGGTACAGGCGACCTCCCCTGCCCTGAAACGCAAATAGAGCGCGTCCGCCTCAGCGTCGTACTCGATGTCCATGGTGAAATTCTACCTCACACCCCGTAGTGGAAAGATATACTAAAACATGCTTAGCCGTATCGGCGTAATTCTCGCGATACTCCTGGTTCTCGCCTTCGGAGGGTTCCTGGCCTTTCGCTATTTTTTCTCGCCGGAGCGAATGAACCAGATAGGCCGCACCGTGGGCACAACCTTCGGCTTCGATTACGGCGTGGTTGAATACTACAGCATGGGACGGCTCGTCGCCCGCTTTTTCAACGTGGAGAAACTAACCACCGCCAGCGGTACTTACGAAAACCAAACGCGACCCTACCGCTTTGGCTACGGTTTCCGCGATTCTAACCTAAACGGATACCTCGACCCGGAAGAAGCAGCTCAGGGTAAAGCGTACTTCGAAGTGCCAGTTTACGCCGATTATCTATACTTTGACGGCAAACGGGACCCACGCCGCCGTTAAGCCTGTGAAAAACCCACCGACCCGAGAAGGGCCGGTGGGCTTCTTTACCTGCCGCAGTCTAGAGGCCAAGCAAGCCCGCCCAGTCTTCGGGCTCCTTGGGGGCTGTGTATTCGGTATCCATCTGGGCGAGCTGCAGCTTGCCCGAGAACTCGTCGTTCACCGCCTGCCACTCGGTGTATTCCTCGATGACCCAGATGCCGCTTTCACGCGCACCGTTGCCGCTGGCGCGGGTACCGCCGAAGGGCATGTGTGCCTCGGCGCCCACGGTGGTGTTGTTGATGTTCGTCATGCCGGCGCGGATCTCGTTCTTGAAGCGGTAGGCCCAGAGGCGGTGGTTGGTGTAGATGGCGCTGGAGAGGCCGTAGGGGTGGTCGTTGGCGGTCTCGATGGCCTCGTCGATGCCGTCCACCTTGATGAGGTTGATCGTGGGGCCAAAGATCTCCTCGCGCGTCTGCTTCATGCCGCGCTCGGCTTCCCAGACCGTGGGGTGGCCGAAGAGGCCCTTTTCGGGGTCGCCCTTGAAGTTGGGGTAGGGGTTGTCCTTGGTGATGCGCCCCTTGCCCAGCAGCAGCTTCGCGCCGTCGGCCTCGCCCCAGTCGTAGTGCTCCATCCAGCGCTTGAAGAGGCGGTCGTTGAAGAAGGGGCCGTAGTGGACGTCCTCGTAGGCTACGGGATCGCCGATGATTGTGCTCTTCACCTTGGCCAGGAAGCGCTCCTTGAATTCGTCGTAGATGAGCGCGTCCACGATGATGTTGCCCGCGCTGGTGCAGCGCTGGCCGCCGGTTGCGAAGGCGCTCCACCAGGCTCCGGTCACGGCGTTATCCAGATCAGCGTCACGCATTACCACAAGCGGATTCTTGCCCCCGAGCTCGAGTGTCGCCTTGATAAGCGCGCGCCCCGCCTTTTCACCAATGATGCGCCCTACCTTGGTGCTTCCCGTGAACGCAAATTTATCGAAAAGGCCATCGTCGATTGCATTTACCAGCCACTCTCCGGTGCTGCCAGCTCCGCCACCGAAGACAACGTTGATTACCCCGGGCGGCAAACCGGCCTCTTCGAAAAGCTTGACCAGAACGTACGAAAGCACGGGGGAGTCGTCCGATGGCTTCCATACCACCGTGTTTCCGGTCAGCACTGCGGGAACAAGCTTCCAGCTGGGTACAGCTATTGGAAAGTTCCCGGCAGTAATCATACCGACCACCCCCAAGGAGCGGCGGTAAGTGGAAAGGTCCTTGTTCTTCAGCTCGCTAGGCACGGTCTGACCGTAAAGACGCCTGCCCTCACTGGCGAAGAACACCGCGGTGTCAATTGCCTCCTGCACGTCACCGCGGGCTTCTTTCAAGGTCTTGCCCACCTCGCGAACCATCAATCTGCTCAGGGTTTCCTTTTCCCTTTCAAGTATCTTTGCCAGAGAAAAAAGCACCTGCCCGCGAATGGGCGCGGGTGTGCGTGACCACTCGGCGTAAGCCTTTCGCGCCGCTTCGGCGGCGCTCTTCACCATTTCGCGATCAGCCTCGGGAAATACGCCCACGAGATCCTCGCCGTCGGCCATGTTGCGGCTCTCGAAAAGCTCTCCCGCAATTATCTCCTGCCCGCCGATCAAATGACCGCCATAGAAAGTATTTCCCAGCTTTCCCTTCTCTACCTTCATGCCCACCTCCTGTTGCCCTTTCCGGCTGCAACCGCAACCGCTTTTCGCATTCCCTAAGCATCATATGCCGGACTGACGGCGCCGCTGATTGTTTACAACTCCCGCTAGTCGCGCGCCCATCTTCATATATGCATGCCGCAACATCGCGAGACAAGGCGGACGGCTAACGATCATCCTCTCGTAAGTACAGGGGCAAAAGACGGATGAAATTCTTGCCTGCTTCGATGCCTTTTTCGAAGTTGATCAGGTCAAACTTCTCGTTAGGGGCGTGCAGATTGTCCGTTTCTAGGCCAAAACCCATCAGAACCACGGGCGCTTTCAGCTCGCGCATGAAGTCGGCAACTATCGGAATGGACCCGCCCTCTCGAGTAAATACCGCCTGCCTGCCCCATGCTTCCTCGAGGGCTTGCGCGGCGGCGCGCATTGGTGGTGAATTCGTAGGCACGAGCACCGGGTCTCCCCCATGGTGACGAATGATCTCCATCGTATAACCAGGAGGCAGAATTCCCCGCAGGTATTTTTCGCTCAAATCAGCTATGGTTTCCGGATCCTGATCCGGAACAAGACGCATCGAGAACTTGAAGAACGCCTCCGCGGGAATTACAGTCTTCGATCCCTCTCCCTGATATCCGGAACCCATGCCGTTCAGGTCCAGCGTCGGTCGCGCCCAGCGGCGCTCTAGCACGCCATACCCCGGCTCGCCGGGCGTTTGCAACGCCCCCACCTCGGAACGGAAGGATGCCTCATCAAAGGGTAGCGCAGACCACAGCGCCCGTTCCTCGGGCGATACCGGTACGACGTCATCGTAGAAACCCGGTATTCGCACCCACCCCATTTGATCCTTGAGCTGCGCAGCCATCCAGGCGGCCGCGTGCGCGGCATTGGGCACCGCGCCCCCATAAGCGCCGGAGTGCACATCGCGTCCAAGCCCGCGCAAACGCACCTCCAGGTAGGCGAGCCCCCGTAAACCGTATGTCAGCGTCGGCAAACCGGGTGCGAACATCGGCGAATCGGATACCAATACAACGTCTGCCGTCAAAAGCTCGCGATGCTTCTTTACGTAAGGAACCAGGTTCGGGCTGCCAACCTCTTCTTCGCCCTCTATCAAAAACTTGATGTTGACAGCGACCTCATCCCCTAGCTGCATAGCCGCGGCCACGTGAGCGAAAACCTGCCCCTTGTCATCGGATGCCCCGCGTGCATAGATTTTACCGTCTCTGATTGTTGGTTCGAAAGGAGGGGTATCCCACAACTCGAGCGGATCCGGGGGCTGCACATCATAATGCCCGTATATAAGCAGCGTAGGCAGCTCTTGCGATACCATTTTTTCCGCGTGGACAATTGGATGACCGGGAGTGGGGGAAACCTTCGCCGAAAATCCGGCGGAGCGCAAGCGCTCGGCCACCCAGTGTGCCGCTCGCTCAACATCCTGCCGGTGCCGGGGATCGGCCGAAACTGAAGGGATGCTCAAAAACTCTAGAAGCTGCTCAAGTGGATCTGTCATATCCTCAGTGTACGCCGCGTCAATCTACCTTTGTCCTTTTGTCTTCTCCCCTCTTGGCCACCTCGCTCACTTTCGTGATCAGCTCAACCCGCAAGCGGCCTATTTCGGCCTCAAAGCGCTCCTGCAGCGCTTCTAGCTCCTGACGCAGGCGCATTATCTCCTCGACGCCAGCCAGATTAACCCCCAGCTCCTGGGTCAATCGGCGTATCTCGCGCAGGTGTTCGATATCGCGCTCCGAGTACAAGCGGGTCTTACCGGAGCTCCTCTTCGGGCGTATGAGCCCCTTGCGCTCGTACAGGCGCAGAGTCTGGGGATGCATGTCCACCAGCTCAGCGGCAACGGAGATGACGTAAACGGGTCGGTCACTGGGAACCGCTTTAGACCCCTCTTCAACCTCTCCGGGCAAGGCGGGTAGCGCGTCGATTTTTGCCACTTCGTCCCGGAGGGCACTTTCCAGTCTCTTCGCTTCGGCCTCAAAGCGCTCCTGCAGCGCTTCTAGCTCCTGACGCAGGCGCATTATCTCCTCGACGCCAGCCAGATTAACCCCCAGCTCCTGGGTCAATCGGCGTATCTCGCGCAGGTGTTCGATATCGCGCTCCGAGTACAAGCGGGTCTTACCGGAGCTCCTCTTCGGGCGTATGAGCCCCTTGCGCTCGTACAGGCGCAGAGTCTGGGGATGCATGTCCACCAGCTCAGCGGCAACGGAGATAATGTACACCGGACGATCTTTACTCATCGTGCAGCCTCCATGCGCAACTCCTTTACATCCTAATTATAAGGTTTTTGTCTTCTCTGGCGAAAGGCTTTTTTCATATACAAAATTATACCGTGCCCTGGTACACCAGGGCACGGTATAATTTTGCCGACCTATTCCGATTCGGATACTTCCCCTTTTACGTACGGCAGGTAGTGGGGCTCCCAGAAATGCCGCCGCACGTAATCGGCAATATCGTGCTCGGAAAGTCCCGTAAAACGCGAGGTGCCAGCCACCCCATCCTCTACAGCCTGTAGTATTACTCTAGCGGCCACGCTTACGCTCGCCTCGCGCATCTCGCGGACGTACGGATAAACCATGCCCTGCTTGATGTGCGCGTCGTCTACGAAATCGGCCAGTGCATACGATGCCGCGATTACCATACCATCGGTTATTTCCCGGGCATGAGCCAAGATTGCTCCGAATCCAAGCCCGGGAAATATAAAGGCATTATTGCCCTGGCCGATAGGATACTTATGGCCCTTGTAATCAACCGGATCGAACGGGCTGCCGGTTGCCACGATGGCCGCACCGTCTGTCCAGCGCAGTATATCTTCGGGCAGGGCTTCAGAAGCGCTGGTCGGATTGGAGAGCGGGAAGATGACAGGCCTGCTGGTAGCCGCGAGCATCGCCCTTACCACAGGCTCGCTGAAGTCACCGGGGCGCCCTGATAGACCGAGCAGCACGGTGGCCCCGGCATTTTGTATCACATCCAGCAGATTCGGGGCCTTCCCGCTATGCGACCAAGACGCCACCTCTTCCGGGTCGTGGGCAAAGGGGCGCTTGTAATCTTCCATTGCCCTGTCACTAAGCAGCAACCCTTTGGAGTCGAGCACATAAACCCTGCGCTTGGCTTCCTCCTCGCTTAGACCCTCACGAACAAGCCCCTGGACAATTGCCCACGCTACGCCTACACCCCCGGCACCCGCTCCGTAAACCACAAAGACCTGATCGGTTACCGGCTCCCCCTTGATCTTCATGGCGTTGAGAACGCCCGCCCAGGTAACGGCACCGGTACCCTGAATGTCGTCATTGAACGAAGGTAATTCCTTGCGATAGCGCTCCAGCAGAGTAAACGCAGCCTCCTTGGAGAAATCCTCCCATTGCAAAATGGCCTTAGGATATCTCTTCTTAAACGCCTGTACGAAACGGTCCATAAACTGGTAGTAAGCCTCGCCCTTCAATCTATGATGACGTACACCCAGATACAGCGGGTCCTTCAGCAGGTCTTCGCGATCGGTGCCCACATCCAGTTCGATAGGCAGGGTCTTATCGGGGGCGACACCACCAGCGCCCGCGTACAGGGAAAGTTTTCCTATCGATATTGCTATGCCGCCAAAACCCTGGTCGCCGATTCCAAGAATGGCCGATGAATCTGTGGCCACCACCAGCCGTACGTCCTCGAGAGGAACGTTCTCGAAACACTGGTCAGCCTTGTGAATGTTTTCGGTCGACAACGCCAATCCCCGTGGCAGGCGGTAGATGTGCGAAAACTCCCTTACCGCCTCTCCGACCGTGGGAGTGTATATAACCGGCAACATTTCTTCCAGGTGGTCTATCAGGAGGGCATAAAAAAGAACCTCATTACGGTCCTGGAGGTTGCGCAGGTAAATGTGTTTCTCCAGGTCATTGTCTTGCAGACGATATCTCCTGTAGACGCGCTCCTTTTGTTCTTCAATGCTTGTTATATGGGCCGGTAACAATCCCTCCAGCTGTAACAGCTCGCGTTCCTCCCGGGTAAAGGCCGTGCTCTTGTTAAGCAGAGGTATCCTCTGCAATAAGAACCCGGTCACATAGACTTCCAAAAAGCGATTTCCGTTTTTGTCCCTTTTGACGTCGTAGTAACGGCTTACTTTGGCCATGGCCCCATCATAGGACTTTGCCTTCATGCAGATGTCCTAGTTCTTTTTGCGTTCTTGAGGAGTAAAATTACCCTTGGAGGTTAAATCATGGCCATTACAGGACGTCCCAAGGTAAGTGTAATCGGCGCAGGTCACGTTGGCTCAACGTTAGCAATGCGCATTGCTGAGGCAGCCCTCGCGGATGTAGTGCTCGTCGACATCGTTGAGGGCATGCCCCAGGGTAAAGCGCTCGACCTTTCCCAATCCAGACCGGTTGTCCTCAACGATGTTACGATTATCGGCACCAACGACTACGCCGACATTGCCGGCTCGGATATGGTCATTACCACCGCGGGTGTACCTCGCAAACCCGGTATGAGCCGAGATGACCTGATCGAGATCAACGGCAAGATCGCCGTCACGATGGCGGAAAATATCAAGAAATACGCCCCTGAAGCCTTCATCATCCAGGTCGCCAATCCCCTGGATGCGATAACCTACGTTATCAGCGAGATCACCGGGACCCCGAAAAACAAGATTATGGGTATGGCTGGCGTTCTCGATTCTTCCCGCTACCGTTACTTCATTGCCGACGCCTTAGGCGTTAGCGTAAAGGATGTACAGGGGGTCGTTCTCGGGGGCCATGGGGATACTATGGTACCGCTGCCCCGGTTTACCTGGGTTGGGGGCGCTCCGCTTCCCGACGTAATGCCCGCCGATCAAATCGAGGCGATCGTGGAACGTACGCGCAAGGGAGGCGCCGAAATCGTTGGGCTGCTAAAAACGGGCTCGGCATATTATGCCCCCTCCGCTGGCGCCTTCGAGATGGCGAAAGCGATAATTAAAGATGAAAAGCGGATCCTTCCAGTGGCCGCCTACCTAAATGGTGAGTACGGCATCACCGGATTGTTCGTCGGCGTACCCGCAGTACTTGGCAAGGACGGTATCGAGAAGATATGGCAGTTGCCGCTTTCCAATGAAGAGCTAGCGGCGCTAAAGAATAGCGCCGAACACGTAAAGGGGCTTGTGGATACCGTAAACGACCTGGGAATACTCAAGTAGATTCACGATCCTTACCTGATGGGCGGGGTTAAACCCCGCCCATCAGGTAAGGACTTGTAGCTTGTGATATAGTTTACATGTTCGCAGATCGTGACGTTCTTCTCTATCATTGAAATATTATGTTCATATGAACTATGTGCTTTCATTCAGAAACGGTTCCGTACTGGAAATAGTCCTGAACCGGCCTGAGCGCCTGAACGCCCTCGATGGCCCTACCCTTGAAGCCCTTGCCAATTACCTTGATGAGGCCAAAGAAAAACGTGTGCGCGCCGTACTGCTTCGCGGCGAGGGACGCGCCTTCTGCGCCGGGCAGGATCTACGCGAGGCGGCCGCAGGCAACCTGGACTACCAGGAACACTTACAGCTCTATAACCAGGTGATACTACAAATGCGCGAGCTAGAAAAGCCCATAGTTGTTGCTATACAGGGCGTAGCTGCCGGCGCTGGTATGGCATTGGCGCTGGCGGCTGACATCAGGATAATAGGAGCGGAAACAAACCTTATCACAGCCTTCGCGAAAATAGCTCTGGTTCCCGACTCAGGAATGACTTACTTCCTCCCCAGAATAGCGGGGTGGGGACGGGCATTCGAACTGATGGCCCTTTCTCCGAAGATAAGCGCAGAACAGGCCCTAGCCATCGGCCTGGCCAATCAGATGGTTCCGGAGGACCAGCTGATAGAGACGGCACGAAAGCTGGCCACGGAGCTCGCCACTGGACCAACACGGGTTTACGGACTAATTAAAAGAGCCCTAAACGCAAGCCCGGAGCTTAGATTGGAAGAAGCGCTCGAACTGGAAGCCCGGCTACAGCAGGCAGCCGGAGCGGGAAAGGACCACGCCGAAGGCTTGCGCGCCTTTTTGGAGAAACGGACACCGACGTTTGGCGGTTATTGATCCTCAATCCCGGCTCAACCTGCTGGGGTAGGCTGTTGTCATGAAACGTCTGTTCTGGCTGGTCCTCTTCGCAGGGCTCGTCTTCTCACAGTCCGAAGCGAGCAAGGCGGTACCCGTTACAGTACTGGGATACGACCTAAACGTAGTCTGGCCTGCTCCAACCCTACAAATATTTGGCCCGGAATGCGACGCATCTGCGCAAGAGGGCTTTTCCCTGGCACGCAGCTTAGAGCCCCGGATTCCCGACACCGTGGAGAAGTACGCCTGTTATCTGCTCATGGCCAAGGGCGCCGACAAGCAAGCCGCCACGGTCAATTTCATTGCGGGGTATACACGCCAAGGCGCTGGTTATACTTTGACATTCGAACAAAGCGACATAAGCGGGCGGTTGGTACAGGTTTGGGAAAAGGGGAACGTGCCAGCTCTCGTTTACATTTTTACTTTCACCGATGAAGGTATAAAACTACTGGTCGGACGGCTCGAGCTAATTGGCGGATCTGCCGGTTCGTAGCCCGATCTCGCCCAGCAATCGCTCTGCACCCAGCTTGGTAACCTGAACATCCTCGTTCAGGCCTGCGGCGGTGGCTTGCTCGTAGCTTTCGGCTATCAATGCTGTGTCCAGGGTGAGTACCTTGTTCACCGCCTCCAGCGAGCCGGGTAATTCTAGAGGCTTCAATACGGCCAGCATATGCTCGAGAGCCAGGCTGTGCACCTGCCCAATAGCCGGTACCAGAACCGACAAGAGTACGCCGTAACGAGCATGTACTATCCCCACACGCCTCCTGCGCATGGCGTAATCTTCGTCATAGCGCCCGTCAAAAAGCTCTCTATACCAGTTTTCAAAGCTGCCGTATAAACGCTCGACCCTTCCCGGCTCACCCCAAAGGATCCGCCTGGTTTCTTGATCCCGACCCAGATGATCATAAAAAGACAGCGCCATTTCGTGCGCGAGGGGATGCATTACCGGCTGCAGTTCAAGCAAACGAGCAGCGTGTTCCCGACGAAATCCAACCCGGCGCAATCGTTGTTCCATTGTCACAGTTACATCCACCGGCTCATCCTAATCTCCAGCTTCCCCTTCTGCAACACCCATATCCAGCCTGGGTTCGATAACAGTTTCTGCCTGGACAGCATCCAAAAGTATTGCCTGCTGCCAACCAGGGCGTATATCTTCGGGTAATTCCACCGGGGTTACCTTCCAAAAATCACGTCTTCTTTCATGCCAGTCATCCAAGATATACCGTGCCCGTTTGCTGCCAGTCATAAGCCCGTGGCGCTCGATGATTTTTACCAATAGAGGATCGTCTTTCCCCTGCTCGATACGCCCGATCCTAACCAGGGCCGGATTATAGCGCTCAGGAAAAGGGTCGCTTGGATCATAGACATAGGCAATGCCCCCGGTCATTCCCGCCGCAAAGTTCCGCCCGGTTTCGCCAAGAACCACTACCAGCCCTCCGGTCATGTATTCACATGCATGATCACCCACACCCTCAACCACAGCCCGCGCACCCGAATTACGCACAGCAAACCGCTCACCGACGCTCCCGGCCACGTACACTGAACCCCCGGTGGCCCCGTAAAGAACGGTATTACCGGCAATTATTTCCACATTTTGGCGCTGCAGTGGCGGGCGCACGCTTATTATTGCCCCAGACATCCCCTTGGCAAGGTAGTCCTGAGCCTCGCCCACCAGCTCAAAGAAAACTCCTAGCGCCAAGAACGCACCGAAGCTCTGCCCCGTTATCCCATCGAACCGCACTCGTATCGTGCCCGCAGGTAGCCCTTCCTGGCCATAAAAACGCGCAATCTCCCCGGATAAACGGGCACCAACAGCCCGCTCACGATTGCTTACGGAGAAACGCTCGTGGCGCGGGGTGCGGTCTTGCAAAGAAGCCTTGAACTTCTCGAATACCAAGTCATCTAGAAGAGGGCCCTCATCGGGCCTCTCGGACCGCTCGCCTTTTGCAACAGGAGTCCAAGCCGGCAGCGGCGCAAACAGCTCATCGAGCCGTACCCGTTTTGCCCTCATCAGCGAAACCGAGCGCTTCTCCAACAAATCGGTCCGGCCGACAATTTCATTCAAACTTCTTACGCCCGTGTCCGCCAGAATCTCGCGTACCTCCTGCGCTACGTAGGCGAGAAATTGCACTGCGTGTTCAGGCGTTCCCGGAAAACGGCTGCGCAGAGCTTCGTTCTGGGTAGCAACGCCAACCGGACAAGTATTGAGGTGGTACTGACGGGCCATAACGCACCCCACGGCCACCAAAGCGGTGGTGCCAAACCCGAACTCCTCCGCACCCAGGAGGGCTGCCAGTACGACATCGCGCCCCGTCTTCAACCCGCCGTCTACCTGCAAACGTACCCGGTCACGCAATCCGTTTTCGAGCAAGGTCCGGTGGGCTTCAGCAAGGCCTGTCTCCCAGGGGCTGCCTGCCTGCTTAATGGAACCCAATGGCGAGGCGCCGGTACCACCATCGGCTCCAGAAGTGAGTATCCGATCTGCGTATCCCTTAGCCACACCCGCAGCAATGGTGCCGACACCGACTACGCTAACCAGCTTGACCTCCACGCTGGCGCTCTTGTTCACCCGTTTGAAGTCATAGATCAGCTGTGCTAGGTCCTCTATCGAATATATGTCATGGTGCGGCGGGGGCGAAATAAGCGTAACCGCTGGAGTGGCACCACGCACACGAGCGATTTAACGGTTTACCTTGAATCCGGGTATCTGCCCTCCTTCGCCAGGCTTGGAACCCTGAGCCATCTTTATTTCCAGCTCCTCCGCGCTCACAAGATATGCGGTAGTGACTCCAAAACGACCTGAAGCCACTTGCTTTACTTTACTGTTCCCCCAATCACCGGCGCGGGGATACCATTTTGACTGGGTAAGGTAGGGTATCCCCTCTTCATAGGAATGATATCGAACAGGGTCTTCTCCACCCTCGCCCGAATTGCTCATTCCCCCGATACGATTCATGGCTACGGCCAGCACCTCATGGGCCTCGCGCGAGAGGGCACCGAAGCTCATGCCCTGGGTGCGGAAGCGCCCGATAATGGTTTCTATCGGTTCGACCTCCTCGAGAGGCACGGGGTCTCCGGCCTTTCTCCAGCTCAGCAGATCACGAATGGCGGTAGGGGGACGCTCGTTTACCGATCGCGCGTACCCCTCGTAACCGCCGCAGTCTCGATCACTGCAACGCTTCACTAAAACGATACCACTCTCACCTTCATGGACTCCACAACCTCAAGCGGCGTCCGGTAGCCCAATGCCTGGTCCAAGCGCCGGGTGTTGTAGAAATGCCGGTACTCGTCCTGTGC
>Ga0256835_1000117_pt1 | contig 63872 bp, 59 predicted proteins | sample PIR30metaG_FD_185972 | JGI IMG/M metagenome (GOLD analysis project Ga0256835, IMG submission 185972) | Hydrothermal vent microbial communities from East Pacific Rise, Pacific Ocean - PIR-30 | ecosystem: Environmental > Aquatic > Marine > Hydrothermal vents | place: Pacific Ocean: East Pacific...
TTATTTATTTTAACAAATATTTCCGCACAAAAGAAATCAAAAGACACCAAGGAATCTTCCCTGTATTCCGATATAAAATTGCGCAATATCGGTCCGGCTTTTATGTCCGGTCGTATCTCAGATATTGCCATTCATCCTGAGAATGCCGCGATTTGGTATGTAACTGCCGGATCCGGTGGTGTTTGGAAAACAGAAAATGCAGGAACCACTTGGAAATCTGTTTTTGACAGTCAAAAACCTTTTTCCATTGGTTGTATTACCATCGATCCAAACAATCCTCATCGTGTATGGGTTGGAACCGGTGAAAATGTAGGCGGGAGACATATGAGTTTCGGAGATGGTATTTATCTCTCGGAAGATGATGGAAAAACATGGAAAAACAGAGGATTGAAAAAATCCGAACATATTTCCAAAATAATTGTTCATCCAAAAAACTCAAATATCATTTATGTAGCTTCGCAAGGTCCCCTTTGGTCAAAAGGAGGTGACAGAGGATTCTATCTCAGTGAAGACGGAGGAAAGACTTGGAAAAAAACATTGGGAGATGATCAATGGACAGGAGTGACAGATATTGCCATTGATCCTCGTGAGCCTAATCGAGTATATGCCGCCACTTGGCAACGACACAGAACCGTAGCCGCCTATATGGGAGGAGGTTGGAAATCCGCCATCTATCGATCTGAAGACGGAGGAAAGACCTGGAAAAAAATTATGAAGGGGATCAAAAATGAAAAAGCGGGGAAAATTGCTTTGGCCGTATCACCTCAAAAACCCGATGAAATTTATGCCGCTGTGGAACATAATCGCAAAACAGGAACGGTATATAAATCCTATAACCGGGGAGAATCATGGCAAAAACAATCGGATGCCGTAGGAGGAGGAACCGGGCCGCATTACTATCAAGAGCTTTGGGCTAATCCTCATTATTATGATTTAATTTATCTGGCGAGTAATTATATGCTGGAATCTAAAGACGGAGGGAAACATTTTCATACATGGAAAGAGCAAAACAAACATGTCGATAACCATGCAGTGGCTTTTCGCAAGGATATGCCCGATTATATGCTGGTAGGAACAGACGGTGGATTATATGAGTCGTTTGACTTGGGGAAAACCTGGAAATTTATTAATAATCTTCCCATCACTCAATTTTATAAAATCGCGGTAGATCAAAGCAAACCTTTCTATTATATCTATGGAGGAACCCAAGATAACAGTACACAACGCGCTCCTTCCCAAACAGATAACATGCATGGTATTGCCAATCGTGATTGGGAAATAGTTCTTTTTGCCGACGGTCATCAACCGGCAACCATACCGGGAAATAATGATATTGTTTATGCCGAGTGGCAACAAGGAAACTTGGTGCGTAAAGACTTAAAAACCGGTGAATCGGTATATATCAAACCTCAACCACGAGAAGGAGAACCCCATGAACGCTACAATTGGGATGCGCCTGTATTAGTCAGCCCGCATAATCCCAAAACTTTATATGTAGGCTCATACAGAGTATGGAAATCAGAAGATATGGGGGATAGTTGGAAGCCTATTTCAGGAGATTTGACTAAACACGAAGAACGTTTTGAAAAACCCATTATGGGGAAAAAACAAAGCTGGGATTCCCCTTGGGATGTAGATGCCATGTCAGAATTTAATACGATCACCTCATTAAGCGAATCTCCGGTAAAAAAAGATTTGTTTTATGCAGGAACTGATGACGGACTGATACAAGTAACGGAAAACGGTGGAAAAACATGGCGAAAAATATCTGTAAACAAACTTCCCGGCTGCCCTGTTAATGCTTATGTCAACGATATCAAAGCAGACCTTTTTGATGAAAATACGGTTTATGTTTCTTTAAGCAACCATAAAGAAGGTGATTACAATCCGTATTTATATAAAAGTACTGATAAAGGAAAAACCTGGAAAAAAATAACGGGAAATCTCAAAGCTCCTTTACTGATGTGGAGATTGGTTCAAGATCATAAAAATCCTCAGTTGCTTTTTGCGGGAACCGAATTTGGCATATATTTTACCAATAATGGTGGAAAAACATGGACCAAACTCAACACCGGTGCCAATATTTCATTCCGTGACCTTGCTATTCAAAAAGAAGAAAATGATTTGGTGGGAGGAAGTTTCGGAAGAGGAATTTTTATTTTGGATAATTATGATTTCCTTCGCAATCTGAATAATAATACCTTAAAAAAAGAAAGTGTTTTATTCTCTCCCGGAAAAAGTTATTGGTATTTTCAAAGAGGAATTCTAGGGAGAAGCAAAAGAGGAACTCAAGGAGATAATTATTTTCTCGGTGACAATCCGCCTTACGGAACTACCTTTACTTATTATTTAAAAAATAGTTTTGAAAGTCTGAAAGAGAAAAGACAAAAGAAAGAAAAGAAACTTGAAAAAGCAGGTGAAGATATTCCTTTTCCCGGATGGCAAAATCTCGATAAGGAAATAACAGAAATCAAACCCGGTTTATATCTTGAAATTCAAAATCCGGAGGGAGAAATTCTGAAACGTATAAAATTAAAAAACAAAAAAGGTTTTCATAGAGTAACCTGGAATCATACACGTTCATCAAAAATACCCGGACAATATGCCGAAGACATCCGCGTTGCTCCCGGCTCTTTTCAAGCCCAAATTATCCGCATTACACCCGAAGGAGACATACAAAAAATGGATGGTCCTGTTACTTTTAAGGTTGAAAGACTCTATCAACCTGCTTTAAAAGGAAAATCAATGGAAGAAGTTGCCTCATTCTGGAAAAAACTGGATGATCTAACGGCTAAAGTCAATGTGCTACAAATCAGATTCAATAAATTAAAAGAAAACGGAAAAATATTGCAAAAAGCCTATTTAAAAGCGGAAAAAGAAAATCCTGAAATAGAAAAAGATATAGCCGGCTTAAATAAAAAGATTTCCGAGCTTGATTTGGAAATTTATGGCAGTAAGGCCAAAAAAGAAGTAGGAGAAAGAACCAAACCCGGCTTATATGACCGGCTTTCTACCGTTCAAATGGGAGTAAATCAATCGAGCTACGGACCTACTCCTACACATTTACAATCTTTTGAAATTGCACAAAAAGACTATAAAAAATACAAACAAGAAATTGAAAATTTAGAGAAAAAAGTAAATAATATTAAAGAAAAATTGGAAGAAATAGGTGCTCCTTATATTATTTTGAAATAATTATCTCATGAAAAAAATAGGATTGATAGGCGGTATGAGTTGGGAATCCTCCCTTGAATACTACCGGATCATCAATGAAAAAGTACATGAGCAATTAGGCGGTTTCCATTCGGCAAAGTCTGTAATGGAATCCGTCGATTTTGCTGAAATTGAAAAATTACAACATCAAAATGAATGGAATGCACTCAGCCGTAAAATGGTAGAAGCAGCTCAAAACCTGGAAAAAGCTGATGCAGATATGGTAATTCTTTGTACCAATACCATGCACCTTTGCAGTGATGCCATTCAAAAAAACATTCATATTCCCTTTTTGCATATCGCTACTGCAACCGGAGAAAAAATCAAAGAAAAAAAACTGGATAAAGTGCTTTTGCTGGGCACCCAATTTACCATGGAAAAAGATTTTTATAAGGATATCCTTCACAAGGATTTTGGTGTTGAAGTGATAATTCCGGATAAAAAAGACCGGGAAATCATACATAAAATTATATATGAGGAATTGGTTCATGGAAAATTATTTGCGGAATCCAAAGAAAAATATTTGAAAATCATCCAAAAATCCATTGAAAAAGGAGCACAAGGAGCAATCCTGGGTTGTACTGAAATTCCTTTGCTAATCAAACAAAAAGATGTAAAAATTCCCGTTTTTGACACTACCCAAATCCATGCTGAAAAAGCGGTGGAATGGGCATTAAAAAAATAACTAACCTATCAAAGAAATAAATCTAATTAATTGTTTGTTAATAAATTGCAATTAAAACTTACATATTCATATTTATTATTTTAAAAAAGCTAACAATTTTCAAATAATTAATGTATATTTGGTGAATATAACTTTAACAATAAAACAAACATGAAAACAAAATTCACTCTATTTTTAATGCTTACTTCGGCTTTATTTCTTTTTTCAAGTTGTGCAACTATTTTTAGCAAAAGCGTTTATCCCGTTACCTTTAATACCAATCCTCCCGGGGCAAAAATCATCATTCAAGACAGGGATAAAGAAACTGTCTTTGAGGGGACTACTCCGGCCACGGTAAACTTGGATGCCAGTGCAGGTTATTTTAAAAAGGCAAAATATACGATTACTTTTATAAAAGACGGATACCAAACCAAAACCATTCCCGTATATGCTAAACTCGACGGTTGGTACTTTGCAAATCTTTTAATAGGTGGAGCAATAGGTATGCTAATTATTGATCCTGCCTCCGGCGCCATGTATAAACTCGACCCGCTGTATATTACCGAAACATTAATCCCCGAAACCGCACAAAAAAAGAAAAGAGAATTAAAAATTTATAGTATAAACAATATTCCGGATGCCTGGAAAGAACATCTGGTTCTGGTGAAAGAATAGAAAGATTTATTGATGTCACCGGTAGACAAAAAATATAAATACTTGAATTACCTCCCAAAACCCATCCATCTTCCTCCCGAGGAATACGACTTGGTAGATGATTATGAATTTTGTCAAAAAGATCATCGCATACCCTTGTTGATTGCCACTCAATTCGGTATTTTTCCCACAAACAAAACTTATGGAAAGAAACCTGTTTTAAATTATGCAAAATTGGAAGGTTTAGAAAACCGTAGAGTAGGGTTTATAGGAAGAGCTTACGCAACCAGCAGAGAACGAAAAGGTATTTTTGAAATTTATATAGATGAAAAATTGTTAAATAAATTACAAACCGGAAAAATCAAAATTGATTTGAGCTTATGGGATGAAAACGGAGAACTAAGATCCGAAAACTTATTATAAACTTGTACTAAGCCTAAAATAACAAACATGAAACAATTACTCCCCATTCTGAAAAACAGAATAGAAAAGGAAAAGCAAGAAGAAAGAGGAATGTTTATAGAAGATCTATTTAGCGGAAATAATTCTCCCATTATTATGTATGGGGAAGATAATGGAAATTTTATAGCCTATACTCCTGCCAAAACCGATGAAGAGAAGAAAAAAGTAAAAGAAAAAGCTCTTTCCAATTTAAAAAAAATAGAGGTTCCTTATCAAATTGAAGATATGGGAGATTATAAAATTATTATTGCACAGCATGAATATGCCGCCGAAAAAATTCTTGACCAGGATTTTATGAATAAACTTTCGCAAGTTCTTGAATCAAAATCAATAGTAGTGGGGATCCCCGAGAAAGGATTCCTTACAGCCGTAGCAAAAGGAAAAGGTGAATCCAATTTGTATGGAGCCGTTAAAAAAATGTATGCAAAACCCAATACCTATGCACTCTCTGATGCTATGTTTCTTGTTACTAAAGGTGAAATCGAAATGATGACCGGAAATAATGAGGATAGCAAAAGAGAAAACGAAATGGAAACCTTTAATTTGTCTGGAAAAAACAATGAAAAAGGAAAACTTGTATTTACTGCAAAAATAGGACACAAAACAGAAGACGGCTTGGCAGATCTCATACAAGAAGCTTTCGGATTATTTATGATTCATGGAATGAAAGATCCTAAAAACACCTATCCTCAACTGGATATATTTATTGATCACCGCTATACAAAGATGACTCCCCAATTAAGAGAACGTATAAAAAAGATTGCCAAAAATATTACCGAACGAGGAGGCGCATTATTAATTCAAGAACTCACGGGAGAAAAATTTAAAGTGCGGTTTTACTATGGAGATAACCAGCTGATTGCCGAAACCGGCGAACCTAATACTCATCAAGTAGGAAATAATAAAAAGACAACAAAAAAACAGACGGAAAACTCAAAACCTTGGTGGAAATTTTGGAAATAATTCCTTATCTTTATCCCCCGAAAGTTGCCGTGTTACGGACTGTTCTTTAGAACTTTACCGTATTTGTGCCGGCAGCTTTCTTTTTACCACCAATGCAATTGATTATCTTTATCCAAATTGAAAATCCTTTCCTCTTCTTTTCCTTCTTTTTCTTTAAGCCAATAAAGGGCTTTTTCTGGAACCGCCTCAAAATGTAACGGATTTTTGCCGTCGGCTTTTTTCGTGTCGATTAATATCCACCCGTTATCCCAATAATACAATTCGTAATCGCTATCGGGTTTGAAATGTGCTTGACGTATTTCATCGGTGGTTTTAACAATCGCTCTGCGAGTAGTGGAATATAAATCCACAGCGGTTTTATGAATCGTATCGGGCACAAAATAATGCAATTTTCCTTGGTCATCCACCAGGAAAGGTTGATTGAAAAAAATCAGTGAATCGTTCTTGTAAAAAGCTCCATTATAAACAATTTCTTTTCCAAGATTTTTGAAGAGAACTTTTTTATTTTCCCTGTCGATTTTTCCCCAAGCCGTAGGTTCCCATTTCCCAGAATTGAAAACCGTTAAATATCCAAAATGAATACTATCGGGAATATCGATATTTATTTCAGGTGCTATATCAAGGGTTTCAATATATTCCGGAGTCACATCGATATAATGTTTACTGCGCAACCAAGCAGGAATTTTTTCATATTGGGGTTTAATAACAGACAAAGAACTGTCTTGAATGGCAAAAGTTTTGCGGTAAACCTTGGCTTTTTTATTTTCCAGTTTGTATTCTCCGGGATTGTTTAAAGCCCCCATAAAAATCACCACTTTCCCGTTTTTGTCATAGGTGGCATTCCATGCATGATTATTGCCTGTAGTAGGCCAGTGGGTAACATAATCTGTCATCACGGGAATACCGTTGGCGCGCATGGCATAAGCTGCCAAATTGGTCATATCTTCACAGCGTCCTAGCTTGGTTTTCAACATTTCTTGTAATCCCTGATCGGTAGGGTGCCGGTATAAGCGGGAATCAAATTTAAACCATGATTTTAAATTTTTATTGATTAATACAGCGGCTTCTATTGGATCTGTAATGTCTTTCATACTGTCTTGCAAGCCCGAATATTGTTCTATAAAATAAGAACGCCAATCTTCCAAAGGTTCATTACTACCGCGATATGGTAAGATATAGTTGAGAAATTTTTCAAAACTTAAATTCTTGGCCCAGGGTTTTTCCCAAGCTTTAAAGGCCATCTCAATATTGTTGATCAGATAATCCGAAGTAATTACCTGGCTGTCATAGATAATGGTATCACGCACAAAATCTATCTTTCCTATTTGTTTTTCTATGGAATCCCATGCTTTTATCATTTGTTTATAATCGGGATAATCCAAAACATTAAAATTAACCCGGTGTTTTGCCGTATCTACCAATTTTGCTTTACTATAAGAATGCCCCAGCATATTTTTAATCAAAAAAGAGGCAGCTTCATATTTTAAACTATCGGTTTTGTAATGATCAAGTACTTTTATCAATTCATTTTTATTGGCTCCGGCCTCATTAAAAACTTTTTCAAATTCCTTAAAATTTTTCTCCCTTTTTCCACAAGAAGTCCATATAATGATACCCGCTATAAAAACCAAAATTTTTGATTTCATTTATTAAGATTTATGATATTTTAAAAATACAATTTTTTATAGTAAACCAAATCATTTTAGATAAAATTCATGCTGATTATCAAGATAAACTTTTAGCAGCATTATATGCTAGCAAGGTAAAATACAAGATTTTAAATAAAACTTAATAAAATTAATTTTTAATTACTAAGCCTCTGGTCACAAAGGTTTTCAAATTTCCTTTTTCATCGCTGTAAATTAAAAGAGCTTTCAACTCCGGATGCTTGGAAAGTAAAGCTTTACATCCTTCCAACCCCAAAGCCATACAAGCCGTAGCATAACCGTCGGCGGTCATACAATTGTCGGCAATAATGGTAGCGCTTAATAAATGACTGATTTCCGGATAACCTGTTTTGGAATTAATTGTATGCACATATTTCTTTCCTGTTTTCTTATCCACATAAAACTTCCTGTAATTCCCCGAAGTAGCCATTGATTTGTTTATCAACTCGATTTTTGAAAATAGTTTCTTGTCAGACTGTCTATCGGGATTATCGATAGCAACAATCCAAGGACGATTTTTTAAAGTATTTTTGCCCTTACCCAAAACCTCTCCACCTATTTCCACTAGGTAATCTTTATAACCTCGATCGGAAAATAATTTTCCTACCCGGTCGATTGCATAGCCTTTGGCAATCGAATTATAGTCAATAAAAACTTGGGGAAATTTTTTCCTTAAAGTATCCCCTTTGTCAAGCCAAATCAAATCATATCCTACATATTTCATCAGTGAATCCACTATACTGCTATCCTTTTCTATTCCCGGAATTTTTTTCCCGGGGCCAAAACCATACGCATTCACCACAATCCCGATTGTAGGGTCATATACTCCCTCGGTTTGTTCATAAATTTTACCGGCTTCTTCATAAACTTCTTTAAACATCTCATCCACCTTCAACTCTTCTCCTTTATTAATACGGCTGATCAATGAATTGGGACGATAAGTAGAGAGCGAAGCATTTACGGCTTCAATCACACTATCAATGTCTTTTTCGGTAACTGGTTGTGAAATACTATCACCAAAAGCCGTGATATGATAGGTCGTCCCCAAGGCTTCTCCTTGAAAATATTGTTTTTCCGTCACTGCTTTGTGCTTGCAAGAAACAGCAAGTAAAATAAAAAGAAAAAGGAATTTAATAACTTTCATAATGTATTTTTTTTGGGCGTTGCGGCTAATGGCCGCCGGGCTATCCGCTCTATCTTTTTTTGCAAAAAAGGATGCCGCTTCTATCCCTAACGCAAGCTGGTTTGTTATAAGTATAATCCTATGAAAAAGAGGTCAAATACACATCCGACCTCTTTTTCATTATTTTCTTATCCGGTTTATCCACCAAAATCATCAAAACGAATATTTTCGGGAGGCACGCCAAGATTATCGAGCATACCTACTACCGCTTTATTCATCATTGGAGGTCCACAGAAGTAATATTCTATATCTTCGGGAGTTTCGTGCTTGCTCAAATAGTTATCATATAAAGCTTGGTGCACAAAACCTACAAAACCATCTCCGGGACAATCCAAACATTCTTTTACTTTCCAATCGTCTTCCGGACGGGGTTCGGATAAAACTAAATAGAATTTAAAATTAGGGAATTCTTTTTCCAGTTTTCTGAAATGATCCACATAGAAGAGTTCTCGTTTGCTTCGACCTCCGTACCAGTAGGAAACCTTGCGATCGGTTTTTAAGGTTTTAAATAAGTGGAACAAATGCGAGCGCATGGGAGCCATACCGGCACCTCCACCTATATAAACCATTTCGGCATCAGAATCTTCATTGATAAAGAACTCACCATAAGGGCCGGAAATTTTTACAATATCTCCCGGTTTACGTGAGAAAATATAAGAAGAAGCAACTCCGGGATTGACATCCATCCAGGTATTTTTTTCTCTGTCCCATGGTGGTGTGGCAATACGTACATTAAGCATGATACGTCTTCCTTCGGCAGGATAACTGGCCATAGAATAAGCACGTGTAACTTCTTCATCATTTTTCATTACCAAAGGCCAAAGGTTGAATTTATCCCAATCCTCTTTAAATTTATCCGGTTCTCCGGGATGCTCTTCGGGGTGAGCAGTGATATCAATATCTTTATAAGGCACTGTAACAGGGGGAACATCTATCTGGATATATCCTCCGGCTTTATAGTTGATATCTTCGGGGACTTCCACTACAAATTCTTTGATGAAAGAAGCCACATTGTAATTGGAAACCACCTTGGCATCCCATTTTTTTACACCGAATACTTCTTCCGGCACTTCAATCTCCATATCTTCTTTTACCTTGACCTGACAACCCAAACGCCATCCTTCTTCTTTCTCTTTCAAAGTGAAATGCGGCTCTTCGGTAGGAAGCATATTTCCTCCTCCTTTCAACACTTTTACTTTACATTGCAAGCAGGTTCCCCCTCCTCCACAAGCAGAAGGCAAAAATATTTTTTCATTGGACAAGGTATTGAGTAATGTGGAACCGGATTCCACTTCCACTTCTTTTTCGCCGTTAATTTTAATTTTCACCTTTCCTCCGGGCAATAATTTTGATTTGGCCCATAACAGAGCAATAACCAATATTAATACTACTACAAGGAAAACTGCTACACTGACGATGATTACTTTTATCATTTGTTGATCCATCTTCTATCTTATTTCTTAATATTATATTTTAATTCCCATAAAGGCCATAAAGGCAATTGCCATCAAGCCTGTTACGATAAAGGTGATTCCCAAGCCTCGCAAAGGAGCCGGAACGTTTGAATAGGAAATTTTTTCCCGGATAGCAGCCAATAACAAAATAGCAATTAACCAACCGATACCGGATCCCAATCCATAAACCACTGCCTCGGAAACTTGTGTAAATTCTTTTTGTTGCATAAATAAAGAACCTCCCAAAATGGCACAGTTTACCGCAATCAAGGGTAAGAAAATTCCCAAAGATGCATAAAGTGCCGGTGCAAAACGTTCCACAACCATTTCAACCAACTGTACCATTGCTGCAATTACCGCAATGAACATAATAAAACTAAGGAAGCTTAAATCAACATCAGCCAAAGAAGGATCCAGCCATTTCAATGCTCCCGGTTGTAATAAATATTTATCAATCAAAAAGTTAACAGGCACAGTAATGGTTAATACAAAAACTACCGCTGCACCAAGTCCGACAGCTGTTTTTACCTTTTTGGATACGGCCAAATAGGAACACATACCCAAGAAAAAGGCAAAAACCATGTTTTCTATAAATATACTTCGTACGAATAAATTAATTAAATCCATAATTCAAATTTTTTAGTCTTTTTCGGTTAACTGAGGATACATACTTCTTTGTACCCAGATATATATTCCCAAAGTAATCAATGCCATTGCCGGTAAAAGCATCATTGCATTGTTTACATATCCCATTTCATAGAAAGAATCCGGAATCACTTGTTTGTCAAATAAAGTTCCCGAACCTAGTAATTCTCTAAAAAAGGCCACTATAATTAATACCAAACCGTAGCCGGCTCCATTTCCTATTCCGTCAAGAAAAGAATCCCAAGGTTTATTCCCCAAAGCAAAAGCTTCCAATCGACCCATTACTATACAGTTGGTAATAATCAAACCTACAAAGACCGATAATTGTTTACTGACGTCATAAGCATAGGCTTTTAGAATTTGGTCTACCAAAATTACCAAAGCAGCAACTACCAGTAATTGAATGATGATACGTATCCGGTTGGGAATATAATTTCGCATCAATGAAATAATTACATTACTGAAAGCCAAAACCACCATTACGGACAAAGCCATTACAATGGCAGGCATCAATTTTACGGTAATAGCCAATGCCGAACATATTCCCAATACTTGTACTGTAATCGGGTTGTTCTCATTTAGCGGATCTTTTACAAGATCTATCCATTTATGTTTTTTTGCCATTTTTACTTATTTTTTTGATTTCTTATTTTTTCAAAGAAAGGAAGATAATGTTTCAATCTTTCTTGAATCATATTAGTTACTCCGTTACTTGTTAAAGTAGAACCCGAGATAGCATCTATTTCGTGGTCTTCTTTGTCTTTATTTTCAGGATCTTTATTTCCTTTTAAAAGAGTAATACCTCTAAAAGTTCCATCTTTATCAAAGATTTTTTCTCCTTTAAATTGGTCTTCAAACCATTTTTTTGTAATCTCTGCACCTAATCCGGGGGTTTCTCCTTTGTGACCGAATTTCACTCCTTTTACGGTATTCAAATCTTCTTCAAGAGCGATATAGCCCCAAATATCATCCCATAAACCCTTTCCGTAAAGCGGAATTACATAATAAGTTTTTCCGTCTTTTTGAGCTATAAAAATCGGATAACGCTGTTCTTTCTCGGGCTTTTTTATTTCCGTTTTCAAATTAATATCAAAAGCATTTACGGACTCATCAATTTCTCCTTCCGAAGTCAAAGCATATTGCTTTAAAAAATATTTATTAAAATATTGCTCTATCAATTTATAATTCAATTTTAATCCTTGTGCAATTACTTCCGAAGTTAAAAAATCCTGATCCACACCGATGGTATACATAATATCCATCATTTTTTCTTGCCGCTTATTTTGCTCTTGCAAAGGTTTGAGTCCCATTGCAGCCAACGAAAGTAATACTCCGATTACTATTACTACAACGGTGGCAAAAAATATTGTATATATATTACTATTTCTGTCCATAACAATTCTTATTAAGCGGTTTGTTTATTAAATCGTTTCATTCTTCTTTTTATATTGGACTGAACCACATAGAAGTCAATCGTAGGAGCAACTACATTCATCAACAAAATCGCCAACATTACTCCTTCGGGGTAAGCCGGATTGAATACACGAATTAAGATAGCAAATACACCGATCATAAATCCGTAGATCCATTTTCCCACTCTGGTTTGTGCAGCCGTTACCGGATCGGTAGCCATAAATACAATACCGAAGGCCAAGCCTCCTACAAGAAGATGTTGCCACCAAGGAAATCTCATCAATTCATTGGCTCCCCACATATTGAACAACAAAGCCATTAAGGCAGCTCCCAATACTCCCGAGAGCATAATTCGCCAACTGGCTACTCGCGTATATAAAAGCAATACGGCTCCTATCAATATCATAATTACAGAAGTTTCTCCAATACTTCCGGGAATGGTTCCAACAAACATATCCCACCAAGTATAGGCCAATTCTTTTCCTTGATTTAAAGCTCCAAGAATGGTTTCTCCTGAATACGCATCGGCATTTTCAGGTTTGGGTATCCATACCTCATTTCCCGACATAAAAGTGGGATAAGCAAAAAAGGCAAAAGCCCTGGCTGTCAATGCAGGGTTAACAATATTCATCCCTGTTCCTCCGAATACCTCTTTTCCTATTACCACGGCAAAGGCTACAGAAATAGCCAAAATCCATAAGGGTATGGTTACCGGCATAATAAGAGGAATCAGTAATCCCGTTACCAAATAGCCTTCATTTACTTCATGTCCTCGAAGAATAGCAAAATAAAATTCGATTCCTAAACCGACAACATAGGATACGATGATCAAAGGCAGGACTTTCCAGAAACCATAAACAAAGGCCTCCCAATTTGTAAAATCCACGCCTGCTTGATTAAAATATTGATATCCTACATTCCACATCCCGAAAAGAGTGGCCGGAATCAATGCTAATACAACAGTAAACATCACACGTTTCAAATCGACAGCATCACGAATATGTGCTCCTCTTTGTGTGGTTTCATCGGGAGTAAACATAAAAGTATACATCGCCTGATAGGCCGGATGATACTTCTCCAATTTTCCTCCTTCAAGAAACAAGTGTTCGTATTTCTTAAAAAATTTCTCTATAACTTTCATCTATTTATTTTTTGATACAAATTATTATTGTTTAACTCTCCATTTCTACTTGCATAATATCCAAGCCTTTACGAATGATATATTGTGCATCCAGTTTTGATGAGCTGATATAATCTACCAATGCAAAATCTTCGGGAGCTACTTCCAAAATCCCAAGTGCTTCCATTTTTTCCACATCTCCCAATAGAGCCGCTTTAAGCAAATGCACGGGATAAATATCCATCGGCATAACACTGTCAAATTCATCTGTCATAACGAAGGCTCTTTCTTCTCCGTAAAGATTAGCATCTAAATCCAATTCTTTATTAATAGGCAAAATATTAAAGCGATAAAAACTTTTTCTGTTTTCGGCCAAAAAAGGCATCCAACCCAAGAATCTGGATTTTTTCCCCAGTGGAATAGCTGTCACTTCATTATCATAAAAATTTAAATAGGGGTCATCTGTTATATTTGCTCCGGTAAGCACATTTCCACTGATAATACGGGCTTCTCCTTCTTTGAGATATTCTTTTAAGAAATCAGAAAGGTCGGCCCCCGGAGTAATAAGGAAATATTGGGGAGTTTTAACCATAGAACCGGCAAGAGCTATAATCTTCTGCGGATTATAGGTTCCGGTATTAAATAAATTTCCTATTTGTGCCACATGAACCGGATTTACCACCCAAATGCGATCTCCTTTTGCAATGGGTTCAAATTTTTCAATATGGATACTCGGATTTCCGGCTGGGTGAGGCCCCTCTGCCTTAATTACTTCCACACCTTCTGTATTCTCTAATTTAGAGGCCGAATTATTATCTACAATTAAATAAATTTTTCCGGAAGTAAGTTTTTTTAGAGCTTCTATTCCCGTTTGAAAATCTTTCAGTTTATCACTAAGAATGAAATCATAATTTACTCCCAAAGGCGCACTGTCATAAGCCGAGATAAAAATGGCTTTCGGCTCATCTTCGGGTTTGGCAATTACATCATAAGGACGTTGTTTAATAACGGGGAAAAGTCCGCTTTCCAATAATACATCAAGAATCTCTTCACGGGAAGCTTTCTTAGGGTCTTTGACTTCAAATTTTTTATATTGATCTTCGGTATCGGGTTTGATAAGAATTTTCAATATTTTTCTTCTCTCCCCACGCACTATATCTTCTATGGTACCGCTTACAGGTGAAGTGAATTTGATCCGGTCATTGTATTTATGATAAAAAATAGGATCACCTACATCAACATGATCTCCCGGTTTTACCATTAAACGCGGATTTATACCATAAAATTCGACAGGTCTGACAGCATACATTTTTGAACGGGGAGCTTGACCCAATTGTTCAGCCGGCTTCCCTTTCAATTTGATGTCCAAACCTTTTGATACTTTTACTTTTTTATGCATAATTCAGGTCTATTACTAATTAGTTTTATCAAGGGACAAATTTATGAAATAGATTTGTAACACAAATGACTTTTGTCTTTTTATTTTGCATATTTTTGTAAATATAAATCACCAAGTTATGTCTATAAAAACCTATCGTTTCAGGCCTTTTGCATTTGAAGATAAAATCCGGGATGCCATTGATACGTGTAAACATTACGGATTTAGCCATATCCCTATTGTTGAGAAAGGTATTTTCAGAGGAATGTTGCGCTGCGATGATCTTATGGAATATGAAAAAAGTCAAAAAAACCTCGAAGGATTAAGAGATTATATTGAAAAAATTTATCTCTCCGATAAAATGACTTGGACGGATACACTGGCCTTAATGATTCGTAATGAAGCCAATGTATTGGGTGTTCTGGATCTATCCGGAAAATTTATAGGCATTCGCTTATTGGATGATATTATTAATTTTCTGGCAGAAAAAGATTTTATCAATAAAGGAGGCTATGTATTGGTAATCAGGAAAAATACCGCTGATTTTTCCATAAGCGAAGTAGCACAAATCATCGAATCCGACGGAGGTGTTATTTTAGGAATTTTGATAAACGAAACTAACGGAGAAACAGAACTCGAAATTAAAATACAAACCGAAGACATTAACGAAATTATCCAAAGTTTCCGGCGCTTTGATTATACCATTATAAGCGAAATGGAAGAAGATCTGCATTTGCAAGAACTAAAGGAGCATTCCGCTTTTTTGAAAAAATATTTGGAGATAGGAGATTAAAGTTGATCTGCCGTTGCTATGGTAGCTATACTTATTTTTACTCCTTTTATTTTTTTTAATTCGCGTGAAGCTTCTACCAAAGTGGCTCCCGTAGTAATTACATCATCAATCAGCAGGATATGTTTTCCAATGAACTTATCCGAAGAATGAAGTCCGAAAACTCCTTTTACATTTTCTTTTCTTTGTAGTGCATTTTTTTTGGTTTGGGTTTCATTAGCAGTTTTCTTATAAAGCAATTTTTCTTCATATTGAGCTTCTACTATGTTGGCTAATTGCTTACCAAAAAGTGTCAGTTGATTATATCCCCTTTTTTTTAATTTTTTAGGATGCAAAGGAATGGGGACAATGAAATCAAACATTTTTTCAGGCAAATCCTTTTGTATCTTTTTTCCTAGAAGTTCCCCGAAAATATCTCCTAATTCCTGATGTCCTTTATATTTTAATTGATGCAGAAGTTCCTGTATCATTCCTTGTTTGGAAAAGAAAAACAATGAAGTAGCTGCTTCTATTTCCACAAAGGGTATTATTTGCTTATAAACATCATTATTTTGATCCAGTTTATAGGTTGTATAAGGCAAACGACTTAAACATATATGACAAATTTCTTTATCTTGTTCCGATAGTAAAGCGCCACACGAAAGGCATTCGCGTGGAAAAAATAACTGCAATAAGGAAGTAAAAACAGACATAAAAAAAGCGGCAATGAGATACCGCTTTAAATATATAAAATATATTAGAAATTAATCTTCCTTATTTTTTAAGTGCTCTTTAATTTTTTCTTCCAATTCTTCCATTAATTCGGGATTATCGGCAATCAGATTTTTCACGGCATCTCTTCCTTGTCCTAATTTGGTATCGCCATAGCTAAACCAAGAGCCGCTTTTTTTAATGATATCAAAATCTACGGCAAGGTCTAATAATTCGCCCACGCGCGAAATTCCTTCTCCGTACATAATATCAAATTCGGCTGTTTTAAAAGGAGGTGCCACTTTGTTTTTTACAACTTTTACACGTGTTTTATTTCCCATGACATTCCCTTGGGAGTCTTTAATTTGAGTGGAACGACGTACATCCAGACGTGCCGAAGAATAAAATTTCAAGGCATTTCCTCCGGTTGTAGTTTCAGGATTTCCAAATACCACTCCGATTTTATCCCTCAACTGGTTAATGAAAATAACCGTAGAATTGGTTTTGGCAATAGAGGAGGTCAATTTTCTCAAGGCTTGTGACATCAAACGGGCATGCAGTCCCATTTTTGAGTCTCCCATCTCTCCTTCAATTTCACTTTTAGGAGTCAAAGCGGCTACTGAATCCACCACGATTATATCAATGGCTCCCGATCGAATAAGGTTATCAACAATTTCCAAGGCTTGCTCACCATAATCAGGCTGTGAGATGATAAGATTCTCTACATCCACTCCAAGATTTTTGGCATAGAAACGGTCAAAAGCATGTTCTGCATCGATAAACGCCGCAATTCCCCCTTTTTTTTGCGCCTCTGCGATAGCATGCAAGGCCAATGTTGTTTTTCCCGAAGATTCGGGACCGTAAATTTCAATTACCCGTCCTCGAGGATAACCGCCGATACCCATCGCAATATCCAAACCAATGGAACCGGTGGGTATAGCATCTTGTTCTTCTACGGGTTGAGAACCAAGAGTCATCACGGTTCCTTTTCCATAGGTTTTTTCCAATTTATTTAAAGTCAGTTCCAGCGCTTTTCTTTTTGCTTCCAGTTCTGCTTGTGCTTTTTTGTCTGTATCTTTTTTTGCCATTGTATTAGTTACTTAAACGGTCATTATGTCTTTTTCTTTTTTCTCCAAATGTTTTTCAACCTCTTTGATATATTTATCGGTCAGTTCCTGAATTTTATCGTGTGCCATCTTTGACTCGTCTTCGGATATCTCTTTTTCTTTCTCCATTTTTTTTATGTCATTATTGGCATCCTTACGAATATTTCGAATACTTACCCGGGCAATTTCAGCTTCATCTTTTGCTTTTTTCACCAATTCTTTTCTGCGTTCTTCTGTCAACGGAGGAACATTAATAATAATTTTTTCTCCGTTATTCATCGGATTAAAACCGATATTGGCTTCCATTATCGCTTTTTCAATCACATGAAGCAAATTCTTTTCCCAAGGTTGTATCGTCAATGTACGTGCATCTTGCACTCCTACATTGGCTACTTGAGATAAAGGAGTTTGCGTCCCGTAATAATCGACGGTTACGGTTGATAACATTTGCGGAGAAGCTTTTCCGGCACGGATACTTTTCAGTTCGTGCTCAAGATGTTGTATGCTTTTTTGCATATGCTCTTCGGCTTCATCATATATAAAATTAAGTTCTTCACTCATAATTTTACTTTTTTAGCGTTTTTTCAAATATACGTTATTTTTTACAGATTATCAAAAATCATTCCTTGTAGAAAGGCTTAAATTTTCTCTATGATCAATTGTTTTTCTTGAGAAGAATGAGCAAGAATGGTTTCTATCATTTGATGGTAATATTTAGGTTCCTTCACAAAGTCTATATTACTGATATCCAATATCAAAACATTCAAATCTTTTTGTGTTTTGATAAAATTCATATAGCCTTCATGGATTTGTTCCAAATATTCCCCTTTGATGGATTGCTCGTATTCACGCCCTCTTTTTTTAATATTTTCCAATAGACGATCGATGTTTTGGTAAAGGTAAATATAGAGGTCGGGTTTTACTAAATCTTTATACATGAAATTAAAAATCTTTCTGTAAAGACCGTATTCTTCTTCTGAGAGAGTGACATTGGCAAAAATCAATGATTTAAATACGTAATAATCGGAAATTACAGAAGTTTTAAACAAATCATATTGAGCCAAATCGTCCGAAAGCTGCTGATATCTATCTGCCAAAAAAGACATTTCAAGCGGAAAAGCATAGCGTTTCGGATCTTCATAAAATTTAGGTAAAAAGGCATTTTCTTCAAAACGTTCCAAGACCAATTTCGAATTGAAATCTTTGGCAAATTGGGTGGCAAAAGTAGTTTTTCCCGCACCGATATTTCCTTCTATGGCGATAAAATTAAATGGTATTTCTTTGTTGTATTCCAATTTTTTCTCGAGTCTTTTCGGTTGATTTTTATCAGGCGATAAAGTTAGTAATTCTAAATGATTTTTTTTTAATTGAGGATGAAAATAATCGGGTAAAATTTCTGCCAAAGGGTATAAAACAAAATTTCTATCCGGAATGCCGGGATGGGGAATTTTCAATAAATCTTCATCAATAAATTCATTATCAATGTATAAGATGTCGATATCCAGACTCCGGTTTTTGTATTTTTTGTCGATGCTTTTTTCTTCTCTTCCCAAGGTTCTCTCAATTTCACGGGTGATTTTTAATATTTGGAAAGGCGAAAAAGAAGTTTCGACTTCCAAGGCTAAATTATAAAAGTAATCCCCTTCAAAATCCATAGCGGGTGATTCATAGATAGACGATACACTTGTTATTTTTCCAATGCGTGAGGAAATATAAAACAAAGCATTTTCAATATTACGCAACCGGTTTCCTTTATTGCTCCCTAATCCGAATACAACTTTACTCTCCATATCTATCAAGCCATATAAGCCAAAACCATTGCTATAATTATCACTAAAAATTTTCGGATTTTAAAATCATGCGAATGCTCGTTTTCAAATAAGATAGTGGTTCCCACATGAGTTAAAATACCTGCTACGAATGCATTGATATAAGCTTCATATTCTTTAAGAAAAGTGAGTTCATGCCCCAACCATGCCGCAAGGGGAGACATGGCAGCAAAAATACTCAATAGCAATAAAATTTTTCGTAATGAATAACCTGCTGAAATCATTAAAGTAGTAAGAATAATTGATATGGGGAGTTTATGTACCAAAATGGCATAAAAATAGGATGAATGAAAATGGTCTCCGGAATTTATCGGCAGTCCTTCCATAAAGGCGTGAATACATAAACTTATCCAAACCAGCCAAGGTGTTTTTTTAAGAAAAGCATGTTGATGACCGTGCTCGGCCCCATGTGAAAAAACTTCTAAGAATAATTGAAAAAGTATTCCCAAAAGGATAAACACTCCAATCTTTTTGTCGGGAACCGCATATACATCGGGAAGAATATGAAAAACGATTATCGATAATAAATAAGCTCCACTGAAACTCAATAAAAAATGTATATATTGAGGTTTAAGGTCTTTGATAAAATAGGCAATCAGACCTCCTGCAATCACCACTGCAAATAATAAGAAATAAATCATGACTTTTTCTTTCTAACAAAAATAAGCTAAAAAAAGACCAAAAAAAAATCGAAGCGATTGCTTCGATTTTTTTATAATTGGATTTGTTCTTCCCCGTCAAAATATTTGTATTCCAAATACTTAAATGAATCGCGGGGTTGCACATTTACTTTGATTTTATATTTCCACCACCATTTGTTTTTGATGGAAAACAATCCTTTGGTAAGGTAAGCGGCAATAAACGGGTGCAAATGCAGGCTTATTTTTTTATAGCCTTTTTCTGCCATTTTTTTAATTTCTCCTTCCATTTTTGAAATGAGAGTAATCGGCGCATCCGTTTGTCCTTTCATCACCAAACTGGGATCTTTCTCAGTGGTTTCAATATTTCTTTCGGGGCGGAAACGCTGACGGGTGATTTGCATCAAGCCGAATTTAGTCAAGGGCAAAATCTTATGTTTTGCTCTGTCATCAGCCATTTCCTCTTTCATTTTTTCATAGAGTTTCTTCCTGTTTTCAGGATCCTTTAAATCAATGAAATCCACCACAATGATACCTCCCATATCCCGCAAACGCAATTGACGGGCTACTTCGGCAGCTGCTTGCAAATTCACTTGAAGAGAATTTTCTTCCTGGCTTTGTTTTTTATCGGATGAGTTACCGCTGTTTACATCAATCACATGCATGGCTTCGGTGTGTTCAATAATCAAATACGCACCTTTATCCAGCATGACATGTCTTCCGAAAGAAGATTTTATCTGTCTCTCAATGCCATATTTTTCAAAAATAGGCACTTTGGAATCATGGTATTTTACAATGGATTCTAAATCCGGGGCTATATCTCTGATAAAATCCAATATTTCCAGGTATAGCAATTCATCATCCACTACAATTTTGGTAAAATTATTATTTAAAATATCACGTAACATACTCGTTACACGATTGCTTTCTCCAAATATTTTTTGCGGTGGATGTGCATATTGAATTTTGGAAGCTAATGCATTCCATTTTTCAATTAAGTTTTGTAGGTCTTTATCGAGTTCCGCTACTTTTCTGTCTTTGGCTGCCGTTCGTATAATTACTCCAAAATTTTTTGGTTTTATACTTCTTACCAGCCTGATCAGACGTTCTCTTTCTGCTTCATCGTCAATTTTTTGTGATACGGAAACTTTGTTATAAAAAGGAACCAATATAAGATAGCGACCGGCTAATGAGATTTCAGAAGTAAGTCGCGGGCCTTTTGTGGAAATAGGTTCTTTTAATATTTGAACTAAAAGATTTTGTTTTGATTTTAAAACATCTTTGATGTTGCCCGCTTTGTCAATATCGGGTTCTAAAGTAAAATTTTTTAATGAGAAATCCTTTAATTTTCCGGATCCTGCTTGCTTCAGAAATTTAATGAGTGATTTGATTTGCGGTCCTAAATCATGATAATGTAAAAAACCGTCTTTTTCAGAACCAACATGAACAAAAGCGGCATTTAAACCGGGGATTACTTTGTTTGTACGGGCTAGAAAAACATCTCCTACATTAAATTTACTGGAAGTTTCCTCTTTGTGAAGTTCAGTGAGCTTGCCGTCTTTTACCAAGGCAAAGTCAATAGCGGAAGGCGTAGACCGAATGATTAATTCTGTATCCATTCCTTCGTTTTTTAAGGGTTAATATGTCAATGATCTCTTGTAGAGTTTTTTAAAAGAAAAAGTAGGAAGACCTACTTTTTCTTTTTATGTCTGTTTGCTCTACTTCTTTTTTTACGTTTGTGCGTAGCAATTTTTTTACGTTTTCTTTTTTTTCCGCTTGGCATAGTCTTAAGGTTTTACGTTTTCTTTAATCTGATTTACAAATGTTTTGGAAGGTTTGAAGGCAGGAATATAATGAGCCGGAATTTTAATGGAAGTGTTTTTTGAAATATTTCTTCCAACTTTTTCCGCTCTATATTTGTTTATAAAGCTTCCAAAACCTCTTAAATAAACATTTTCGTTTGAAGCTAAACTGTTTTTAACTTCATCGACAAAATGTTCAACCACTGCCAGGACATCTTTTTTATCAAGTCCTGTCTTATCAGCAATCTTCGCAACAATTTCTGCTTTTGTCATAATTATTCTTTTATAAGTCTCTTTTGTTTAATTATTGGGTTTGCAAATATAATACATATAATTGAAATGCAAAAGATTAGAATATCTTTTTAAAATATTTTTATTCAACAAACTTTTATACTATTAATAATAATAAAGAAACTTCTTTTGTTTATTTTTGCGCCCGATGAACACAAAACAACTTCTGAATTGGTATAAAGAAAATGCGCGTGATTTACCTTGGCGAAAAACAACCGATCCTTATCTTATATGGGTTTCCGAAATTATCCTGCAACAAACCCGAGTAGTGCAAGGCATTGATTATTATCATAAATTTATTGAAAAATTTCCAAGTCTTCATAAATTGGCTGCTGCAAATGAACAGGAAGTTCTGAAAGCATGGGAAGGTTTGGGGTATTATTCCCGTGCGAGAAATTTGCATTTTACCGCCAAAGATTTAATCAATAATTATCAAGGGAAATTTCCATCCGATTATATAGGATTACTCCGCTTGAAAGGTATCGGACCCTATACGGCCGCCGCCATTGCCTCTTTTGCTTTCGGGCAAAAAGTACCGGCAATAGATGGAAATGTAATGCGTTTTTTATCCCGGTATTATGGATTGGAAAATAATATTGCCTCCTCATCGGAAGTGAAAATTTTCAGACAAAAAGCCGAAAAAATAATTGACCCCGACAATCCGGGTTTGTTTAATCAAGCAATGATGGAATTCGGAGCCATGCAATGCACTCCCTCCTCACCCGATTGTGGCAAATGTATTTTCCAACAACAATGTATAGCATATCAAACCGGAAAAGTAAATCAATTACCGGTCAAAATCAAAATCCAAAAAATACGTTCCCGTCACCTTCACTTTTTTCTTATATACTGTGAAGGGGAATTCCTCATAGAAAAAAGAACGGAAAAAGGAATTTGGAAAAATCTGTATCAACTTCCTTTGATAGAAACGAACTCCAAAAATCTCAAAGAAGAGGAAATGAAAGAATTTCTACGTAAATATAATTTGAAGACAGGAAAAAATGCAAAAAAAATCAATTCGCTTACCCATCTTCTTTCTCATCAAAAACTACACATAAACTTCTGGATACTAAATACTTGCACTTCCACAGGATTCTTTATAGAACCCAAAGATATCGAGAGGTATCCTTTTCCTATTGTTATTGCAAAATTTTTGGATAATTATTTTAATTGATATACCTTTGAATTATAATGTATCTGTAAAATACTGTAATTAATTTTTATCATGAACGGAACAATCAATAAAGTCATCTTAATCGGACATCTCGGAGACAATGTAAAAATGCATTTCTTTGAAGGAGGAAATTCTATCGGACGCTTTCCTTTGGCTACCAATGATAGTTATATCAACAAACAAACCGGCGAAAAAGTAGTCAATACCGAATGGCATAATATTGTTGTGCGAAATAAATTGGCCGAAATTTTTGAACGTTATGCAAAAAAAGGTGATAAAGTATATCTGGAAGGACGTTTAAAAACACGGAGATGGACAGACGAGACCGGAAGAGAACGCTATATGACAGAGATCCATGTCACCGAATTTACTTTTTTATCTCCTAAACCTTCGGCGCAACCCAACCCGAATAATCCTTCAACCTCTCCAACGCAAAATACTAATAACGTTGAACCAAAAACCGATTCTTCTTTGCCGGAACCCGAAGAAGACGATTTACCTTTTTAATTTTATAAACTATGGATGACCCGGATAGCTTGTCTGTCTTTTATCAATTACTGCCTTATCTCATTTCAATAATTGTCTTATTGATTTTGTCGGCCTTAATTTCAGGTTCGGAGACCTCTTTTTTTTCTCTGACTCCTGTACAACTTGACGAACTTAAAAAGAAAAAAAACGGAGAAATCATTATTTCTTTACTCAAAAAACCCAAAGAGCTATTGGCGACTATTTTGGTAGCCAACAATTTTATTAATATAGGTATTGTAATTTTGTCTACTTATCTGACTGCAATTCTACTGGAAGGTATCGGAGGATGGTGGAAATACATTATCGAAATCGGGCTGGTTACTTTTTTAATCTTACTTTTCGGTGAAATTTTACCCAAGGTATATGCCAACAGACATCCCGAACGTTTTGCTTTGCTAATGGCAAAACCCATTCAGTTTTTGCAAAAAATCCTTTATCCTCTGAGCATTATTCTGGTAAAATCGACCAAGTTGGTTGAAAAAAAATTAAAAAAAGAAAATGTTAACCTCTCTGTTGACCAACTTTCCCAAGTATTGGAAATGACAGAAGACAGTGAAACCTCCGAGGAAGAAAAGAAAATTTTTGACGGTATTATTTCCTTCGGAGAAACTGAAGCCAAACAAATAATGAAACCGCGAATCGATGTATTTGCTTTGGAAGATACGCTTACTTCTAACGAGGTAATTAAGGAAGTGAGTTCCCATGGCTTTTCACGTATTCCCGTATATCATGAAAATATTGACAATATAATCGGTGTACTTTTTGCCAAAGATTTATTGCCTTACTTAAACCAAGAAAATTTTGATTGGCTTTCTCTTTTGCGACAACCCTTTTTTGTCCCCGAAAATATCAAGTTGGATGATTTGCTAAAAGATTTCCAAGATAAAAAAACGCATTTGGCAGTAGTAGTGGATGAATATGGAGGAACTTCTGGAATCATTACTTTGGAGGATGTAATAGAGGAAATCGTAGGGGAAATCACAGATGAATATGATACCGATGAGCATCAGTTTTTACGCATCAATAAAAACACCTACGAATTTGAAGGTAAAACCGCTCTTAAAGATTTTTATAAAATCATGGAACTCAGCGATGAAGAAGAAACAAAATTTGAAAAAGAAAAAGGAGATGCAGAGAGTTTGGCCGGCTTCTTTTTAGAGCATTTCGGAGGATTTCCGAACCGGAATGATAAAATAAATTTTGACGGTTTTGAACTTACCGCCACTTCTATGGATGGAAAAAGAATCAAAAAAATCAAAGTGAAAAGAAAATAGTCACTATCTTTTTTTGCTGTAAATATCTTTTATTTCTTTCACAATAAAAAAACCGTCACTACCTTTTTTTTGATACAACGGCATCAGCATAAATCCTTTTTGCGGGCTTTTAATTTGTTTTTGGTAATGTGTTGCCAAAGGCTCATTTTGATCGATTTGTTTAAAGTTATAATAGCCTTTATTCATTTTAAAAAACCGGCTGTCATCCAATTGGTGACGATAAGTCAATTCCAAATGGTAAGGATAAACTTCTCCCTCTTTTTGTAGCTTTTTACGGCTTCTTTTGACTATTTCCAAATCATCTTTTACAATTCCTTCATAAGCCAACAGGTGCCATATTGCCGCTTCCAGATTCTCTGTGGCTCGTGAGGTTCCATGGGTTCCTCCTTCTACCACAATACTCGTCATTCCTTTGTTTCCGTAATAAGCCAAAGCAGTTCCCGGAAGACTCTCGGAAAGCTTTTCAATAAAAGGAATATGAAAAGAAGAAGCGAGATCCAAACTTTTTTTATTGTGAGTCGGGATACAGAAGATTCCACTTTCTGCCGAAAATGTATGTAAGTCCAGTAATGTACAGTCTTTATAATTCTGTTGACAAATATTTTCTATTATCGCATGTAGTTCTTTCAAGTCTTTTGTGTCGGCTATTTCTTCAAGATCCCCTGTGATATATTCATCCAACCATAACCGGTTTAAGTCTTTATCAATAAACCGTTCCCCGGTTTGCAAGGCAGATAAATTCCCTTTTAAAAAATATACTTTTCCCTTCTTTAAATATTCCGGATGAGCTTTCAATTGCTCAGTCACTTTATCAATGGCTTCCAAACCCGAAACTTCATTCCCATGCATGCCTCCGATGATAATTACCTTATGGGATTCGTCTTTGCCTAAAATATCGATTATATGAGGTGAATTCATATTTTTGCTTTCAAAATAATTGCAAATATACTAATTACATCAATTATTTAAAGCGTTTAAACAAGCGTTTACTCAGATGAAAAAAGTCGGCTTCGGTAAGCATTCCAATAAGTTTATTATTTTGGATAACCGGTAAGGAGCCTATTTTGTGTTTATCCATGATTTCCATAGCTTCTTCCACTTTTTGATCAGGAGCTACGGTCAAAGGTTTTTCGATCATTATATCCTTTACTTTTAAATCTTTCAAGCCGGTATCTTCATTCATCTTTCGTAATATACGAAGCAAGCCTCTTGAAGTGACCAAGCCTACAAAATCGCCTTTTTCATTTTCCACGGGTACATAGCGAAGTTTGGCCCAGTTCATCATGTCGGCAACAAATTCCAAAATGTCATTGGGCTGAACAGATAAAATATCGGTTTGCATCACTTCTTCTACCAATAAATCCGAAGGACGCCAATGAGGCAGAGCATTTAAATCCGGTATATTCCACTTATGCACCGGAATTTCCTTTTTCTGATTTTCGATAGCTGATTCTGTAATCAAAGATAAAATTTCCTCTTTTGAGGCTTTGTCTTGAAATTCTTTAAAAGTATCCAATATCCATGAGCTTCCATTTTGTCCTATATTGACTCTTTCTTCTATAATTCCGAGGTATTTGTCAATATCTTCGGATTTCATTTTCCTTAATTTTAAACCTTCTCTGGCTACCGGTAATAATTCTTTTACAACCAAATCCCTCAGGCTGTATTTTTTCTTGTTAAACCAGGTGAATTGCTTGGTCATTCCACTTCTGGCCGCTGCATAAAAATTATCTTTGGCATCGTCAAAATTCATCAACTGCGTTACATCATCCAGCCTCTTGCAATAACCTTCCATCAAACCCAACCAAAAAGCGGTATTGGCCATTTCATCCAGAATAGTAGGACCGGCGGGAAACATCCGGGCTTCTATACGTAAATGAGGTTTTCCGTTGGGAGATATTCCATACACCGGCCTGTTCCATCTGTAAATGGTTGAATTATGCACAGTCAAAGCTTTTAGTGACGGAGTTTCACCTCTTTTTACCATCTCCAAACTATCCTCATTGATATCCGCTCCCAATAATACACGGTAACGTAAAATATCTTCTTTAAAGAGATCCATTACAGAATCTTTAATCCAGCCGGTTCCAAAAGTTACCCGCGGATGATGTTCTCTAATATGCTCGGTACTTACTCTTGTATCAATCGCTTGTTGAAATAAGGCTATTCTCGTTTCACGCCACAATCTCTTTCCGAATAATAAAGGAGCATTCACTGCTGTGGCCAAAACAGGGCCGGCAATAGCCTGGGCAATATTGTATTTTTTTACAAACTTATCGGCATCCACTTGCAAATGAACCTGAAATCCGGTATTTGCCGCTTCAATCATCCCACTGTCCAAGCGGATATTCAGTTCATCTATTCCATATATATTAATAAGAAATTCTTCTCCACGCATAGCTTTTAACGCATCCATCAGAGCATAATATCTTTCAAAAGGAGTAATATTGTCTCTTCCAATATCAAATTTGCGAATGGTTGGCAAAATGCCTGTTAAAATTAAATCCCCTCCTTTTTTTTGAACAATTTTGCGCACTTTTTCAAGATCTTGGAAAATTTCTTTTTCCATTTCGGAAAGGGCATTTCCAGTAAAATCACGCGGAGAAGCATTGGTTTCCAAATTAAATTTTGCCAATTCGGGGCTCAGATTATCCATTTTTGCTTCTTCCAGCACTTCCAGGTTCACCGGAAAAGGTTTATAGTTCTGATCTACCAAACAAAATTCCTGTTCGGCTCCGATCTTATACACTCCTTTTTCAAACCTGTCCTCTTCAAGCATCTTTTCAAAAGCTTGTACATCTTTCAAAAGGTTTTTAGTGAAATTCTTAATCTCTTTTTCAGAATTGGCCAAACGTACATTAAAATCTCCCATAATAAAATTGAATAAACATATAAGGCCAAAGTTAAATAAGATTTTAAATTAACATAATTTTTACTTTAAAAATTTTAATAATCAGCAAATTTTTATTAAATTTTCAACAGGATATTTTATTTCAAAATTATTTTAAATTTTATCTAATTTTTCTGCATCTTTGCAGAAAATATTTCAATATGAAAGCAACTGACAGTGTCTTGTATTTGATGGGAATGCTCATGATTTTCCTGGTAATTATCCTTTTGTTACAAATGTTTGGAGTATTATAAATAAAAAAAGGAGCCAGCAGGCTCCTTTTTCTTCAAAAAGTGATTAGAATTATTCTTCTATAAAATTGATTTCATAGGTTACTTCGGCAAAACTTCTGAACATTTTATATACACCACAATAGCGACTTTCTGATAAAGTAACACATTTGGTCAATTTTTCTTTATTGAGATTCTTGCCTTTAAAATTATAAATCACATGCACTTTATCATAATACTTGGGGTGCTCCTCAGTCATATGTGCATCAATATCGATATTAAAATCGGTTACATCCTCATCAATTCTCATTTTTTTCATTAATGCGGCTACGTCCAATCCGGTACATCCGGCCAAAGCCACTAACATAAAGGGCTTGGGTTGATAGCCTTCTCCTTTTCCTCCGAACTTTTCTTCTGCCTCAATCGGAATCGGTTCATCTTTTCCCGGTGTATATGCATCAAATTGCATTCCTCTTTTCCAAATCAATTTTGTTTGTCCCATAAATTTTCGTTTTTTTAAAATTCAAAATTACAAAAAATAATAAATCACTCCCAAATGAAAATCTCTCATATTAATAGGATTATTATTGTATTTTATTTCTTCTTTTATGATATTATTTAATCCATAATATAATGAAAAATTCCATAAACCATATCCTACTGCCAAGGTATACCCAAAACGCCAAGGCTCACTAATTTCTAGTTTTTTATATATGATATTGGCTTTATCGGTTACAAATTGCGATTCGGAATTTAATACATAAGAAAAAGTAATTCCCGTGTATAATCTCCAAAATTTGAATTTGGTAGGAGTACTTCCCCTCCATCGTATTTCAACCGGAAAGTCAAGTTTATGCACTGTAAACGAATTGGTTTTATAATCTATTCCCTCCAAAGATTGAAAAAGCACATTACCGGTCTGTTCATCCACATAGATTTTTAAATTATGATAATAAACGTCCCTACTGTAACCAAAACCCACTCCAAATCCAAAATTACGTTGTTCATTTACCGGAAAGTCACGTATCAAACCAAAACGAAGCGAATTTGAAAAACCATTTTGTTTTACATCCGGAGGAAGATCTTTCAATACGATATATGACAAACCAAAATACAATTGATCTTCATAATAATGCTTATCCGGTTGATAAATAGAGTCAATTACCAAAGTTTCTTGTTGTCCGTAAGTTGTGACATAAGAAAAAAATATAAAAAAGAAAAAGGGAAAATACCGGGTCATATCTAAATAAACTAAAAAATCATTTCAAACAAAATTAAGCTATTTTTTTTATTTTGCTTAATTTAGCAAAAATAAGAAATGACATGATGAAATATAAAAGAATCCTTCTTAAACTCAGTGGAGAATCATTAATGGGAAATAAATCTTACGGTATAGATCCTGACAAAGTCAATGAATTTGTTGAAGAAATCAAACCCTTAATAGAAAAAGGGATTGAAATAGGAATCGTCATCGGAGGAGGAAATATTTTCAGAGGCTTATCGGAAGCCGGTAAAATGATGGACCGTACCCAAGGAGATTTTATGGGGATGCTTGCTACGGTAATAAACGGAATGGCACTCCAAAGTGTTTTTCTAAAACAAGGTATCGCAAGTGAAATCCTCAGCGGCTTGAAAGTAGAAAAAATCGCCGATGTGGTTTCCCCTTTAAAAGCCAAAGAATTATTAAAAGAAAAAAAGGTAGTAATTTTTACCGGTGGAACCGGAAATCCGTTTTTTACTACTGATACCGGTGCCGTATTACGAGCTTTGGAAATCAATGCCGATGCCATTTTTAAAGGAACAAGAGTAGACGGAATATATAATAAAGATCCCGAAAAATTCAAAGATGCTGTTAAATATCAGGGCATTTCTTATGATGAAGCTCTTCAAAAAGACTTAAAAATTATGGATTCTACTGCTTTTGCTCTGGCAAAAGACAATGGATTACCGATTATTGTTTTTGATATGAATACCAAAGGAAATCTTTTAAGACTTATTGAAGGAGAAAATTTAGGGACTATCGTAAACTAATATCTTAATTCAATACGATGCGGTTTCCAAGTTAAAGAATCGCCCGTAAATCCTTTGCTTATATTTATGATTTCCATGAACTCCGGAATAAATTCAATCAATAAATAATCCTTTTCTTTATCCGGATAAAAGGCTTCCCAGGCAGGTTTCCAATATCTCTGCCGCAAAAGGCTGTCCCGGATAATATGGGATTTACCATATAAGGATACATAAGCCAATTGTGTCTTATCGAAATAATGCATCGCTGTTTTCGGATTTTTCATTATTTCTTTAACTTTTCTTGATCTTGGATTGGTTCCAAAATAGATTTTCCATTGTTGTGTGGGAGAAAAAGGTTCAATAACTCTTGTCTTTGGATATCCCATAGAGTCTATGGAAATATATTCTGCGAAATAGGCATTTTTTATAATTTTCCGCGCCTCTTGCATAAGTGTGTTTTCTTGCATCGAAAAATTACCTCTAAATTTTTCTGGTTTTTGTTCTTTTGAGGGAGAACAAGATATAATTATCAGTATGTAAAGAAAGAAAATCTTTTTCATAAGCTTAAAGATATAAAAAAGCGAGAAACTTTATGTCTCTCGCTTTTTTTATTAAAATTTAGGCTTCTCCGGTCGGACCGAAATTAATCGGAGGCGGCCCGGATTGCTCATAATCTTTAATAGGTCCGTGTACCTTTTCAAAACGATTAATATTATCACTCAATGCGCGTAACAATCGTTTGGCATGTTGAGGTGTAAGTATCACTCTCGATTTTACTTTTGCCTTAGGTACACCGGGCATGATTTTTACGAAATCAATAATAAACTCAGATACCGAATGATTGATAATAGCCAAGTTTGCATATACTCCTTCGGCTACGTCTTCGGGCAATTCAATATTGATTTGCTGTTGTTTTTTCGGGTCTTTCATTTCGGTATAAGTTTAAAAATTATTCGTTAAAATCTTGCATGGCATCAATTACCATATTTTCATACTCGTCTTTTCTTCCGACGATAATATTCTCGTATTCTTTCAAGCCGGTTCCCGCAGGAATTTTTCTTCCTACGATTACATTCTCTTTCAAGCCTTCCAAATTATCTACTTTGGCTCTGATAGCAGCCTCGTTCAATACTTTGGTTGTTTCCTGGAAGGAAGCAGCAGAGATAAAGGATTTGGTTTGTAGAGAAGCTCTTGTAATTCCTTGTAATACGGGTGATGCCGTAGCAGGAATTACATCTCTTACTTTAACCAATTTTTTATCCTGACGTCTTAAAATAGAATTCTCTTCACGCAGTTCTCTCGGAGTAACCAATTGACCTGCTTTAAACTTGGTAGAATCTCCCGGATCTTCCACAACTTTCAATGAAGATAAACGGTCATTTTCTTCGATAAAATCAAATTTATGAACCAATTCTCCCGGTAAGAAAGTAGTATCTCCTGACTCTTCAATCATTACTTTCTGCATCATTTGTCTTACCACCACTTCAAAGTGCTTATCATTGATTTTTACCCCTTGTAAACGATATACTTCCTGTACTTCATTTACCAAGTATTGTTGAACGGCAGAAGGCCCTTTAATTTTAAGGATATCGTTAGGTGTAATGGCTCCATCGGATAAAGGTGTTCCGGCTTTGATATAATCGTTTTCCTGAACCAAAATCTGATTGGAAAGTTTGATTAAGTACTTCTTCACCTCACCGGATTTGGAAGTAACGATAATCTCTCTGTTTCCACGCTTGATTTTTCCGAAGGATACTACTCCGTCAATCTCTGAAACCACAGCAGGGTTGGAAGGATTACGTGCTTCAAACAATTCGGTTACCCTGGGCAAACCTCCCGTGATATCGCCTGCTTTTACAGAACTACGAGGGATTTTCACCAAGATGGTTCCCGGTTTGATTTTCTCTCCGTCTTTTACCATAATTCGTGCTCCCAACGGAAGGTTATAGGATCGTAAAACCTCTCCCGATTTATCCAAAATCTTAATGGTCGGAATGAGTTTTTTATTCTTACTTTCCGTAATTACCAATTCCTCACGGTTGGTTTGCTCATCTTTTTCAAGCTGACAGGTGGTTCCGGGAATGATATTTTCGAACTGGATTTTTCCTCCGAATTCCGATATAATTACCGAGTTCCAAGGATCCCATTCGGCAATAATCTCTCCTTTCAATACTTTTTCTCCCGGTTTTTTGTACAATTTAGAACCGTAACTCAATTGATTTGTACTCAAAACTTTTCCACTCTTCTCACCGATAATTTTTACCTCTGAAGTTCTGGAAATAACAATATCCACTTCAACTCCGTCTTCTTCCGATTTTACGGTTTTAAGATCCGTGATTTCCAATATACCGTCAAATTTGGCGATAAGGTTGGATTGTTCAGAAATATTTCCTGCAACCCCTCCTTGGTGGAATGTACGTAAGGTCAACTGTGTACCGGGCTCTCCAATAGACTGAGCGGCAACCACTCCTACGGCTTCTCCTTTTTCTACCATTTCACCGGTAGCCAAGTTTCGTCCGTAACATTTTGCACAAACTCCGTGTCTGGATTCACAAGTAAGAGGAGAACGTACTTCAATGGATTCCAAGGAAGTTTCATTTATTTTCTCCACTATTTTTTCGGTAATTTCCTCACCGGCACCTATGATTAATTCTCCCGTCTCGGGGTCATATACATCATTGAGCGTTACACGTCCAAGGATTCTTTCACCCAATGTCTCGACAATATCATTGTTTTTCTTTAAGGCTTCGACTTTGATGCCTCGCAATGTTCCACAATCTTCTTCTCTTACAACTACATCTTGCGATACATCTACCAAACGACGTGTTAAATATCCGGCATCAGCTGTTTTCAAAGCGGTATCCGCCAAACCTTTACGTGCCCCGTGAGTAGAGATAAAGTATTCCTGAATGGATAATCCTTCTTTAAAGTTGGATAAGATCGGGTTTTCAATTACTTCACCACCACCGGCAGTAGATTTCTTGGGCTTTGCCATCAATCCACGCATACCGATAAGCTGACGAATCTGATCTTTTGAACCCCGTGCACCGGAATCCAACATCATATAAACGGAGTTAAATCCTTGTTTATCTTCTGTGATTCGTCTCATCAATATTTCGGTCAATTGCACATTGGCATTTGTCCAAACATCTACCGTTTTGTTATATTTTTCTTTTTTGGAAATAACCCCCATTGCATAGTCGGCATTAATGGCATCGACTTCTTTTTTGGCGGCATCTACAATCTCTTTCTTTTCTTCCGGTACCATAATATTACTCAAACCAAAGGATAATCCACCTTTGAAAGCATAATAATATCCCAACTCTTTGATTTCATCCAAGAATTTGGCTGTAGTCGGCACATCGGTTTTCTTTAATACGTCGGAAATGATTTTTCTTAACGAACCTTTGGTCAATACATCATTGATATAAGGAACTTTCTCGGGTTTTACTTCGTTAAATAAAATTCTACCCGGAGTGGTTTGCACCAATCTTTCAAATTCATTTCCTTCTTCATCAAAATCTTTGATAAGAACTTTGATATCGGCATGTAAATCCAATTTCCCTTCATTCATGGCAATTTTTACCTCTTCCGGGGAATAGAAAGTCATACCTTCTCCTTTAACGGGATCTTCGGGTGTGGATTTCTTGGGTTTTGTAATATAATATAATCCCAATACCATATCTTGTGAAGGTACCGTAATAGGCGAACCGTTTGCAGGGTTTAAGATATTTTGAGAAGCCAACATCAATAATTGAGCTTCGAGAATCGCCTGAGGTCCCAAAGGAAGGTGAACAGCCATCTGGTCACCGTCGAAGTCGGCATTAAAAGCCGAACATACCAAAGGATGCAAACGAATGGCTTTTCCTTCGATTAACTTGGGTTGGAATGCCTGGATTCCCAATCTGTGCAAAGTCGGCGCACGGTTGAGTAATACGGGATGTCCTTTTAGTACGTTTTCCAAGATATCCCAAACAATCGGATCACGTCTGTCGATAATTTTCTTGGCCGATTTTACGGTTTTCACGACTCCTCTTTCGATGAGTTTTCTCACGATAAAAGGCTTGTATAATTCGGCTGCCATATCTTTGGGGATACCGGCTTCGTATAATTTCAAGTTAGGTCCAACCACAATTACCGAACGAGCGGAGTAATCCACCCTTTTCCCCAAAAGGTTTTGACGGAAACGTCCTTGTTTTCCTTTTAATGAATCGGAAAGGGATTTTAAAGGACGATTGGATTCGGTTTTTACAGCCGAAGATTTTCGGGTATTGTCAAACAAAGAATCTACGGCCTCTTGCAACATCCTTTTTTCATTTCTCAAAATCACTTCGGGTGCTTTGATATCCATCAATCTTTTCAATCGATTATTACGGATAATCACACGACGATAAAGATCATTTAAGTCGGATGTGGCAAAACGTCCTCCATCCAAAGGCACCAAGGGACGCAATTCGGGAGGAATCACCGGAATGATGTTCATTACCATCCATTCGGGTTTATTTTCACGTCTTTTATTGGCTTGACGGAAAGCTTCCACCACTTGCAAACGTTTAAGCGCTTCGGTTTTTCTTTGTTTTGAAGTTTCATGACTGGCTTTGTCCCTTAATTCATAAGAAAGTTCGTCCAAATCAATGGAAGCCAATAAATCACGGATAGCCTCTCCTCCCATTTTGGCGACGAATTTATTGGGATCGCTGTCTTCCAAATATTCGTTGTCTTCGGGAAGTCTATCCAAAATGTTTTGATATTCTTCTTCGGTAAGGAATTGCATTTTTTGAATGGGATTTCCTTCATCATCTACTGCCGGTCCCGGATTGATTACCACGTATCTTTCGTAGTAAACAATCATTTCCAATTTCTTGGTAGGCAATCCCAGCAAATATCCGATTTTATTAGGTAAAGACCTAAAATACCAGATATGAACCACAGGAACTACCAACTCGATATGACCGACTCTTTCTCTTCGAACTTTCTTTTCTGTTACTTCTACCCCACAACGGTCACAAACGATTCCTTTATAACGGATTCTTTTGTATTTTCCACAAGCACATTCATAATCCTTGATCGGGCCGAATATTTTTTCACAAAATAATCCGTCTCTTTCGGGTTTATGTGTTCTATAATTGATAGTTTCGGGTTTTAAAACTTCTCCTCTGGATGCTCTTTTGATTTTATCCGGAGAGGATAACCCGATGGAAATTCTATCAAATTTTATTGTTTTATATTTATTTTTTGCCATAACTTTTCTAAAAAATTAATTTTATTTGTTTTGTGCTTTTTCCAAAACATCGTTTCCTTCCTTATCTTCCAAGCGTACGTCCAGACCCAATCCTTTGAGTTCATGCATCAATACGTTGAAAGATTCGGGGATTCCGGGTTCGGGCATTGTATCACCTTTTACAATAGATGTATAGGCTCTTGCTCTTCCCATTACATCATCGGATTTAATGGTTAACATTTCTTGAAGGGTATGTGAAGCACCATAAGCTTCCAGTGCCCATACCTCCATTTCTCCGAGACGTTGTCCTCCGAATTGAGCTTTACCTCCAAGCGGTTGTTGTGTAATCAAGGAATAAGGACCGATGGATCTTGCGTGCATCTTATCATCAATCATATGTCCTAATTTCAACATATAGATTACACCTACGGTTGCTTTTTGATCAAATTTCTCTCCGGTTCCTCCGTCATAGAGATAAGTCTCTCCAAACTCGGGCAGGCCGGCTTCTTTGGTCAAAGCAATGATATCGTCCTCACTGGCTCCATCAAAAATAGGAGTGGAGAATTTCTGGCCGGTTTCTTTCCCTATCCATCCCAATACGGTTTCATAAATCTGACCGATATTCATACGGGAAGGTACCCCTAGCGGATTCAATACGATATCAACCGGTGTACCGTCTTCCAAGAAAGGCATGTCTTCACGACGCACGATTTTGGCTACAATACCTTTGTTTCCGTGACGTCCTGCCATTTTATCTCCTACTTTCAATTTTCTTTTTTGTACGATAAATACTTTGGCCAATTTGAGAATACCTGCGGGTAATTCATCTCCCACGCTAATGGCAAATTTCTCACGACGAAGATTTCCTTTTAACTCGTTTAATCTAATTTTATAGTTATTGAGAAGTTCGGAAATCAATTCATTGGTATGCTTGTCTGTTGTCCAGGTTCCTTGTACCAAATGTTCAAAATCATGAACACTATTCAATAATTTCAGAGTAAATTTCTTTCCTTTTGGAATAATGTCTTTTCCCAAATCGTTTTTCACTCCCTGAGAAGTTTTTCCGTTGACAAGAGTGAAAAGCTTTTCGATCAAACGCTGACGCAATTGTTCGTGTTTCCCTTCGAATTCTCTTTCAAGTTGCTCGATCAATACTTTATCCTGAGCAGTTTTTCTACGGTCTTTTATCGATCTTGTGAAGAGTTTTTTATCGATTACCACCCCTCGTAAAGAAGGAGAAGCTTTGAGTGAGGCATCTTTTACGTCGCCGGCTTTGTCTCCAAAAATAGCGCGAAGTAATTTTTCTTCGGGTGTAGGATCGGATTCTCCTTTGGGAGTTACTTTTCCTATTAAAATATCTCCCGGTTTTACTTCGGCTCCGATACGAATCATACCGTTTTCATCCAAATCTTTGGTTGCCTCTTCACTAACATTAGGAATGTCATTGGTCAATTCTTCTTGACCTAATTTTGTATCACGCACTTCCAAGGAATGTTCCACAATATGCAAAGAGGTGAAATAATCGTTTTTCACAACCTCTTCGGAAATAACAATTGCATCCTCAAAATTATATCCTTGCCAAGGCATAAATGCTACTCGCAAGTTTCTTCCCAAGGCCAATTCTCCATCTTGCGTGGCATATCCTTCGGTCAATACTTGTCCTTTGGTTACGCGGTCTCCTTTTTTTACAATAGGAGTAAGATTAATAGTAGTGTTTTGGTTTGTTTTTCTAAACTTAACTAATTCGTATGTTTTTTCATCTTCATCAAAACTTACCAATCTTTCATCTTCCGTACGATCATATTTAATCACTATTTTCTTGGCATCTACATAAGTAACCACTCCGTCGCCTTCGGCATTGATCAAGATCCTTGAATCTTTTACCAAACGTTCTTCCAAACCGGTTCCTACAATAGGAGCTTCGGGATTTAAAAGAGGAACGGCTTGCCGCATCATGTTTGATCCCATCAAGGCACGGTTGGCATCATTATGTTCCAAGAAAGGAATAAGGGAAGCCGAAATCGAAGCAATTTGATTCGGAGCCACATCCATATACTCCACTTCTTTTTTATTCACTACCGGGAAGTCACCTTCTTCTCTTGCCACCAAAAATTCGGGAATGATGTTTCCTTCCTCATCGGTAGGAGTTTCTGCCTGAGCAATTTTGGTAGTTTCTTCTTCGGCGGTTAAATAATTGATTTCATCAAATTTCACCTGTGCATTCTCCACTTTACGATAGGGAGTTTCTATGAATCCCATATCATTTACTTTGGCATATACAGCCAAAGAGGAAATCAAACCGATATTTGGCCCTTCGGGAGTTTCAATGGGACATAAACGCCCGTAATGTGTATAGTGCACATCACGCACCTCAAATCCGGCTCTTTCACGAGAAAGACCTCCCGGTCCCAATGCAGAAAGACGTCTTTTATGCGTAATCTCTGCTAACGGATTGGTTTGATCCATAAATTGAGACAGCTGGTTGGTCCCGAAGAATGATTTAATTACCGAAGACAAAGTTTTGGCATTAATCAAATCTATCGGAGTAAATACTTCATTATCTCTTACATTCATTCGCTCACGAATGGTTCTTACCATACGGGCCAATCCTACACCGAATTGTTGAGAAAGTTGTTCTCCAACGGTTCTGACACGACGGTTAGACAAGTGATCGATATCATCGACTTCGGTCTTGGAGTTAATAAGCTGTATCAAATGCTTGATAATGACAATGATGTCTTCACGGGTAAGTACTTGTACATCCAAAGGAATGTCCAAGCCTAATTTTTTATTGATACGGTAACGTCCCACTTCTCCCAAGCTGTAACGTTGATCGGAGAAGAATAGTTTATCGATGATTCCTCTTGCGGTTTCTTCATCGGGTGGCTCGGCGTTACGTAATAATCTATATATATATTCTACCGCTTCTTTTCCTGAGTTGGTAGAATCTTTTTGTAAGGTATGATAAATAATGGCAAAATCGGAATTGGAAATATCCTCTTTATGCAATAAAACGGTTTTGGAACCGGACTCCAAGATATCGTCCAAATGTTCTTTTTCTATAACCGTATCACGATCAAGGATAATTTCATTACGTTCGATAGATACCACTTCACCGGTATCTTCATCAACAAAATCTTCATGCCATGTTTTTAATAAACGGGCGGCTAATTTTCTCCCTACAATTTTTTTCAATCCGGTTTTGGTCACTTTTACCTCGTCTGCCAAACCGAATATTTCCAATATATCTTTATCTCTTTCAAACCCGATGGCTCTGAGAAGAGTAGTAATAGGTAATTTCTTTTTACGATCGATATAAGCATACATCACCTGATTGATGTCCGTAGCAAATTCGATCCATGATCCTTTGAAAGGAATAATTCTTGCCGAGTATAATTTTGTACCGTTTGCATGCACGGATTGTCCGAAGAAAACGCCGGGTGATCTGTGCAATTGAGATACAATTACCCTTTCGGCTCCGTTAATTACAAAAGTACCTCGTGGAGTCATATAGGGAATATTTCCCAAATATACATCTTGTACTACGGTTTCGAACTCTTCGTGTTCCGGATCGTTACATTCGAGTTTTAAACGGGCTTTTAAAGGAACACTGTATGTCAGTCCTCTTTCAATACACTCATGAATAGAATATCGGGGGGGGTCCACAAAATAATCGATAAATGAAAGTTCGAATTGATTGCGGGTATCCGTTACAGGAAAATTATCCTGAAAAGTTTTGTAAAGACCTTCGTTTTTACGATTTTCGGGTTTGGTTTCAAGTTGGAAAAAATCCTGAAAAGATTTTAATTGAATGTCCAATAAATCCGGATAAGGAGGAATGTTTTTAACTCTTGAAAAACTAACTCGTTTTTGGGATTGGTCTTTTTTTGGAGTGATTTTTTTTGTATTTGCCATATTTTAAGGACAAAATTAAAGGTTAACAAAAATTGTTACACGCTGATTTTCAGCGATATATACGCGTTAAATATTTTATACGCAAATTGGTTTAGGTCTGTCCCGAAGGAAATCGGGAAGACCTAAACCAAAAAATTAAAATAGGTTAGAACTATTTTAGTTCTACTTCTGCTCCTGCTTCTTCCAAAGATTTTTTGATACCTTCGGCTTCATCTTTAGAAACACCTTCTTTAACAGGTGCAGGTGCGCTGTCAACTACAGCTTTTGCTTCTTTTAGTCCAAGACCAGTTAATTCTTTAACTAATTTTACGACTGCCAATTTGGAAGAACCGGGTGATTTAAGAATTACATCGAATTCTGTTTTTTCTTCGCCTGCTCCTTCTGCGCCACCAGCTGCAGGACCTGCAACGGCTACAGCAGCTGCTGCGGGCTCAATTCCGTATTCTTCTTTCATGATATCAGCTAATTCGTTTACTTCTTTTACTGTCAAATTAACTAATTGTTCTGCTAATGCTTTTAAATCTGCCATTTTTCTATCGTTTTTAATTATTATTTTTTGTTTGTTTTATTTAAAATTATTCAGGTTTTTCGGATAATGTTTTCAAGATACCTGCAATCTTGCCTCCACCCGATTGAAGAGCGGAAAGAACGTTTTTAACAGGAGATTGCAACAATCCGATCAATTCGCCAAGCAATTCTTCTTTGGACTTGATATTTACCAAGTTATCCAATTGCTCATCTCCAATATAAATACCTTCTTCAATCCATGCACCTTTTAATACGGGTTTTTTTGATTTTTTGCGGTAGTTTTTAATGATTTTTGCCGGCTTGTTTCCTGTATCGGATAACATTAAAGCCGAGTTTCCTACCAATACTTCTACTAACTCTCCGAAATCTTTATCAGATTGATCCATTGCTTTTTTCAGCATGGTATTTTTTACTACTTGAAGTTTTACGTCTTCTTTATGACAAGCTCTTCGTAAATTTGAAGTGGTTTGTGCGTCAAGACCTAAAATATCTACCAAGTATATAACATTATATCCTGATAATTTTTCGGTTAGTTCATTTATTAATTGAGCTTTTTCTTCTCTGGTTCTCATGTTTCGTTTTTTTAGATCTTAATTAGATACTCTTAGGATCCACTTTGATTCCAGGTCCCATTGTGGATGATATGGCGATACTTTTCATATAGGTACCTTTTGCAGCCGAAGGTTTTAACTTATTAAGCGTATGTAGCAATTCGGCAGCATTTTCCTCAATTTTTTGAGGGTCAAAAGAAACTTTTCCTACTGATGCATGTACAATCCCCGTTTTATCCACTTTAAAATCGATTTTACCGGCTTTTACTTCTTTAACGGCTTTTCCCACTTCCATGGTTACCGTTCCGGTTTTGGGGTTAGGCATCAATCCTCTTGGTCCTAAAATTCTTCCCAAAGGCCCTAATTTTCTCATCACACTGGGCATAGTGATAATTACATCTACATCTGTCCAACCCGATTTGATTTTATCCAAATATTCATCAAGTCCGACATAATCTGCACCAGCTGCTTTAGCTTCTTCTTCTTTGTCGGGAGTAACTAATGCCAGAACTTTTTTATCTTTTCCTGTTCCGTGAGGTAATGTTACTACCCCTCTTACCATTTGATTGGCTTTTCTGGGATCTACTCCGAGACGAACTGCCAAATCAACAGAAGCGTCAAATTTTTCGGTAGATAAATCTTTTACCAATTTGCTGGCTTCCTGTAAAGAGTATTGAGTATTTTTATCGTATTTTGCTAATACTTCTCTTCTTTTTTTGCTTATTTTTGCCATTTTTAAACCGTTTTTTTAGTTAAAAGGATTCTCTCCTTCAATAGTTAAACCCATTGATCTGGCCGTTCCGGCTATCATTTTCATGGCCGATTCTACCGAAAAGGCATTTAAATCGGGCATTTTGTCTTCTGCTATCTGTTTTACTTGTTCCCAAGTAACAGATCCTACTTTGTTTCGGTTTGGCTCTCCTGATCCTTTTTTAATTTTTGCGGCTTCCAGCAATTGAACTGCTGCAGGTGGTGTTTTAACAACAAAATCAAAAGATTTGTCTTTATACACATTGATTGCAACGGGTAAAACTTTTCCCATTTTGTCTTGCGTACGTGCATTAAATTGCTTGCAAAACTCCATGATATTTACTCCTGCGGCACCTAAAGCGGGTCCAACCGGTGGCGAAGGATTCGCTTGACCTCCCCTAATTTGTAATTTGATTACTTTACTTATTTCTTTTGCCATTTCTCTAATTGTTTTTGTTTATATAAACTATTTTGTTGGAAGCGAAATAGTTTAAAAATGCGTAACAGTTTATGCTTTTTTTATTTGATAATAATTCAAGTCCAAAGGTGTTTTTCTTCCAAAGAAACGAACCATAACGGTGACTTTATTTCGTTCGGGATTTACACTTTCCACAATTCCTTCAAAACTTTTGAAGGGCCCGTCTGTAACAGTTACCTGATCACCTTCTTTAAAAGGAATTTGTACACTGCCGGAATTCAAAGCCAATTCATCGAGTTTTCCAAGTATTCTGTTTACCTCTTTTTTGGAAAGAGGCATAGGGTCTCCTCCTTTCACACCACTTAAAAACCCGATTACTCCGGGAATAGATTTCACTACATGAGGGAGTTCTCCGGCCAAATTAGCTTCTATATAAATATATCCGGGAAATAAAGTTTTGTCTTTTTGAATACGTTTACCGTCTCTGATATGAAAAGTTTTTTCTGTAGGCACCAAAATATCCCCTACATAATCTTCCAGCTGATTACGTTGGATTTCATTCTCAATGAGTTTTTGGATTTTTGCCTCCTTCCCACTGATTACCTTAACTACATACCATTTTTTTACAGAATCGTTACTCATCTTTTATTTAGCGGGTTTAATAAGATTATAATAAGCTTGAAGTATGCTTCTGAAAATATAATCCACTATACCTATAAAGATAGAGAAGATTGCAGAGAAAATTGCTACCACAATGGTTAATTTATATACTTCGTCCCAGCTGGGCCAAACTACATTATGAACCAACTCGTAGTAAGCTCCTTTCACGTATTCAATAAAACTTTTAAACATATTGTTATTTTTAAAAATAAAACTTTGTGTTGCACGGGCAGAGAGACTCGAACTCCCGACACCTGGTTTTGGAGACCAGTGCTCTACCAACTGAGCTACGCCCGTTTATAGAGAATTTGAAGCCTGAATATCAGACTTCAAATTCATCAAAATATTTCAAATCTTATAACTAATTAAATTAGTCTAAAATTTCAGTGATTTGTCCGGCACCTACTGTTCTACCACCTTCACGGATTGCAAAACGCAAACCTTTGTTGATAGCTACAGGGTAAATCAATTCAACTTCAATAGTCAAGTTATCTCCGGGCAATACCATCTCTACTCCTTCAGGTAGGTGAATTTCACCTGTAACATCTGTTGTTCTCAAATAGAATTGAGGACGATAATTGTTGTGGAAAGGAGTGTGACGACCACCTTCTTCTTTTTTCAAGATATAAACTTCCGCTTTGAATTTTCTGTGAGGAGTTATTGTACCGGGAGCAGCGATTACCATACCACGACGGATTTGGTTTTTATCTACCCCTCTCAACAATAAACCTACATTATCACCGGCCTCTCCTCTATCAAGGATTTTACGGAACATTTCCACTCCGGTAACAACAGAATTTAATTTTTCATCACCCAATCCGATGATTTCTACAGGATCTCCGGTATTGATAACTCCGGTTTCAATTCTACCGGTAGCAACTGTACCACGACCTGTAATAGAGAATACATCTTCAACAGGCATCAAGAAAGGTTTTTCGGTATCTCTTTCGGGCTCAGGAATCCAGTTATCTACTGCATCCATTAATTCTTCAACAGTTTTTACCCATTTTTCTTCTCCGTTCAATGCACCTAAAGCAGATCCTTGGATAACAGGAGTGTTGTCTCCGTCATATTCATAGAAATCCAATAATTCACGGATTTCCATTTCTACTAATTCTAATAATTCTTCATCGTCAACCATGTCCACTTTGTTCATGAATACAACAATTTTAGGCACACCTACCTGGCGAGCTAAAAGAATGTGTTCACGAGTTTGAGGCATAGGTCCGTCAGTAGCTGCCACTACTAAAATAGCACCGTCCATTTGGGCAGCACCAGTAACCATGTTTTTAACGTAATCGGCGTGACCGGGACAATCTACGTGAGCGTAGTGTCTTTTGTCAGTTTGATATTCTACGTGAGCAGTGTTAATGGTAATCCCCCTTTCTTTTTCTTCAGGAGCATTATCAATCGCTTCAAAGTCTTTTACTTCGGCAAGTCCTTTTTCTGCCAATACTTTTGTTATTGCAGCGGTCAATGTAGTTTTACCATGATCCACGTGACCAATGGTACCTATATTAACGTGCGGTTTGGTTCTTTCGAATTTTTCTTTAGCCATAATACTAATTTTTATCTATTTATTTTCTAATATAAGACTCCTTTGAGCCAATGACGGGATTTGAACCCGTGACCTCTTCCTTACCAAGGAAGCGCTCTACCCCTGAGCTACATCGGCCTTGAGTAGAGCGGGAGACGGGACTCGAACCCGCGACATTCAGCTTGGAAGGCTGATGCTCTACCAACTGAGCTACTCCCGCTTATTGCTCTCCCCTTTAAGAAAAGAGCTGATTTTTGTGGTGAGGGAAGGATTCGAACCTCCGAAGCTTGCGCAGCAGATTTACAGTCTGCCCTCGTTGGCCACTTGAGTACCTCACCAAATCATTTTCAGTCTGTCAAAGAGCCGATGGAGGGACTCGAACCCACGACCTGCTGATTACAAATCAGCTGCTCTAGCCAGCTGAGCTACATCGGCTTGCTGCTTAACGGATTGCAAAGTTACAAACTTTATTTTTTTTGACAAAATAAAAGAAAAACTTTTTTGCTTTCCGTTTTGGCTTTGCAAAAGTAAACATATTTTTTTTATCACCAAACAATTTTTCAAAAAAATTCTCTTAAAAAAAGACCGGTTTTCCGGTCTTTCTCTCATTTGAGGTTTTTATTTAGTTTTTTAGCTTTTCTTTTTGTTTTCTCAACTGCCTTTTTAATACATCATAAACCAGGTCCATTGCTTTCTCAAAAGTTTCGGCATCACGGCTTACTACAATTGAATTGCCAGGCACATTAATCTTTACTTCCAAGGTTTTGTTTTTATCCCCACTGTTATTTACTTTTAAATAGACATCGGCTTCAATAACCTTGTCAAAAAAATTATCCAATCGGTCCAACTTTTTCTGAATAAAACTCAAAAGTTTGGGATCGGCCTTGAAATTGGTTGCTTGAAAAATTGCTTTCATAATTCACTCTGTTTAATAGGGGTTAGACTTCTATTTTTTGCTCCTCGGATGAGCTTTTTTGTAAACATTTTTTAATTCTTGGATGCCGGCATGAGTATAAATTTGTGTAGCTGCCAGGCTGGAATGCCCTAATAACTCCTTGATCGAATTCAAATCCGCTCCTTTATTTAATAAATGTGTAGCAAAAGTATGTCGTAACATATGCGGACTTTTTTTGTGTTTGATACTTACCTTACCAATATACGAATTTATCAATCGCCAGACAAGTACATCATACATTTTTTTGCCTTTTTTTGTCAAAAATAAATAGGCTTCTATTTTATAGCCTTTAAAAAAATGCTGTTTTACTTCTTCAAATTCTTTGATTAGATCAAGTGTCTCCGGTAATAACGGAAGGATTCGTTCCTTATTTCTCTTCCCGAGTACTTTTAACTCTTTTTTGGCAAAATCAATATCTGCCGTTTTGATATTGATAAGTTCTGCTTTCCTTATGCCGGTAGTATAAAACAAATGCAAAATCAAATAATCACGTACTCCTTCATAATCTTTATCAAAAAGATCTTTTTCCAAAAGAAGTTCCATTTCTTTTTCAGAAAAAGGCAAGGGGATTTTTTTTGCGGTCTTCAATCCGGAAACTGCTGTCAACGGATTCTTGTCAATACTTTTTGTACGTAACAAAAATTTATAAAAACTTTTTAAAGAAGCCAACTTACGGTTGATACTTGTTTCGGCCAAGTTTCTTTCGGAGAGGTCGGCAATCCAATTTCTGATTTGCTTGGTTGTGGCTTCATGGGGTTCGACAGAATAATTGGCTTTCAAAAACGAACGGAAATCCGTCAAGTCATTCATATAACTCGTAATGGTATGCGGAGAGTAATTTTTTTCGTAAAGTAAATATTCCTTAAACTGATTGATGAGCATAAAAAAAGCGTTAGAAAAACGAATTTAACACAATCCGTTTTCTAACGCAAATTTTTGACTAAGAAAAAATCTTAGTATTGATCTTCCATATCACGAAGATGTTGAATGTACTTCGCTTTAAGGATTTGTTGTCTTCTTTTGACAGACGGTTTAGTGAATTGTTTACGATCGCGGATTTGACGCATCATTTTGGTACGGTCAAATTTACGTTTGAAACGTTTCAATGCTCTGTCAATAGACTCTCCTTCTTTTACCGGTATGATCAACATAGTTTTACACCTCTTTTTTGTTGGTTAAACATTTAATTTTGAGCTGCAAATATATAAAAAAATTTGATTCCCAAAGCTTTTTTATTCCATATCACAATTTATCCATTCATCATCCAAGTTGGCTCCGAGTTTTTTATAAAACTCGATTGCCGGTTGATTCCAGTTCAATACTTGCCATCGAATACGTTTACAATTGTTTTCTTTTCCGAATTCCAAAACTTTATCGAGCAATGCGCTCCCTATTTTATGTCCGCGGTATTTTTCTTTGACATATAAATCGTCCAAATAAAGAGATTTACCCACCCAGGTATAATAAACAAAATAAAAAAGGGCAAAACCTATGATTTCTCCATCGGGCTTTTCGGCAACCAACAGTTTAAAAAGATCTTTTTCCTGTTTCATTTGATCCAAAGTATTGGTTACTTTCTCGGGAGCACGCTCAAACAAAGCCAGTTCTTTTATCAATCCTAAAACCGCTTCCAAGTCTTTCTCTTCTCCCCAACGTATTTTATAGTCCATTTTTATATTTAATCTTTTAATATGTTTCTTGAAATAACGAGTTTTTGTATTTCGGTAGTTCCCTCTCCGATGGTGGTCAATTTACTGTCGCGATAAAATTTCTCAACCGGAAAATCTTTGGTGTATCCGTATCCGCCAAAAATTTGGACCGCTTCATTTGCTATGCGCACACTCGCCTCCGAAGCATACATTTTTGCCATGGCTCCCAGTTTGGTCAAGTTTTGCTTGGTATCTTTCAAATAGGCGGCTTTTCTCAGTAATAATTCAGAGGCTTCTATTTCGGTAGCCATATCGGCCAATTTAAATGCGATGGCTTGGAATTGACTGATGGGGCGTCCGAATTGTTCACGCTCTTTTGAGTATTTCAATGCCGCTTGATAAGCACCCTTAGCGATCCCCAGCGCATTAGATCCGATGGAAATTCTCCCACCATCCAAAATCTTTAAAGCCTGTACAAAACCATCTCCTACTTCTCCCAGTATATTTTCCTTGGGGATGCGGCAATTATCAAAAACCATTTCGGCGGTTTCACTTGCTCGCATACCCAATTTATTTTCTTTTTTTCCGGCACTAAATCCCGGTGTTCCTCTCTCCACTACAAAGGCGGTTGCATTACGTCGCGCCCCTTTTTCTCCGGTCCTGGCCAAAACAACAGCCACATCTCCTGTTTTTCCGTGCGTAATGAAATTTTTAGCTCCGTTCAAAACATAATAATCGCCGTCTTTCACAGCTGTCGTGCTCATACTTCCCGCATCCGATCCCGTATTATGTTCTGTTAATCCCCAAGCACCAATCCATTCTCCCGTGGCTAATTTTGGCAACCATTTTCGACGTTGTTCTTCATTGCCAAACTCATAAATATGATTGGTACATAAAGAATTATGTGCGGCAACCGATAAGCCTATCGACGGATCCATTTGTGACAATTCGTCTATAATCGTGACATAATCCTGGTAAGACAATCCCGATCCACCATATTCCTCGGGAATAATAATCCCCATAAAACCCAATTCTCCTAATTTTTTTAAAACATCAACGGGAAAGATTTGTTTTTCGTCCCATTCCATATAATAGGGCTCTATATATTGCTTGTTAAAATCGCGAACGGCTTGCGCTATGTGTTGTTGTTCTTCTGTCAACTCAAAATTCATAATCGGTTATTTTTTTTCAAAAGTAGGTAAAAATACACAAAATCAAAACCGGTCACAATAATACATATCAAAATATTTTGTAAGGGCCTCTCCCTTCGCATACTCGGGCCGGGCTATTCGCTATATCTTTTTTTTTGCAAAAAAGGATGCCGCTACTATCCCTGAGGCGAATTAGAAGAATAATAGAAAGTTACCACTGCAAGTGGCTAAAAAATTATAGAAATTTAATTTTCTTAATGCCTTAATGGTTCAAGAAGAAAAAAAGACTTTCCCTTATATTTAAAAGAAGTTCTATTTACTTAAATAAAGTTTGTTTAAGCCAATCTAAAAATCAGCTTTACGCTCTGAAATTAATCTTACGCATACGTAAACTTTCGGGAGTAATTTCCAAATATTCATCATCCCGGATGTACTCCATCGCTTCTTCCAAAGAAAATTTTACTTTGGGAGCGATTTTCATACTTTCATCGGTACCGGAAGCACGCATATTGGTAATTTTTTTTCCTTTGGTCAAATTGGCCGTGATATCTTTATCCCGGGTATGCTCGCCAACTACCTGTCCTACATATACTTCCTCTCCGGGCTCAACAAAAAATCTTCCTCTGTCTTGCAAACGATCCAGTGAATAGGCAGATACTTTCCCCGCATCCATAGAAACGATAGCTCCCTTATTTCGTTCGGGAATGTCTCCTTTGTAGGGAGCGTATTCACGAAAACGGTGATTCATTACGGCAGTTCCGGCAGTAGCAGTCAAAATACTGTTTCTCAACCCGATTAATCCTCTGGAAGTAATATCAAATTCAAGATGCATTACATCTCCTTTGGGCTCCATTACCAATAAATCTCCTTTTCTTCCGGAAACCAATTCGATAACTTTTCCGCTGTATTCCTCAGGCACATCAATAACCAAGGTTTCGTAGGGCTCATGTTTTTTTCCGTCGATTTCTTTATATAATACTTGCGGTTTTCCCACTTGCAATTCATAACCTTCACGACGCATCGTTTCAATCAAAACGGATAAATGCAAAATTCCACGACCGAATACATTAAATTTATCTTCGGTATCGGTAGGCTCTACACGCAAAGCCAGGTTTTTTTCCGTTTCTTTCATCAAACGGTCTCTCAAGTGGCGGGAAGTAACAAATTTTCCTTCTTTTCCGAAAAAAGGCGAATTATTAATGGTAAAAAGCATACTCATTGTCGGCTCGTCAATGGCTATTCTTTCTAAAGCTTCGGGATGCTCGGCATCGGCAATGGTATCTCCGATTTCAAAGTTATCCATTCCTACAATAGCGCAAATATCACCGCTTCTCACTTCGGTTACTTTTTCCTTTCCCAATCCCGTAAAAACATATAATTCTTTTACTCTGGATTTTTTTGGCTCTCCTTCTTTTCTTAATAACAGCACTTCTTCTCCTTGATGTATGGTTCCTCTGAATACACGTCCTATAGCTATCCTTCCCACAAAATTTGAATAATCCAATGAAGTGATTTGCATTTGCAAAGGTCCTTCAAAATGTGGAGCTTCGGGAATGTGTTCCAAAATAGTATCCAATAAAGGAGCAACGGTTCCTGTGGGCTCTGTCCAGCCTTCGGTGCTCATCCAACCTTGTTTGGCCGAACCGTAAACCGTAGGAAAATCCAATTGGTCTTCGGTAGCTCCCAGGTTATACATTAAATCAAATATTTGTTCTTGCACCTCATCGGGTTTGCAATTTTCTTTATCCACTTTATTGATTACTACAATCGGTTTCAATCCGAGCGAAATCGCTTTTCCCAACACAAAACGTGTTTGGGGCATAGCTCCTTCAAAAGCATCTACGAGCAACAATACTCCGTCGGCCATTTTTAAAACTCGTTCTACTTCTCCACCGAAATCGGCGTGACCGGGAGTGTCTATGATATTAATTTTTATATCTTTATATTCTACCGATACATTTTTGGAGAGAATGGTAATTCCTCTTTCTCTTTCAAGGTCATTACTGTCCAGCAATAAATCTTTGTGTTCTTTTCTTTCATCGAGCAGGTTACTCTCTTGTATTATTTTGTCCACCAAGGTTGTTTTTCCGTGGTCAACGTGAGCAATAATTGCAATGTTTCTAATGGATTTCATTCGGGTAATTCAATTTGAAGCCTTTATACATTAATTAAATATAAAGGACAGTTAAAAAATTCAAGTGGCAAAGATAGTCTATTTTAATTAAATCCATTCTTTACTATTTTTAATAAAAAAACAGGTTTAAATCTTTCGTATTTATATGAAAATGAAGGTTTCAAAAGCTTTTGCTAAATATTATAACATTTAAACCGGATTTTACACATATTTCATAAAAAACCATAACAAAAATACAAAAAAACGTAAACTCATTCCAGGATACTCTTTATAATTTTGTCATGTAAATGAATGTTTAACTTTAAAATTAGGGAATATGAAAACTATCAAATTTTTATTTTTATTAGCAATAGCCACATTGTCGTTTACGGCATGTGATGACAGTAACGACTCTGCTATGGAGCCGGATATCGCCTCTATCATTAATGCTACCGATTTATATGTAACCAGTGATGTTGATGAAGCGACCGATGAAAGTTTAACAGCCTCAAAAACTGCTGAGGATCTGGCTATTGCACGTTGTTTTACTGTGGAATTAATTCCCAATCCCGACGGTTCATTTTGGCCTAAAAATTGGGTGATAGATTTTGGCACGGAAGGTTGTCTTAGTTCAATGGGAATTGTACGAACAGGAAAGATTTATGTCACTTTAACGGATTTTTGGAAAAACACAGGCTCTTTACGAAGCATTCGCTTTGAAGATTTTACAGTGGATGGAAATCAGGTTGAAGGTTTGAAAACGATTGAAAACACCGGACTTAATGCTGACGGCCAGCTTACTTGGGAGCACAAAATTATAGGCGGCAAAGTCACTTTTGAAGATGGTACTACTACTACTTTGGAAAGTGACAGGTTTAGTGTGATGGTAGCCGGAGCAGATACACCCGTTTTTTCTGATGATGAATACGATATGACCGGAACCTCTAGTGGAACAGACAGAAATGGAGTGAAATTTAATGCGGAGATCACTATTCCTCTACACTTTATAAGTGGTTGCCGATTCCCGGTTAGCGGAGAGCTTACCATTACTACCGAAGGGTCTGAAGTGCCAATTATAGTTGATTATGGAGATGGTACTTGCGATAATGTTGCTACCGTAACAATCGGTTCGGAGGTAAAAGAAATTGAGTTGGGGATTTTTAACTTAATGAGTAATTAGTTGGGGATTTTTCATCATAGAAAAAGGGCTGTCGATTTATGACAGCCCTTTTTATTATTTAATGAATTAAATTTTTTCAAAATCTATCTGGAAATTTCCAATATTTCAAATTTCATCAAACCTGCCGGCACTTCTATTTCTGCAATTTCTCCTTTTTCTTTGCCTAAAAGACCTTTTCCTATGGGAGAGTCTACAGAAATTTTTCCTTCGGAAGGATTGGCTTCACTGGCAGAAACTAATGTATAAGTGCGTTCCATACCGTTATCCACATTTTTTATGGTAACCTTAGAAAAAATAAGCACCTTTGAAGTATCCAAATCCTTATCATCCAAGATACGCACTTTGGCCAAAGTAGATTGTAATTCTTGAATTTTATTATTTACACGCACTTGTTCTTCTTTTGCTGCATGGTATTCTGCATTTTCAGACAGATCCCCTTTGTCTCTTGCTTCGGCGATTCGTCTTGTAATATCCGGCATCTCAGTGAATTTGAGATATTCCAATTCGTCCTTTAATTTTTTTAATCCTTCGGGGGTGAGATATACTATATCTGCCATAATTCAAAATTTTTAAAATTTATAAAAAATAAATCCTACCGGTTTATGGGCAGGAAATATTATTGCAAATTTAAGACAATTTTTGTTATTTGTCAAATATTTATTTTAAAGAGCAAAAATATAATGCATTAATAATCAGAATGATTATCAAATATAATTCTTCTATTTAGACACCGGTATTTTTTCAATACGTCTTTGATGCCTTCCTCCTTCAAAGCCGGTTTCCAAAAAAACCTTTACATATTCCAATGCTTGGTATTTTGAAATAAATCGTGCCGGCAGACTCAAAATATTCGCGTCATTATGCAACCTGGCCAGTTCCACTAATTCCCGACTCCAACATAATGCGGCTCTTACTCCTTGATGTTTGTTAGCAGTTATGGCGGCACCGTTCCCACTACCGCATAGTATAATCCCATAATCCACTTCTTTATTTTCCACAGCAAAAGCTACGGGGTGAATATAATCGGGATAATCCACACTCTCTGTACTATCCGTGCCGAAATTCTTTACTTCATGTCCTAATTCTTTTAAAAGATCCATAATGGCAAATTTGTACTCGGTACCGGCATGATCATTTCCAATGGCTATTTTCATAATTGTCTATTTTTTTACAAAGATAATAAATAAAAAAACCGCGATAAAAGACTCACGGTTTTTTCGATTGGTCAGGATTAACAGAACAGCTATTTGGATTTATTTTCCCATAGCTTGTGCCATTTTTTTCATTATTTCATAAGATTTTTTCATATCCTCTTCACTCATTTGAGCAGCCTCAGGATCTTCGCTTATAAGCATTTGTTTATATTCTTCATAACTCATGCCAGCCATTTTTTTTGCATTTTTTTGCATTTCGGCTTGTTCTTGTTCAGTCATTCCTCCGGCAAAACCCATATCTATTTCTTGAACGGGATAATCGGGTAATTGAAAATATTTTTCAGGCACATCTATATCAAACTTGGCTTCTGTAGCTTCTTCCACCCTGTGAATACCCATCATTGTCATATCAATTTTTAAAGGCAAACCTTTGTATATCCATTGTTTCCCTCCCGGAATTTCCCAAATATCACAGGTATAGCCCAATACTTTTCCCGTGCCGATTTTTTTTCCGCCCATTGATTCTAGCATCTGCTTGCCTACTTCTTCCGCGTCTCCATTATTAAACATTTTTATCATATTCATAGCCGGATCCTGTTTAACATATATGATTTTATTTTTGGTGTCTACAGAATAACTTTTTCCATTATCTAATTTATCAATAGTATGTGTTTCGGCTACATCCGTCTTCTTTTGTCCGAAAATATTTATTTTGGTTATTTGCTTTGAGTCTTCCTTTGTTAGCTCTTTAGCACCCCAATCTTTAAAATAAAGTTCCTTTGTGCCGGAACCACTTACGGTACCTCCCATTAATTTTCCGCTGGTAGTAATTTGGTATTTTACAATTCCCGATTTTATACTATATCTTTTCAAATTGTTTTCTTTTGAAGCAGCCTTCTCTGCCGATGACTCTTTCTCACTACCACTGTTATTTGCACAAGCCAAAAATAAAATGCTGAATAATGCAAATGAATTTATTACTATTTTTTTCATAACAACTAGGTTTTAGGTTTTTTTGTTGATGTAAATGTATATTCATTCCGCTGATTTTTTCACACTCATTAAGAGGATTATCCTCACCCCAACGGGTGATTTATAAGAATAAATAGGCTTTTACAGAGATAAAGCGCAAAAACCAATAAAAAAAAGAGTGATTGTTAGACCACTCTTTTTCAGAATTTTTCAATTAATTTTTATTTCTTTTTCAGTAAATCTCTGATTTCCATTAATAAAACTTCTTCATTAGAAGGTTTGGGAGGCTCGGCAGGAGCTTCTTCTTCTTTTTTCTTCATATTGTTATATATTTTTACAATAAGGAACATCACCAGACCTACTATTAATAAATTAATAATGGTATCAATCCATTCCCCATACATAATGGCATTCTCGGGACGCACGACCTTATCACCTTCGGTAATGGCTTCATCCAATACAATTTTCCAGTCTTTAAAACTGATTCCTCCTGTAAAATGACTGACAAAAGGCATCACAATCATACTTACAAAACCTTTCACCACCAAACCGATGGCTCCGGCCATAATCACGGCAACGGCAAATTCGATTACATTGCCTCCCATGATAAATTTTTTAAATTCTTGATACATACTCATAATTGATATTTTTTGGTTAATTTAATGCAAATATAATATTTTAAATGAAAACATAAAAAAATAAATTATTGCAAATTCTTTTCTTAAAATTATACAAAATCTTGATTTAGGAGGCATACCTAAATAACTTAGGTATTTTTTATATATTTGTTTTATGAAAAAGAAAGAATCCATAAAAGGACAACTTCGCGCCGTGGTACTCCAAATTCTTACCGAGAAAAAAGAATCCTATGCTTATGAGATTATTCGAATCGTAAAAGAAAAAACAAATAGTGGCATTTTAATTACCGAAGGAGCTCTTTATCCGGTTTTACACAAACTTGAAGCCGAAGGTATCCTTTCGTCACAAATTAAGAATATCGGCAACCGCAATAGGAAATATTATTTTTTGACTGAAAAAGGAAAAAAAGAATCTGCTTTGCATTTAGAAAGCATCCGTGAATTTATACGCCATCTTAATATGCTTTTAAATCCGGATTTTAAACATATTTATAATGAAACTTACACGCGAACAAATTGATTACATATTTGATTTTGTTAAAAAACACTATGTGGAATGGTATGATTTACAGGTGGAAATGGTAGATCATTTAGCTAATGACATAGAAAAAATTATGACGGAAAATCCCAAAATATCCTTTGAAAATGCCTTAGACAGAGCTTTTAGAAAATTTGGTCCGGCAGGATTTATGGAAGTAGCGGAACAAAAAATGAATGCAATTAAAAAATCTTATTTCAAATATATATTTCAAGAATTCAAATACTTGTTTTTATCTCCCAAAATTTTCCTTTTCTTGTTTAGTTGGTACTTATTTTATTCCTTTCTATTTCATACCTCTTATAAATTATACACCATTGTATTTATTTATTTGATTATTACAGTTATCCCTTTTTATTTTTTAGTGAAATATTCCTCCTATTTACGCAAGAAGAAAAAAATAATCAAAAAGTATATTTGGCGGAAAGCAGCATTGTTCAAGCTGCCGCAATCATATATTTCCTTCTCGTCCTTCAACTTTCCTTACAAAGCTTTATAAAAATTTATAATAAAATAGATGCAGGCCAAGTGCATGATAAATTCTATCTGATTTTTTCTGTTATAAGTATTGTATTCTTCTGGTTCTATTATTATGCTTTTGTTTCCGTTCCCCGGAAAATGATCTCGCAGACTCTCCAAAAATATGAAGATATAACAATAAGTGTTTAGGGGACTATGAGCGTTTATAAATCATATAAATCACCAGAGGAGCTCCAAATAAAGCAGTTACTCCGTTAAGTGGCAGAGTGAGAGAAGAACCCGGAAGACGAGCAATCAAATCACAAAAAAGAAGCAAGGAAGCGCCTACAAGGATTACTCCCGGAATGAGTACTTGATGCAATTGAGTATGGAATATTTTACGGGCTATATGAGGCACCATTAAACCGACAAAAGCTATCGGGCCTACCAGTGCCGTAACAGTTCCCGTAAGCACACCGCTTATTAGAATAATATGTAAGTGCGTTTTTTTTAATGAAAATCCCAAAGAGATTGCATATTGTTCTCCCAGCAATAATGCGTTGAGTGATCGAATTAAAAAAAAACTGCTTAAAGAAAATAGAAATACCACAAGAAAGAAAAAAAACACTTCATACAGAGAGAGATTCCCCGGATTGCCCATTGACCAAAAAACAAATTTTTGTAAATCCTCCGAAGAACTGAAAAAACTTAAAATCTGCACTAAAGCCCCGGAGAAAATACCGAGCATCAGGCCTATTATCAGTAATGACACTACATTTCTCAACTTATAATAAAATGAAAGAATCAACAAAAGAGTTAAAATACTTCCTATTGCAGCAGCCATACTCAAAGAGATTTCACCGAGTTGCCTTCCTGCTAAACTTCCTCCCAATACTACCAATCCCACCATTAAACCCGCCCCGGAACTCAAACCAAGTATATACGGCCCAACGATTGGATTTCGAAAAAGCGTCTGCATTAATAACCCGCTTATCCCCAATGCAATTCCGGTTAAAATAAGGCTTAATGTTTTTGGAAGGCGATAATCCCATATCAAAGAGTTATATACAGAGGCGACCTCCGAATTTAGAAAAACCGAGGGCCATTTGTCCATTGGAATGACTACCGATCCCAAACCCAGGCTGAGGATAATTAAAAAAATCAAAAGAAAAATAAGAAATAAAAATTTGATTTTATTAGACATATTATTATTAAAAAAATCAAAGATAAACAATGTTTTATCCTAAAACAATTAATTTGGGTTCCGTAAATTCTTGCATAACATATTTGGCTCCTTCTCTTCCCATTCCGGAGTCTTTAATACCGCCATATGGCATACTGTCGATTCTAAAACCCGGTGCATCATTGACTATAACACCTCCTACTTCCAGATTTTTTTGTGCTTGTAAAATATGTGGCAAATGATTGGAAAAAACACCGGCTTGCAAACCATAACGTGAATCATTCACCTTATCGATTGCTTCATTAAAATCTTTAAAAGACTCTATTAGAACTACGGGAGCAAAAGCTTCCTCAGTGTATATTTTCATCCGGTTATCGGTACCGGTAAGTACCGTAGGTTCAAAAATATTGGCAGCCTTATCCAGTATTTTCCCTCCGTATAAAATTTTTGCCCCTTCTGCAACAGCCTCTTTCACCCAACTGTCAATTCTCATTAAATCATTATGAGAAATCATGCTTGAATTTATCACTTCTTCATCCGCTGGATTTCCCGATTTTACTTTTTTGGTTTCGTCTAAGAAATAATTTACAAAATCATTAAATACATTTTCCTGTACAAAAATTCTTTGCGTTGAAATACATATTTGTCCTGCATTAAGAAAACTCCCGTAAACCAATTTTCTTGCCGCTCTTTGATAATCGGCTGTTTCATCAACAATTGCCGCCGCATTTCCTCCCATTTCCAGCAAAACTTTCTTTTTTCCCGAAAGATTTTTAAGCATCCATCCTATTTTGTCACTTCCCGTAAAAGACAATATTTTAAATCGCGAATCCTCCACCATTTTCTGACTAAGGTGATTATGGGTAAACAATATATTTACCGTTCCTTCCGGCAAACCGGTTTGATCGATTAATTCTGCAAATTTTAACATTGTCAAAGGCGCCTGGGGAGCCGGTTTCACTGTAATACTTGCCCCTACTGCAATAGCGGGAATAATTTTGTGCAAAGCCAAATTTAAAGGAAAATTAAAAGGAGTGATGGCTAATACCGGTCCGGCAGCTTGCCGGATTGTATAGGCTGTTTTTCCTTGTCCGTTTAAATAATCCATTGGGACCATTTCTCCGGAAAATGAATAGGTTTCCCGAATTCCGGTTTTGATATTATCCAATGCACGCATTACTTCACTTCTGGCATAACTGATCGGTTTCCCTGCTTCCCGCATAATTAATCGTGCAAAATCTTCTTTTTGACTATCCAAGAGTTGATAAAGTTTTTCTAAAAAAGCAGCCCTTTTTCCGGCTGAGTATTTTTTCATAACAGTAAAAGCCTGCCTGTTTGATTCCATCGCCATTTGCACCTCTTTTTCATTGGCAATGGGCACTTCACCTATAAGCTCTCCGGAATATTTATCATAAACTTCCAGAAATTCACCGGCGTTTATAAATTGGCCGTTTATATAATTTTGATATTTCATTTTGTTTTATTTTTCTTATCAAAGTTAAGAAACTGAGCGGAAAATAGAAACCTTTTAAATCACTCGTAATTTATATAATAACATAACAATTAAATATAAATGGAATTTTTAATGAATTATGAATAAAAATGAATTTAAAAATTCGTCTTAAGAAAATCAAAAAAAAAGTTTGTATATTAGACCAACTAAAAAAATTTAATTATGAATAAATACAAATTACTCTTATGGATATTTTTAGGTTTTGTGCAAACTGCTTTTGCGCAAACCATAACTGTATCCGGTACGGTAACTGACCCTTCGGGAGAACCAATCCCGGGAGTCAATGTAGTAATAGAAGGTACACAAAGTGGTACTTCTACTGACTTTGACGGTAAATTTTCATTGGTTGCAAAACCCAATGATGTAATTATTTTCTCTTCACTGGGATATGAAACCTTGAAAAAAAAGGTAACAGGCCCCGGTCCTATGAATGTCGTATTAAAAGAATCTGCTGATCAGCTTGATAAAGTAGTTGTCACTGCAATGGGTATCAAGAAAAAAGAGAAAGCATTAGGTTATGCCTCTCAACAAGTGAAAGTCGATGAAATGAAGCAGATAAACCAAAATGCTTTAGCCAATATTCAAGGGCAAGTTTCAGGAGTGCAAATTTCACAATCTTCCGGTGCCGTTGGTGGCGGAGTTGATATATTAATTCGCGGTGTGAAATCATTGGATGCAAATGTCAGTAACCAACCTTTGATTGTTGTGGATGGTTTGAGGATTAGCAATGACATTATAGCTGGAAATGTATTACCGAGCACAGGTAGTAATGCACCAAGCAGTGCTGAACAATTCTCTTTTTCAAACAGGGCTATTGATTTAAACCCTGACGACATTGAAAGCATTACGGTTTTAAAAGGAGCTGCTGCTTCTGCCTTATATGGTATAGATGCTGCCAATGGAGCGATTGTAATTACAACAAAAAAAGGAAAAAAAGGAATGGCTCCAAAATATACTCTCTCTACTAAATTTACTTATAGTGATGTTAATAAATATGTTGACCTTCAGGACAAATGGAGAGAAGGTAGATTTCGCACTTCCAAAATCACCATGGACCCCAACAATCCCAATATCAATCCCGTTCAAGTGAATGGATATGGAGAAAACAAAGGTTATTGGTTGATTAATGGCGCCACTTATAGCTTCCATACCTGGGGACCGGAATATGGAGATGATCCAACTATCGTATTTCATGATATTTACAGGGATTTCTTTATTCAAGGAGCTAGTAATAATGTAAATTTAAGCGTAAGAGGAGGGCAGGAAAAATATGGATATTATCTTTCATTAGGGCGAAGTGCCAGCACCGGAGTAGTACCAAATACTTATTTTAATAAAACCAATTTAAGAATCCGGGCAGATTATCAATTGACTAAAAAAATCAATTTGGAAGTTTCTACAACTTATACAAATTCTAAAGGACAATTACCCAATAATGGAGACAAATCCATTATGAGTTCATTGTCTTATTGGTCTCCTTCTATTGATGTAAATGATTATTTACTTCCCGATGGAAGACAAAAAAACTATACTCCCTATTGGATCGATAATTCACGATATTTCGCAGAAAAAAGTAATTTACGATCTGATGTAGATAGAATTATAATAGGTACGAACGTAAACTGGAACCCAACAGATAGAATCAATGTAAATTACCGGCTTTCTTCTGATAGTTATGTCGATAGTCGAAATCGATTTGTTCCGGCTGATTTAGATGTAGGAACTCAAGTGCAAGGTTTTATCGTTAATCAAAATATCCGATTCAAAAGTTTAAATTCTACTTTGCTTGCCAGTTACAAATTTGATGTAAGTGAAGATATGAAACTTAAATTTTTAGCCGGAAATGAAGTGACTAAACAAGAAACATATAGTGAAAGGGTTCTTGGAGAAACTTTAATAGTTCCGGACTTTAATAATATAAGCAACACTCAAAATGTGTATCCTTCCAGTTATGTAATAGGGAAAAATAGAGTGGGAGTTTTTGGAGAAATAGATTTCGCCTATAAAGATAAATTTTTTATTAATATCACCGGAAGAAATGACTGGAGTTCCACTTTACCTAAACAAAACAGATCCTTTTTCTATCCCTCTGTTAATACATCTTATGTGTTTACGGACCTGATTGATAAAGAAAAAAAGGTTCTTTCTTTCGGTAAATTAAGATTCTCTTGGGCCAATGTGGGCAAAGATGCTCCGGAGGGAATTCTTGGAACGAATTGGTTTTTAACTCAGGTTCCTCAAAATCCTTCCGGTAATACCGGAGCAGTTTATCCTTCAACTACCGAAGGAGACTTAAACTTAAAACCCGAGAATCAAAGAACCTATGAATATGGGATAGATTTACGGTTTTTTGGAAATTTATTTAGAATAGATTATACCTACTATGATAATTTAAATACCGATTTGATAGCCAGAATTCCTGTAAGTCAAAGTTCAGGCAAAACTTTACTTATTACTAATGCCGGAGCCATAAGCAATGTAGGACATGAAGTATTAGTAAGTGCCAAATGGTATAACAAACCTGATTTCAAATGGGCTACTACTATAAATTGGTCTACTAATAAAGGAAAAGTAGAGGATTTACCTACTGGCGTATCACAAATTATATATGCTAATAGCGGATATGCAGGAGTGGTTTCTATGGTTAAAGAAGGGGATGCCCCCGGCACATTATATGGCTACACATGGAAATATAACGAAAATGGAGATCGTATCATTTATTCCGATGGAATGCCACGTATAAATACCAGTGAAAAAGTTATCGTTGGACAAGCCTTTCCGGATTGGGTAGGTTCTATCCAAAATATGTTTTCCTATAAAAATTTAAATTTCAGCTTCTTGGTAGAATATAAAAAAGGAGGTGATGCTTATGATGCCGGACAAAGAAACAGTATTCGTGACGGAACCATAAAAATAACAGAAACCAGATATGAAAATGTGGTTTTGGATGGAGTAATAGATGATGGAAATGGTGGATGGCAACCTAATAATATTCCTGCATATATAGATGAAAATTATTATAGAAGTTCTTCACGATATAATAGAGCATCAGAAATTTTAGTCCAAGATGCCTCTTGGGTAAAACTTAGAAATATATCTCTTGCTTATACTTTTCCTTTAAAAATATTAAAAGGTACATTTATTAAAAATTTACAATTAAATGTATCCGGAGCCAATTTCTTGCTTTGGACTCCTTTTAGAGGATTTGACCCAGAAGGTAGTCAATATGCTGCTGGATCTAATACTTATGGTTTTACCGGTTTAAACATTCCCTTAACCCAATCTTATAGCTTTGGAGTAAAAGTGGGATTCTAAAAATTAAAAATGAATAAAATGAAAAAATACAATTCAATCATATTATTATTCTTCATCCTGATAAGTACCTCGGGATGTAAAGATTTCTTTGATGTAAATACCAGATCGAATACCGTAGATGAAGCCAATCTGGAATTGAAACTTATGCTTCCCGACATAGAAAATTATATTACTTCTATTGAGTTTAGCAAGGCATTTTCTATGAGCCAGTTGCAACAACATACCGCTTCGTATTTTGCAAATGGAGTAGATCAACATTATGAAACTTCTATGAGTGGGGCATGGAGAAATTACTACACTAAAGTTCTCTATACACTGAAAAAAATGAAAGAAATTGCCATAAACAAAGATGCTAAACATTATTTAGGTGTAGCTCAAATTTTAGATGCTATATCTTTGGGTATGGTAACGGATACCTATGGAGATATTCCCTATACCGAAGCGGGTGTAGGTAGCTTAAACTTAGAACCCGCTGTGGACGCTCAGCAACAGCTCTATTCAAAAATCCAAACTTTATTGGATGAAGGAATTGCTAATATTACTGCAACAGATAATTCCGGCCTTGAAAATATTACAGGAGATATCTTTTATAACGGTGATTTGGCAAAATGGGAGCGTTTGGCTTATACTTTAAAAGCAAGATATGCTTTGCATTTAACTAAAATTAATGGAATAAATGCCGCACAAGATGCTCTTACCTATTTGCAAAACGGGTTTACTTCAAATAACGATGATTTACAATTATTTTATAATGATAAATATAAAAATCCTTGGCATACTGCAGTGGTTTTATCTGCTAATACAGGAAATTTGTCGATATTATTTTCCGAACAAATTGTAAATTATATGAACGGTAGTATTTATGCGACTACTAATATAGACCCGCGACTCCCCGATTATGTAGATAATGGAGGAGCTGCCACTTATGATGGCGCTGTCAATGGAGCAGAAGGAGATGATGTAAATGGAAATCCCGCTAATACTCGTTTCAACGGTAACAGTTATTATTTTAAAGAAGACTCTCCTATTGTTCTTGCCAGTTATATGGAAGCGCTTTTCCTTAAAGCAGAGGCCGAGTTTTTAGTAAATGGTGGAAATACAACTACTACAGGTTCCACCCAAGCCGCTTATGACGCCTATATGGAAGGAATACTTGCCAGTATGAACAAAATGGGGATTGATCCGGCTTTAAGAGATGCGTATATAAATGATCCGGCTATTGATGTAGGTTTAGGAAATTTAATACTGGAAAATATTATGGTGCAAAAATATGTTGCATTAGTTTTGAGTACTGAAATCTTCACCGACCTCAGACGTTATGATTTTTCTACTGATGTTTATCCCGGACTAGCTTTCCCTGCAAATAGAAATCCGGATATTCCCGCTGGTGAATGGCCACGAAGAGCTGTTTATCCATACTCAGAACCGGATCTTAATAATAATATCACTCAAGTAAATTTCTGGGATAGAATGTGGTGGGATCAATAAAAATTCCAATTCTTAAACCTTAATAAAAACAGGAACGAAGCTTTCGTTCCTGTTTTTGTTTCCGGTCTCCTTGAAAATTGCTATTTTTACACAAAATATTTATATGCATCGCATTCTGTGGCTTTTTACGATTGTTATATTCTTCGCTGCTTGTGCACGTGTAGGTAATCCTACGGGAGGAGAAAAAGATACTACCCCGCCCAAAATACTTAAAACTATCCCGGAAAATAAAGCAACCAATTTTAAAGGACAAGAAATCAAGATATATTTTGACGAATTTATCCAACTTAAAAATATCAATAACGAACTTCTCATTACTCCTCCCCAAAAAAAACAACCCGAAATCACTCCTCTCGGAACGGCTTCAAAAGAAATCAGAATTAAATTTAAAGACAGCCTGCTGCCCAATACTACTTATGTAATCAATTTTGGAGAAAGTATCGAGGATTTTAACGAGGGAAATAAATTGGGAAACTACCAATTTGTCTTTTCAACCGGCAACCAAATCGACAGTTTGAGTCTTAAAGGGAAAGTTACTCCTTTATATTTTAAAAAAAATCCCGAAAAGATAATTCTGGGATTGTATCCGGCCGAGAAATTTACGGATTCCATTGTTTTCAGAGAACCTCCTTTTTATGTGGCCAAGACCGGAAAAAACGGAAATTTTCAATTCAATTACCTTAAAAAAGGAAAATATAAAATCATTGCACTGGCCGACGAGGTTACCAACTATGTCTATAATCCGCAAAAAGAAGCCATTGGCTTTATCGATTCCATTATTGAAATTCCCAAGGATAGTATGGTGAATGTATATCTGTTTAAAGAAAGAAAAAAATTTAAAGCCGATAAGTTTGAACAAGTATCCCATAATCATATCAAAGCCACTTATGAAGGGAATATCGATTCATTGGGTTTCCGGTTTCTGTCTCCCGTTGTCGATTCGTTGATTCTTATCGAACCCGCTCAAACCAATATATGGTATAAAAGCAATTCCGATTCAGTGAAAGTGGAAATGTTTAACGGAAAATACCGAAAAACACTTAAAGGAAAACGCAAAGAAGAAAAAGACAGCTTAAAGGTAATCCTGAAAATTCAAGCTGCTTTCCATCCTTTGGACAGTTTGATAATTCAAGGAAATATCCCCATTATAAAAATTGATAAAAACAAAATCGAATTATTAAAAGACAGCCTTCCTTCTCCTTTTGAAATCAAGGAAAGAGCCCTCAAAAAATGGGAAGTGGTTTTTGATAAGGAAACAGGAAAAAAATACCAAATCAAAATATTTCCGGGAGCCGCAACCGATTATTTGGGAAATAAAAATAAAGATACTATCCAACGGAACTTTGCCATTGCAAAAGCCGACAAGTTCGGGAAATTGGTTCTAACAATTCCTGAAATCAACTCTCCGTATTTTGTGGAACTATTGGATTCTTCCAATAAAATCATAAGAAAAAGCCCCACTACTATTCAAAATGAAATTGCCTTTGATTACTTAAAACCCGGAAAATATTATATTCGGATTATTTTTGATAAAAACCAAAACAATAAGTGGGATACGGGAGATTACCTAAAACATCTTTATCCCGAAAAAATTATTTTGATTTCAAAACCTGTCGAAGTAAGAGCCAATTGGGATTTGAATCAAAAAATTGATATTTCCGGTTTTAAATAATTTTTTCATATCGAGCTCAAACAGGAAATCTTGATTCTCATCAGAACGTAGCGATCAAAGGGAGCGAAGTGAAGATTCTCCCTTGTCAATCAGAACGAAGCGACCACAGGGAGCGAAGGGAAGATTCTCTCTTGTCAATCAGAACGCAGCGACCGCAGAGAGCGTCTCGTTTGTCATTCAGACGACCGCAGGGAGGAAGAATCTCTTTTTCCTAGCACGAGATTCCTCACTGTGTTCGGAATGA
>Ga0256835_1000119_pt1 | contig 63481 bp, 55 predicted proteins | sample PIR30metaG_FD_185972 | JGI IMG/M metagenome (GOLD analysis project Ga0256835, IMG submission 185972) | Hydrothermal vent microbial communities from East Pacific Rise, Pacific Ocean - PIR-30 | ecosystem: Environmental > Aquatic > Marine > Hydrothermal vents | place: Pacific Ocean: East Pacific...
CTTTTATTCGGCGAAGACAAAAAACTATCCTGTTAAAGAGATATGGAGATGGAAGGTAAAGATAGGAAAATAACAGGGGTAAAAGCTGTAATTCAGGGTTTGAGTGATAAAAGGGAGAAATGGTATGAAAAAGAGTGTTCTTCAGGTTTTGTTAGTAATATTATTTTGTAGTTGTGTTAATAATAAGGTTGATAAAAAAAGTATTGATTTAAAAAGCTTTAAGAAAATTAATAACAAAATAAATTCTTTAATTGAAGGTGTTAAAAATATTAAAATTATTAAACTTGAAACAAGTGAGAAATCAATAATTGGAAATATAGATAAAATCGTATGTGATGTTTACGGAAATTTTTATGTTGGAGATTTTGGTATAAGAAAAAAGGTCTTAAAGTTTGATAAAAACGGTAATTTTTTAATGTTTTTCGGAGAGGAGGGACAGGGACCGGGTGAATTTAGTGAAATGATTGATTTTGATGTGGATAATGAAGGAGGTGTAATTATTTTAACCCCCTATAAACTAATTAAATTCAGTGGAATGGGAAAACGGATAAGGGAAAAAAGAATATTTTTCTCGGGAAAGAAATAATATTCTGTAATAATTTTATATATATATTTGTATTAGATTTTAAGGACAGTAGAAAGATTAAAAATAAGCTTTTAGTATTTAATAATAATTTGGAAGAAAGTGGGGGAATTGAAAGATATGATGAAAAATTAGAAAAATATCTGTTTATTCCGATAAAAAATTTGTCTAAAAGTAAAGAAAAAATATATTTTACTGAGATTTATGGTTTTCAGGTAAATATATATGATACAAAGAAGAAAATTACAAAATTTTTACGGTTTTCATATGATAAAGAAAAGCAGCTTCATGAAATATTTAAAAAGAGTTTTATTACGGAACGAGACAGAGAACTCGTAAAGAAAATTGTAAACAGATTTAACACTATTTATTCTACCGAAAATTTGGTTCTTCTTTTTGGGTGCAACAAAAAAAATAGGATATCAAGATACTGGCTAATTAACTTTGAAAAGAAAAGAATATATCTCTTTAGTGATATAAGTGAGGGGATGTGGAGCCTTTTGGCTTTTGTAAGAGGGAATTATAAACATGGCTTTATTTCATTTATTGATAATAAGGGAATTTTATCTTTGTATAAAAAAGAGACAAGAACAAAAAATATCTTTGAAAGTATTGATTACGGTGAGGATGAAAATCCTTTACTGATTTTATTTGACTTTAAAAAGTGAATTGTAGGATATCGCAAAGAGAAATAATGGGTAGTTGTATAAATTGTTTATTATATGCGGATTCATTAATGTTGTTGGAATTGTTTTTACTTGTTCTCTCAATATTCAAATTTGCTGAAGGTATAACCGTAAAATGCAATAAAGCTATAAATATATTCAATCATTTAAAAATTTAGTATTAAAATCAAATGATATTTCTATTTCTTTTGTCTGAATTTAAATTTGTGAATTGAGTGGGTGCAACAAAAATTATGAACCTTAATAAAAAAATGCTCGGAAGAAATTAGTCTGATATGATTGTTAAGAAGAAAATTTTAAAGAGCTTACCTTTATGAGTAAAAAATCAAAGGAAAATTTAATTTTAAAAAGAGTTACTAAAAAGAAGAGGGAAAAAATTATTTCGGATTGATGATAAATTTAATTGCTTTAATCCCAAGAAACTGTATGGATGTTGGAGTTATCATAGTGCTTAATGTTCAGGGTTTTTAAACAGGTTGCTTGGTTCTGAATTATTCTTTAGATGATTCTATTGCAGATGCGAATTTTCTTAAATTAAGTTCAACTGCCAATCTCTCTTTATTATTACCTGCGAAATTTTCCATATCCTTTTCTTGAGCCAATTTTCTCTTTTTTCTTCTATCTTTCTTTTGCACAGGTTCACCCGTGTAATATTTTAAAAATTCCTTAATCGGTTTTGAATTTTTGGATTGTTTGAGCTTTCTCAATGCTTTTGCCTCAATCTGTCTTATTCTTTCCCTTGTAACTCTGAAATATTGTCCCACCTCTTCAAGTGTATGCTCTTTTTCACCTTGAAGACCGAAACGCATCTTTAATACTTTTGCCTCTCTATCTGTCAAAATTTTTAAAATGCTATCAATATTATCGGTCAAACTCTTATGAACAACAGCTTCGGCAGGTTGAGGTTCTTTGTCATTAGAGATAAAATCGCCGAGATGAGAGTTTTCCTCTTCCCCTATGGGAGTTTCAAGAGAAACAGGGTCCTGAGCTATTTTCATGATTTTTCTGACTTTTTCAACCGGTAAATCCATCTCTTTTGCGATTTTTTCGGCGGTGGGTTCTTTTCCATACTCTTGCAATAATTTTCTTGCTATTCTATTCATCCTGTTTATTGTTTCTATCATATGAACGGGTATTCTGATTGTTCTTGCTTGATCTGCTATGGCTCTTGTTATCGATTGCCTTATCCACCATGTTGCATAAGTTGAGAATTTAAACCCTTTTTTATATTCAAATTTTTTAACAGCTTTCATAAGCCCTATATTACCCTCTTGTATTAAATCCAAAAACTGCAATCCTTGATTAGTATATTTTTTTGCAATTGATACAACGAGTCTTAAATTCGATTCAACTAATTTCTTTTTTGCGGCTTCAAGATCTTTTTGAGCGATTCTGACAATTTCGAGAGATTTTTTTGCTTGAAGAGCTGTTGTTCCTTCCTCGTTTTCAAGCTCTTTCAACTCTTTTTTCAAATCCTTGATTTTAAGTTTTAATCTTTTTCTCTCCTCTTCGTTGGATGCTTCCTTTAATAATGTTTCATATTCGGAGATTCTTCTCTCTAATTTTTTAAATTCCATCACTTTCTTTTTAAGAACTTTTATCAATCTGTTTACTATGTTTATTGTTAAATTAAGATTACTAAAAATTGAGGATACTTTTAATAAAATAGCGTCAATCTTCTTTTTATTTTTATTCTTTTTATTGTCTTTTATCAGGTTTGTAAGTTCCTCTCTTAATCTGTCTATATCATATGTCTTATTGATAAAATCCGCTTTTTGTTTTTCTATTGTATCATTATCCTCATCCTCTTCATCATCAATATATTCGATTACTTTTGAAAATGTAAGATCTCCGTTTAAAAGCTCTTCTCTTATCTTTGAAATCTCTTTCATTACTATGAGTGACTTTGACAAACCTCTGAGAGTTTTGTTTCTTGATTTTTCTATCCTTTTGGCGATTTCAATTTCTCCCTCTCTGCTTAAAAGGGGGACATGCCCCATCTCCTTAAGATAAAGTTTCACAGGGTCAATCTCACCCTCACTAACCATTATCTTTTCCCCTTTTATTGTTTTTCCATCCAAATTAATATCCCCTTCGCTTTTTGTTAAATCTCCCTCTTCAAGTATGTTTATTCCGTAGTTTTCAAAAAAATTGGAGACACGGTTATATTCTTCATCATCAATTATATCTATTATTTCGGATAATTCATCATAAAAAATATAACCTCTTGTTTTCCCCTCTTTTATCAATTTCTTGAAATCATTCATCTTTTTACGAGTCTTTAGAATCTTCTTAATTTCATCGGTAAGAATAATTTTATTTTCCATCTTTCCTCCTATTCTATGTTATTGTTTATTGCAATATTATCTATCTCTTTAATAATCGTGTTTTTTTCGATTAAAAGTGTTTCAACCATCTTGTCTTTTTTATTTGATATCTCTTCTTTGATTTTTTGATTAATATCTTTAAGTTTGTTTTCATAATATTTTAGTTTTAATTCATTTATCGCGGATGTGAACTCACCCTCCGAATATTCCTTTATATTATTATAAATGATGGAATATAAAAATGAATATTCCTGATCTGTTAGAAAGAGTTTTAATTTTTCATCAAAGTTCGAGTAATCTGATAATTTAAGTGTAATGATTGAGTTTACGATTTTTCCGTATTTTAAAATATTCAAAAATTTTTCTTCAAAATAGGGTTTGTATTTTATCATCTGTTTTGACGGGAGATTAAAGAGAAAACTTATTATTATTTTTTCATATAATTTTATTTTATCTTCTGTGAAAATCGTTTTATTATTGTCATTATTATCGGAAAATTTATATTTGTTCATTAAATCAATCAAATATTGTAAATCTATATCGAGTAGGGTGGATATCTCCTTTAAATAAGGTTCGAGAAGTATTCTATCATCAACTTTGGAAAAAGAGGGGATTATTTTATCTAAAATCTTTTTCTTTTCCACCGGATCTGTTATCTTTTTCTGTCCTATGAAAAAATATACGGGATTGATATTATTTTTTAATTTTAACTCAAAACCCTCTTTCCCTATTTTCTTTATCAGATCATCGGGGTCAAACCCTTTTTCACCGTTAAAAATTTCCACAAAAACACCCGCTTCAATAAATAATGGGAAAGCTCTTTTAATTGCAGTAATTCCCGCTGTATCAAAATCATAGAATATAATCACCTTGTCTGCAAATCTTTTCATAAGATTGATCTGTTCCATGGTTAAAGAGGTGCCAAGCGAAGCTACGACATTGGTTATCCCCTTTTCATAAAGTGATATCATGTCAAAATATCCTTCTACGAGAATAAGCTCATTCTTTTCGGATATATGCTTTTTTGCAAGATCAAGACCGAAAAGTTGGTTTCTTTTCTTATAAACGATTGTTTCAGGGGAATTCTTATATTTTGGTTTTTCATTCTTATAAGTTCTTCCTCCGAATGCAACAATCTTTCCCGAATGAGTTTTTATGGGAATCATTATTCTGTCCTGAAAAAAAGGATAAAATCTGTTATTTTTCGGATAGAAGTTTCCACTCCTTTGCAAAATTGCGGGAGGAAACCCGTATTCTTTCAGAATCTCCGATAATTCATTAAAATTATCGGGAGAATAACCTATGTTAAATTCTTTGATTGTTTCCATGCTAAACCCTCTTGATAAAAGATAATCAAGTGGTTTTTTCCCTTTCGGTGATAATAAAGTATTATGATAATAATCGGTTAATAAGTTGTTCAGCTTGATAATATCTTGCTCTAATGATGATTTTCCCGCATTAAATTTAGGAAGTTTGATATTATATTTTGATGATAAAAATTCCATCGCTTCTTTAAAACTAAGGTTTTCTATCTCCATTATAAAATTTATTATGTCTCCCCCTTTTCCACATCCGAAGCAATGAAAAAGTTTTTTATCGGGGTTTATGGAAAACGAGGGGGTTTTCTCCTCATGAAAAGGGCATAAACCTATATAGCTGTTCCCTGTTCTTTTTAATTTTGTATAATTACCTACCAAATCAACAAAATTTATTTTTTCTTTTATTATCTCTATCGGATTCATTATCTAATCTTCCTAAAAGCATTATAGAATATAGGCTTTTTTTTAAGATTGTCAAGGGGAAAAGCAAAAATTAATAAAAAAACATCCCGCCCTTCTTTCTTTTACACTCATCCCATCTTTCTATCAGATAATATTTCTCCTTCTCAAAAACCCTTGTTATGTTTTCAAGATAATCCTCTGCGTCTTTTATATCCATTTTTATTGTTTTATTAACGAAAGTCAGGATTCTTGAGTGATAAAACGGGATGAAGGAGTTCATTAATTCCTCTTTCTCTTTGTCTGATTTCAGATCTCTGTATCTGATGGCAAAATTGAATAAAATTCTTGCCCAGAGCCAAGAAGGATAATAAAATTTTTCTTTCCTTTTAAAATCCAATAGTTTTTTTACTTCATTAAACTCTGGAATAGGCATGATATCCTGCCATAGTTTATTGTATTTTTCAAACCCTTCTTTAAAACTCGAGAAAAGTTTATCAGTATCAACATTAACTTCCGGTGCTTTACCGTCAACTCCCAAACCGAATCCGTAAATACTACTCGGATAGCTTTTGTTTATGGCTTTCCAAAAATATTCAAAATCAATCATTAAATCAAAAAGTGTTGATACAACTTCTATAAACATTTTAGACAGATGTTTTGAAGGGTCTTTAACTCTGTGGATTTTCGGAGTTCCGAGAAAAGCTTGAGATACATTGAATCTTCTTGCGATTGCTATGGTTGTCATCCAGATATCAATTCCAAAGTTGGCTATCTTATCATTCCAAAGTTTCTCGGATAAGAAAGCTCTTGCAAGTTTTCCCGAAAAACCGAAATCACCCCCTATGGGTTGCCTGACTCTTAATCCGAAGAGAGTTCTTAAAAGTGGATAAGATATATGATTTGTTATGGTTCCGTCATATTTGTGTCTTACATAAATCGGAGTTATATAATCAACCCCGGCAAACAAAGGCTCTCCGAGATATCTGACCCATTCTGTAGTTATACTTTTAAGGTCAGCATCAACGACTATTATGGCTTTTGCATTTAATTCCACGGCAGCTTTAAAAAGGTTTAAAAAATTATTTCCTTTACCTTTAACACCTTCTTCGGTAGTTATGTAAATTTTGGGAATCTCTGTCGGTGTGTTTAAAAAAACATCCTTGGTTCCATCAGGGGAATTATTATCAACATTAATGATTACGGATTTTTTATCGGGAAAAAATTCCACAAGTCCTCTGCTCACAACATCCGTGGGATAAGCGATGCTGTCAGCCTCATTATATGAGGGGATTCCTATAACTAATTCAGCGTTTTTAATATTGTGGGGATTGATAACATTTGTTTTCATTCATTATTCTCCGATTTGGTTTCTTATATGAATTTTAATTGTGTATTTTAATAGATATCGGGAAAAAATACAATAGAGGAATTATTAATTGTAGAAGCATTATTGATATGTCTAAATCAGGTGTCTAAACCTTTAAATTACAAAAAGTTTGTCATTACCATTATTAGAAAAACGATTATTGGTTTTGGGAGGATAAAGAGTTTTGAAATTTTTAGTTATTGGTATAAAATCATATATGAAAGATAAAAAATATTTTATGAAGATTGCTCTCGAAGAGGCTAAAAAAGGGATGTTAAACGGGGAAGGGGGGCCTTTCGGAGCTATTATTGTTAAGGATGGCGAAATTATTTCCAAAGCCCATAATGAAGTTTTAAAAACCAATGATCCGACAGCTCATGCAGAAATAGTTGCTATAAGAAAAGCATCGAAAAAATTGGGAAGATTTAATCTTTCCGATTGTGAGATATATTCAACATGCGAACCCTGTCCGATGTGTTTTTCCGCAATCCATTGGGCTAAAATAAAAAAACTCTATTTTGTATGCTCAAGAAAGGATGCTGCTGAAATCGGATTTGATGATAATTATATATATGAGGTTATCAAAGGAAAAATAAAAGATGAAAAATTAAAATCAGAAAAGATAGAAGAGGATTCATGTTATAAACTTTTTAATGAGTGGAAAGAGAAGCCGGATAAGATAGAATATTAAAATAATAATATTCCGAAAAATTAGGGATAATAATTTTAAAAGTGCGATGAACAGATTATATGTTAGTCTTTTGTTTTTTAAACTTGTGTTTTAAATATTTTAATTCGATAAGGATAGCTGAAAATAGAGTATATGTGGATACAGCCCCGAGAATAATTACAAGTCTTAACCAATCCTGTCCGTTAGCCATTCTTATTTTCACATAATGGAATATTGCCAATACCCAAATGATTGAACCTGCGAATAATACCAATTCCAACACCCTTTTTACCCAAAGTTTTTTTATTAAAAATAAAAGGGGTAGTAAAAGGAATAACATTGATAGAATTGTCATATTGTTTCTTGAAAAATGAGCTGACAACAAAATTAATGAAAATACTGGAAAAATATAAAATACTGTTTTCATTTTAATTTACCTCTTTTATAGTATTATTTAACACCTTTCGAAACAAGAAAATCGGAGTATTTCTTGTCGGTTTCAAGTATATGTTTTTTTAACCAATCACTCAGAAAATGCATTAGTTTTATTGATAAACCTATTTTTCCCGCTTCAAAATCCGTTCTGAATGTTTTGACTCTTTCTATGAAGTCTTTATGTTCCTTCAGATGCTCTATTGTTTCATCATAATTATATTGATAAAACAGGTTTTCTTCGGTTGTAAAATGTTCGGAAGTATAGTTTGTAAGATCATCTATTATTTTCTTTGTTATCTCTTTCCCTTTACCTTGCTTCATTGCTTCTGCAAGATCATTAATCATTGTTATTAGTTTTTGGTGTTGTTTGTCTATTGAAAGTATTCCAACAGAAAAAGAATCATCCCATTCTAATAAAGCCATCTTTCCTCCTTCGCTATTGTTTTATATTTGTTGAACTTGACCATAATCCATGGATATTGCAATAAGCTGATGCGAAAATATTACCCTGTTTTTCTGTTTTCAGATGGAAAATAATATCGGGTTCAGTATAAACAGTGCTTTTGTTGGCACCTTGAATGGAAGCTCCGTGTGTCGGAAAATCAAATCTTCCTATATGATAAGTGAATCTTTCCCCTTGGGGTAGGAAATATACATTAATCCCGCTTATATGATGTTCGGTTGTATTCGGGTGGGCAATCTCTTTTCCCACACTGACTCTAATCGTATATCTATCACCTTTTTTTTCGAGAATTTCAATAACAGGAGAATGTTTTTCATTTTTCCAATCTCCGGTTTGGAAAAGATTGCCTATATTCATAATAGACCTCCTATTAAACAATATACTCTTATAGTATTAAATATTTTAGTGAAAAAATCAAGTATTTTTTAATTAAAAAATATCACTCGGCTCAAAATATTCCACGGGGTGTCCGCAGGACGGGCATTTTGCAGGAGGTTCTTTTCCCTCAAATATATATCCGCATTTACTACATTTCCAAAGAACAGGTTCTTCCCTTTTGTAAACACTGTCTTTCTCTATAAGTTCAAGAAGCTTTTTAAATCTTGCTTCATGTTTTTTCTCTACTTCCGCTATTTGAAGAAAAATATTGGCTATATCATGAAAACCTTCCTCTTCCGCTATTTTGGCAAATTCGGGATACATTGAGGTATGTTCATAATTTTCACCTTCTATTGCTTCCTTTAAATTCTCCTTAGTATTACCTATTCCATTTAATTTTTTAAATTCATCTTTTGCATGCTGCATCTCATTGATAGAGGTTTCCTCGAATATTTTTGAAATATAAATATATCCCTCTTTTCTTGCAACTTTTGCAAAATAATCATATTTGTTTCTTGCTTGAGATTCACCTGCGAAAGCGGCAAGAAGATTTTTCTCTGTTTTTGTTCCTTTGATATTTTTCATAGTAAACTCCTTATAATGATTATATTATATTCTTCAGTGTTTCATAGACCTCGTCAACATGTCCGTTGACTTTTACTTTTTTCCACTCTCTTACAATCTCCCCTTCGGGGTTAATAATAAAAGTCGAACGGATAGTGCTATGGTATTCTCTCCCATACATCTTCTTTAATCCCCACGCTCCGAATTCTTCAATGACTTTATGTTCCTCATCACTCAAAAGAAGAATCCCGAGATTATGTTTCTCAATGAATCTTGCATGACTTTTCGGGGAATCCTTGCTTATCCCAATAATCACAGCTCCGAGTTTTTTAAAATCTTTTTTTCTTTCTGAAAAACCGATAGCCTCTCTTGTGCATCCGCTTGTATTATCTTTGGGGTAAAAGTAGAGAATAACCCATTTACCTTTAAAATCTTTTAAACAATGATTTTTCCCTGTTTGATCAGGCAAGCAAAAATCGGCTGCTTTTTTTAAACTCATTTATCCTCCTATTAAGCTCCCATGTGCATATTCGGCCATGTTTCATCATAATCTTCAAACTGAAGAGCATTATTGTGTTCGGTTGAAAGGATTTTATAATGCTCATCCTCCATTTTGGATAAAAGTTTAAGCATTTTAATTGTTTTATCATCGGTGAATTTTAAAGATAATGCTTGGTAAAAATCTTTTGCTGCAAGTTCGGCTTTCATTGATTGCTCAAGTATTTTGCTTATAGGGTCGTTTTCTGTATCAATTTTTATATCGGGAAGCGGAACTTCTGAACTCTCGGGTATTACGATTTTTTTATCACCGAACTGCTTTTTATAAAATCCTTCGAGAAAAGCTTTGTGATTTTTTTCTTCTCCTGCAAGAAACCTGAGTCTTTCTTTCAAGAAAGCGTTTTTAACTCTTTCTCCTGTCCTTGTGTAGATTCTCTCACTTTCTATCTCGCTTTTTATTGCTACAAGAAGTAATTCTTCTGTTTTAAATTTTGATAAATCCATAATCTCCTCCCGATGTTTAAATTATTAAACTAATTCTTTTTCCATAACCCGTGGATATTGCAATATTCTCTTGCGGAAAGATTTTTTCCTTCGGGAACTTCAAAAAATGCTTCGGGTTTATCTCCGGGTTTTAAATATTTTTTATATACAAAATTATCAACTATTAATTCTATCCATTCGATATAATGTTTTTCCTCCATAGGATGGGCTGTATTTTCACCCACTTTAACGATATAACCGTTTCCATCCCTTTTTATGAAAGGAACATGTTTTTCAGTGCTTGAATCGGCTGTTTTCTCCTCTAAGAGATTCATCGGTTGTTTACAGCATACGAGAGCTTCCGCTCCTTCATGAACAACTTCGATAATATTACCGCATATTTTGCAAATATAAATTTGACCTTTTTTAGTCATAATATATCCTCCTTTTATAATTATTATGTCGGGAGGGAATAAATTCCCTCCCGTATTTCATCAAAAAATATCTACAGCTTTTTATGACAGAGCCACCAATCATAACACTCAATCTCCCCTTTCTTCTTGCTCTCTTCTCTCTCTTTTATCTGTTTAACTGTTCCTGCGGGTGGAACTATCACTCTGTCTTTAATCATCTCATTTTCAGGCCATTTATGGGGTAGGGCTACTTTGTTTTTATCGCTTACTTGCAGGGCTTTAAGAGCTCTGAGAATCTCATCCCAATCTCTTCCGACTTCAGCGGGGTAATAGACAATCGCTCTTATTATCCCTTTCGGGTCAACCATAAAAACAGCTCTTGCTGTTATAGATGCTCCGTTTGGAATCATTCCCAAAGCTTCGGCAACCATCCCTCTGTCATCCGCAATAATAGGGAACTCAATTTCAATATCAAGGTTATCTTTAATCCATTCCGCCCATTTAAGATGGGAGAAAACCTGATCAACGCTCAATCCCAAAACTTCGGCTCCCAAATCCTTAAACTGTTTTAATCTTAACTGCATCCCGTAAAACTCTGTTGTGCAAACAGGTGTAAAATCAGCCGGATGACTAAACAAAACAAACCATTTGCCCGAAAGATCATCCGGTAATTTCAAACTTCCGTGAGTTGTGTTAACATTAATCTCCGGAAATTTCTCTCCTAAGACTATCATTTTATTACCTCCTAATTATTTTCATTTATTAAAGGGGTGTATGATCGTGCTCCTAACTCTTTATCAAGCATAAAAAGACCGTGTTTACTGTCCCCTATAAGTTTCAACTTGTCTATAATGTCTCTGTCATTTTCCTCCTCTTCAACCTGCTCATCAATGAACCATTGTAAAAAATTATTTGTTGCTCTGTCCTTTAATTCCTCGGCTATATCAACAAGATAATTAATTCTTTTTGTAATATGTTGTTCATGTTTATAAGTATCTTCAAAAGCATGGATAGGGGAATCCCATTTATCGGGGGGCTCTTTTATGGCTAATAATCTGGGCTTTGCTCCCTGAGAAAAAAGATAATGATAGAGTTTCATAGCATGATCTGTTTCCTCCTTATACTGAATCATCATCCAATTTGCAAAGCCTTTAAGCCCCATCGCCTCAAAATAGCCTGACATTGACAAATACAGGTAAGCTGAATAGAGTTCCTCGTTAATTTGATCATTTAAAGCTTTTACCATCTTTTCTTTTAACATTTTGATCTCCTAAATATTTATTTGATTATGTTTATTAGAAATTTCTTCCGCAAGATTATCAAGTGCCTTATAGGTTTCATCTTTTGGAAAACCTTTTGATAAAACAGGTTCAATAAATTCAGCTTTTACATTGGATAGAAGTGATTTTAGCTGTTCTACAGCTTTGCCTCCCCAACCGAAAGAACCTATTATGGAAAGATATTTTACCTTTGGTCTTAAAGCATTTGTAAGATATGCTGCATAAACAGCAGCAGGATGAGCTCCGGCAAGAACGAAAGGGGTGCCGAGAATAATAGTGGCTGCATCAACTATCTCCATGGCAAGAACACCTATATCTGTTTTCGTAAGATTCATAGGGATCACCTCAATCCCTTTTTCAACAAATTTGTCCGTTAGGTATTCAACCATTATTCTTGTGCTTTCATGCATTGAAACAAAGGGGATTAGAACCTTGTTTTCAACTCTGTCGGAAATCCATTCTTTGTAGGCATCTATGATTATATTTGGTTTATTATAAGAGGGACCATGACTCGGAGCTATTATCTCTATCTCTTTTTGTTCCACTTTTTCAATATTCTTTTTGATATGATTTCTGAAAGGCATCATTATTTCCGCATAATATCTTTTGGCATCTTCTATAACTTTATATTCATCCTGAACAAAAAGACTGCTTGTCGCTCTGTGAGATCCGAAAAAATCACAGGAAAACAGAATTTTATCCTCGATAAGATAGGTTGACATTGTCTCAGGCCAGTGAACCCAAGGTGTAAAGATGAATTCAAGTGTTTTGTCTCCGAGAGAGAGTTTTTCACCGTCTTCTATTACCATGAATCTCTCTTCCTCAATCATTAACAAATCGATTAACATGGATTTCCCTTTTTTGTTTGTAACAACTTTGGCATTGGGAAAAACAGTTAAAAGCTCGGGGATAGCGCCCGAATGGTCCTGTTCAGCATGGTTCGCAACAATATAATCAAGTTTGTCAACTTTTAAAATCTCAAGATTCTTAAAGAGAGTATCGGATTTTTCAGGATCAACGGAATCAATCAGACAATTCTTTTCACTTCCTTGAATATAATAAGAGTTATAACTTGTTCCGTCAGGAAGGGGAACGAGCTCATCAAACAATCTTCTGTCCCAATCAACAGCTCCTACGGAATACACTTTTTCTTTTAGTTTATGAATCGACATAATACCTCCTAATAATTTAATATTTATTCTTTATTTAATAACTTTCACCTTGAAGTTTGACTTTTCCTTTGAAAATTCTATAAGCATATATCGTATAACCTATAACAAAAGGCATCCCTATTAATGCTATTATTAACATAACTGTTAATGTTAATTGACTTGACGATGAATTATAGATGGTCATATTCAGAGCCGGATCTGTTGCTCTGACGATAACCGGAAATTGGACAGCCGCTATAAGTCCCCATAAAGATGCGTGAATTAAAGCGGAAAATGTGAATGCTTTTCCATCTCTTCCGGATTTTGAGTTTTGATTCATTAAGACCCAGAAAGCAATAATAAGCAATACGAAGAACCATCCGACTATATTTGAAATAACACCCTTGATTAGGATAATCCCTGCGACTATAGTAAGAGCGAATAATCCGATAAAGATATAAGATGTTTTTGTCAATAATTTGTGTGCTCTTTCTCTTATCTCCCCTTCCGATTTGAGAGCTGTAAAAGCCGCTCCGTGAAATAGTATTGCTGTTAACCCCAAAAGTCCTGTTATAAGGGGAAAAGGTCTTAAAAGGGTAAAGAATGTGCCTGCAAAATCATGGTTCTGATTCAAAGGAATTCCTACGATAATATTCCCGAGAGCAACTCCGTAAAGAAGTGACGGTATAAAACTTCCTATTACAATGGCTTTACACCATAACCCTCTTCTATTCTCGTCATGAGCCCAATATTCAAAAGAAACAGCTCTGAAGATTAGAGAAAACAAAACAAGCATAAGCGCCAAATAAAAACCGCTGAAGACTGTTGCATAAACAGGGGGAAAAGCGGCAAACAGAGCACCTCCGCCTGTTAGCAGCCACACCTCGTTTCCATCCCAAACAGGTCCGATAGCATTAAAAAGAATCCTCTTTTCATTATCATTTTTAGCAAGAAAAGGAACAAGGATTCCGATGCCAAGATCAAAACCATCGAGTATGGAATAGCCTGTAAGTAGAACAACAATCAATAAAAACCATATTGTTTGTAATGTCATTGTTTCCTCCTTAATAACCTTGTATTACTTTATCTTCAGGTCCTTTTTTAATGAATTTGAGCAGAATTTTCATGAAGATAATGAATAATAGTATATATATCAGAGTGAACATTATAAGGGAAAATAGAACCTGTCCAGCCGGAACAACTTTTGACACTGCATCGGTAGTTTTCATTATTCCGTAAACTATCCACGGTTGTCTTCCGATTTCAGCCGCCATCCAACCGGTTTGAACTGCAACATAAACGAGAGGTGTGGTTAATATCATAAGTTTGAAAAACCATTTGGAATCCCATATTTTTTTTCTCCAAAAGAGGTAAACACCGAGAAGGGAGACAAATATGAAGAAAAACCCGAGACCTGTCATAGTATGGTAAACAGTGTAAGTGATGAATACCGGCGGGATATCTTCTCCGAATTCATTCAGTCCTTTAATTTCACCGTTTGTATCCCAATAAACAAGATAACTCAGCATTCCCGGTATCCCTATCTCAAGGTGAGTTATTTTGTTTTTTTCATCAGGAATTCCGAAAATATCAAGCTGAGCATGAGTTGTTGTTTTCCATATACCTTCAAAAGCTGCAAGTTTTGCAGGTTGAGTCTCCGCTACTTTAACCGCACCTGCATGTCCTGAAGCAAGTTGAAGCAATGAAAAAGTTATGAAAACAATAGCTCCGACAGTGAAAATCTTTTTTGCTTCCGGGATAAATCTGTTTTTTAAAAGATAATAGGCACCGATTGCCGCCACAAAAGCGCCACCCGTAATCCATGCGGATAAAATCACATGCGTATATCTGTTGAAAGTTGAATGATTTACGGCTGCTTGGAAAAAATTTGTTAAAACAGCTTTTCCGTTTTCAATTTTATAACCTGCCGGTGTTTGCATCCATGAATTGGCTATTATAATCCACAAGCCCGAAAGATGTGAACCGAAAAATACGAAAAACGCAGACCACCAATATGCTTTTTTAGATATTCTATTTCGCGCAAAAACAAGAACACCGAGAAAAACAGATTCGAGAAAAAATGCAAAAACACCTTCGGCAGCAAGCGGAGCACCGAAAATATCTCCCACCATTTTGGAATATTCAGCCCAATTATTTCCGAAAGAAAATTCCATAACTATCCCTGTCGCTGTTCCGATAACAAAAACAAGTCCGAGTATTTTAACAAGGAAAGAAGATATCTTCTTGTAAATCTCTTCCTTGCTTCTGAGATAAAGAGTTTCAAAGATAACAATAATAAAAGATAAACCCAGAGTTGTAGGGGGGAATAAAAAATGAAAACCAATGGTCAAGGCAAATTGAATCCTTGACAAAAGAACTACATCCATCAAAACCTCCTTCTTATATTAATAAGTTTTTATACCTACTATAATTATTCTGTTTCCGAGAAATCTTGTTTTCCGGCACCACACATGGGGCAGACCCAATCATCAGGTAAATCATCAAAAGATGTTCCGGGATTAACGCCATTATCGGGATCTCCCGCTTCAGGGTCATAGATATAACCGCAAATATCACAGATATACTTTTTTGACATTTTCTCCTCCTTTAATAAATATATATCAATTTCATTGTTTTTTCAAACATTTTTTACAAATTCCTTCATAACATAAATAAACTTTTTCAACTTTGTGTCCGTCAACCTCTTTAATATTAAGAATATTATCGTTTTCATTAAATATATCATAAAGAATCCCGCAGATTCTGCATTTGAAATGTGAATGAGGTTTTTCAAAATAATCGTATCTTAATTCTCCGGGTTCTATTTTTATTGTGGTTAGTATCCCCTTGTCTGTTAAATTTTTTACGGTATTATAAACAGTTGTTTTTGAAAGGGTAGGAATCAACGGTTGAAGAGCGCCGAAAATTTCATCAACCGAAGGATGGGATTTTGAATCAATAATATATTCTAAGATTTTTAATCTTTGAACGGATGGTTTAATATCTTTAGACAATAAAATATCTTTCAGAGTATCTATCGGAATTTTATATTTTGTAATCATTTAAATACCTCCCCTGTTTCCATATACCAAAATAATAAATCCAAATGCGGCATAGGAATATTGATTTTATTTGAAAAATTTTTCATCCTATCTTCTATCTCAAAATATCTTAGTTTTGTTAGTGTTTTCGGAATCTCTTCTATTATCCCGTTTTTTTTCAGATTTTTTAATATATGTCTATCCAAAATAGCGAGTTCAAAACCCAAACCTATATTTCTTAAAAAGTGGCTTCCCTCTTTATATCCTATCCCTTTAATGTTTCGGACAAGGAAATCTCTTTTTTCCTTTTGGGATATCTCATTATGCAAAATCATATCCATTAATCCGAAACCTGAATTCAGCTTGTTTTTAAGCTCAATAATGTATTTCATCTTATTGTTTTTAAATCTCACTTTGTTTAAAATGTAATCGGGGATATATTTTAAACCATTATTCAAAAATCCTGTTTTATTGAGTTCTTCAACAGCTTCCCAGCAATATTTTGCTTTGGATTGAGGAGTTAATATGCAAAAATAAAGCTCCGATAAAATTTTATCCTTATCTCTGTTAAGCGAAATTTCGGTGAATTGTTTTAATCTGTTTTCAATATCGGGTTTAATTTTTTCGTATGTATCAAGTAGTTTTATCATTGATTATTTAACCTTATAAAAACATCTTTTCGGAGACTCTATTTTATTCTCTTTTTTAAGTTTTGATATGATTCTTGTAACCTCTGATTTCGGTAATTTACACAAATCCGAAATTTCACCCGTTTTTAAAGGGGTGTCCGACTTTTTTAGAGTATTGATGACTAACTTAACTTTTTCTTCCATATTTCCTCCTTACAAAAATGTAATCATTACAAATTAATTATATACTCAAAAATGTAAAATGTCAAGTATTATTAAAAAAATTCAAAAATTTTGTATAAAATCTTCTAATAGATAAATCTCTTTTTCAATCTCGTTTATCAAGTCTGAGATTGAATTGTTATTAATAGTTATAGTATTATTATCCGAGCTTCGTAAAGAAGTTTTGAGATTTTGAAAACTGTTTTTCAAATCATCAATAAGTTCTTCCCCCTCCTCCGATTTTTTGTTTTTATATTCTTTTTTAATCTCACCTATAGCATAATTATATATTATATACCCGAAAATTAGTAACACAAATATAAAAAAAGAAAATATGAAAATCTGTGCTAATCCTGTCATTTTGTCCTTTCAATATTTATTATCTCTTTCAATTTCTTTAATGCTTTAATGATTTTATTGTATTTATTTATATCCTTCACTCCGAATTTGAGTTTAATTAAAGCATTGCCCTCTTTATCTTTTTCGGATAAAAGTTTGGATATATTGATTTTTTCATCAACAAATATCTTGGATATTTTATAAAGAACTCCGAGAACATCAACAGCTATTATCTTCAATGAAACAAAACTTATATGCTCGAAGGATTTATCCCAATCAAGGTTTATTATTCTGCTTGGTTTGAGTAGGTCGCTATTTATTAATCTGCATTTTTGAGAATGAGCTGTAATTTTTCCCTCTTTTGTAATATATCCTATGATAGGTTCGCCCTTTATGGGATTGCAACATTTTGCAAGCATGATAAAATTATCCTTGTTTGATATCGTGAGATTTTTCTTTGGATTGGATATAATCTTTTTAGGTAATAGAGGGATAATTCTTTTTTTATGAATATCCTTTTTTTCAGGGAAAAGATAATCAATGATGGTAAAATCAACTTGAAATTCTCCCCCTCCCACTTTTTTATAAAAATCTGAAATATTTTTAAAACCATGTTTTTTTAATATATCCGAAGATAGCATTCTTTTTTCAAATTCATCTGTTTTAATTTTTTTTCTTATTAAAAAAAGGTGTATAAGTTTTTTCCCGAGCTCTGTTTTTTCTTCGTCTTTTATCTTATTTATATGCTCTTTTATGTTTGCCCTTGCTTTTCTGCTTTTAACGAAATATAGCCACTCTTTTTTCGGTGATTCCTTGGGGTCTGTTTCAACTACAATGAAATCTCCGTCTTTTAATACTTTATTTCCCTTGACTATTGCTCCGTTAACAATCGCTTTCTTAAAATGGTTTCCCAATTTTGAATGGATTTGATAAGCAAAATCCAAAACAGTATAACCTTTATGTAAATTTATAAATTCACCTTTAGGTGTTATTACCGAGATAAATTCTTGTCTCAATTCATCTCTTAATTTATCAATAACCTCTGTCTTTCGTTTTGATTCGATTACTTCCCTGAGATATTCTATTGACTTTTTAATCTTCTCATCATCAACTTTTCCCGATTTATAATAATAATGTGCGGCTATCCCTTTTTCAGCCACAGTATTCATATCTTTTGATCTTATTTGAATCTCAATGGGGCGGGCTTTTTCTATTATTGTAAGATGCAGTGCTTTATAATTATTAGGTTTTGGTTTGGATATGAAATCTCTGTATCTTGAGGGTATATGAACCCAATTTCTTTTTATAATTGTGGAGATGTCAAAACACTCTTTTTCACTGTTCGTGATAACCCTTAGGGCAAGGAGATCAAAAATCTGCTCTATACTCACCCCTTTATTTTTTATCTTTTGATATATGCTAAAAGGTTTTTTTATTCTCCCTTTTATCTCCACCTTAATTTTATTTTCCTCAAGAATCTCCGTAAGTTTTTGTTTTGTTTCTTCGAGAATTTTATGAAGCTCATCTTCCCTATCAAGTAGTTTTGTTCTTATCTTTTCATATTCATCCTGAAAAAGATATTTAAAGGAGAGATCCTCAAGCTCTGATTTTATTTTACCTATACCGAGCCTGTGTGCCATGGGTGCATAAATCTCTATTGTCTCCTTTGCTATTCTTTTTCTTTTTTCCTCGTTTTTAATAAACGAGAGTGTTCTCATATTGTGAAGTCGGTCAGCTAATTTAACTAAAATAATTCTCGGATCATTTACCATACCCAAAATCATTGTTCGGTATGATTCTCCCACTTTTTCCTCTTTTGACATCCCTTCATGAAATTTACTGATTTTTGTAACACCGAGGATAATTTTCAAAATACTTTCTCCGAACATCTCCTTAATCTCTTCCTGAATTTTTCTTAATTCCGTCGGGGAAGAGGGGGCATCCTCTATAACATCATGCAAAAGCCCGGCTACAATCGTAGAAGAATCAAGATTCATCTTGGATAATATGACAGCAACCGATATAGGGTGGGAGAAATAGGGTTCTCCCGATAATCTTATCTGCCCCTGATGTTTTTTAGCTCCGAAAACGAAAGCTTTTTTTATAAGTTCTTCATCCTTCTCGCTTAACTTTGACGGGTGAGCATTAAGAATATCATAGTATCTGACTTTTTTCCCTTTTATTGACATAAAAAATTATAAACTAATATGATAAATTATTCAATCATATTTCCGCTCAAAATGATTAAATTGTCCGGTATGTTAGATAGCGGGGGGATTATATTTTATTTTTTAATAGATATCTTGTCAGAGTTGTTCCTTTGATCGTGGAGTATTTATCCTCCGTATATCCGTTAAATTTGAATCCCTTAAAAGAGGAATCTCCGTAAAATTTTGTATATTTAAAATTTATGTCCTTTTTAAATAAAGCATTATTAAAATTAACCCCCTCGTGAAATTTTACATATTTGAAATTTGCATCTTTAATAAATACCGCACTTTCAAAATAAACTTTTTTCGGAAATTTTGTATATTTAAAATTTGCGGTTGAAAAAAACTTTGCATTATTAAAATATGCTTGTCTTTTAAAACGGGTATATTTAAAATTCGCTTCTTTTTTAAATTTTGCTTCTATAAAATAACCGTTTTCATAAAAAACGGCATATTTAAAATTTGCCGTTTTATTAAAAACCGAATTATTAAAACTGTTTTCCCCGTAGAATTTTGCATATTTAAAGAGCGCCTCACTGGAAAATGCGGTTTTTTCAAAGTTAGCGGATTTCAGGAATTTAACATATTTAAAAGCCGCCTGTTTCTCGAATACCGAACCTTTAAAATTAACAGGTTCATAAAATTTTGCATTATATGTCTCATTATTATCATCATCATGAAAATAAGCGATGAAATTTCCTTGAAAAACACAGTTTACAAAAGAGATAGGAATGCGAACATGGATAGTGTGGGATTTATTATTAAAAATATCCCATTCTGAATTATCTTTTGTTATATCATTTAATTTTGTCAGATCAATATCACCTATGATTGTTACATCTGAGTATTCCACCGGTTTCCCGTCATTGATTTGATTTAAAATATCTCGGGCTTTAACGGTTTTTTGTGCAAAAGAAAAAGATGAGATAAAAATTAATGATAGAAACAGTATCAATATCCTTTTTTTCATATTATTTCTCCTTTATTTAATATAGGATAAACGATACGGATATGAAAAAGTTCCCGAATGTGAAAAAATAAATTATTTATTCTCAAAAAAATTATTAATATTAAGTCCTTTTTCAAATGACCAATTTATCGGAGGGAACTGTGATTTACCGTAAGGTAAAAAGATGGATACAGAACTATTTTTCTCAAAATATTCTAATTTTTCCCCGTTTTTAGTTGTAATCGATTGAACCGAACGGATTGAATCACCGAGAAATTTTATTATATCCTCATATTTTTTTATTTTTTTAATAAACAGAGTTCTTTGAGGAAAAAATTCGGGAATTTCATCAACTTCAAAAACAGCTTCCGATTTATTCAGTATATATCTTTTAGAATAATATAAATTGATTTCATTGTAATAATGGAAAGTTTCCCGATTAAAAGTTTTCTGAGGATAATAAATAAGTTTTAATTTTTCAATTGAATTTTTTATATTGATAAAATCCGGATCTTCGAATGTAAATAAATATCTTGTTGAAAGACATCCTTCCGTATCAAATGAAAGAAAATCACCTATTATATTATTCATATCTCTACGGCTATTTTCTTTCAAGATTGCAAATGAAAATTTGGGTCCGAAAAATCTGTAAGGTTTTAATAAAGATTTTAATACATTTTCTAATTTAACCGAGCCCGAGCCTATTATAAAATCATAATTTTTTGCTGTTTTAATTGAATCTTTATGCTCCAGAAAGCCGGCTTTTATTTTTTCATCTTTTAAAATATCAAAAAATTTTTTTATAAATCCATTATCTCTTGAAGGCAACTTATAAAATACTTTGAAATCGTATGAGAATATTAAAAGCATAAATTGGATAAATTCAACGGGGATATTTGAAGGTAAAAAAATAAACAGAGAGTTGTATTTTGACCGTAGTCTGTCAATCTCTTTTTCATTAAATTGATTTTCATAATAATTAAGTATTGATGATAATAATTCATATTGATAAAACTCTTTTTTTACAATATTACCGTTTATATATTCGGTTTTAAATTCCGATAAATTTTTTAAAAAATTATTGTATCTATCTGAAAACATAACCGCACCCTCTTATCTCGGAATTAATTCTCCCTATAACCTCAAACTCATCTCCGTTTTTATCTATCAGATCGGGAACAAGGATTGCCGATATTGTCCCGAGATTGGCAAAATCAAAAACTTTCAGCAGGTTTCTCCCGTTTTGAGAAAAAACAGGATTATGATTTGAAAAAGTATAATTATTATTTTTCGAAGTTGTCCAAAACTGAGAAAAAAGCTCTGCCATACCGTATTCCGAATAAAATTTTGAATTCGGGAATCTGTTTATCCCCCTTTTATAAAGTTCTCTTCTTCTGTAAATTTTACCTGTGGATTTATACCCTCCTGTTTCAATGAAAAACAGTTGTTTATCTATCTTAGTTTCCGATATCTCTATGATTTTTAAAAGTTGAAGTGCTGTCAGGAATATGATTGAATTATCATCTGTCTCCTTTATAATGATTTCCAACATTATGTCCGGTTTGATATCCGATAAACCATTATTCAGGTATATCAATCTGAAATCTTTTGAAAAAAGATGAAGCATATATGAGAGGGAAGAGTTTTTAGCTATTTTAAAGGGGGGGATTAGTGAATATATTTTATTATTTTTAAGGGGAAAGTTTTTAATTGCGGACAAATGATAAAGCTCCAAGGATTCTTTATTATAATAGACTTTGCTTTTGTTTCCCGTGGTTCCGCTTGAAATAAAAAAACCGTCAGGTTCTCCGAGGGAAAAAATTTCATATTTTTTAAAAAATTCAACCGGTAAAAATGGGATATCTTTTATTGATTTTATTTTATTAATCCCTTTCATTTTTGCAAAATTTTCATAAATCTTACAATTTTTTATTTGGAAATTCGCTATCTCAATTGCGAGGTTTTCATCAAAGGCTTTTCCCGAAATTATGTGTTTTTTAATTTCATTTAAAAGTTTCAAGAATATTCTCCAATGAATATATGAAAGATTCAAGTTCTTTTATATCAATTATAAACGGGGGAATTATCTCTATTGTTTCCCCTTTTTCACCCGATGGGAGAGTGATAAACCCCTTTTTAAAAAGTTGTTTTACAATCTCAAACCCTTTTACGGGAGGGGTAAATTCAATTCCCCATAAAACGCCTATCCCCCTTATATCCTTAATAATTTTATTATGTTTTTCTTTTAGAGGCATGAGGTTCTCTTTAAAATAAACCTCTATCTTCTTTACTTTGGAATCATAATCATTGTCCTCCATGAATTTAAGATTTTTAAGAGCTATTCGAGAGAAAAAAGGGTTGCCGCTAAAAGTCATTGTGAATCTTGCCTCTCCGGTGTTTTCTCCCCATATATCCATGATCTCCGGTTTTCCGAAGCAAGCGGAAAGGGGAAAAGAGGAGGTCAGAGCTTTACCAAATGCAATCATGTCCGGTTTTATATCAAAATAATCCTTTGCGAAAATTTCTCCTGTTTTACCTATCCCTGTAAATATCTCATCAAATATAAGGGGGATATTGAATTCATTTGAAACGGATTCTATCTCTTTTAAGAAACCTTTTTCGGGTATTTTTATCCCTGCTCTGCCTTGGATTGGTTCAATTATTATCCCTGCAACATTATTATCGGATAGATATTTTATTATTTTATTTATGGAGCTGATGGAAAAATCAAAGAAAACAGCTTCAAAAGGGAGAATATCCTCAAACCCTTTTCTGAATTTTGATGAATGAGTAACAGACAGAGGGGCAAGAGTTGTTCCATGGTAGCCCCCTTTGAAGCTTATGAATTTTCTGTTTTTTTTATATAGAAAAGCTGTCCTAAGGCAAAATTCTATTGCATCAGAACCATTTTCAAGAAGAATTCCTTTGAAATTTTCACCGGTTAATTTTGAAAGTTTTTCCATTAATTCTATTTTATATATATTAGGTAAAAAATCTCCCGCACCATGATAAAATCCTTTGTCAATCTCCTCTTTTATAAAATATTGAGAATGCCCCGAAAAAGATACTCCGAAAAAAGAGGTAAGATCAGTATATCTGTTTCCTTCCGTATCAAATATATTTACCCCGTTACTATTTTGTAAAACTGGGGGGAAATGTTCGGAAATAAAGGTTAAATCCGATTCTTCATATTTTTTTAATAATTCAAGATATCTTTTTTTTTCCATGTTATTATTAGATTAATAAACCAACTTATGTTTTATTCTTATTATCTTTTATTTTTGTTTCTTTTTCTTCACTATCTTTCATTGAATTATCAAAAACAACAACCTTGTTTCTACCCGATCTTTTTGCTTTGTAAAGGGCTATATCCGCATATTTTACGACTTCCCAAAAATTATCGGAATCATCCGGGAAAATTGAGACTCCTATACTTATTGTTATATTTGATAATTTTATCGCAAGCTTTTTCACATTACTCTGCTCCACATTTAACCTGATTTTCTCAGCTACACTACGGGCGATATCTCTGTTTTTAATATCGTGTAAAATAATAAGAAATTCTTCCCCTCCGTATCTGAAAGCCATATCAGATCTGCGAATTGTATTATGGAAAGTTTCAACAACATTTTTAAGGACAAAATCTCCTACATCATGCCCGAAACGATCATTAACCTTTTTAAAATGATCAAGATCAATCATTATTACTCCGATTTTTTCTTTTTTTCTTTCAATGGTTTTCACGAGATGATCCGAATATTCTTCGAGAAATCTTCTATTGTATATCCCCGTGAGCGGATCTCTCATAATGGTTTCTTTCAAACTCTTCATCAATTGTTTTGCTTCAAGAACAGGTGTAGCTTCCTTGAGATATGTTAGTATTATCTGTTTTTGAGACTCAACCTTTTGTTTCTCCCTTTTATTATAAAGTATTTGAACTATTGAATTAACACTTTCCTGGAAATATATAGGAATACATATATGCTCCATCCCCTCACCTCTGAAATATGGACATATCCCGGGGTAATCTACCGAAGAATCGACTATCTTTGCTGTTCTTTTCGCTCTGCAATGATTTGGTTCGATTAATATTTCTCTGCTGCACCACATCCTACCATCTTCCTCTTTTGTATTATAAATCAATTCTATTTTATCTTTGCGGTTTTTTACATTATAAATGGAAAAATCATTTAATTTTAATTTTTCTTTCAAAAGATATTTTATCCTTTCAAATACTTCAAAAACCGATGAGTCTTCTTCAATTGTTTCTTTAAATTCAAAAAGCTCGGCTATACTATTAATTAAGGCTTTAAATTTTTTTGCCAATATCCCGATTTCATTATTAGGAATCTCTCCGATTTCCATATCTTTTTTAAATTTTCCCCTGAGATTTACATTTGATACCTCTTTGGTTATTATACTGACAGGTTTTGTTATTTTGGATTTTATTAGTTTTGTAAATAAAATGATAACCATGATTATCGTCAAAAGAATTATGAGTATCCCCATATAAAAGATTTTATTAGAGTTTTTTGTAAAATCGCTCTGCTCTTTTCCGAAAAAGATTATACTTGCTATTTCTCCGTTTATATTTTTAATATTGAATTGTTTTATCGGGATATTATTGATATTGTTCAATAAAAAATTATTCTTACTCCAGATTTTTCTTTTTGAAAGTAAAATATTTTTTAATTTTTCGGAATTTGATGAAAAAATAATAAAATCTTTTGAAAACTTTTCATATTTATTCAATAGTTTAATATTATTATTTTTTTTCATTAATATCAGATAAGAAAATTTTATCAAAATATTAGAGTCTTTTAGGATTTGATTTAGTGTTTTAAAAATTTCCACCGAACCTATCATCTCATTATTATAAAAAATCGGGTTTAATGCTCTTATTGCTGTTCCTTTTCTTCCGTTTTCAATTCCGACAATGGGTATTTTAGTATTATATAGTAAAACAATGGATTTTCTGAAAGGTCTAAGGTTATCCCCATTCTGAAAAGGGTTCCAAACTCTCAGAAAAGATATTCCGGGTTTAATATGAAAATGGATTTTTATCCCTTTGTTACTTAGTGTTTTTATGATATTTTCCTTTAATATAGTTTGTCTGTCCCTATTTTTAAGTGCTTTGATTATAATTTTATTTTCACTTATAAGTTTTGAAGCCATTGAAAGGTAGCTTTCCTCGGATTTAATTGTATAGTCCAATATATTGCTTATCCTTGATAAATTAATATTTGATTCATAATCTATAAATCTTTTATTATTATTTTTTAGAAATAATATTATGAGAGACGAGGAAATTATCAGTATGATAATAATCGGAATCAAAATTTGATATTTTACCGAGTGAAGATTCATTTTGTTTCAACGGTAACAGCTTCATTTGTTACTATTTTCACCCCTTTTATATATTTTCTTATTTCATAAACACCGAATTTAGCATATTGGGAGCCATTCCACTTTATGAAGATTGTAGCCCAGCATCTTTTCCATTGATAGTAATTATTGTAAAAAGCTTTTACCGATGATGCCTTATAACCGAAACCGGATCTTATTGTTATGGGTTCACTTATTTTTCCGGGAGCCAGAGGTTTTTTAGTTATAATTGGTTTCCATCCGTTTCCAAGTTCTTGATTCAAACCTTCAGCTTCAAATATTACATTTACTATTAGATGTTGAATAGGTTTTTTACCTGTGTTTTTTATTTTAAAAGTTATCTCGGGAACTATTCTAACTTCATGAGCTGACCTGTATTTATATGTCCATTGTGTTTTAATCGGGATAACTTTGACGGTTGCTTTTAATTCTTCAACCGTCGGTGTTTTTAAAGGGGTGTTTTTCAGCACGAATTGTAAAATAAAAACAATTATGGCAACCGAAACAAGGACAATCCAAAAAGTTGCATCTTTTCTCATATTAACCTCAAATTTTAAAAATAATTTATCTAATATAATAAAATAATCTTTTTTTTAACAAAAATCAAGAGACTATTGTTTTTCTCCGCAAAAAGGGCAAACAGTGGAATAGGGCGGTATCTCTCTTTTACAATTCCAACACACTTTTTTAATTACCGATTTTTCTCTGTTTTTAATTCTGTCCCTTATATTTTTTATAAGATGCTTTCTATCTTCATCACCGAGATATATTTTAAGATTATATTGAACTTCGGAAATCTTTTTAAATCTTTTTTCTATGAGAGGCTCTATCATTTTATTTAACAATCTTTCTATCTGAGGGGGAACTTCGCTGTTTAATTCTGTGATAGGTTTATACTCTTTTCTCAATGCCATATTTTTGATTTTAAAAGGGTTATTGTCTATGATAGGCGGAAAACCCGCAAGCATCTCATAAAATATACAACCTATGGAATATATATCGGAAGCATATGTTGTTTTACCTTCAAATTGCTCGGGAGCCATATACGGAGGGGAGCCTATTTTTGTGGAGGCATAAGATTGCCCCTCAAGCCAAGTTGATGTTCCGAAATCTGTTATTTTTATTGTTTCATTTTCATCAACCATTGTGTTAGAGGTTCGTAAATCTCTGTGAATTATACTATTGCTGTGGGCAAATGCCACGGCATCGAGAATTTGCTCAAGATATATGATGGCTTTGTATAACGGAAGCTTTTTTTTATTTTTGATAAGTTTTTCAAGAGTCTCACCTTTAACATACTCCATTACCATAAAAAAAACACTGTCTATTTTTTCAACGGTTAATAATCTGACAATATTAGGATGAGCCAGAGATGCCTGTAATCTTGCCTCTTTAACAAGTTTGAAAAATTCCTCGGATTGATCGTGAGGAACCTTTAATGCAACCTCTTGAGCAAGCCATGTATCAAGAGCAAGATAAACAACACCGAATCCTCCGCTTCCCAAAGAATCCAAAATCTCATATTTTCCTAATCTTTGCCCTTTTAAAAACATTGTTTCTCCATGAAATATTTAATTAAAAGAGCACCGCCAATTGCAGCTGTTTCCGCTCTTAAAGTATTTTCATTTATTTTTGCATTAATAAAGCCATGTTTTTCAAACATATCTGTTTCTTCCGAAGTAAATCCCCCTTCGGCTCCGATTGTTAAACTTATTGAGAAACCTTTTTCACATTTAAACATATTTGATTTTATCAAATATTCGGCTGATTGTGAAAGGATAATTTTATAATTATGGTTTTGATTTAAAATTTTATCGAATTTATCTATTATTGTTATTTCCGGCAAAAAAAGATTACCCGATTGTTTTATTGCAGAGATTGCCACTTTCCTAAATTTTTCCCCTTTTTTTGAGATACTGTTGATTTTATTAAGTTTAGAACGAACCGTAGGGAATATATTAATATTTGAAACACCGATTTCAGTGAGTTTTTGAATAATTATATTCAATTTATCGGATGTAAGAAATGCAATATTTATATTTAAACGGAATGCGGGTTTATCTTTTTTCAGAATTTTATCAATATTAAATTCAGCGAAATCTTTATGAATTTTTTTAATTGTTCCGGTGATTTCCACCCCCTGACCATTTAAAACTATTATTTTGTCTCCCTCCTTTTTCCTTAAAACTTTTTTCAGGTGGTAAAATTCATCTTTCTCTATCCTTAGGTTATCAATATTTTCAGTAAAAAATTTCGGGATGCTCAATTGAATATGCTTTTCACCTTATTTATAAGAGAATTTCGGCTTTCCCCTATATGTTCTCCTCTTAATTCAGCTAATTTTATTAATAATTCTTTTTCCTCGTTTGATAATTTGGTGGGAGTTTGGATATGAATCTTAATAAACATATCCCCCTTACCGTATCCTCTGACTGATTTTATACCTCTGTTTTTTACTTTAAAGGTTGTTTCGGATTGTGTTCCAGCCGGGACGGTAAACTCAAAATTGTCTCCCTCTATGGTGGGAACATTGATAATTGTTCCGAGAGCCGCTTGTGAGAAAGAGATATTCATATCAATAAAAAGATTGTTACCCTCTCTTTTGAAAAATTTATGGGGTCTGACTTTCATCAATATATAAAGATCACCTCTTCTCCCCCCGTTTAAACTGACTTCTCCCTCTTGTTCGATTCTTATCTTTGTTCCCGTATCAATTCCTGCTGGAATCTTTACATTAAGTTTTTTACTTTTGTATTCGTATCCTTTACCTTTACAATGGCGGCACGGGTGATTATTTACCTCTCCCGAACCATGACATGTAGGGCAAGTTTGTGAAATGGAAAAAAATCCTTGGGATATTCTGACTTTCCCTCTTCCTCCGCATGTATTGCATCTATCTTTTTTAAATCCTTTCTCAACCCCTGTTCCATTACAAACACTACAAATCTCTTTACGGTCTAATTCTATCTCTTTTTCAACCCCTGATGCGGCTTCTTCCAAATCCATGGTTAATTCAACCCATATATCTTCCCCTTTTCTCGGACCTCTTTTGTGAGATCTCCCGAATCCGAAAAAATCACCGAGAAAATCTCCGAAAACATCGCCAAAATCATCGAAAACCGAACCCAAATCCGAGAAATTAGTCGAATTATATTGTCCTCTTAATCCTTCATAGCCGAATTTGTCATAGATGGCTCTTTTTTCAGGATTTGATAAAACGGAATATGCTTCGGACGCCTCTTTAAATTTTTCTTCTGCATCGGGATTATCTGGATTTCTGTCAGGGTGGTATTGCAATGCTTTTTTTCTGTATGCTTGTTTTATCTCTTCAGTTGTAGCGGAACGGGATATTTCAAGTATCATATACAAATCTTTATTCATCATCTTTATGTTTATCTTTCTCCTCTTCTATTTTATTATTTGCTCCCAATATCCCCTTATTATAAATATCATTGATTATGTCATAGAGTTTTTCCTGAAGGTATTCCCCCTCCCGTCTTATCTTTTTCAAATCCTCAAGATTTTCACTATCAAGCATCTCTTTTACTTTATTCAGATAGCTCTCTATTTCATTATAATCCTCTTTTTTCATTCTTGATCTCAGATTATTAAATGAGTGGGATATGGCATCATAGATAATGGTTAGTGCATTTCTCTCCTTAACAATGTTTTTTCTGTAAACATCCTTTTCCTTATATTTCTCAGCTTCCTCTTTCATTGATTGAATCTCTTCGGAGGATAATCCTGAAGTTGGGTTTATTACTATTTTTTGTTCATAACCGGATCTTTGATCTTTAGCGGATACCTTTACTATACCATCCGCATCAATCTCAAATGTTACAACAATTTGAGGAACTCCCTTAGGAGCCGGAGGTATATCAATTAGCTCGAACCATCCCAAGGATCTGTTTTGGGAAGCCACCTCTCTTTCACCTTGCAGGACATGGATTTTAACCACGGATTGATTATCCGTGACTGTTGTAAAAACTTTTTGTTTTTTTACGGGAATAGTGGTATTCATAGGGATAATTCTTGTGAATACATCCCCTTTTGTTTCAATACCCAAAGATAGAGGGGTAACATCAAGAAGGACTATATCTTTTATCTCTCCTCTTAAAATAGCACTTTGCACGGCAGCACCCATTGCCACAACTTCATCGGGATTAATATCGGATCTCGGGGTTTTTTCAAAAAATTCCTCAACTTTTCGTTTAACAAGAGGCATCCGTGATTGTCCTCCCACAAGTATTATCTCATCTATGTCCTTGTATGTCATATTGGCTTTTTCAAGTGTTTCTTTTATATACGGGATAGTTTGTTCAACTATATCATAGGTCAACTCTTCCAACCTTTTTCTTGTAAGCTTTTTAACAATGTGTTTGGGACCTCGCTCATCAACAAAAACATACGGTAAGTTTATCTCCGTCTCATTTGTGTATGATAATTCCATCTTGGCTTTTTCAGCCACTTCCATTATTCTTTGATAAACAAAAGGCTCCTTTGCAAGGTCAACTCCATGTTGTTCTTTAAAATCATCTATCAACCAATCAACGATTCTTCTGTCAAAATCATTACCTCCGAGAAACGAATCTCCCCTTGTTGAAAGAACTTTAAATACACCGTCAACTATTTCAAGTATTGATACATCAAAAGTTCCCCCTCCGATATCATAGATGAAAAACACCCCCTCTTTTTGCTTGTGGAAACCATAAGCAAGACATGCGGCTGTGGGTTCATTAATGATTCTTGATACATTTAGGCCGGCGATTGCGGCGGCATCTTTTGTGGCTTGTCTTTGACTGTCATCAAAATTTGCGGGAACCGTTATTATTACATCATCAATCTCTTCTCCGAGAAACTCTTCGGCATTGTCTCTAAGATACATTAAAAGATAGGCTGAAATTTCCTGAGGTGAAAACTCTTTATTATCGGTTTTTAATCTTATATCTCCGTTTTCAGCTTCAACAATATCATAGGTAACTTTGTTTTTCAGAATTCTAACTTCTTCCGAATCATATTTTTTCCCGATTAATCTCTTTATCGAATAAAAACTTCTTTTGGGATTTGTTATTATCTGTCTTTTTGCCGCATTTCCGATAATTTTAATATCTTCATCTGTAAAAGATACAACCGAGGGAACTGTTCTTGTTCCTTCGGAAATAGGAATAATTTTTGCTTCCGCCCCTTCCATGTAAGCTATACAAGAATTTGTCGTTCCAAGGTCAATTCCTATAACTCTTCCCATTTTGCCCCCTATTTTGATTTATTTAAATTGTTTTTATTGTTTTCTTCCCTATCTTCTTTTTGATTGTTTGAATAACCTGAATTCTCTTTTTTTATTTTAACCTTAACAAGAGCCGGTCTTAACACACTGTTGTTAAACATATATCCCTTTTGAAACACTTGTGAAATCATAGGCTTATCCAAATCTTCGTCAACCTCCTCTTTATCAAGAGCCTGATGATAGAATGGATCAAAGATATTTGATGAGGTGTCCATCTCCTTAACTCCGTATCTTTCCAATAGATCATGAAACTGTTTATCAATCAGTTTTATCCCCTGATAAAGGGATGAGTGTTTTTCCTCTTCCGAAATATGACTTAACGCTCTGTCAAAATTATCAAGGATATTCAATAAATCAAAGATAAATTTTCCCATTTTTTCTTTTACAAGATTCTCTTTTTCCTGATAAACCCTTTTTTTAAAATTTTCAAATTCAGCTAACCTTCGCACTAATCTGTCTTTTAACTCCGCATTTTCCTCTTCTAATTTTTTAATTAATTCACTTGTTTTAAGGTTTTTTGTGCGATGATTCTGTTTTTCTTTTAATTCGGCTTCTCCCTCTTTCATAAAGTCTTCTTCATTAAATTTTTGGGTTTCATTGTTTGCATTTTCTTTAGCCTCTTTGGCTTCGTTAGATATTTCCACTTCTATTATATCCTTTTCTTTTAAATCACTCATTTTCACCTCTCTATATTTTTACTTTTTCACCATATAATATTTCCGAAAGATCATTAGCTGTTTTCTTCACCAGATTATAGATAAAAGGGTAGTTTATTCTCCTGAAGCCGAGAACTCCCACTTTACCCTCTATCTCATTATCACAGTAATAATCTGAAACAATAAGGGTAAAATCATCATAGGTATTTTCTCCTATTAGCGGGGAGAAAAATATATTTACATCATCCTGATTTTTAGCTTCCTTTAGAAGTTGAATCAGCTTTTTTCTGTTTTCAAGGAGTTGAATCAATTCGGTTATCTTCTCAATATCCTTACTTATTGATCTCTCAAGCAGTTTTTCTTCCCCTTTGAAATATAATTTGAAACTTTCATCATTTATCAATACATGTTTTTTTAAAAATGAAATAAATTCCAAAAGTTTTTTCTGTTTGTTCCTTGTTTGGATGTATATGTCTTTCATTATTTGATCAAGACTCTTTCCACGATATCTGTTTAACAGATAATTCGTGAATTGATCCAATTCCTTTTGCTCTATATCTTTTTCCGTTTGAATCACTTTTGTGGCGGTTAAATGTGAAAGGGTTTCTATCAGTATTAGAACTCTCTTTTCCCCGATTTTTATAAATTTGAGTTCATTAAATTTTATGGAGAAAAAGGAGGGGGCAATGATAAAACCTATATTATCGGAAAAAGTTGATAAATCTTCCGAGACAGCATCCCAGAAATTTCTTAACTCTGTTGTTTTTGAAGACAAGGATTTAAAGTCGAGTTCGGGGATATCAATCTTGTTTGAATTTATAAGGTTCTTGATATAGTATCTTATTGCTTTCGGAGTTGGAATTCTTCCCGATTGGGAGTGAGGTTGAAAAAAATATCCTTTTTCCTCAAGTGATAACATCTCATTTCTGATTGTTGCCGGAGAAAAATAATTTTTCTTTTTTTTTGATATCATTCTTGAAGATACGGGAATCCCCTCTTTAATATAAATTTCAATTGTAAGTTTAAGAATCTCCTTCTCTCGATTTGTTATCCACATCGTATATATAAAATACCATTTTTAGTATAAAATGTCAATATTAGCCAATCTTCAGGCTGTATTTACAAGCGAAGTGTATGCAAGACAAACAACCTTCTTCAATTCTCATAATAATAAATCGGACAACAGGAGGAGGAAAATGTTAAATCTCAAAGAATTTTTAATCTTCGGAGTGGATGTATCTAAAGAGGAATTAGTGTTGTATGATGGAAGATTTGAAAAAAGCGGATATTATATATATACGAAACTTGAAACAAGTATCGTATTGGTGAGATAAAGATAGTATTTTGAAATTAAGAGAATAAAACCTCGATAAAATTAAAAAAGAGCAATGGTATTGGTGGATAGATGAAATATATGGGGAATATATAAATTTGAATTATTACCCGAATATCTACAAGTTGTTGCTAAACAGTATTACATAGGGCAGGTGAATCATTCACAAACCGTCTGTTTTGATATTTTACGGTTAAGGAAAAGAACGAACAATCGGTATGAAACTTGGTTTTGAATGGCAAAATTTTAAGAAAAACTCGGTGCTCAATGCTTTACAAATAATAATTCTCAATTTACAATAAAAATAAAAAAGATGAATATTTTTTAATTCACGAAAATGGAAACTATCTTATCTTTGATATATATGAATTTTTTAATCTCTTTTCCCTCTATCCATTTGTTTACCTGATTGTCCGCAAACACTATCTCTTTTATCTGTTCTTCGGTTTTCCCTTTTTCCATATCAATCCTTGCCCTCACTCTTCCGTTTATCTGAATAACGAGTGTAAAATTATCGGCTTCAAGATATCTTTTATCATACTCAGGCCAACCTGAATCCATAAGTTTTTCACTGTGTCCGGTTATCTGCCAAAGCTCCTCCGTAAAATGGGGTGTAAACGGGGATAACAGCTTTATCATAGCCTCAAAACTTTCCCTGAGTATCTTTTTACCCTCTTCATCTTTTATAAGTTTTTTAAGGTTTGAATTTACAGTATTGTAAAGCTCCATAATGGCGGCTATTGCAGTATTAAGATGGTATCTTTCCGATATATCCTCGGTAACTTTTTTTATTGTCTGATGAATCTTTCTTTTGACTTCAATATATTTGTCGGAATCTCCCGAAATATCAAAAACATCTTTATTATTTAAAACTATTTTCCAGATTTTATTTATAAATCTGAAACTTCCTTCGATTCCTCTGTCACTCCATTCAAGATCCTTTTCGGGGGGAGCGGTAAAAAGCATGAAAAGCCTGACAGCATCAGCCCCGTATTTTTTTATCATATCATCGGGGTCTATAACATTGCCCTTTGATTTTGACATTGCGGAACCGCCGAGGGTTACCATCCCTTGAGTTAAAAGATGGGGGAAAGGTTCGTTAAACTCAATCAATCCCAAATCTCTTATGAATTTCGTGAAAAATCTTGAATATATCAGGTGAAGAATCGCATGCTCAACACCACCTATGTAAATGTCAACCGGCATCCAATATTTTACCTCTTCCTTATCAAAAATATTATCATTATTCTTGGGAGATATATATCTTAAAAAATACCAGGATGAATCAAAAAATGTATCCATTGTGTCTGTTTCTCTTCTCGCATCCCCTCCGCATACGGGGCATTTGGCATTTGTAAATTCTTCGGTTTTATCAAGGGGATTTCCCACAAGACCTTTAAATTCTATATTTACGGGTAATTTGACAGGCAGATCTTTCTCTTTTACGGGAACTATACCGCATTTGGGACAATTTATCACGGGGATAGGGGTTCCCCAATATCTTTGCCTTGAAACTCCCCAATCTCTTATCCTGTAAAATATTTTCTCCCCTCCGAACCCTTTCTCTTTCGCATGATTATTCATTGCATTAAAGGCCTCTTTAAAATTCATCCCCGTAAATTCGCCGGAATTAATAAGATACCCTTTTTCAGTATATGCTTCTTCAAGTTCATCGGGAGATATTATTTTATCTTTTTCGGGAACGATTACAACTTTTATCGGGATATTGTATTTTTTTGCAAATTCAAAATCTCTCTGATCATGGGCGGGAACAGCCATAACAGAGCCTGTTCCATAATCCATTAAAACATAGTTTGTAATCCAGATGGGAACTTTTTCATTATTGTAAGGGTTTACAGCATAAAAGCCGGAGAAAATCCCCTTCTTTTCCTGCTCCTCTTCCTTATTGAATTTGATTTCCCTGATAGTTTGTTTTACCCATTTATCAAGCTCTTCCGCTTTATCCGATTTTTCCATGATTTTTGCTACTATTGGATGTTGTGCCGCAACAGCGAGAAATGTTGCCCCGAAAATAGTATCCACCCTTGTTGTGAAAACAGAGATTTTATCATTAAGCTCGGGAACACTGAAAATAACCTCACTCCCTTTGCTTTTGCCTATCCAATTTTTTTGCATAAGGATAACTTTCTCCGGCCATCTGTTAAGCTCTTTTGTTCCTTCGAGAAGTTCGTCAGCATAATCGGTTATCTTTAAAAACCATTGGGAAAGCTCCCTCTGTTCAACTTCACTGTCGCATCTCCAACATTTTCCGTCTATAACCTGTTCATTCGCAAGGACAGTGGAGCATGAGGGGCACCAATTAACCCATCCTTTCTTTTTGTAAGCTATCCCTTTTTCCATCATTTTTATAAAAAGCCATTGATTCCACTTATAATAATCTTCATCGCATGTTGCAACCTCTCTTTCCCAATCATATGAAAATCCGAGTCTTTTTAGTTGACCTTTCATATATTCTATATTTTCTTTTGTCCATTTTTCGGGGTGAAGCCCGTGTTTTATGGCTGCATTTTCGGCGGGAAGACCGAGTGCATCCCAACCGATGGGATGAAGAACCGAAAATCCGTTCATCGCTTTAAATCTCGCTATAACATCGCCGATTGAATAGTTCCTGACATGCCCCATATGAATTTTACCCGAAGGGTAGGGGAACATCTCAAGAGCATAATATTTGGGTTCTTTATCATCTTTTTTCGCTTTAAAACTATTTTCATCTTTCCATTTTTTCTGCCATTTTTCTTCAATCTTTTTAAAATCGTATTCAATAATTTTCTCATCCTTCATCTTTATTACCTCAAAAAAATTTTTATAAATATATATTTTAATGAATTTTATGTCAAGAGAGGTGAAATCTAAATCATTGTTATTATTATTTTAAAGTGCCTACGGTTTGAGAGAGAACAATAAATGTTTCACTCCCCTTTAATCTTAAAAACTCTTTAAACCCGTCATCTATAAAGGCTCCTATCGCACATGTTCCGAGATTAAGATATGATGAGGCAAGATATATGTTCTCGGATATGTAAGAGGCATCCATGAGAACATATCTTATCCCCCTTTCTCCGTATCTGTAAGTTGATTTTAATGATCTTGCCGCCATTATAATCATAACGGAAGAGTCTTTGATAAAATCCTGATCAAGGGTTAATTTAAGAAAATCCTCTCTGAAATCCCCTTTTGATAAAAGGGTTAATGATAGTGAATTCTCATCGAATTTATACAATCCTTGAAGTAAATTTTCAACATTAAAAACAGAAACATAGATTTCTATGGGATATTTTGCTCCTGCCGAAGGAACAGCTCTGAGTTTAACTCCGTCTCTTTCCCCCGTTACTCCGTATGCGGAATACAGAATAAAAGAGAGTTGCTCTATTGTAAGAGGTTTGTTTGAGTATTCTCTTAAAGATCTTCTCTTATTTATCAATTCTATGAAAAAATCCTCTTCTATAGGTTTAACAAGAGAGAATTTTTTCTTTTCTTTTTCGGTTTTAAATGGTTTTACTTTTACATCAATTTTAAAAGAACTTTTTTTTATGAATTTCTCGCCTATCATTTATTAACCATATCCTTTATCCCCTCTTTTATGTTAAATTCAGGTTTCCAACCTAATACTTTAAAAGCTTTTTCATTTTTAAGGCAGCTTCTTCTGATATCTCCCGGGCGAGGGGGGTATATTTTATATTCGGATTTACTGTTTAAAATCTCTTTTATTGTCATGAAAAGATCAAGGGTTTTTATCTCTTTGTTGGTTGAAATGTTAATCTCCTGATTATCCCCTTTTGTAAGGGCAAGAAGATTTGCTTTTGCAACATCTTTTACATACACATAATCTCTTACCATACCATCGAAACTCTCGGGAAAAGAGTAGATAAAAATCTCTTCATCTTTTCTCATTTTATCTATGAAAATAGATACAACTCCGGCTTCCCCTTGGGGAATTTGCCTCGGACCGTAAACATTGGCGTATCTTAAAATCACATAGTTCAAGAGATATGAGCTTGCAAAATATCTTATATAATGCTCCGCCGATAATTTTGCGACAGCATAAGGTGACAGAGGGTAGGGGATTGATTCTTCACTATACGGGTAATAATCGGTATCTCCGTATATGGCTCCACCTGTTGAAGAAAAAATAAATCTTTTCACCTTTTTTAAAACAGCCGCTTTTAAAAGATTGATTGTTCCCAAAATATTTATCTCCGCATCAAACTCCGGTTTTTCGGTTGAATCGGGAACAGATATTTGAGCTGCATGATGATTTATAATATCTATTTTTTCTTTTTCAATAATATTTTCCACCTCTTTATCCCTTATATCGATTTGATAAAACTTAGCTTTGGGATTAAGATTTTCCGATTTGCCCGAATAAAGATTATCTATGATGATAACATTATGTCCCGCATTAATGTATTCATCAACAACATGAGAGCCGATAAATCCCGCTCCGCCCGTTACAAGTATATTCATATGTTCCTCCTATGATTTTGTTCCTTTACCAAAACCTCTTCCTTTCCCTTGTCCCCCTTTCATAAAATTAAGAAGTCCTTTAGGAAGTTCTGAAGTAATATTATTTGCAATATCTATGATTGATTTCACCTGCTGAAGAATATCACCTTCTCCCGCCCAATAACCATTAATCTTGCTTATCATTTCGGGATCTTCACTATTGATTATCCTGTTTAAGAGTATGATTGCCACAAGCAGGTCATCAATAAGACCTGCAACAGGGATAAAATCTGGAATTATATCTATGGGTGACAAAAGGTATCCCATTACAATCAATATCATGGTTTTATATTTTGAACTTACCTCTTTGTCTAACAATAATTTAATAAGAAGATGAATAATATCCGGTAATAAAATAAGATACTCTGTAAAATTACTTACCCAACCTTTTGTCCACCTTGAAATTTTTCCCGACTTAAGCCATCTCTTTATCCTTTTTCTTGTTTTAACATAAAAATCCTCGTATTTTTTGATTCTAACCGGAAGATCATTCATGATTACCTCCTATTACATTAAATCTGAAAAATATTTATTTTCTTTTTTTCTTTGCTTTTGTAAGATTGCCGGCTACAAATACCCATCCTGTTTGCCAAAGATAATAATCTCTGTTTTTAAGCTCTACTGTTTCACTATCGGGTGTGGCTTGATAATTTACAGGTTCCGCATAAAGCTCTACTATCCTTGATGAGCTTGGGTTAAGGCTTTTCCATGTAATCTCCCAAACAACCGATGAACCCGGCTGAATAGTATCGGTTGTTCCTGCGACTGTCGCTCTTATGATAACATCTCCGTCATTCTCAACTTCAACCCTTGCGGTTTTTTTGCATGCTGAAAAGGATAGAAGAGAGATGATAATAATTGCCATTAAAATAGTGTTTTTTTTATTCAATCTTTCCTCCTATATAAAAAAATCTTATATCTCTTACATTCGTATCTGTCGGTCCCGTGTATATTAATGAATCTGTCTTTTTAAAAAAATTGTAAGCATCATTATTTAAAAGAAAATCCTGAGGGATGATTTTAAGTTTTTTTATTTTATCGTAAATACTATTATCTATAACAGCTCCGGCAGTATCGGTTGGCCCGTCTATTCCATCCGTGCCTCCGCTTAAAATACAAAATTCATTCTTTACATTTTCAAGCTCTAAAAGCATTGCGAGGATAAGCTCCTGATTTCTTCCCCCTTTTCCTGTTCCTCTGACATTAACGGTTAATTCTCCTCCCGTTAGGAGAATCAGAGGAGGTTTGTCGGGATTTTTTGTTTTCATACTTTCCTTTATAATGGCTGAATACAGTTTTGCCGCCTCTTTTGCTTCACCGCAATCATTTGAGGTTAATATCATGGTTTTGTATCTCTCTTTTTTAAATAATTCTTCCGCTTTTTTTAGTGCGTAATAGGTGTTGCCGATTATATAATTTTCATTATTCTTAAAAATATCGGAGTCCGGTTTCACACTCTCTTTTATCTCTCCGTTAATCCCTTTATTAAAGTGAGTTAGAACTTTTTCGGGAATTTTATCTTTTATTCCGTATTTGTTTAATATCTTAATACAATCTCCGAAGGTGGATGGATCGGGGACTGTGGGCCCTGAACCTATATCTTCAAGATCATCATCCTGAACATCCGAGATTGCTATTGTAATGAGTTTTGCAGGATATATCATCTCCGCTACCCTTCCCCCTTTTATTGCGGAAAGGTGTTTTCTTATTGTGTTTAACTCCTTTATATTTGCTCCCGCATTCATAACCGTTTTTGTTGTTTCAATCATCTCTTCCAAACTTATCCCGTCTGCCGGGAGAGTCATAAGAGAGGATGCTCCCCCTGAGATAAGAAAAAACACGAGATCATCGTTTTTTATCTCAGTCTTTATGAAATTAATAACTTCCTTTGCGGAATTAACGGATTTATCATCCGGATAGGGGTGAGAGCCGTAAACGATTTTTATATTCTTGACAGGCTCCTTAACCTGTTTAAGATTTATACTTATCCCTTTATCTATTTTATCTTTTAAAATATTGATAAGTGCAAGAGTCATAGGGTAGGCTGCCTTACCTACGGATATTAACTTTATTGAGTTGAATTTTGTTGTATCTATCTTTGAATTAAAAAGTTCGATTATATCCCCGTTTAATTTAATGTTTGACTCAAAAAGATTTTTGGGAATAACCGATTGAACCGATTTCTTAAAAATCTCAATTAATTTATCTTTCATCTTTAACCTTTGAAACGGTTATCTTTTTTTGAGCCTGATATTTTCCTTTTTTGTCTTTGTAAGATGTTTCACAAACATTTTCACCCCTTAAAAAAACGAGTTGCCCTATCCCCTCAAAAGCATATAATTTAACAGGATAAGGGGAAAGATTTCCTATGCTGATAGTCAGGTAACCTTCCCATTCGGGTTCAAGAGGAGTAACATTTACAATAACTCCCGATCTTGCAAGTGTGCTTTTACCAAAACTGATGATTAGTATATCTCGCGGGATTCTGAAATATTCATAACTTTTCGCCAAAATATATGAATTAGGGGCTATCTCAATTGTTTCTTTCCTGACGGTTGTAAAAAGTTCGGAAGAGACATTCTTAGGATCAATAATACCCTTGTATTGGGGGTTAGGGACAAAAAATTCATCCGATATCCTGTAATCGTATCCGTAAGATGAAAGTCCGTAGCTTATAACCTTGCCCACACTTTTTTCATCAAAAGGCTCTATCATCTTTTTTTCAAGAGCAAATCGTTTAATCTCATAGTCTGCTAACATATTTTCTCCTCCTTTATATTATATCTTTAAAAGAGATATTATACAATATTTCAATGATTTTGATATTCAGAAAAAGGTAAGGTTATTTTGATTTAATCTCTCTGTAATCAATGTATTTTGAAAAATCAAACGGAAATTTTTTGATATTTTTTTTCCTTAGAAAATAGACTGTTCTTGTATATAGTGGTATCATCGGAATATCATTATTATATATTTTTATTATGTTAGAAACTATCTTTTTCTTTTCTTTGATGTTATAAGTGCATTTTAATTCATCTAACAATTTTATTATCTTAGGATTTTTGTAATCGGCGGCATTATTATCAGCCTTGGGATAAAATAGGGAGTATAAGTAATTATAAACGGTATAAGGTGGTGTAGAGAGAAGCAGTGCCGCTAATGTTACATCTGTTTTATCATCTGTTCTTGTAAAAATCATCTTTTTAAGTTTTTCAGAAAATTCGGTAAAATTATTATTTATAATTTTGACATTAAAACCTTTTTTCAAAAGTTGGTTTTTTATATCAATGGCCATCTCCTTTCGATGAAGTCTGTCAACTGTTAATATTGTAACAGGGTGTTTTTTATTTTTAATTTTTTTTAAAAAAAGACGCCCCTTTTTTTCATTATAGCCCGGGAATCTGGGAATTCCTCTGCAAAAACTGTATCCTGTTGGTATTATATTAGGCTGATTATATCTGTCTAAACCGTATTTATCAATAATCTTCCTGTAATTGTATGAGAGAGCGAGAAATTTTCTGAAATTTTTATTTTTTCCCCAATAACTTCTAAGATTAAAAATTAAAAGTTCCATTGTTGCCGTGGGAATCTCTTCAATATTGAAGTTTTTTAGAATTTCCCCTTTAAATTTATTCTTTTCAAAGAAGACAATATCATATCTGTTTATATCTTTGTAAAAGGAACTTGTTATTAATTCTATATATTCAGGTGAATTATCAATATTAATAAAATATTTGTGATATTTTTTCATTATTATTTTATTTATGATTTTTCCTCTTTTAAGAGTTTTAATAAGAATGTAGGGGCCTGTTCCTATAAATTTATTATTTTTTGTCCTATATATTGAAAGATTTAAATCGGTCAGTGATTTGAGAAAATTGGTAACAGGGTTACGAAACTTAAAAATTATTGATTTTTTTCCTATGATAATCCCTTCTATATTTTTTGTTGTCCCTCCGATAAATTTTTTAACACCAATAATCTCTTTTATTTCCGGTGATAAAATATGATAACTAATTTTAATATCATGTTCGATAGATTTCTTTATGTCTTTGATTGTTAATTTTGTTCCGTCATGAAAGAAAATATTATCTCTGATGTGGAAGATATATTTTTTATGGTCCGGTTTTATTTCCCAGCTATCCGAAATATCCGCAATTATGGAGCTTGTATTATCAAGACTTACGAGTCGGCTAAAACAATTAAAAATCACCTCTTGCTGGTTATAATGATTTATTGGAAAAAGAATATCCCCGAGAGAGTATTTACCTATTATTATTTTATTCGATGAGAATAGAGTGGTTTGTATAATAACAATAATAAACGGAAATATTAGAATATTCCATGTTTTTTTATTCCCCATATAATATTTTATAGTAAAAAACATAGTGATGTCAAATTTCTTTTCCCCTGCTGAAAAATTGATGAAGGAGAAATAGGTATGATAATATAATCTCAAGCCGGATAATGAACAATATAAAATAATAAGAACAATTCCTTACTATGGCTGATATGTTATTAATATAACCGAATATCCCTATAATCTATATACAATAGAGTATGTATTAAAAATCTTTTTATTTTTTTGTTAACAAGATAATAATCTATGCTCGTGAATAATGGTCTTGAAGGAGCATCATTGTTGTATATGTCAATCATAGCATTTATGATTTGCAATCTTTCTTTTTTATATAGCACTAATTTTAATTTGTTTAATAATTTTATTATTTTTTTATTACTGTAATTCTCAGCATTATTCTCAGCTCCCGGATAGAAAACTGAATACAAATAATGATACACTGAAAACGGCGGGGCTGTCAGCGTTTTTCCCAATGGGAGCATGTCAATATCTTTTCTCTTATTATATACGACCGCGAGCAGACTTTTTATAAAGATATTATAGGGCTGATTATATATAATAACTTTAAACCCTTTTCTTATTAATAAATTTCTGATACTTTGCATTAATTCTTTTCTATAGAATACATTTGTTGACAATAATATTACAGGTTTTTGTTTGTCTTTTATTTTTGATAAATAATAATTTCCGAGTTTTTCATTGTTTCTTGGAAAAGGATGAACATCCCTGTAAAAACTGTATCCTACCGGGATTAGATTAGGTTGCGCAAATTGATAAATATCGTGTTTCTTTAAAAATTTTTGAAAATCAAAGGAATAGATAATGAATTTTCTGAAATTTTTATTTTTTCCCCAATAACTTCTCAAATTAAAGGATAAAAATTGAATAGTATTTGATTGGATTTTATAAAGATTGTAATATTTCAGATAGCTCTTTTTAATATCATTAATATCATTAAATTTTATTATGTCATAATTATTAATGTTTTTATAATGATCCTTGATTTTAATTTCGACAATATCGGGTGTTTTTTCTATATTGAAAAAATATTTTTTATATTTTACAAGGATTATATCGGTTGTTTTTCTCCCTTTTGTTATTAATTTTACAGGTTTGTATCCCCCCGTTCCTATTGGCTTACCGTTTTTTATTTTAAAAACCGATAAATTCAAGTCTGATAGATAAGAAAGAAAATTGGGAATAGGTTCTTTTAAAATAAATTTTATTTTATTTTTCTCAGCGACTATTCCTTTAATATGGTTTATGTCTCCTTTCAGATATTCGTCAACACCTTCAATCTCTCTTATCTCTGTGGAAAAATAATTAATAAAATGTTTTATTTCATATTCAAGTGATTTTTTAATATCTTTAACTGTAAGTTTTGTATTATCATGGAAATATATATTATCTCTTATGTGAAAAATATATATTTTGTGATCTTTGTCAATCGTCCATCTGTCTGCCAAGTCCGCAATTATTGAATTTGTGCTGTCAAGACTTACAATCCTACTGAAACAATTATATATTAGTTCTTGTTGATTTCTTGATTCGACGGGTAAACCGAATCTCCCCATATCTTTTCTTACTATCACTATTTTATTTATTTTGTTTGATGCAAATAGAATCGTAAAATTTACGAATAATATTAAAAACAAAAAGCAAATAATAATTATTTTTTTCATAACAGTAATAAATTAATCTTTATATAAAAAATTGTCAAGAGGAATTTTTAATACCGGACATTATTTAGAAAAATAGTAAGTTTATCTGTTTAATGATATCCAAAGTTTGATGTAAAGTTAAGGTTTTGCTTGTATTAGTCTCAATAATAAAATCCGAATATTTTTTCATCTTAGAAAAAGGGTATTGAAAAGCAAGTATCTTTTCTATTTTATTATCGGGAATACCTCTCTTTTTTATCCTCTCTTTTTGTTTTTTTTCGGAACAATGAACAAGAATTATTTTATCAAATAGGGTATAAGTTCCCACTTCAAATAAAAGAGCTGATTCATAGATAATAATTTTATGTTGTCTTGAAAGTTTGTTAAAAAACTCTTTTTGATGCTTCTTGAATATGGGGTAAAAGATATTATTGAATCTTTCTCTACTGTTTTTATCATGATAAAGAATATATTCAAGTTTGCTTTTGTTAATTTTATTTTCGGAAAGATAAAGTTCATCCCCGAAAGATTTTATTAAGAGTTTTTTTAATTTTGTATCCTTAAAATATAAAGATTTTGCGAATTCGTCGGCTTTAATCGTGAAAAATCCCTCTTTTTTAAAGATATTGAGAATAAAACTTTTCCCGGTTGCTATTCCCCCTGTTAATCCTATTTTAATCAATTTAAATTTGAGGTAATTTATCTAATGCTTCTTCGTCGCCAGCCACTATTAAACTATCACTGTCTTTTATAATAAAATCAGCCTTGGGAAGGATAACTTTGGTATCGAATTCTCCTATTGGTAAAAATTCTTTAACCGCTATAACATGTATATTGTATCTGTTTCTCAAATCAAGATCCTTGAGTGATTTCCCGACAAATGATTCCGGAGGAGCAATCTCTCTGATACTGAATTCATCGCTTAAAGGCAGAAAATCAAGAACATTGGAACTTATAAGTTTTGTCGCTACCCTTATCGCCGCATATCTTTCCGCAAAAACAACTTCCACTATCTGATTATCTATTCCATTCTCATCTTTTCTGGTTCCTATAATATTTAATATTTTTCCGTGTTCTTCTGAATTGGCTTTTGCTATGATTCTCTTAACACCTATCTCCATAAGATTATGAACTATTAAGATACTGTCTTCCATTTTCGGTCCTACGGCAACAACAACTGCATCAGCTTCCTTGACTCCGAAACTTTCAAGAGTTTCTCTATTTGTGCTATCTGTTATTGCGGCTTTGGCAGCTATATTTTTTACAAGCTCTATTTTATTGGGATCTTTATCTAAAATAACTAATTTAGCTCCTTTTTCAGCGAGTGTTTTGGCTACATAATAACCGAAACTTCCTACTCCTATTACAACAGCATAGTTCATATTATTCACCCCACCATTATTTTTTCTTCGGGATACTCAAATTTCGCTCCCTTACTTTCCGAAACAAAAGCATAAATAAAATTTAATATTCCTACTCTTCCTACAAACATGGTCAGTATTATAACAATTTTACTAAGTTTTGACAAAGAAGATGTTATTCCGAAAGACAAACCTACCGTTCCGTAGGCTGATACTTCTTCAAAAAATATTTGTAGCAAAGAAAATTTGTTACCTTCGAACATTGAAATTAAAAAAACTCCACCGAATATTGTTACTATTGAAAACAGAAGTATAAGGTGTGCTTTGTCTATGATTTCCCATGCAATATTTCTCCCGAAAGCCTGGACATTCTGCTTCCCCTTTAATTTTGTTCTAAGAAACAGGAGAAGGGTTGCCCAAGTGGTTGTTTTCATCCCCCCCCCTGTTGAACCCGGGGAAGCACCGATAACCATGAGTATAATGAGTAGAAAACCTGTTGCGGGGTATAGAAGAGTCAAATCAATAGTATTAAATCCCGCTGTTCTCGGAGTTATCGATTGAAATAGAGATATATATAATTTTTGAAGAGTCGTTTTTCCCGAAAGAGCATGATTGTGTTCTAAAAGAAAGAAAAAGATAAAACCTATTATTATTAAGAGGGTGGATGTAATCAGAACAAGTTTTGTATGCAGCGACAATCTGTGCCCTTTCTCTTTTCCGTTAATTTTATACCACAAATCTCTAACAACAAAAAAGCCTAATCCTCCGACCACAATTAGAAAAAGTATTGTAAGATTGATTATATGATTATCATTAAATTTTATAAGAGAATCGGAAAAAGTGGAAAACCCCGCATTATTAAAAGCCGAGATTGAATGAAAAATAGAATGGAGTATAGCCTGAGGTGTATTAAATTGTTTTGCGAAACTTCCGATATAGAGGATAACAGCTCCCGATAATTCTATTAAAAAAGTAAAGATGAATATATCCCTTATGAATTTTTTTGTGCTTACCCCCCTTTGAGAGGGTAAACTTTCTTCTATGAGTGTTTTTTCGGAAAAGGTGAAATTTTTTTTTGCAATAAGAAATATTAAGGAGGTAAAAGTCATGATACCGAGGCCTCCGAGTTGAAATAAGGTCATAATCACTATTTTCCCGAAAGTTGTAAAATATGTTGCCGTATCAACAACAATAAGTCCTGTTACACAGATAGCTGAAGTTGAAGTAAATAGAGCGTCAAGAAAAGATATCTTTCCGGATACGGTTGATATAGGTAAAAGCAGAAGAATGGTTCCGATAACAATCGCTGAAAAAAAACTTAAAATTAGTAAGGTAGGTGGGGATAATTCTCTGAATCTCTTCATTATTTTTTGTTTGATGTATGATAATATAGATATCTTTTAATTTTTTTTGTAGCTGTTTTTACAAATTCTTCCCTTTGATAATAAGCTTTTTTTATTTTTGAAAAGGAGGGTAATTTACTGTTGGTTTCAATCCTAATCTCTTCCAGAATATCATTTATTATTTTCTCTTGTTCTTGTTCTGATTTGTTCTCAAGTTTTGGTTCAAGGAGTTCGGGGGAAAGATATATTAGAGCTTCTATACTTCCGTTATTATCAATAACAAGTGATTCCTGAACAATTAGTATAGAATTGAGTTTTTCCTCTATGTTTTCTGGATATATGTTTTCTCCGTTGGAAGCAAGAAACATGTTTTTTGATCTTCCTTTTATATATAGGTAATTATCTTTATCAAAATATCCTCTGTCTCCTGTTTTTAACCATCCGTCATCAGTTAGGGTTTCCTCGGTAATTTTCTTGTTTTTATAATAGCCCGCCATAACATTAGGACCCCTTGTCCAGATATCTCCGATTCCTGTTTTTGGCTCAGGGTCAACAATTTTTACCTCAACTTCGGGAATAGCATAACCACAAGAGCCTAATCTTGTTTCCGTTGGTTTTTCCCCCGTTATAAGAGGAGAAGCTTCTGTCATTCCATAGCCTATTACAAATGAAAAACCTCCGATTTTCATGAATTTTTCAACATCGGAATTTAAAGGTGCTCCTCCGAAAGCTATTACTCTTATTTCACCTCCGAGAAATTCAATTATTTTCTTTACCGCTTTTTTATATAGTATCTTTTTTATAAAAGGGGTTTTTGTAATGGTCTTTGTTAGAATATTTTTTTCAAATAAGGTTTGGACTCTCTTTTTGTATATTTTTTCCATTAATAATGGAACCCATGCCATAATAGTGGGTTTAACGGTTGCACAAGCTTTTCTTAAAACATTTACCGTAGGAGGTTTCCCCGTATAATATACAGCTGAACCGCTTGCAAGTGCCATAAGAAAACCGAGTGTCGCCTCATATGCATGTGACATGGGAAGAACGGATAAAAATCGATCGGAATCATCAAGATAAAAAAAGTATCTTGTCGCTATGATATTGGAAACAATGTTTCTGTGAGTTAACATAACCCCTTTGGAAGAACCTGTTGTCCCCGAAGTATATATAATGGCTGCAATATCATCCTCTTTAATTTCAAGGGAAAATAACCCTGTCTTTTCTTTTAATTCCTGAAATATGGTGTTTGCTTTAACCTTCGCCTCTTCAAGAAATTTATTTATAGGTTTTATCTCATAAAGCTCATGATTTTCATGAAAATCATCAAGGGTAATTATTGTCTTTATATTTTTGCAATCTTCAAGAGATATTTTGTCTATCTGTTTTTTGGTGGCGAAAAGTAATTTTGCTTCCGAATGCCTGATAATGGTTAAGATATCATCTCCCGGAAAATCGGGAAGAATGGGAACCGCTATTGCTCCGAGAAAAACAGTGCTCAGATAAGCTATCCCCCAATTAGGGGAGTTTATTCCGAGAATCGCAACTTTGTCCCCTTTACCTATCCCTTTCTCTTTCAGAAGATTTGATATAGCACCTATATTTTTAAGTAATTCTCCGTATGTAATAGGCTGTTTATCATAAAAACCAAGTGCGGGTTTATCCTTATATTTCTCAACACTTTGCTCTATCATAAATCTTATTGTGTGAGGCTTTTTTAATGTAAATTCATTTATCATCAAATAATTATATTAGAAACTTTCGTAAATATCAAGAGAACTATATTCACCCAAAACCTCGAATAAGAGAATAAATTTGAGGAGATTAAGGTATTTTGGGAAAAAACAGAGTAATAAGGAGAAATAATTATTTTTATGTTATAAGAATGATAAAAAAACAGTGAGAAAACGGGTAAATTTTTAAAATTTACATACTTTAAGCGAACTGCTCCATTAAACTTTTATCTTGCTTTGTTTTTTCCTAAGATTCAATTCAATTGCTTCTCAATATCTCTATATCATCTGTCCGTTTTCCTCCGCTTAAAAATATTCCCGGCATTGAGTTTATCATTCGGACAGCTTTTTCCGTGCGAGCTCTTTTAAATACTCCACAGAGTATTCTCTTTAAAATCTCACCACTTCCCGTTTTCTCAAATTCATTCAGCATTAGCACTGTTTCAGGGGATCTTGTTACTCTTCCTTTTAAACGATTCCTAAACTTGATTTTTTTCTTTTTTTCGTTCATCATTTCACCGGTTTGGTTGTTTATTTCTTCACCCACTAGGTGAAAATTAAATTTTCTCCTTGGTGGGTGAAGATACTATATTCTATAATATTCTTCGCTTTCTTGCCACTATTTTTACCTTTGTTATTCGATTTTTAGGGAAATTATAAAATTCTTGACAAAAGAAACAAAAATTTGTATATTAAATTATTTTAAGAATTAAGGAGGTTTGGGTAATTGGGCAAACCTATAAAAGATTATGTTTTAAAAAATTTGTCGGAATTATTAATAAGGGGGAGAGTATAAAAAAATATAAAAGGTTTAATGAGTTTTGTGTGTTTTATTTATATTACAAAAGAAGATTTAACCAAATAAAACAACATTTTAATGTTGAAAGAGCTTTTGGATTATATGATTTTAATCACAAGAAAGAAAAGCTTTTAAAGACAAACTACTCAGACGACATCTTCAAAGGAGGAGCAAGATAATGATAAAAACTAAAAATATAAAAAGAATATTTTTTATAATATTTTTTATTATGATGTTTTTTGTTTCCTGTAAAAAACCGATATTAACCGCTTTAAAAGGATCTACACTTATCGTTAGTGTATCTCCGAGTTCAATTCCAGCAGGGGGGAAAGCTATTGTCAAAGTTGTAGGATATAAAGCAAGCGGGACTCCTCTTCCCGACGGAACAATAATATTTTTTTCCACAACGATAGGTAGAATAGATGAGAGAGTTGGTATAAGAAGAGGGGTGGCGATAGCAAATCTTTCAAGTAGTAATAATGAATCGGGAAATGCGAAAATAACAGTATCATCAGGGAATGCGGAGCCTGTTACAGTGGAAATAAGCATAGGAATAACAAATCTTTCTCTTCTATCGATATCCGCTGAACCAAAAACTCTTGGCCCTAACGGCGGTTATTCTGAAATCACTGTCAGGGCATACAATAATGCAATGGTTCCTCTTGAAAATATCCCTGTTGTTCTAAGTTCAGATAAAGGTTCTCTTAATAGCGGAGGCTCGATTTTATATACCGATAAAAAAGGAGAAGTAAAAGATCGTTTATATACGGAAGAAAGTGCAATTGTTTCGGTGAAATCGGGAACTATTAATGCTCAAGTTGAGATAGAGGTTAAAACAAATACCGGTCCTACCGCTAATTTCGTATATTCCCCTATGGATCCGTCTTCAGGCCAAACGATATATTTTAATGCCGAAGCATCCGAAGACCCCGATGGTAGGATAACTCGATACAAATGGGATTTTGGAGATGGTTCAAGCGGGAGCGGAAAAAGAGTTTCTCACACTTTTGCCAATCCCGGGACATATAGTGTAACACTGACTGTTTATGATGAATATAATAAAAGTGATAGCATTACTAAAACTATTGCTGTTAATTGAAGAAAGAGTTTAAAACTAAGTAAAAAGGAGAGGTTTTAATTGGGTAAAAAAAATAGTTTCATCTCTGTAGAGAGAGTTGTTGGTATAGGAATTTTATTTTTTATTTTGATTTTTTACGGATGTGCTCCTACAACAGTTGTTTTGAATAAAGCTGATGAAGCAATGAAAAGAAAAGACTGGGATAGTGCTGTCAGATATTATCTTGAAGCATTGGAGAGAAAACCGGATAGCGTGGAATATAAGATATCCTTAAGTAAAGCTATGTTTTCCGCATCAAACAAACATCTTGATAATTGTATTGAACTTTATAAAAATGAGAATTATAAACTCGCTATTTTGGAGTGTGAAAAATCAATTGAATACAATCCCGAGAATAATAAGGCAAGGAGAACAAAATTAAGTATTTTAAAAACAATTGAAAAAATAAAAAAGGAGAGAAAGGATAAAACAGATATAGAAAAAGCAAAAATTGAGGCTGATAAAGAGTCCTTGACTGAAAACAGATATTCAATGTATGACGGGAAATTTAATCTTGTATTCAGAAAAGCGGATCTTAGGGAGATTTTCAAGTCCATTTATAAAATAACCGGTGTCAATATTTTATATGATGAAGGATTCAAATCAAAGAAAATCAGTGTTGTCCTTAAAAATGTAACCATTTATGAAGCATTAAAAATGATACTCCTTCAGACAAAACTGTTTTATAAGGTAGTGGATAATAATACCATAATCATAATTCCCGATAATCCTCTGAAAAGAAAGGAATATGAGGAACTTGTTATGAAAACATTCTTTCTCGGTAATACAAAACCTAAAGAGATGTTGGATATGATAAAGAGGATAACCGAAATAAAAAAAGTGGTTATAAACAAGAATCTTAAATCAATCTCCGTAGTAACAACTCCCGAAAAAATGAAGATAGTCGAGAAAATAGTTAATATTAATGATAAACCTAAAGCTGAAGTTATGGTTGATATTGAGATAATAGAAGTTAATAATCAGAGGATGAAAGAATACGGTATTCAGCTTGACCAATACAGTATAACAGAGCTTTATTCTCCTGATACGGGAACCACAACAACAGACACCGGTTCTTCAACATTAAATCTGAATTCTTCAATCAGAGGGCATATGATTTCTCATACTGATAATTCCGATTATCTTTTTCTTTTACCGAGGATTGAGTATAAGATATTAAAGTTTGACAGATTTACAAAGATTAAAGCAAACCCTCAGATACTTGTTCTTGATGATGAGAAAGTTGAGGTAAAACTCGGAGATAAGGTTCCCATTCCCACGACAACATTTCGACCCATAGCCACCGGAGGTGTAAATCAACAACCTATAACCTCTTTTACTATGCAAGATGTGGGAATAAATATTAAAATCACTCCACATATACACCATGACGGCTGGGTAACACTTGATCTGAAATTCGAGTTAAGTTTTGTTTCCAGCCCGGGTGATTCCTCCCTTCCCCCTACCATAGGGAATAGAATGGTTAAAACAAAGATAAGGTTGAAGGATGGAGAAACGACTGTTCTTGCGGGATTACTTAGAGATAAAGAGATGAATTCTCAAAGAGGACTACCTTTTTTATCGAAAATACCGATTCTTAAAGAGATATTTTCAAGAAATAAAAAGGAGCATGCACAGAATGATATCATACTAATGATAACCCCGAGGATTGTTCATTTCCCCTATATAAATAAAAAGGACCTTATCTCTTATTGGGTTGGTAGTGAAAAACATATGGGTTTAAAATCTCAACCTGTTAAATTAAGAAGATTAAAAACAGTCAAATATAAGCAAAATAAAGCGAAAACACCTAAAAACAAGGGAAAAGACATTGAATCAAATAAACTCATTAATAAAATCAAGAAAAAACAATCTTCCGAAACGGTTATAAAAATTGACAATAAGAAAACCAAGGATAAACATTTAATAAATGATTCCATATATTTTGATTTTGAAAAAAAGCAAAACGGAAAAAGGAAACAAGGCTCCATTATTTTGAATATAAAACAAAAGATAAAAAATCTTAATCTATTAATCAAATACAATCCTAAAGAAGATAAATTTATTTTCCTTAAGAGGGGGCAATGTATAAATAATAAAAAAAACGAATGTCCTATGGTTTACAGAGTTAATAAAGATTCGGGAGAGATTTCAGTTAAAATAAGTTGTCCGAGGGAGTTTAAACCTGAAAATAGTGTTAGATTGCTTTTATTTGAGTTTGATTCGGGAAAAAATAAAATACCCGAAATAGATATTATCAAAGCTGAGATATATGATGCCAAAGGGAATAAAACCACTCTTATTTCCAATATAAATAAGAAGAAAAACAGATAGGAGAGATGAGATGATAAGGAAAAAATCAAAGATATTGTTTTTTATCATTTTAACCGCTTTTTTAATTATTAATATTTTTGCAACCGATTCGATAGTTAAAGGGATTGTTAGGGTAAAAGGGGTTAAACTGAAGATAGAGCCTATTGAGCAGACTGTTCCCATAGGCACTCCCACCATAATTAAAACTGTTTTTACCTGTAATTCGGTTAATCTTTTAAAGGGTATGGTTATCAAAGGGGAGCTTGAAGGTCCGGGAATAAACGGAAGCATTACATATAAAACTCTTCCCAATCACCCTTTTTCAATTCCCGGTTTTAATATGAAGGGTAAATATATCCTTAAAAACATAAGGCTTGAAAAAGAGGGAAAGATTCTTGCTCGGCCTGATGAAGATAGTGCTATTATAAATGTTGAAGATATCATTGTAACAAGTATAAAAACAAGACCTTTAACCCTTGAAGAGATAAAGGCAAAAGGGATTGTAATCACCGAGGATAATTTTAAGGTTTATAATTTTGCGGTGGGATTTGTTCTCGGAAGTAAAAAAGTAACAATGGATTTTCCTGTTGTTTATACGGGTGATGGTAGAACATATGTTCCTCGGGTGATTGATATTATTACCCCCCATACACCACAGGCTAATTTCAGACCTCCCAATATCAGTTTTAAACTTCCTCATATTGATTTACCGGAGATAAAAGATCATGATAAGAAAAAGCATCTTTCCCAAGAGATCGGAGGAATTCTTGTTTTTAATAATAAGATAGCATTTCTCCATCAATTCTTCAGTATAATGTTCATTATAACAAATAATGCTCCCAAAGGAAGTGAACTAAAATTAAAAGATATAGAAGCAACTATAAGTTTTCCCGAAGGTTTGAGGGAGGCAAAGACAAATCCTCCCCATATTAAAGGTAAGCCCATCCCCGTCCGATGCCCGGGCCCGGACGGAAAACTCGGAACAGGAGATGATATAACAATTATTCTCGCTACATTCAGCGGGATGGCTGAATTTCTTGCGGAAGGTCTTAAAAAGGGAACTCATATTGTTAAAGTTGATTTTAGGGGAAAACTTTCTGGTCTTCCCGAGGGGGATGTTGAATTCAAAGGGACGGCAAACGGAGCTGTTCTTGTCAGAGATCCCAAATTCTCCATAGTATTTTCCCACCCTTCTGTTGTCAGATCAGGTGAGGAATACGATATATACATAACTATGACAAATACATCCCCTGTTACCGCAAATCTTGTGTCTCTTGTCTTACCTAAGAACAGATTGATAGGAACAGAGCTTTTAAGCAGTGAAAAAGTTAACTATGAGACTATTAAACCCGGAGAGACAAGGACCGCCAAATTTCATCTTGTTTCAAGAACAACGGGTAAAGTTAAAGCTGCTGCATTCGAAGCTGACGGTAGTGTAACGGGGAAATTCATATTAAGGGTAGGGGTAGGTGAGAAAAATATCCCTCTATCCCCCGATACTATTATTATGCCTCCTTATACATACAAACTACCCTCCGACCTTCTCGAACCTGCCATTCTTCTTATAGGGGAAGCATATAGTATAGCTACAACTCCGGCAAGCGCTCTTCCGCAGGACCTTCCCTATGTATCAATGAAAACCGTTAAACTAAGAACCCTTGATCTTGCACGAGCGGGAAGAAGATATGATTTCGGAGATTCTCTTATAAACAGTGTTGATGTTCTAATACTTGATTGGCTTGGAAATGATTATCCCAATATCTCTTTTGATATATTAAGGAGATTAACGACAAAAGGTTTGAGATTTGCGGAAAAGCTTGAGGAATTATTTAATAATGAGATAGGTAACGGAACTCTGTTTGATTTTCAAAGGAAATTTGCAGAAACAACCTCTTATAAAAAGCCCTTTCTTTCAATGGCACTTTCCGGCACTACCGGCACTATGGAGATAATTGATTATTATAATAATAGTATGTCTATCGGAGATACGGAGAAGACAAGGGATATCCCTTTCGGAGAGATTTTTTCCCTTAAAGAGAGCGGGGGTGACAGGTGTGAATGGGGTTTAATCGGAAATCCCGATTTTGAAGACGGAAGAACTTATAAAATTAAAATAAAGGGAAAATCAGCCGGAACAGTATCTTTATCAATGATAATTCCTGCTAATAACAATAAATTCAAACAAGTTTTATTTAATAATATTAAAACGGAAGAAAATTCAATATCGGAACTTATAATAGATATAACCAAAGACAGTTTTGAGATAAAAACCGATTTGAATGGTGACGGAACAATTGATGAAACCGTAGAGGGGGTTATCTCGGATATTATCGAGCCTCCTCTCAAACTTATATCCGCTGTTCAGGATTGTTTTATTGATTCGGATGGTCAGGCTGTTTCACTATTGTTTAATAGAGCTGTTGATTTTGAAACATATAAAAATACCGATAATTATCAATGTGAAAGAAAAACAGTTCAGATGAGTTTCAGACAAACAGGGGGGAGATTTGTTGTTTTGAATCTTGATAGCGCTGTTTCCCCATTTTTCGAGACTAAAATAAAAGTATCCGATATAAAAGATATAAAGGGTAATCTTATGGAGCCTTCGCCGACAGAGCTTAAAATTAGAACCACTATTAAGGATGACGGAGGCATTGTTTACGGTAAATTCATGAGAGCTGACGGGAGCCCTATCACAGGGGCAAGAATTGTAATTAGAGAACTTATAGATATATCTTCTATGGGGATGCCGGGATATCTTTATTCATACGCAAAAACAGATTCAAAAGGGGATTATATTTTCGAATATATTAAAAAAAGAGATAGACTACTTATTCCTCCTGTTTTAAGTGCCGAAATACCCGAAACAGGGGAATATGAAACAGTTTCATTCCGTATCAGAGTTCATGGTCAAAGAGTTAAAATTGATATTGTTTTAAGGGGAAAAGGGAATATCTATGGGGTTGTTTATGATGAAAACAATAATCCTGTTCCTGATGCTAAGGTTATTGCTACCGAATATATGGATGGACAGACCGGTGCAAATACGGGTGTTCAAAGATATCTTACAACCTCAGATAAAAACGGTGAATTCGGATTTAAAGGGATTCATATCGGTCCGGTGTCTCTTTACGCTGTCAAAGGTTTATCTTACGGATTTTCGGCTACCGAGATAAAAACCCAAGGGGAAATTGTCAGCCATAATATCAGAATATACCCTGTTGCAAATAATGAGGGGACAGGAACCATAAAAGGCAGGGTTTTCACCGACGGAGGAAAAACACCTGTCTCTGGGACATCCGTTCGCCTTGCAATAGCAAGGGTTGTTAATGGAAAACAAGTATCCGTTTATTTCGGAGCAACAACAGATTCGGATGGTTATTTTTCTTTTAATGATATCCCTACCGGTAATTATCTTCTTAAGGTAATAAATCCTATAAATTTAAAACAAGGATATTTCGAGAGAGGGGAGCTGAAAAAAGATGAAATAATCGATAAAACTATTATTTTCAGAGGAACAGGTGAGGTTTACGGAAAGGTTTTTGATTTTGCCGGAAATCCCCTTTCCGGAATCATCGTATATATAAACGGCACCCCTTTTAATATGAAAACAGGTGCTGACGGTGGTTTTGATTTTAATAATATCCCTATCGGTGATAATTATAATATTATAGCAATGGATTCTTCGGGTAAAACAATAACAAAAAATTTCAAATTAATCACCGAAGGTCAGAAAATATATATTAGTTTGATATTTCCCGATAGCAGGAAGGGGGGGATATCCGGAACTTTATATGATTCAAATGGCAATCCTTTGAGTTCTATAAATGTTTATCTTGCCGACGGAAACTTTATCTTGAAAGGCTCAAATAGAACTGATTCCAAAGGGAGATTCTCTTTTACTGATCTTGATAAAGGGTTTTATGTTGTTGCAGCTCAAAGAGGTGTTGATGGAAAAGCGGAAAATTTATATATTAAGCAGGGTCAATTTATTACAAAGGATTTGAAATTAAGAGGTATTGGTAATATAGATATAAAAATATTTGCCTCTGACGGGCAAACCGGTATAAAAACACCATTTGAAATAAATTATCCTGTATTTGTTATAAAACCTAATGATGAAATAGGGATTACATCGGAAAGATTTAAGATGGATACTGATGAAAACGGAGAATTATCATTAAAAAATATTATTGTCGGGAATTTTTCAATTAAAACCCTTAATCCTTTTTATGCGACAAAATATTATTCCGGAGAGATTCCTGGGCCCGGACAAACAGCCGAGGTTAAGATAATTATGGAAAAACTCGGTAATATTAAGGGTAAGGTTTATGCTCCCGACGGAACAACCATTGTTAAAAATGCAAAGGTGGAGCTTTTTGTTTCCGGTTTGGCTTCTCAGAAGATGTTTACCGATGATAACGGGGAATTTGAGTATTCCCTTGTTAAAAGAGGAGGCTTTCAGATAATAGCCGAGGATCAGGTAAACGGGTATAAAGGGATTAAATACGGCTCAATGAATACAAGTGGAGTATTGGAGATAGATGTTAGGCTAAAAGGTAAAGGTAAGGTTTTCGGAATGGTGAAAGATAAGAGCGGAAACCCCGTGAAAAATGTTTGGGTTGAGCTTAGAACTGTGGGATATCCGAATGAATATTACAGAAAAAAGAGTGATGATAATGGGAATTTTGTGTTTTTAAATGTTTCCGAGGGAAAAATAACTCTTAATGCAACAACTGATGATGGTCTTAACGGGGGAAGTGCCTCGGGAGAGCTTGTGGGAAATGGAAATGAAACAAAGATAGATATTATCTTGGGGCCCAAAGGGGATATCTCGGGAAAAATTCTTTCCCCTGATTCATCAAAAATAATCCCGAGAGCACAAGTTACTCTCAGTTATTATTTTGGAAACGGCTGGAAAATCCTTGATTATAATCTTACGGGAGATGATGGAAAATACAGGTTTGAGAATCTTCCAACGCGAGATTATAGAATAGATGTTTTTGAACCTGCAACAGGAAGAAAAGCTGTTGCATACACACGGATTAATCATGAAGGGGAGTTGGTTGAAAAAAATATCCCTTTGAAAGGAAGGGGAAGTGTTAGCGGTGTATTTACCGATTCCACGGGAGAGACCCCTTATCCCCGTATCAGAGTTAAACTCACAACTTCGGATAATATATATAATATTCAGACTGAAACAATGACCGATGACAAAGGTTATTTTGAATTTACCGGAATGGGTGAAGGGAGTTTTAATCTGAAGGCTGTGGCTAAAGATACAGGTTTGATAGGTTATGCCGAAGATTCAATAGATTATGACGGACAAAAACTATTTATCAATATTAAAGCCGAAGGTTCGGGAACTGTCAGGGGAACCATTTATAGATATGACGGGACAACTCCGGTCAATAATGGGAAGATTACAATAAAATATAAACATAAACTTGACGGGTATAATACAATATTAAAAACCATAGCTGCCGATAATAACGGAGCTTATGAATTTAATAATATTCCGTTGACAAGTTTTAGTTTAACAGCTGAAGATCAGGGCTCGAGAGACAGGGGGTATGGCTCCGGCAAGCTGACGGAAAACAAAGAGATAGTTGAAAAAAATATAAAGATGAGAGGGCTCGGAACAGTTAAAGGGGTTGTTAAGGATGCCGGCGGTAGCACTATTTCCGATGCAAAAGTGATTATTAGAGTCGGAAATGAAAAATTTGAAATTAGCTCGGATTCAAACGGAGAATTTGAATTTCCCGAAATCCCTGTCGGAGTTTTTACACTTGAAGCAAAGGATGAAATAACAGGAGTGGGTGCTTCAAATTCGGGAGAGATAATGAGTGACGGGGAGACGGTTACAGTGGAGCTGATTCTTGAAGCATATGGTTCCGTAAAAGGAAAAGTATTAAACACGGATGGAACAACCCCTTCGGAACATGCTTATATAGAGATTAAAAGAGACGGAAAACTTATAGCTTATGATTCAACCGAAGCTGACGGAAGTTTTGAGATAAAAACGGTAAAACTCGGTAAATTCGATATATTTGTTACAGGATTTAATCGGTCCGGTTTGTATAGGGATAGCGGAGAGCTTACAACACACGGGCAAGTTGCGGAATTTAATAATATTATCCTTGATTCTTCAAAACCGGAAATAATCCGATTATTTCCGGTAAACGGCTCAAATAATATTGATTTTAATACTCCGATATGGGTTGAATTTTCCGAACCTATATCAGAAAAAACTGTTAATGGTAATAATATTCTCCTTTCGACAGAAACAGGCAGGGTAAACGGAACACTCTCACTTGCTCAAGATAAAAAGAAAGTAACATTTGTTCCCTCTTCACCACTAAAAAGTTTTACCCTTTATACACTTACAGTAACAGATAATATTAAGGATATTGCCGGAAATAAACTGAAAACAGGTGGAGCTTCATCATTTGTAACAACGGATAAAACACCTCCGACAATTATCTCCGTGGATCCTAAAAATAATACTATTCAAATACCGAAAGATTATAAAATAACAGTTGTTTTTTCAGAATCAATAGATAAAAATTCATTTGTCCAAGGAACAAACATAATTGTTCTTGAAAACGGGAATCCTGTGAACGGAACCATTGAATTTAAGGATAATGATTTGAAACTTATATATACGATATCGGGTGGAGAATTAAAACCTGATTCAACATATACTGTTAAAATCAGCGGTGTGAAAGATAAAGCGGGAAATACTCAATCTTCCGAATACAGTTGGAGTTTTAAAACAATAGATACTATTCCACCGTCCATAACTCTTAATCCCCCGCAAAGCGGAACAACCGTGATAGAAACATCGAGTGTGAAAATAACAGCTGTTTCTCAGGATACTGATATAGCAAAAGTTTTGTTTTATATGAATGGTAATCTGATAAAAACAGATACAAGCGCACCCTTTGAATGCACTTTTACCACCCCCCTTATAAGTTCAATCGGAAGTGATAGATTTACCATTGAAGCTCTTCCCGTTGACAAAGCCGGAAATGCGGGTGTGCAAAAAACAGTTGAATTTACAATAATTTCCGATACACCCCCTATTATTACAATGACAGGGCCGTCTCAACAAAATGTTTACCCCGGTGATACTATAAATTATAAGATAGAAGCTTCGGATATCGTTTTATTAAAACATCTTGATTTTTCGGTTACCGGAGGAAATATTAATTATATTCAAAACATAAATCTTAATCAAAAAACATACAATAGAACATTCTCGATAACCATCCCATCCGATATAGCACCAGGGACAGAGATAACAGCTATTGCCAAAATTAAGGATTCCGGAGGAAATATAACAGCTGCTCCTGTTCATAAAATCTCTGTTTATAAGGATAATAATCCTCCCGCTATCAATATAACAACTCCAACCGCAAACACAAAATTCAAATATAAACAGGTTATAGAGATAAAAGCTGATGCAACCGATGATGTTAAGGTAAAAAAAGTGAGTTTTTACAAGGACGGGGAGCTTTTAAGCGAAGATACGCAATCTCCTTATACGGCATCTTTTATTGCACCGGCTGTTAAACAGGATACTGACATTATTATTAAAGCTGTGGCAGCGGATCTGACAGGCAAAACAGCGGAAAAAACAGTAAAAATAATAATTGAAAAGCTTGTTGATACCGAACCACCCGAGATTAAAGTTTTATCTCCCGCCGATGAATCTCTTGTATTTAAGGGGGAAAAATTAAAGATAAAGGCGGAGGTTAAGGATAACAATGGCATTAAGAAAGTGGAGTTTCTCGTTGACGGCACAAGTGTGAAAGAATTTTCGGATGCCCCTTATGAATTTGTTTATGAGATACCTTCGGATAAACAAAATGGGGATGAGATAGAGATTAAAATAAGGGGTGTTGATGTTGTCGATAATGAGAGTGAGAAGACGGTAAAAGTAAAAGTTATTGAAGGGGAACTTTTGCCGGACGGCAAAAAGATATCCGAAAATGATATGACCTATGAGAATAAAACAATAATAATAAAAGAGGGAACCATTACAATAGACGGCTCACATACATTTAAGAATGTTTTGGTAAAAGAGAGCGGGATTTTAACCCATTCACCCGCTACGACAACCAAAGTTTATAAGATGAATCTGAAAATAACCGGTAAACTATGTATTGGGATAGATGCAAAGATATCTGTCCGCGGAAAGGGATACTTGAAAGGAAGAACATATGGTAATACGACGGAAGGAGCGAGCACCAAATCTTCCGGAGGGAGTTACGGAGGATATGGAGCAAAAGGTGGAGATGCTTTGGCAAGAGTCAATGAACTATATGGGTCGATGTATGAGCCGGAGGATCCGGGTTCCGGAGGAGGAGGAAATGGAACAAGCGGAGGAGGAGTTGTAAAGATAGAAGCGGAAGAGATTGAGATGGACGGAAAGATACTGTCGGGTGCTACGACATCATGGGCATCCGGAGCAGGCTCGGGAGGATCAATATGGATAAAGGTTAAAAAAATATCCGGTTCAGGTAAGATAAATGCAAACGGAGGTAATGCTAATGGATATTATAATGTAGACAGAGCCGGAGGAGGCGGAAGAGTAGCGGTATATTATGAGGATGCTACCGGATTTGACCTTGATAATATAACAGCTTTCGGAGGAAAGTGTGGAAATGGTTCGGACAGTGGAAAGAATGGAGGAGCGGGAACAGTGTATCTGAAGAAAACAGGAGAAGATGGTGTTCTTGTTATTGATAATAATGGGGTTAAATCTTCCGAAGGGAGCGGATTATTGAATAGCTCCGGAAAGATAACAGCTCTTAGCGCAAACAGTATGGAGGATTCGAATGCCTCTTTTGTCCCCAAGGCATTGGTTGGTATGTCCCTTATCCCTAATATAAAGAATGGTAAATCTTACAGAATAATTGATAATACCGATAAGATAATATATACCGACCCTGCTGACGGAGATATGACTGAAGTTGCATCTGTTGGAGATACATATGGGATAGAGGTTTATACAAAGATAAAGATATCAAATAGTGATTTTTCCTTTAAAGGGTATATGAACTTTAACAATCTTATAATATCAAACAGCAGATTCACTGTTGACGGAACACTTGAAACCGATGAACTGACTCTTGAAAACGGAGCTGTTCTAACCCACTCTCAAACAGATACAAATACCGTTCATAAACTGAATATAAAAGCGAGAAAGATAATAATAGATTCGACAAGTAAGATATCCGTAAGCGGCAAGGGTTACTTGAAAGGAAGAACATATGGTAATACGACGGAAGGAGCGAGCACCAAATCTTCCGGAGGGAGTTACGGAGGATATGGAGCAAAAGGTGGAGATGCTTTGGCAAGAGTCAATGAACTATATGGGTCGATGTATGAGCCGGAGGATCCGGGTTCCGGAGGAGGAGGAAATGGAACAAGCGGAGGAGGAGTTGTAAAGATAGAAGCGGAAGAGATTGAGATGGACGGAAAGATACTGTCGGGTGCTACGACATCATGGGCATCCGGAGCAGGCTCGGGAGGATCAATATGGATAAAGGTTAAAAAAATATCCGGTTCAGGTAAGATAAATGCAAACGGAGGTAATGCTAATGGATATTATAATGTAGACAGAGCCGGAGGAGGCGGAAGAGTAGCGGTATATTATGAGGATGCTACCGGATTTGACCTTGATAATATAACAGCTTTCGGAGGAAAGTGTGGAAATGGTTCGGACAGTGGAAAGAATGGAGGAGCGGGAACAGTGTATCTGAAGAAAACAGGAGAAGATGGTGTTCTTGTTATTGATAATAATGGGGTTAAATCTTCCGAAGGGAGCGGATTATTGAATAGCTCCGGAAAGATAACAGCTCTTAGCGCAAACAGTATGGAGGATTCGAATGCCTCTTTTGTCCCCAAGGCATTGGTTGGTATGTCCCTTATCCCTAATATAAAGAATGGTAAATCTTACAGAATAATTGATAATACCGATAAGATAATATATACCGACCCTGCTGACGGAGATATGACTGAAGTTGCATCTGTTGGAGATACATATGGGATAGAGGTTTATACAAAGATAAAGATATCAAATAGTGATTTTTCCTTTAAAGGGTATATGAACTTTAACAATCTTATAATATCAAACAGCAGATTCACTGTTGACGGAACACTTGAAACCGATGAACTGACTCTTAAAAACGAAGCTGTTTTAACTCACTCTCAAACAGATACAAATACCGTTTATAAACTGAATATAAAAGCGAGAAAGATAATAATAGATTCAACGAGTAGTATTGATGTAAGCGGTAAGGGCTACTTAAAAGGAAGAACATATGGTAATACGACGGAAGGAGCGAGCACCAAATCTTCCGGAGGGAGTTACGGAGGATACGGAGCAAAAGGTGGAGATGCTTTGGCAAGAGTCAATGAACTATATGGATCAATGTATGAGCCGGAGGATCCGGGTTCCGGAGGAGGAGGAAATGGAACAAGCGGAGGAGGAGTAATAAAGATAGAAGCGGAAGAGATTGAGATGGACGGAAAGATTCTGTCGAGTGCTACGACATCATGGGTATCCGGAGCGGGCTCGGGAGGATCGATATGGATAAAGGTTAAAAAAATATCCGGTTCAGGTAAGATAAATGCAAACGGAGGTAATGCTAATGGATATTATAATGTAGATAGAGCCGGAGGAGGCGGAAGAGTAGCTGTATATTATGAGGATGCTACCGGATTTGACCTTGATAATATAACAGCTTTCGGAGGAAAGTGTGGAAATGGTTCGGACAGTGGAAAGAACGGTGGAGCGGGAACAGTGTATCTGAAGAAAACAGGAGAAGATGGTGTTCTTGTTATTGATAATAATGGTGTTAAATCCTCCGAAGGGAGCGGATTATTGAATAGCTCAGGTAAGATAACGGCTCTTAGCGCAAACAGTATGGAGGATTCGAATGCCTCATTTGTCCCCAAAGCATTGGTTGGTATGTTCCTTATCCCAAATATAAATAATGGTAAATCTTACAGAATAATTGATAATACCGATAAGATAATATATACCGACCCTGCAGACGGTGATATGAGGGATGTAGCATCTGTTGGAGATACATATGGGATAGAGGTTTATACAAAGATAAAGATATCAAATAGTGATTTTTCCTTTAAAGGGTATATGAACTTTAACAATCTTATAATATCAAACAGCAGATTCA
>Ga0256835_1000120_pt1 | contig 63174 bp, 54 predicted proteins | sample PIR30metaG_FD_185972 | JGI IMG/M metagenome (GOLD analysis project Ga0256835, IMG submission 185972) | Hydrothermal vent microbial communities from East Pacific Rise, Pacific Ocean - PIR-30 | ecosystem: Environmental > Aquatic > Marine > Hydrothermal vents | place: Pacific Ocean: East Pacific...
CAATTATTAAACATAGTGATAATTTATTTATGAGAATTAAAATAAGGAGCTTTTAATGAATAAAACAAAATTAAATAATGCGCACAAAAAGCTTAAAGGAAGGATGATCGAATTTGCCGGTTTTGAAATGCCTATTTGGTATTCAAGCATGATAAAAGAGCATATGGCTGTTAGAACAGCGGCAGGGGTTTTTGATGTTTCCCATATGGGAGAAATTTTTATCGAAGGACCTGAGGCTGAAAAGATGTTGAATTATCTTACGGCTAACAATGTATCAAAACTGAAAATCGGTAGGATCCATTATAATGCACTTCTAACTCCGAAAGGAACTTTTATTGATGACCTTCTTATTTATAAGCTTGATGATAATAAATTTCTTCTTGTTGTTAATGCTGCTAATACTGATAAAGATTTTCAATGGATTCTTGATAAAGGGAAGAAATTTGATGCCAAAAAAACAAATCTGTCTGAACAATATTCTCAAATAGCTATTCAAGGACCTGAATCACAAGAGATCTTGCAAAAAATAGTTGATATTGATCTGTCTGAAATAAAATACTACAGATTTAAAAACGGTAAAGTTATGAATGTTGAGGCTATTATATCAAGAACAGGTTATACGGGAGAAGACGGGTTTGAACTTTATTTTAAAGGGAATGAGAATGAGGCGGAGGAAATATGGTTTAAACTTCTTGATATTGGAAAAGATAAGGGGATATTACCATGCGGTCTTGCCTCGAGAGATAGTTTAAGATTGGAAGCGGGAATGCCTCTTTACGGGAATGATATAGGGGAAACCACGACAGTCCTGGAAGCAAAACTTGATTGGATTTTAAAGTTTGAAAAAGGAGATTTTATAGCACGCGAAGCTCTTGATCTTCAAAGAAAAAGAGGGGTGGATAAAATACTTGTCGGGTTTGAGATGGTGGAAGATGGTATCCCGAGACCTCATCTTGATGTTTTTAGAACCGCTGAAGATGAAGAACCTCTCTCTTTTGTTACCAGCGGAGGATATATGCCTTTTATTAAAAAAAACATAGGGCTTGCTTATCTGCCTCCTAAGATTGATAAAATAGGTGAAGAGATCTATATTGGTATTCACGGAGGGAAGAAAAAAGCTAAAGTTGTTCAAACACCATTTTATTCACGAAAGAAAAAATAAAAAAAAATGGGGACATTAAACTATGAGTATATAGCAATAGAAGGTCCTCCGAAATCGGGTAAAAATGACCTTTCTTTTGCATTATCAACACAATCTTACGGTAGAATTTTGAAAGATGTTGAGGAAAATCCATTTCTTGATAAATTTTATTCAAATCCCGAAGATTTAAGAATCCCCCTTTTAACTCAATTGGTCTTTTTAATGGAAAGAGGTAGAACTCTAATATCTCTAAAGGAAAGAAAATTGTTCAAAGAGATTGTTTTTACCCCTTTTATATTACAAAAGGATAGAATTTATGCCAATCTTCTTTTAAAAGAGGATGAATTTATTATTTATAATAAAATTTATGATCTTTTCAAAAAAAACATAAGGAAACCGGATTTTATAATCTTTTTGCAGTTAACCACTAATGAGTTGATAAATAGGATAAGAAAATACGGGAGTGAAAAAGAAAAATCTGTAAAAACAGAGTATTGGAAAGAATTGAATGAGGCCTATAATCATTTTATATTTCATTATACGGAAGTCCCTTCGCTTGTTGTAAAAGCGGATAATCTTGATTTTCAAAGAAATGAAGATGCTGTTAAGGAGATTATTAATGAGGCAAATTCAACAAAAAACGAAAAAAAATTCTTTTTTATGGAGGAGGAAGAGTGAAATTTTCCGCCAATAAAATAAAGAATATGAAAGGTAAAGAAAAAATAACCGCAATAACAGCTTATGATTATCCTATGTCCCAAGCGGTTGATAGAGCGGGAGTTAATATTGTTCTGGTGGGAGATAGTCTCGGGATGGTGGTTCTCGGGGAAAAAACAACTCTTTCTTTGACAATGGAAACTATGCTTTATCATCTTAAAGCGGTTCGCAGAGGAACCGAAAGAGCTCTTCTTGTGGTTGATATGCCCTATGGCTCTTACCATATAAGCGAACAGGAAGCGGTTAAAAATGCAATAACTTTTGTTAAAGAGGGGGGCGCTGAGTCAGTTAAGATAGAGGGTGTATGCGGAAAAGAAAAAGTTATTGAAAAAATAATTTTAAGTGATATCCCTGTTATGGGGCATATAGGATTAACCCCCCAATCAATTAACAGATTCGGTGGATTTAAAATTCAGGGAAAAACCGAGGAAAGTGGAAAGCAGCTTATTAAAGAGGCAAAAAAATTGGAAGAACTCGGAGTATATTCGATTGTTCTTGAGAGTATTCCCGAAGAACTTGCAAAGGAGATAACCGCAAGCATTAGTATTCCTACCATAGGAATAGGTGCCGGAAGGTTTTGCGATGGACAGATTTTGGTTCTTCATGATTTAATAGGATTGAATTATGGTTTAACCCCCTCTTTTGTAAGAGAATATGCTAATGTTAAGGGGATAATTGAGAAAGGGGTGAAAAATTATTTAAATGATGTTAAGACCGGAAAATTTCCTTCGGAAAAAGAGGTTTACAAGATAAAAAAAGGGGAAGAATGAAAATAATAGATAATATTAAAACAATAAAAAAACAAATAAAGCGACTAAAAAAAGAGGGTAAAACAATAGGCTTTGTTCCTACCATGGGATATCTTCATGACGGGCATCTTTCTTTGATTAGGCAAAGTAAAAAGGAAACAGATATAACGGTTGTTTCCATCTTTGTAAATCCCGCACAATTTGCCCCGAGCGAAGATCTTGACAAATACCCGAGAGATTTAAAAAGAGATTGTTCTTTATTGGAACAGGAAGGAGTTGATATACTGTTTTTCCCTGATAGCAAAGAGATTTACCCCGAAGGGTATGATACATATGTTTTTGTTGAAAATTTAAGTAAACCTCTGTGCGGAAAGACAAGACCAACCCATTTCAGGGGAGTTACAACTATTGTTTTAAAATTGTTTAATATAGTTTCTCCCGATAGAGCATTTTTCGGGCAAAAAGATGCTCAGCAAGCGATAATAATAAAAAGGATGATTTTGGATTTGAATCTTGATCTGAATTTAAGGGTTTTACCTATTGTTCGGGAAAAAGATGGATTGGCAATGAGCTCAAGAAATAAATATTTAAAGGAAGAGGAAAGAAAACAGGCTGTAGGATTGTTTAAATCTTTAACTAAAGGAAAAGAGGTTTTTGACTCGGGGATAAAGGATGTAAAAACCATAAAAGAAGAAGTTCTTAAAGTTTTTAAAGAATTTCCATTATTAAAATTGGATTATCTTGAAGTAGTTGATATGAATTCTTTAAAAAAGATTGATAAAGTGGAAAAAAAAGCTTTAATGGCGATTGCGGCTTTTTTAGGAAAAACAAGATTGATAGATAATGTGATTCTCGGAGGAGACAATGAAGATATTTGTTCTTAAAAGCAAAATACATCAAGCAAGAGTAACATCAAAAAACATTAATTATACAGGTTCGATTACTATTGATAAGGAGTTGATGGAAAAAGCGAACCTTTTTCCTTATGAAAAAGTTGATATATATGATATTGATAACGGGGAAAGACTTACAACCTATGTCCTTGAAGGTAAGAAAGGAAGCGGAGATATAATCTTAAATGGTGCGGCTGCAAGAAAAGTGGAAATAGGTGATAGAATAATTATAGCTGCTTATACTATGATTGATACGAACGAGCAATTTTCTCCCGAGGTGATAATTCTTGATCAAAATAATAATATAACAAGTGGATAGAAAACTTCTCTTTTTCCTTATATTTTTTCTTCTTTATCCTTTTATTTCTTTTTCACAAAACAGAGCCTTCTTTTATGATATTAAAACAAACGGAATCAAGATAAATCTTATAGAAGATTATAGAACACTTGTATCAGGATTCTCTCTCTATTATGATGGGGGAGCTTCAATGGAACCCGGCGGTAAAAAAGGGATATCCAATATAATTAAATATTTGATGTTCTCACGAACTAAAAATCTTTCAACGGATGAGTTTATGTTTTTCTTTTTTAATATAGGCGGTATAACCGATTCAGTTTTAACAAAGGATTATCTTCTTTTTTATGATGTTTTCCCCTCTTTTTATCTTGATTCTATTTTATGGCTCGAGCTTGAAAGGATAAATGGTCTTAATTTTAAAATAGAGGATTTTATAAGAGCTAAAAATCTTGCACTGAAAGAGTATGAAACCGTAAGTTCCAAACCTCTGTTTAATATCGACAATAAAATATCACAGTTAATTTATGGTGAAACTTCCCGATATAGTTTCCCATGTATCGGAAATAAGAGGGATCTCATAAATATTACATTTCAAGATGTCCAACAGTATTATCATAAAATAATGACTCCCAATAGATTATCCGTGTTTTTAACCGGTGCTTACAGTATTAATGAGGGGTTTTATAAAACAAGAATATTTTTGGATAAAGTAAAACAGAAAAAATATTTTATGGGCGGAATTCCTAAAAAAAAATTTAAAGAGGGAAAATATCTGATTCCTTTTAATGGCGATAAGTATTATTATATTAATGTCTTTAATATGGGAAAACCCTCTACAATAAAAGAATATATGCTTTTTAAAATATTTTCCGAAATATTTAAATTATCTTTAAAAGGATATATTATGGAGAATTTACCGTCTTTTTCCGATTTCTCATCCGAAACAATTATTAATAAGAACGGTGCTTATTTAAAACTTGTCCTTTACAGTAATCATAAAATCAAACTTATAAAATCAATATTTTTATTAAATAAGATTATAGAAAAACTGAAGAAAAAGGCGATGAATAATGAGGAGTATAAAATAGTTTTATATTCTTTTAAATCAAAGATTCTTGATGCTTTTCAATATAAGGGAAGAAAGATGAAAATATTTGCGGATATCTATAATATTTTCGGTAAGATTTATTTGGAGAAAGCCTTATTATCCATGATTGATAGAATCAGTAAATATGAGATTTACAGATATTCTCAGAAAATTTTTATTCCGAGAGGGAGAATTGAAATTAAAACAAAATAGAAGTTACCTTTTCTTATTGTTGTCATTAATGATTATCTTGAATATATCTCTTTATCCGTCCTCGGTGAAGCCTGTCAAACTAATTTATTCGAACGGTTTAACCGTTATGTATTATAAGATTAAGAATCTTTCATATTCAAAAATAATAGTCAAAATTAATTCGGGAGATAGTAATTATAAGAATATTTACGGAGGAATTACCAAATTATCAATAACTTCAATGTTTAAAGGGTGTAAAGGCTATTCCGAGGAAGCGGTAAAAAAAAGGATTCTATCGTCAGGGGTATTAATAGATATGAACGAATGTCCTGAGGGGGTGATTATCCGGTTTTCACTTCCTACTGAGAATATCCCCTATTTCTTAAAAACACTAACTTCATGTCTATCTAATGCTAATATGTATTTAAGATCAATAGATGAAGAAAAAAAAGGGTTGCTGAAAAAATTGAAAATAGATAAGGAAAAAATTATCCCTCTTCTTGAAGAGAATCTCGGATTTTTCCTCTTCGGGAAAAAACATCCCTATGGAAAAATGATTAGTTTTTATGGTATATCAAGTATCTCTGCAAAAAAAGTAAAGGAATTCTATAAAACATATATAGTCCCGTCAAATGTGGAACTCATTATTTTAAGCTCTCTGTCGAAAGAGAAGATTAAGAGTGGAATAACATTATCGGGATGGAAAAAAAAACCTGTTTTCAGGAGAGCTATTCCGAGTGAGATTAAGAAACCGGATAATGTTTTTATAAAAACAAGAGATCAACAAAAGTCGTATATCATACTATCGGGTATTTTACCCGGATACTTTAAAACCGACAGATATAAATTGGATTTTTTTATCCATTTGTTAGGTGGATATTTTGGTTCGAGAGCAAGTATATTTTTTTCCGAAAGGGGGATAAAATCTCCTGCTGTTTATCTACAGCCTTTAAGTGAGTTTTCAATGTTTTCTTTGATTTTTGATGTCCATAAAAGTGAAATAGCTCGAACGATTGATTTTATTAATAAATTTATAATTAAAACAGGGAGGGATTTTCCGACGGGGGTTGAAATGAGAGATGGTATCACAAGTTTTATAGGGAAAAAATTTCTGCAGTGGCAAAAACTTGATAAATATTATCTTGATTATCTTTATTATTATAAAACCGAAACTTTGAGAACTTTTAATCTTAAAAGTATTTTATTAAAGATAAAAAAGAAAGAGATTAATGGTTTGTATAAAACATTTAAAAATAATTCGATTATTATTGTTGCGGGGGATCATTCGGTTCAAAAACAGTTAAAAGGGTTTTACAGGGTTTATTCAATAGATGATTTCTAAGAGATTTATAAAAACTTCATATTATCAAACTTAAAACTGATTACATATTCAAGAGATTTATCTTGGTAATTATTATTTTCAGTAATGAAAGAACCTTTAATACCTCTTTCTTTCAGACTGTAGATAAAATGGAATAGCCCTATTCCCATATCAATTCTTTGAAGATCGACCGAATCAATTAGTTTACTGTATAATCTGTCTCTCTTTATAAAAAATAATATGCGATTTTCCTTAAATAATAGTCGCCACGGTTGCTTATTTGAGGCTGAAGGAGATAGTCTTATATTCTCAAGCGTATCATTAATCTTATTTGAAATATGCGACGGGAAAGGGGTGGAAAAATTATTTAAAAAAAACAGTTCTTCCGTTTTTTTTCTTTTATCGCCCTTTGCCGACCATCTGACAATTTTATCCTGAATACTTCTCTTTTTTGCCGCATATCCTATTGGAACTATTGCGGGAATAATCTCATCTTCGGTAATATTTAACTCGGAACCAAACCCCTTTCTGTCAAAAACACCCCCTATCCAACAGGTGTTAAGCCCTATCTCTTCCGCTAACATAATTAGGTTTTCCATATAAAAACCGAATCTCTCCCATCCGAAAGGAATACCCTTTTTTATTATCCCCACAATATAATAGATATCCCCTCTAAACATTCCGTATGTTCCTTTGGAGAAAATAAATTTGGATTTTAGTTTTTCTTTATCTACTATTCCGAATCTTATATCCTTTAAATTTTCATTCATTATATCTATTTTATCAGTCAGTATCTGCAACTTTTGTGCTTCCACCCCTTTCCCGTTAAAAGTTCTGCAAGAATATCTTTTTCTGACGAGAAAATTAAAGTCGGTTTCCAATTCAAAAGGTTTAAACATTTTCTAACTCCTTTACAAGTGTTTTATATAAATCTTCCTGTTTTTTAACCATAATCATGGGGTTAAACTCATTTAAAAAGAAATCTGATATCCTATCCAATACATTATCCGAAACTTTGTTTTCTACGGCTAATAACAGTTTTTCTACGGCTTTATCATAATCTCTGGGGGGAAAGGTAAAACCATTTTCCCCGTCTTTAATAATATCCTTTACCCCGTTAACAGCCGAGACTACAACTTTAACTTTGCTGACAAGAGCTTGCACAACAACTTGAGGTAAACCCTCCCATAATGAGGTGAGAAGCAATATATCAAAGGCCGGTAATAGGTTTGCGGTATTATCAACCCAACCGAGCAGTTTTATCTTATCTTCGAGTTTATTCTCATGGATAAAATCTTCCATGGGTTTTCTGACTTCTCCGTCGCCTGCGATAAAAAAAACAAGATTTTTATTTTTTTCAATAGCTTTTTTTGCGACTTTTAAAAAACCTATAGGATCTTTTTGCGGCTTAAAACAGAAAATACCTCCGATAATGGTTTTATCCTTTGGGAACCCCCATATTTTTTTTAGCTCTTCTTTTTTTAGAGCGTTTTTTCTAAAATCTGTCAAGCCGACTATACTCCTGATAACGGAAGATTTCCCTTTGGAACTTATCTTTAATTTCTCCCCCTGCTTTAAATTATCTTCCGAGACAAAAATAAAATGATCCGTTATTTTTGCCGTTATTTTTTCAAGAAATATATATAGATATTTCCTGAAATTCGAGTGGAAAGGGCTAAATCCGAATCCGTGAACAGTGTGAATTATTATAGGCACCCTTGCAAAAAAACCCGCCCATCTTCCCAAAATTCCCGCTTTTGAACTGTGTGTATGGATAATATTCGGTTTAATTGTCTTTATCGTTTTATAGAGTTTAATTAATGATAAAAAATCTTTTACGGGATTTATTTCTCTTATTAAGGTATTTATAAAAAAATAGTTATTTTTGTCCTTATACCTTTTGTTAAGTGTCCCCTTTTTATTAGTGATTAAAAAAGGGGAAAAAATATTTTTATCAAGATTTTCCATTGTCCATAGGGTAAACAGTTGCGCACCACCCAATTCAAGTTCAGTTATTATATGTAGGACCTTTATTTTTTGATTCATAAATTTCTATTTTTTCCTTACAACAAATTTAATGGGGGTTCCCGTAAAATCATATGCTTCTCTGAATTTTCTTTCCAAAAATCTTTCGGCGGAAGGTTTTAATTTTTCTTTCCTGCCGGAAAACAGAGCAAACACGGGGGGAGCGATTTTTATTTGAGTTATATACTTAATCTTCACGGGATTCGAGTTTTCGGTTAGTATGGGTGTTCTATTATGAATCGTAGCAAATAATTTGTTTACCTCAGCGGTTTGTATCCTTTTCGTATAATTTTCATATACAAAATTTGCCATCTCAAGTATTCTGTTTATATTTTTCCCTGTTTTCGCTGAAACAAATAGTTTCGGGGCAAAATTCATAAAATGAAAGGTTTTGTTTATCTCTTTTATAATGTTATTGGGAATCTCTTGCCCTTGAAATATATCCCATTTATTTAGCACCATTACAACAGGTTTCATATTCTCTTTTATCATTCCGGCTATTTGCATATCTTGTCTTGTCCAAGGGGAAGATATATCAAGAACAAAAACAACAACATCTGAGTCCGGGATGGTTTTTTGAGCTTTAATAATAGCCGCTTTTTCTTTTGAACTTTTTAATTTTGTCAATTTTCTGATTCCGGCGGTATCCATAATAATAATCTGCTTTTTATTGTATGAAATCTCCTCATCAAGTATATCTCTTGTAGTGTGAGGCTGTGAGCTGACTATAGCCCTTTCTCTGTTTATAATCTTATTCAAAATAGAGGATTTTCCCACATTCGTTTTCCCGACTATAGCTATTTTTAATATTTTGTTCTTAACCTGAGAAGCTTTTTTGTGAGGTATTCTTTTCATTATCTCATCGAAAAGTTCATATATTCTCAAATTATGCTCTGCGGAAATAGGGATTGTTTTTTCCGAAAAGTGAAAATCATTTACTATCTCTTCTATTTTTTCTTCGTTTTCAGTGTCAACTTTATTTAAAACAATCAATATCTCCACTCCGATTCTCTTTAATATTCTGTATAACTCTTTTTCTATCGGAAGAAGTTCTCTTCTCGAATCAATCAAAAAAAGGATTAAATCACTATCTTTAACAGACTCTATTACCCTCTCTTTTACTATATTATAAATCTCATTGTTTTCTTCAAAAAAACCACCAGTATCAATCAATTCAAAAATATTATCCTCGTAAATCACTTTTTCCTTTACCGAATCTCTTGTCATTCCGGCTTGATTATGGACTATTGATTTCTTTTTCCCGCATAATTTATTAAACAAGGTTGATTTCCCGACATTGGGAATCCCTACTATAGAAACTTTCGGTATTTTCATGTTCCTTCCATATTTTTATATTCATTAATTAAGATAAGAGGGGATATTATATTAGAGACGAAGAATATTGTAAATACAAGGGCAAAAGTCATTATAATCATTATATAGTAGGTGTCTTTCACCATAATAGCGAGGGGGATTGAAGCAAGAAGTAAAATAAAAAAAGATATTAATCCTAACAGGAGAAGGATTAAATTATTTTTATAATACTCTTTTACATTAAACTTTTCTGAGAAAACCGATATTAGTATCTTTTTCCTGTATAAAAAAGATTCGCTCTTTTTTATGTTTAATGAGTCTGATAAAATTTTTTTATTAAAAATTCTATTGATTATGAACCAAAGCATGAGATAAACAAAAACACCGGTTATTATTAAAAATATGTTTTTCTTTATTTTTATAATAGCAAGTGAAAATAAGGAAAACAATATTATATTAATAGTAAACTTTATAAAAAGATATTTTACTATCTTTAAGTATATATTAAATGTATCTTTATGAAATTTCACTTTTAATATCTATCTGGAGCTCTTTTAATTTATCTGATAAAAAATCTTTTTCAACTTTAAGCTCTTTTGCTGTTTTTTCAATATTGCATCCATTCTTTTTTAGTCTGTATCTGAAAAACTCTTTTTCAAAATTATTTATAGCTTCTTTATAACTATTATAATTATATGTAACTATCTCTTCTTTATTAATCTCCCCCTGAAGTAAAAATTGTTTTATGTCCCTCTCGCAAATCTCCTCTTTTTGCACCAATATCATCAATCTTTCTATGATATTTTTTAATTCGGTTACATTCCCATACCAATGATAATCCACTAATAGTCTCATGGCATTATCATTAATATATTTTCTCTCGATTCCGTATTCATCCGAAAAATAATCAATAAAAAATTCCGAAAGAAGGGGGATGTCCTCTTTTCTGCTTCTTAAAGGTGGAACTTCGATGGGGATAACTCCGAGAATATCGAACAGATCCCTTCTGAATTTATTATTTAAAACCAGTTTCTGTAAATCCTGAGTAGTGGAGGTGATGATTCTTATATCAATTTCCATGGGATTTATTCCCCCTATGGGTGTTATTTTTTTTTCGTCAAGAGCCATGAAAAGATTAGCCTGTCCCTTTAGGTTCAAAGATTCTATCTTCTCAAAAAATACAGTTCCATTATCGGCAAGCCCGAGTTTGCCTATCTTATCATTGATTGCATAAGGGAAAACCCCTTTAACATAACCGAATAACTCTTCGTCGGTTAGTTCTTCGGGAATAGCGGCAAAATTGATTTTCACAAATTTTTCATCTCTTCGATTTGAATTTTCATGCAAAAGTTTTGCGATTAACTCTTTTCCGGTTCCCTTTTCTCCGAAAATCAGAACATTGCTGTTTGTTTTTGCCACTATTTCAATAGTTTCCTTAAGCTTTCTTATCACATGACTTTCACCTATAAACGGGAGCTTGGTTTTGGCATTTTGTTTTAAAAGCAGATTTTCTTTTATCAGCTTTCCTCTTTCAAGACCGTTTTTTATTGATAGTAGTGTTTTTTCTATGGATAAAGGTTTTTCAAGAAAATCAAAAGCTCCGGCTTTGGTTGCTTCAACAGCCATTTCAATGTTGGAATGACCTGAAATCATTATAACTATAAGTTCTTTGTATTTTGATTTAATCTCTCTTAAAACTTCGATTCCATCTTTTCCGGGTAAAAGAACATCAAGAATGACTATTGAATACTTTTCGTTTTCTATTTTTTTTAATGCTTCTTCACCGTCTATGGCAGTGTCTGCTATCCATCCCTCATCTTCAATCACTTGAGATAGTGTTCTTCTGATTCCGGGTTCATCATCCACGATTAATATCTTGTTTATACTCATTTTTTAAACTCCATAATAAATTTTGCACCTTTTTTATATGTTTTGTCAAGATAGATAATTCCTCTATGTTCTTGAATAATTTGATATATTATGGAAAGTCCCAACCCTGAACCTTTCTCTTTTGTTGAAAAATATGGATTAAATATCTTTTGCTGGAGATCCTCGTTAATTCCCGGTCCTGTATCAGTGACCTCCGCATAAATTTTATCATTTGCTGTATAGGTTTTTATAAATATTTGTCCTTTATCTTCCATTGCTTCGGCTGCATTATTTAATAAGTTGATAATAACTCTTTTTATTTGCTGTTGATCAAGTAGTATTTCAGGGACGATAGGGTCCAATTCCATTTCAATATCAATATTTTTATGGATTTCTCTGAAAATATGGACAGTTTCTTCTATAATATAATTTATATTTCCCTCTTTAAATTTCGGGGAAGGTAATCTTGCAAAAGATAAGAAATTTTCAAGTAGATTTTTTAAGCCGGAAATCTCGGAAAGTATTGATATGGAAGATTCCTTCGCAATCTGTTTGAATTTTTCATCATCTTTTTCAATGTTTTTTATTATCCTTTGAGCTGATAGTTTTATCGGGGTTAATGGATTTTTAATTTCATGTGCAACTTTCTCAGCTATCATTTTCCAATCCGATAGTCTTTTTACCCTTATCAATTCGGTAAGATCATCTATAACAATAATAAGTTCTCCGCTTCCTTCCGAGCCTTTCCTTAAATGGGTTATTTTAAGAGCAATCTCCCTTTTCTCCCCTTCTATTTCTATTTGAAGTTGAGTCTCATTGGTTTTAAGTCCCATCTTTTTTATATTAATAATTGTTTCATATATGTTTTCCAAAGAGTGTTCTTTTAAAAGAGAGCTTAGAGGTTTTCCCATAATATTGTTTTTAGAATCCATTCTTAAAAAATCCGCTGCGGTGGAATTTATCTCAAGAATATCATTTTTTTCGTCTATAACAATAATTCCCGCTCTTATATTTTGCAGGATACTTTCCTGAAATTCCTTACCTTTTTGTAATTCTATTCTTTGGTTCTCCTCCTTTTTCCTCATTTTTCCGATATCTTCCACCATTTTATTAAAGGATGTTATAAGTGAATAGAATTCATCGTCAGCCATATATTCTATTCTTGTATCAAAAATACCGGCTGAAATTTTGTTTGTTGCATTTGTAAGTTTTTCTATAGGAATGGTTATGTCTTTTGCGAGGTGTATCCCGAGCCATGAAGCTGAGAAAATTATAAGAAGTGTAACGAACAAAAAGATTAATATATAGGTTGTTTTGATAGGGTCTTTTAATTTTTTTAGTTGATTATATTTTCTAAGACTGAAAACCATTTTTCTTAGAGGGGAAAATTGCTCTTCATTTAAAAATTTACCTGTAATTATAAGGATGTTTATCCCTTTGACATTCTTTGATTTCCCCCCTCTTAAAATCTCTCCGGAACCAAGTTTATCGGTTCTGAATATCTCTCCGTTTATCACCCCCTTAAGAACAAGTTCATCGGGAATATTTCTATATTCATAAAGCGGGAGTCCGGGGTTTAGTATTGTAACAATCTCCCGATTATTTTCATAACAACTTACAAGATCAAGATTATACTCTTTTAATTTTTTAATCAAAAAATTACTGAGTATTTGTCTGTCTGTTTCCATATATATATTCTTTTTCACTATATCATTTAGCAATCTATCTGAAAAATGAAGGGTTGATTTTTTGTATTCAAGGAAAATGGAAGTTTTTAATTTCTCCGCATTATTCATCATGGATTCTATAGGTCCCTTATACCACTGCTCTATGTTTTTTGAGATTATCCCCGATGCGAAAAAAAATAATAATATTGCGGGAACAATAGAGAATCCGACAAAAAAAAGGACTAACTTTATCTTGAATTGAGAACCTATGATATTTTGTTTTTTCTCCAATATTAATTTGGCTATATTTCTTGCCAGAACAAAAAATGTTATTAAAAATAGTAAAAGCACCACAATTATAAGCGAGAATAGTATAATGGTATCGCCGAAAATCACCGGAGAAATATTTATTGTTTCACTTACCGCAATCCAAATTATTAAGATTACAAAAAAAAGTAATAATAAAAAAAGTGATAATATCTTTTTTTTTCTATCCATTCTATTATCCTCAATTCCCTCGAACAAGAAAATATTAACATAAACACTTGATTAATGCAATTATTACGGATATAATTATTTTATGAGCAATGTTATTGAAATACTTCTTGTTCAACTAAATAATAAGATAATAGGGATAAATTTGAAAGAAATCAGGGAAGTTATCCCTTATGTTAAGCATTTTCGTATTCCTAAGATTCCACAGCTTTATCTTGGCTTAATTAATGTTCGTGGTGAGATTTGGATTCTTGTGGATTTTGAGAAACTGCTCTTTAAAAGAGGTGCGAAAATTGATGTAAAGAAAAATAAAATTTTGATAACAAAACATTATGACAGACAAATCTCTTTTCTTGTTGATAATGTGGAAGATATATTAGAGCTTACTGTCGGGGAAATTCATAAAATCAAAAAAGAGGGGAAAGGAAAAGAATGTTTCATAGGTGAGATCTATTATAAAAAAAAGATTATTCCTATTATAAATTTAAAAGGATTGATTCTAAAGGAGATTAAAGAGCTTGAGGAGATTGATTTTAATTATTTTATTGAGTGAGGGAGCAAGATGGTAGAATTTACCGAAAAATTGATAAAAAAGATGGTTTTAATGACCATGGTAGTCTTTTTCATATTATCTTTTGTTTTTTTTAACTTGTATCTGCGAAATCAACAAGAGAGAAAAAACATAAAAATGGTTCAATATTCAATTGATACAATATCCTATATGTTTTCTCAAGATGAGATAGATCAATTGATAAGGGGAGATTATGATTTTAAGAAAAAATTCTTTTTGGAAAAGATAAATTTGATACTAAAAAGAATCTCCCATGAATTACATTTGCATGAAAAAGATATCTTTATTGTCAGAAAGGACAAAAAACAGTATCTTAAAGTGTTTGTGATTGATAGAGCTCCTAATTTAAAAGGGATGGAAAAAGTTAGGGAAGTCAATAAATATTTATTTAAGAAGTTTAAGAACGCGGATAATAAAGATACGGAGTATTATATTTTTATAAGGAAAATAGGAAAACGGGAAAAAATTTTGTTTTCCTCCCTGTTTTTTTCAATCATAATAGTGTTAATTTTTCTATTAAGCTTTCTTATTATTAAAAAAATGTTTGATAAGGATATTGCTTTTTATAATAAAATTGAAGAAATAATAGATAAAAGAGATGATGAAAATATGATATTGGTTAAAGAGGATGATCTTAAATTTATTGTAAAAATTAAGGAAATTATTGCCGGCTTATACTTGATAAAAAAGAGGATTTATAAAAGTGTTTATTCTTTGAAAGAGATTGATAAAGAACAGGTTGTTATTATGTTAAATAGCTTGAAGAAAGAGATATTAGAGAAAAAAAATCGAGAGGAAGAGATTGATTTTTATCTGAAAAAGATAGGAAGTATTGAAAAAGAAAACAAGGAACTGATTAAAGCTATGGAGATAAATAATAGTCGGGAAAAAGTTGAAGAATTTCTAACAGGGATTAAGACTGTTAATGATTTTATTCAAAAAATAGAGTCTGATTTATCTTTAATAAATAGTAACTTTTTAAAAACCATGGAATTAATGGTTTCCATAGAAGAACTTGCGGAGAGGAGTCATCTTTTATCCATAAATGCTACAATTGAAGCTAGCTCTGAAAATGAGAACAAAAGATTCTCCATCGTTGCATCGGAGATCAGAAAGCTATCTAAGGAATCAAAAGAGATTACCAATAAAATAAAAGCGGATTTTTCTTATTTAAAAGAATTAATAGGAGAAAAAGCTATTGAAGATATAAAAAATACAAAAAAGATAATGGATGAACTAATTGTTTTTGAAGAGTTTTTTAATGGATATTTTGATAAGCAGATAAATATAACCGATAATATTAAGGCTAATGCGAATGATAGCGGATTAATATCAAAAAAAGTTCTAACCTCTCTGAATTTGATATTAGAAAACATCCCCAGACAAGAGAAAACCATGAATGAGATTTATTCGGTTATAAATTTGTATATAAAATATTATGAGATTATTAAATCGGATCTTGAGCAAACAAAAAAAATGATTGATGGGGTATTAAAAAATGAAAAAATATGATTTATATATTATCTCTTTTTTTGTGATTTTATTAGTTCTCTGGATAATAATGGCTAATGTTTCCAGTCTTAATTATAGCAAAGAGAGTTCTGTTTTGTTTAATAAATACAATGAGTTGGAAAAAGCATATATGGGAAAAATCATGTTTTTAAACTTAAAGAACAGTATCGATAATAAAGAGGGGGCAAGTAGTTATAATAGGTTATTTATGCAATTTGAAAAAAGCAAACTGCCGGATGTGGTATTATATGAAGAGATAAAAGACAAGGTGAAAAAAGGGGAGGATGCAACAAAAGAGTTTAATAAAATATTAAACATATACGGTGAAAGAATAAGAAAAATAAAAAAAGAGATTCTCCTATTAGAGAAAAAACAGAATACATATAAATATACTTATAATTTTCTTAAGAGATTATTTATATTTTTTCTGGTGGTATTTTTTCTTTATATCTTCTATTTTATCAAATTTAAACTTTTAAAAGATATTAGCAATGTAAATAGGATAATTTCAAAATTGGCTAATAGAGAGCTTGATATAGATAATGAGTATTTTCATTCCAAAGATAGTTCTCACTACATTCTCGGGAAACTCTTCAGTAAATTAAAGGCTATTATAAATTCTTTTCAAAACTTCATCACCCCGTTAACAATAGCGGGAGCAAATTTATCAAACATCTTTATAAACATTCAGGAGTCCACAAAATATCAATCTTCAATAATTAACGAGGAAGCCGCATCTTTGAATCAAGTAGCATCATCAACAGAGGAGCTTAGTATAACGGCAAAAGAGATTGCCGATATAGCAAAAGACATAGAAAAGAACTCTTCCGATGGGAAAGAGATGGCTCAACAAGGGGAAAAAATTATATCGGAAGTTGTTAAATCAGTGTCGAGTGTTAAGGAGGAGATATTAAAAACAGCAAAACAAAATATTGAGATAGTGGAAAAATCAAAAAACATTGACAAAATTCTTGAAGTGATGGAGGATATAACAAGTGAAATTCATCTTCTTGCCTTGAATGCTTCAATAGAATCCGCGGGTGCGGGAGAATACGGAGAAAGGTTTGCTGTTATTGCTCAAGAAATAAGGGAGCTTGCCGACAATTCCAAGGATGTCATAGAAAAGGTTAAGGAAAATATAGAATCTTTTCACGACTCATTGAATAGTGCTGTTCTATCAATAGATTATAATGCTAAACAGGTTGAAAAGACAACTGATATTGTAAAGGAGTCGGGGAAATATTTTAAGAAACTTTTCAAATTGATAGATGCGTCCGTTAATTATTCAAAACATATTGCCAATGCTACAATGCAGCAAAAGATATCTTCCGAACAGATAGTGGAGGTTATGCGAGAGATAACAGATGTGATAAATTCCTCAGCCAATGAAATTACAAAAATTAATAATAATATGGATAAAATTATGGAAGTTGCCCTATCAATCAATTCTCTTATTCAAACTTTTAAAACGGATAAAAAAGATAATTTCAGAAATATTATTGAAAATATAGTGAATAACCACTTTATTAAAAATATGGATATGGAAAAAATGGAACAGATATTCAGAGAAACATATGAAAAAAACTCATTCTTTGAAGCAATATATTTTGCTGATAGGGAGGGGGTGTTTAGAGTGTTTGTCTGTGATGAACAATACAAAGAGAAAAGGGAAAAAGTTATGAAAGTTAGTATGTTTGACAGAGAATGGTTTAAAAAAGCTTATGAAGGAAATAAATTTGTCTTTACAAAGCCATATATATCTTTGTTTTCAGGCAAATTACATTTTACTTTTTCAGCGCCTGTGATTAATAATGGTGAGTTTGTTGGTGCCGTAGGAATAGATGTTAATTATAAGAAATGGATAGAATCTAACCCAAATGAATTTTAATTTAAAACAGTTTAAAAAGAAGTTTCTTCAGGAAGCGAAAGAGAAAATAGAAATTTTAACAGAAGGATTGCTTATTGTGGAAACACAGCCTGAGAATATAGATAAATTAAAAGAACTCATGAGAGCCGCGCACACTTTAAAAGGCTCTTCAAAAATGATGGGAATTAATGATGTTGCTGAAATAGCGCACTCCATAGAAGATAGGCTTTTAGATTTAATTGATGGAAGGGTGAAATTAAAAAAAGATATAATAACAGAACTCTTGAAAGATATAGATAAAGTGTCTTCTCTTTTATTTAAAGAAGATAATGGTGATATGGATAAAAAAAAGGATAAAAGAAGCGATGTTCCGTTAGAAAAATATACAAAAGAACAAAAAAAAGTTGAGCGAGCACCGAAGGCGAAGGTAACATCCGTTCCTTTGGTAAATTATTTAAAAATAGATATAAAAAGGATAGAGGGAATAGTAACAAATTTGGAATCCATATTTTTTGATTTATCATCGCTCTCTTCCATTTATGAATCTTTAGAAAGTGAATTTAAGGAAAAAATGGAAAAAATTAAAGAAAATGTTAATTTGTTATTAAATGACCTCAATAATATAAGACTTCTTCCTCTTTCTTTGATTTTTGAACCGCAGGTAAGAAACATTAGAGATCTCTCGATTGAGTTAAAAAAGGACATTCGCTTAAAAATAGAGGGAGGGGAACTTTTAGTCGAAAAAAGGATAATAGACTCATTCTCGGAACCACTGCTTCATTTAATAAGAAATGCGATAGATCATGGTATTGAATCTCCCGAGGAAAGGATAAAAAAGGGAAAAGATCCTAAAGGGATGATTATTCTCAGAGGATACCAGAAAAAAGATAGGGTCTTTATAGAGATAGAGGATGACGGAAGAGGTATCGCTTGGGACAAAATTAAAAAGAAAGCGATTGAAAAAGGGCTAATTTCCTTAAAGCAAAAAGTTAAAAGTAAAGATCTTTTTAAAATTATAACTTCTTCGGGTTTTTCAACCAAAGATAAAGTTACGAATGTTTCGGGGCGAGGAATAGGAATGGATATAGTTTTTGATATTGTTCAAAAACTTAACGGGAAATTGTTTGTTGAATCGAAAAAAGACAAAGGGACAAAATTTATTATAACTCTTCCTAAGAATTTAAGCTTAATAAAATCCTTAATAGTCAGAATAGGAGAATATAAATTTGCAATACCGCTTTCAAGTGTGGAAAAAATTATTAAAAAAGAGAAAGCCGAATTTATGGATAAAAATGATAAAGCTTATCTTTATTATTTCGGAGATTCTCTACCTGTTATTGATACAACTGTTCATTTTGGAAAAACAAGTAATAATCCTTCGCTTTTTATAATAATACGAGATGAATATAATAAAGCCGCTTTACTTGTTGATGAGATTATATCTTATAATGATCTTATAATTAAAGATTCTGGTATTTCTCTCAAGAAATATGAACATATCCTCGGGAATTCCATTATAGGAAGCGGAGAGATAATAACGGTTTTTGATCCCGAATCTTTAATAGAATTAACGGAAGACAGATTATCCATTAATTCATTATTATCAAAAAATCAAACCGAAAATAAAACAAAACTATTAATTCTTGAAGATTCGGAATTAACAAGGGAGATTATTGTTAATAGCTTAATGGCAAAGGGATTTATTGTTTATGGGGCGGAAAATGGAATAAAAGGGCTGGAAAAGATAAAAACTTTTTCTCCGGATTTTATTATAACTGATATTGATATGCCCGAGATGGATGGATTAGACTTTTTCAAAACAATAAGGACAATGGGATATAAAACCCCTGTCCTCTTTCTATCTACGAGAGAGGAGGATGAAGAGATAAAAGAGGTATTAAAACTCGGAGCAATAGGATTTATTAAAAAGAGTGAATATACTCCCGAAAAAATAAAAAGATTAATAAATAAAGGATTAACCAATGAAAAAGATTAAAGTATTAATTGTAGATGATTCCCCTTTTACGATTGATTATCTTAACAAAATTCTTGGAGAGGACCCCGAGATAGAAGTGATAGATTTTGCAAATAATGGAAAAGAGGGGTTGGAGAAAACAAAAAAACTTTCTCCCGATATTGTTGTAATGGACATTGAGATGCCTATAATGTCAGGAATTGAAGCAACCGAAAAAATAATGAAAGAAAAACCCACTCCGATTATTATTTTAACTTCCTCTTTAAACACACGAAATCTTTATAAATCTTTTGATGCGATTAAAAACGGGGCACTTGAAATCCTTAATAAACCTACTTCAAGACCTACGGATGAGTGGGATGAAACAATAAAGGAATTATTAGGCACAATAAAAAGAGCTTCTAAAATCAATGTTTTTGAAAAAAAGTGGACACGGGAAAGCAAGCTAAATCAAGCTAACTTAAATAGTAGGTATTCTGTAATAGCCATAAATTCTTCAACTGGCGGCCCCAGAATACTAAATGATATCTTTTCAAATTTAAGAGAGGATTTTAGTATTCCAGTTATTGTTGCTCAACATATTTCCTTTGGATTTACTCAGGGGTTGGTGGATTGGTTAAATATTTATTCCCCTTTAAATATTAAGATAGCTGAAGATGATGAAATCCTAAAGGGGGGGGATATCTATTTTCCTCCCGACGGAGCACATGTAACCGTTAAAAATGATAGAATAAAGCTATTATATGCAGAGCCTGTGAGGGGAATCAGACCTTCGGGGAATGTTCTTTTTGAGAGTATGGCAAATAATTACGGGAAAGAATCGATTGGTATTATTCTTACGGGGATGGGAAAAGACGGATTAAACGGTGCAAAAAAAATAAAAGAGTTGGGAGGGTTGATTATAGCCCAAGAACCGGATAGCACAATAGTGGCAAGTATGCCCGAGGCGGTAATCAATAATAACCTCGCTGATCTGATTTTAACTCCAAATGATATTATTAATACAATATTGGAGATAGAGGAGAGAAAATGAAAATATTAGTAGCTGATGATTCCCCTTTTATTCTTTCCATTATTTCCGAAATTCTGGAAAATATGGGACATAAAGTAATTCAAGCTGAAGACGGGATAAAAGCTCTTGAGGAGATTTTTAAGGATCCCCCCGACATTATTATATTGGATGTTATTATGCCGTATATGACGGGATATCAAGTTTCAAGAGTTGTTAAATCCGACAATATAATCAAAGATATTCCTATAATAATATTAACATCAAAAAGTGATGCTGCTGATAGGTTTTGGGGTTACACGGTGGGAGCTGATTATTATATTGTTAAAGATGAAAATTTGGAAGTTATAGGTGAAAAACTTAAAGAGATAATCCCTAAATTAAACCCTCCGAAAAACAAAAAAATATTAAAAAGAAATTATTCTCCCCTTAATATTCTTTCTAAGGTTAATGAACTTTTGGATAAAAAATTGTATGAATTAACCATTTTAAATAAGATAGGGGAGCTTGTAGCGGAGATAACCGATTATCAAAAAATTATGGAGAATTTGGGAGATCTCCTGTCCAATTTATTGGACTATTCATTTTTTTCTATTATTACTTTTGAAGAGGCAAAAGTTGATGTTAATACGATTGTTAAAGAAACAATTTCTTCCACTTATTATGAACGGATTAGAAATGATATTATACAAAAGATATCAAAAACAGAAAAATCGGACATAAGAGAATACATAATAGGGGATAATTATTTTATTGATTCTAACTCGGATGATAATTTTCCGAAAGATCATATCCATATCAAAATAATCGGTAAAAACAAAGAGGTTAGCGGAATAATATTATTAGGTTCGACGAAGCAAAAGAAATTTTCAACGGAAGAAAAAAATATGTTGCAAACCATATCAAACTATAGTTTTTTGGTTGTCCAAAGTGCAAAATTATATGCAACAGTTCAAAAATTATCAATAATTGATCCTTTGACACAACTTTATAACCACGGATTCATTATCAAAAGGTTGGAAGAAGAATTTAAGCAAGCTGAAAGATATGGTAGAGAACTTTCGATAATTATGGCTGATATTGATTTTTTTAAAAAAGTCAATGATACATACGGACATCAAACTGGAGATTATGTCTTGAAAATAGTCGCACGAATAATGCAGGAATCTGTTAGGGAAATAGATATTGTAGGAAGGTATGGCGGGGAAGAATTCCTTCTTATTTTGCCTGAAACAGGAAAGAAAAACACAAGGATAATAGCAGAAAGAATTCGACAAAGGATAGAGAACCAAAAATTTTCCCAATTTTTATCCGCTTTTTCCATTACTATAAGTTTGGGAGTGGCTGAATATGAAAAAAAGCTTAAATTACCTTCCGAGTTAATAAAAAAAGCTGATACAGCTCTTTATAAAGCAAAAGAAGAGGGGAGAAACAGGGTTATAGTCCTTTGAGAAAAACAAAGAGTTTGACTCTATCCGAATGATGTGATAATAATATTTTTCATGATAATAATTGGTGTTAATCCGGATGGAAAGAGAAAGATATCAAGTTCAAATTAGTATTCATTTTTGTTATTTCAACGGGGACAATAGTCGGCTTTTTAATAATAAAACTTTTGTCCTTAATTATCCTTGCACAAGTAACTAACGCTGTTTTGCTTCCTGTTCTCACATTATTTATTTTGTAATTTTCTTATTATACTTTTTGTAAATCTGAAAAAATTCTGTAAATTAGTGAGTATAAAGAATCACATTTCTAAGGCGAAAGGAGGAAATTATTCTTCCACACATAACTCCTTTTTTCACAAATAGGATTTTATTCTTTCTGAAATCTATTCTTAAAAACTGATTTGTCGCCCAAGAAATATTTTGTATGTCAACAATAGTTTTACCAACACAGACTTTCCACTCCTCCGGAGTAGTTAAATTAGTATCATATAAAATTGTTTTGGTTACTTTTCGTGCTCTTGTGTCTATTTTGAGGATAGCTTTTTTAAATACCAATTTGAATCTGGCGGGGGATAAAGGATTTCCCGCTACTATCACTTTGACATCATCTGCAGGAGGGGTATAAGGAGCTCCTCCGGCAATCCTGTAATTACCGTCGGCAGTAAAAAATATTTTTCTGCCGGTATTCACTTTCCAAAAGTGTCTTCCCATATAATCATGATGAATATGAAAAAGATACTTTTTGCACCTGAAAATTCCCCATTTTGCCGGTGTGGTTATACTCTTTCCAACGATTTCTTCATGAATTTTTCCGGTCCTTACATTATAGGAGAGAGAAGCATTTGGAAAAACCAAGGTAACATTTGCGGGTATTATTGTTAGGGGAATGGATGATGACGGGTGCTTTTGAGCTATTCCCAATGAAAGTAAAAATAGAGTTGCAAGCGAAAGAATAGTGATTTTTTTCATTTTAAACCTCCTTATTTTGTTTATTATAGAAAATAAAAGCAAAAATTGTGCCACATGGAAATCAATAAAAACGCACCGTTTTTTAAAACGGAAGTTACAATTTTGTCGAAGTATCGACAAAACTACACTTCCTTTATTATCAATTTTAAAATAGAAAATGAGAACATTGTAAAAAAATAACTAATATGGGATATTCTTTATAACAAACTTTTGATTATCTTTGTTGATATGATTATAAATTATTTAATTTAAAAAGGGAATCTCCTCTTAAAGAAGAGATTCCCTCATAATTTTTGCTTCCCTGTTTTTATACTTTATTTTGATATTCTGACTCCGATGTTCAAAGTTGTATAATTACCCCCTATTTCACATAAGGAACCATTTTTAACTCTATAAACTTTTCCCCGGCTGGTATTAATTCTCCAGAAGAATCCTTTCCAAAATTTTTGTTTTAAATCGAAAAGATAAGATTTTAACTTACATTTTTGCCAATCGGTTCCGTAAGAGAGAATTTTGTCCCCTTCAATAATTTGCAGTGTTTTACTTGAAGTTATGTAAACAAGGTGAGTATCATGAAATCTCAGAAAAAATCTTGTAGGGGAAATTGAATTTCCTGTTACATCCACACCTATATTAAGTTTTGTTTCTTTTCCTCCGAAATGTCCGAAGGAACCACCTTTTATCAGATATACCTCTTTTCTGCTGGTATTTACTTTCCAGTAAAATCCTTTCCAAAATTTTTCCCTGAGATGATATAAATATGATTTTAATTTTACAACTTGCCAATCTGAACCATACGACAAAACATTTCTCTGTGCTGCTATTTGCAGTGTTTTACTTGAAGGTTCGTAAACAAGGTATGCGTCTTTGAAGTGTAATATAAAACTCTTAGGGGTGGAAGAGGTGGAACTATTTGGATTATTGCTACTACAATATACTTTTTTTGTCAGGGTATTATTGGACTCTTTTACTTCGGTCAGATTTTTATTATTATCCGCAATTACTTTTATTGTATGGGTTCCAGCTGTTAAATTTAGATTTGCAGCGTGGGGAAACCAAATATAAGTTGCTTGACTATAAGGTTTTTTTAAGTAACCATTCGGATCAAACCCTTTTAATATCAGGCCGCCCCATGGTTTGCCATCTACATACATCTGAATCCCTACCGCTTTGGGAAGATTGTAGTGGTAGGAAGGCACTCCGGTTTTACCTATGTTGGCAACAGTTACCGCAATTTTGCAATTATTTGTAAGCTTAATGTTTTTTACAATCAGATCGGGCAGATTCCTATCAGTTTCCTTTTCAGGAAAATCCTTGAAAATGATATTAACAGAAAAGTGGAAATTATTATCTTCTCTTGATTCCGCAACATCATCATCCGCATCAATATGAATCTCCAATTTCCCGTTTTTAGGTTCAAGATACGCTTGAGTATGAACATCCTTTATTTGAAAAGCGTTTAATCTTAAATGGGTCTGCTGACTTACCAATTTACCATTGAAAAATATCTTATTTTTAAATGTCCCCGAACTAACATTATTGTATTCCCTGTAGGAATAATAGATTTCAAAAACCGGATAACCGCGTGAAAAACGGGTTGCATCAGCCGGAGTCAGGACGATTGTTTTGCCCCATTTGACCATCCTTTTTCTCTTTCCTATTTTCAGAAAACCATACATACCAAGATCAGGTAATTTACTTGCGGAAGAATGAGAGTTTCCGATTTTAATTCTTCTAACAGCTACATTATTTGATTCACTGGTTTCCGATACTTTGTTGCCGGGGTCAACCACTGCTCCGATAAAGTAGTATCCGGACGGAGTATCCGCAGGAATAGTGTTTGTGCCATTTAAAACAACATTTATACTTTTACCGGGGGCTAAATATCTAATAAATTCTCTCCCCCCTCTTAGAAGAACATCATCGGAATAATGAGAAGAATATTTAGCAAATTTGATAGGAATACTACTGTCTTTTGATAAAACAAGATCAAGTGAGAAATTCCTTGCAGCTGATTTTCCATAATTCATAATGGTTACTTTTACGGATTTTTCTAATTGCTGCCCTGCATAAGCGGAAGCAGGTGCGTAAATACTAACTCGTAGGTCTGCTTTTTGAGCAAATACACTTACACTAAAAAACAAAACTATGATTAAAATAGTTAAAAATTTTGTTCTTTTCATCTTTCCCTCCTTAAAAATATGATAAGATAAACTATCAAAAATCATGCCATAACTTCCCACCCCGCGGTTTTATTGCAAACATTAATAATGCAATCATGATTATATGTTAAGATTTCAACAAATTTGTCCCGTTTATCGACATTTATGTAGTAATATTTTTCTAATATTAAAAATTTTCTATTTCAAATGAAAAATTTATATTCTTGAGTCTGAGTGTTTTTATTGTTTTATCTATATTTCCGTATATATAATTATAAGAAAAGCTTCCGGTTATGGGATCAACCGAATACCATCCGTATTCAGGGAAAAAAATTTCCAACCATCTGTGTTTTTGTAAAATGTTCCTATCTTTATTAAAGTATAATCCTGAAACTTCTCTGTTTTTAACCCCCCATCTTTTCAATAACATTGATGCCAAGTGGGAAAAACCCGTGCAATAACCTCTCTTTGTATAAGAAACGGTTAGAGCATCCTGAGGGATTTCTTCTTCCGAGTATTTTACCTCCTCTTTTAAATATAATAAAACATTTTTAACAAATTCAGTATAAGAATTGGAATAATAATATATATTATCCGATATGGAGGCAACTCTTTTATATTTTACTCCGTTGATTTTTAAAAAAGCTTTTGATACTCTCGGAAAGACTTTTTTTTCAAATCGAATATTAACTTTAAAGCCACCCTCTTTTTTTATTATTATCTGTTTATAATTCTCGCTATCATGATTTATAAGGTAAATCCCCTTTGTATAAGGGATAAAAAATGCAATTTGTTTGAACGCGAGAAAAAAAATAAATAAAGTTTTCATTTATTAAGTTTCTTACTTACCGCATCAATTATTCCGTTTATAAATTTGGGAGAAGAGTCGGTGCCATAAATTTTGGAAATCTCTATAGCTTCATCGATAATAACAGGTTTCGGAATCTCTTTTTTAAAAAAGAGTTCGAATATAGCGATTCGTAAGATATTTTTATCTATTAAAAACATTCTCTGAAGATTCCAATTCTTTGAAACCTCCTTTATCTTTTCATCAATAAATTTTTGATTATCAACAACTCCTTGAACCAACTCTCTGGTGTATTCCTTTACTTTACGGTCTTTGGAGGAGGCAAAATTATCCCAGAAATAATTGAGTATGTCATCAATATCATCTTTTGTGGCATCATATTCAAAGAGGATTTTAAGAGCCTCCTCCCGTGCTTTTCTTCGTCTTCCCATATTTATCTAATTGATAGTATTTATACTATTTTATACTATTATTTTTCAGAACTCTTTCTGATAGAGATTGATCATCTCTACTAAAGAGATTGCAGCATCAAAACCTTTATTTCCCATTTTTGTGCCGGCTCTGTCCGTTGCTTGATCCAAAGTATCGGCCGTTATGATACCGTAAGCTATTGGGATCTCGGATTGTAAAGCAACTTGAGCTATCCCTTTGGTTGTTTCCGCTGCAATATAATCAAAGTGAGGAGTTTCCCCTCTTATGATTACACCGAGAGTTAATATGCCATCATATTTTTTTTGAGAAACCATTTTTTTCAATGTCATGGGAATCTCAAAAGAGCCGGGAACTTTGTAAACATCAATATTGGATTCATCTCCACCTGTTCGTTTAATGGCATCAATGGCACCTTCAAGGAGCCTTTCCGAATAAAAATTGTTAAATCTTGATAAAACAATCCCTATCTTTGTTTTTTTTGATAATAATAGTTTACCCTCTTTCGCTTGCATTATCCCTCCAAAATTTTCTTTATTCTGTCAAGAGCCCAATCTATTTCCTCTTTTGTTATCACAAGAGGGGGGGCAAATCTTATAACCTTTTCATGAGTCTCTTTACACAGCAGCCCCTCTTCCATCAGTTTTTCCGCGTATTCTCTCGCGGGAACATCAAGCTCCAGACCGATTAAAAGCCCTCTTCCTCTGACTTCGGTTATATGAGGGTTGTCTATTTTTCTTAATTGATCCATAAAATAATTTCCAAGTTCATTTGCTCTCTCGGCAAGCTTTTCATTTTCTATAACTTCAAGGGCGGCAATTGCTACCGCGGCACCGAGGGGATTACCTCCGAAAGTTGACCCATGATCACCGGGATTAAAAACACCGAGAACCTCCTTTGAAGATAGAACAGCTGAAACAGGCATTATGCCTCCACCGAGTGCTTTTCCGAGGATAACCATATCTGGTTTGATTTCTTCCCATTCAAAAGCAAAGTTTTTACCTGTTCTTGCAAGTCCTGTTTGAATTTCGTCAAGCACAAGAAGAACTCTGTTTTTATCTGCAAGTTCTCTCAATTTTTTCAAATATCCCTCTTCGGGAATGATAATGCCACCCTCTCCCTGTATAGGTTCCACCATAATCGCAACAGTATTTTTGGTTATGGCTTTTTCTATCTCCTCGGCATCTCCGTATTTTACGATTTTAAAACCCGGGGTGAAAGGGCCAAAACCATCTTTGTATTGTTCTTCGGTTGTAAAACTGATAATTGTTATTGTTCTTCCGTGAAAATTATTGGCAGCCACTATAATCTCAGCTTTGTCATTTTCAACCCCTTTTACTTTGTATCCCCATTTTCTGACAGCTTTTAACGCTGTTTCAACTGCTTCTGCTCCCGTATTCATGGGAAGAGCCATATCAAAACCTGAAAACTCACAAACTTTCTTTAAAAACAGAGGTAATTGATCATTATGAAAAGCTCTTGAGGTTAGTGTTACTTTATCAAGTTGTTTTTTCGCAATATCAACTATATAGGGGTGTCTATGTCCCTGATTTAATGCCGAGTAAGAAGAAAGCATATCCATATATTTTTTACCCTCAACATCCCACACCCATACTCTTTCCGCCTTTGCAATAACTATCGGAAGCGGGTGATAATTATGTGCTCCGTATTCATCATTAATCCTTATTAATTCTTTTGAATTCATTTTCGTATCCTCCTGAGGTTAATTATAAGATAGATTGTAAAATTTTAAATGATTTTTGTCAACTCTTAACTATACCATGAAATTACAAAATAATTTATCCTTTTTATAATAATTATAATGTCAATATGATTTCTCCCTTTTTTATGCACGCATCTCTTCTTTATTATTAGTTTTAATTTTCTTTTTGGTTTCTCTCTGTTTATGGTTTTTCTATTTGAGATTTTTAGGGGGACTGATTCGGTCCGATTGATTTTTACATATTATTGATATAGAATAATTAATGGTTTCAATTGAGAGAGATGCTAAATTTTGTCCTTACTGCGGCCATTCGCTGGGAAGTGTTGTTGTAGAGGGAAAACAGAGAAGTTATTGCGAGAGTTGTAAAAGGGTGATTTATGATAATCCGGTGCCGGTTGTTGCCGGAGTTATTATTAAGGATAATGGTGTTCTTCTTGTTAAAAGAGGGATAGAGCCGCGTAAAGATTATTGGTCTCTTCCTTCGGGTTTTATTGATACTATGGAAGATGCCGAGACTGCCATGATCAGGGAGATGAAAGAGGAAACCAATCTTGATATTAAAAAAGCCCGATATATTACGAGTATAGCTCAAAGAGGGATGAGATATAACTCTGTTCTGATAATCGGTTTTCATATTACAGAGTATAAAGGGGAATTGGAACCCGGGGATGATGCTGTGGAAGCAAAATTTTTTAAAATGGATAATTTACCTGAGTTTGCTTTTTCAAAACATTATGAACTTGTTAAAATTGTTTTAAAAAAGGAAAAACTTTTATAATAAGATGGAAGAACTTTACATTATTTCAACACCCATAGGAAATATGGAAGATATAACCTTAAGGGCTGTCAGAATATTAAAGGAGTTAAAGCTTCTTATTGTCGAGGATACGAGAACAGCAAGAAAACTATTGTCTCTTCTTGAAATACCTTTGAAGGATAAAGTATTTGTCAGTTATTATAAAGGGCAAGAGGGGTATAAGATAGAAAATTTACTAAATAAGATTAAAGAATTCGGGAAAGCGGGGATAATATCCGAAGCGGGAACACCGCTTATATCTGATCCCGGGTTTTTACTTATTAAGAAGGCTAAAGAGGCTGGAGTGAAAATAACCGCTGTTCCCGGTCCGACAGCTTTAATAGCCTCCCTTACAATAGGGGGGATAAATACCGATAATTTTTTGTTTCTCGGATTTCCTCCGAGAGCAGAGGGGAAATTTTTAAGATTGATGAGACAGATAATCCCTCACCCTTGGACCATTGTTTTTTATGAATCACCGAACAGAGTAAATAAAACACTTGAACTTTTATCAAAGATTATTCCCGAAAGAAGAATCGCCATTGTTCGGGAGATTACTAAAAAATTCGAGGAAACAATTGAAGGAAAAGTTAAGGAAGTGGCTGAAAAAATATCAAATAAAAAGATAAAAGGGGAGATTACTATTATTATTGAGGGAAACCGTGAGAAAATAACAAATCCGAAAAACAAAGAGGAACTTTTAAAGTTAATATCCTCAATAACTACACTTTCCGATAAAAAGATTGAAAAACTGCTTTCCGATAAATACGGAAAAAATTAATTATTTAAAAATTCAAGGGAACATCCTATATAAAGAGTTGTGGTGATTAAAAGGCAGTCCTCATCTATGTTAAATCTCGGATGCTGGCGATGAAAATCCGTTTTTCTCGCTATTTTCCAAACCAACAAAAACTCCCGAAAATTTTTGAAGATAGTATGCAAAATCTTAGGTAGCTGTTATTTTTCGGAAATCAAGTAAAACTTTGTCTCCTAATAGTTTTTTTACGGATTGTTTTGCAAGATTAACAGAATCTTTTTTATTGTTCAATGACGGAGGTCTGAAATCATATTCCAAGCTTACCTCAGTGCTGTATCCTTTTGCCGTGTTTTCCGTAATTTGTTTAATTTTTTTCAATAATTTTTCTTATTTCATTTCAAGATATCTGGCTGTTCCTTCAAGCAATCCTTCGGGAGCTATAATATTATCTATTATTCTTTATTATATATTATTTTATGTATTTTTTAGTCATTAGAGCCTGAAATAATATCAAAAACAGCTCCGAGACCTGTCGATTTTCCCCCTCCTGTTCTCGAAGCATAAAGACCGAGTTCTCTTCTTAATTTTGAAAGAGTCATTGATTGAAGAATAACTTTACCGGGGCCTTTAACTGTTGTTAAAAATAAACCTTCACCACCGAATATAGCGGTTTTTATCCCGCCTACGAATTCGATATTATAATCCACGGTATCTTCAAAACCCACGACAGAACCGGTGTCTATCTGTAATGTTTCTCCCGCTTGAAGATTAAACTCTATAAAATCTCCCCCTGCGTGGATAAAAACAATACCTGAGCCCGAAAATTTTTCAAGAATAAAACCCTCTCCTCCGAAAAGTCCGGCTCCAATCTTTTTTTGAAAAGCTATATTGAATTCAACTCCCATCTCTGCCGCAAGAAAAGCATCCTTTTGGGCAAGAAAAGGTTTTCCCGTAACATCAATAGGTTGGATTCTTCCGGGGAAATCACCGGCAAACCCCACCTCTCCCGAATTATTGTCTTTAATTGTAAAATGGGTTGTAAAAAGAGATTCTCCGGCTATTTTCCTTTTTACCGCTCCCCAAAGCTTGTCTCCGAGAGAATTACCTTTCATCTGGGTATCCATGTTTACATTATTTGTTTTATAAACCATTTTCCCTGCTTCAGCATAAATCTCCTCTCCGGGTTTTAATGTAACTCTCACAATTTGAAGATTGTCTCCTTCGATTTTATAATCCATCTTTTCCTCCTATAAATTTATTGCTTAATTTTCTTAATACCTCCATCTTTTCTCTGTTTCCGAGTTTTGATTTTTTTATCGCTTTTCCTATTATCTCTATTGTTTTATCGTATCCTGTCCTGTCAACAGGATAAGGGGTCCCGTCTTTACCTCCGTGAGCATAACTGAAGATAACGGGATCTTCAAAACTCGGTTTTGCTCCGTAAATTACGGCAGCTGTTAAAGATAATGCTCTTAAAGTTTTAGGACCTGTTCCTTTTATATTTAAAATATCCGTGAAATCATTTATCTCGGAAGAATATGCTTTTAAGGATATTTTTTTTAGATTTTTAAAAAGGATATCACTTATCTCTATAATATGGTGGGAAGGCATTGTAAGCTTTATAATCTCTTTTTCAAATTTTTCCGGTTTTTGTTTTAATATTTCCAATATTCCCGATTTATTTTTATTTGATTTTTTTGAAGTTAAATTTAACACTTTTTTCCCTTTTCCCCCTCCGTCAATTCCGGTATGAGGTTCTTCCGCAAAATCAACAACTTTTTCACTTAGCCAATGATATCTTCTCGCCCTTTTATTTATGGATTTTAATCCTTGTTGCACCACACTCCATTTACCGCTGTCAGTAAAAAAAATCGTATGATGGTATATTGAAAAACCATCCTGAATACAGGAATTATCAACCTTTGCCGATAATTTGCTTGCTTTGATAAGGGGGAGAGGATTAAAAGAATATTTTTCCGCATAATTAATAATAGTATCAGGTGTTTTTAATGCATATTTTCCCTTTCCTCCGGCTGCAAAAAGACCTGTTGTTTTTGAGATTTTTCTGACAGCTTCTTTAATAGCTCCCGCCGTAACCGTTGAAAGTCCCGAAGAATGCCAATCAAAACCGAGAACATTTCCCAGTGATTGAAACCAAACGGGATCCGACATCCTCTTTAAAAATTCTTCCTTTGAATATTCGGTTAATAATGCTTCCACAATAACCGTTGAAAGTTTGACCATTCTATCGAATAACCATCGCGGAGCTTTTCCTCCGTGCAAGGGTAGATCAGCGTATCCTGTTCTCATTTACTTTTGCTTTGGGTTTTATCAATTATATTAATATAATTATAAGGGATATCAATCCCCTCTTTATCAAATCTCTTTTTAATCCTTTTTCTGAATTCTCTTCCTACAGCCCATTGGTTTCCCGGTTTTGTTTTCGCTATAACAGTATAAACAATCGCAGAATCACCTAAAGAATCAACTCCGAGACATGAAGGCTCCTCTTTCAAGACTTTTTTCCAATCCTCATCTTTATAAAAATCTTTTCCTATGGCATTTAAAGTTTTAATAACTTTATCGGGATCATCATCATAGGAGGCTCCTATCTTTAAAACCGTTCTTGCCCATTTATATGTAAGATTCGTAACACTTGAGATACTGCCGTTAGGAATAATATGGACACTTCCGTCAAAAGAACGAACCGTAATTGTTCTAAGGGATATTCTCTCAACTGTTCCCGTTTTCCCGTTAATCTCAACAACATCACCGATTGCAAGTTGCTCTTCCATAAGTATGAAAAAACCGGAAACAATATCTTTGACGAGTGATTGGGCACCAAAACCGACCGCAAGAGAAATACCACCCGCTGCAACAAGAAAAGGGGCATAATCTATATTGAGTTCACCGAGAACCCATAGAACCGCAAGGGTCCATAAAGTTATTCTTATTAATGTCATGGATATATTAAACAAGGTGTAATATCTTTTCTTTCTCTCCTCTTTCAGTCTTTTGTTTTTTTCAACATGTTTTATAAATTTTGAACCTAATTGCTTTATCAGTTTCGTAATAAGTATAACGGCGATTATAGCTATAATGATAACAAAAACACCTTTTAATATCATCTTTTTTATCTGCTTGATACTTTGTTTTTTTAAAAGAGTTATCTGTTTTTGTATCTCTGATACTTGAGCATTCAAACTATTTAATTTACTTTGTGAAAGATATATCGAGGCTCTTATCGTATTTAATTTGGGAATCTCGAACCCCTCTATTCTTATGCTTCTAACTCTGGCAAGAATTCTATAAACCAATGCTTCGATTGAATTATTTGATTTTCTCGCTTTTTCTTTTAATTGTAAAATCTCTTTTCTTTTTTCCTCTATTTTCGACTCTTTTTGCTTAGCTTTTTCTTCAAGAGTTTTCAGTTTATCTTTTTCTAAATTAATATTATTAATATCCTCTTTTAATAAACTTTTTAAATATTCTATCTTTGCTGATATTGAACCGTTTACTTTCCGTTTGTCTTTAACCGATGAATTCCCTTTTTTTATCTGTTGAAATCTTTCTATCTCCCTTTCGATTCTATCTATATAAAGACCTACATTATTAATCTCTTTTTGAAGAGAATATATGCTTTTCGGAGATTTTCCTTTGAACTCAACAAGTTTTTTAAAAATAGCCGAAGATAACTCCGGTTTTTGTTTGGAAAGAGTTATAAAAGCGGGAAATAATTTATCTTCCAAAATATTATATTCTTTTATTAGAAGCTCGAATTTCCTTTTGTTAAAATTAAGTTTTTCCACAAGTTTGTTTATTTTCGGAAGCTCGTCAAAACCGGGTATCCTATCAGGGGAAAAATCATTTAAAGCTTTGTATTGCTCCATCAGATTAGTAAATTGGGTATCAAGAGATTTGATATTTTCAGGCATCCATTCCTGAGCATATACAGGGATAATAAATATCAATAATAATAAAGCAATTATAACTTTTTTCATCTTCTACCTCCTTATAAATTATATCCGAAAACAGGATAAAAGTAAAAAGGGCGGTTGACTAAAAATGAAATTTGTCTTATAATTTCTCTTTTTTAAAGGAGTATTATGAAGAAAAATATCCTTTTAATTCTCTTTATTTTATTAATTTTCACTTTCTTTACCAATAGTTGTAATCTTAGAAAAAGGAAGAACTATAATGTTGTTCTTATCGTGATTGATACGCTGAGGGCGGATCATCTCCCGTTTTACGGATATAAGGGGGGATATGAAAAAAATACAGCCCCTTTTTTAAATAATTTAAGTAAGAAATCCGTAATTTTTAAACATGCTTTTGCCGCTTCATCATGGACAGCTCCAGCAACAGCCTCAATTTTCACCTCTTTATATCCTTTTCAGCATGGTGTTCAAATGGGACTTTTGGCAATAAAATTCGCTCAAAGAGTTGACCCTAATATTACCATTAATAAAATACCGGAGAAGATAAAAACCATAACAGAAGTATTAAAGCAAAACGGGTATAAAACTTTTGGCATTTCAGACAATTTGAATATAGGAGAACTTGAGGGATTTACTCAAGGTTTCGATAAATTTGAAACTTACGGATATAATCAAGCTTCGTTTATTACGAAACGATTAATGGAATGGAAGAGAGAGATAAAAAAGAATGGTAAGTATTTTCTGTTCATACAATTTATGGATCCGCATGCTCCGTATTATGGTAAAAAACCTTGGTATAAACATAGTGAAGTTTTTAAAGAGGATATTATTTCCAGATATGATAGTGAAATCAGATTTGTTGATTCATATATAAAAAAACTCTATAAAGAATTCGGATGGGGTGAAAATACTCTGTTGATTATTACGGCTGATCATGGAGAGGGACTATGGGATCACGGTCATATGGATCACGGGAAATCTCTTTATATGGAAGAGATTCATGTCCCTTTGGTATTCCATTATCCTGAAATAAAGAAAAAGAAAATCATATATCCCGTCGTTAGCACTATAGATATCCTTCCAACTGTCAGAGAAATACTCGGGATAGGTGAATCAAAAGAAGAGATGGGGAAAAGCTTGCTTCCTTTAATAGAAAACAGGAAAAACAGATTAAATGAAAGATATTTATATTCTCATCTTTGGAAAAATATTAGGACGGTTGTTGAATTCAGAGCGACTATTCATAAAAAATGGCATTTTATTATGGATTCTCGGAAAAACAGATTTTTATATGATATGTCTAATGATAAAAAAGAAAAATATAATATTTATGGAGCGCATAGCAAATTAGCGGAAAAATTAAATAAAAAATTTACGGAATTTTATATTAATAGTAAAAAATATACAAAGCAAAAGGTGCATATAAAACTTACAAAAGAAAAACTTAAAAAATTAAAAAGTCTTGGGTATGTTCAATAATTATTCAATTACTCTCTAATTCACGAGATTGATTATCCTATATAAGAAAAGAGAATAATCAATTACCCTTCTTAAATAATCCATATACTGAATCCGGTGTTATCGGACTCTCTCTCCCCTGTGAATCTACAGCTGTTATTCTGTATTCATATTCTGTTTTAACTGAACCAAGGCTTCTATCAATATATTTAAATTGGTCTGCGGATAATCTAATTAAAAATTTATAATTTGCCGAATATCCTTTCTTTCTTTTATAAATTTTATAATTTGTGATAACCGCTCCTATCTCCGTGTTTCTCGGATTTCTTTCCCATGTTATTTTATATAAATATTCTCTTGTAAAAAGAGTTCTGTTTTCTTTTAACTCATAATGTTGATTTAAGGGGGAAAATATACCTAAGACTTCTATTGTTCCGAAAGCATCATCGGTAGCTCCATCATTGTCAGTAACAACCAATCTTATATTAAAAATCCCTTTTCGGGTAAAAGTATGCTCAGTGGTTCTCCCTCTTGCTTTTGACCCATCGGTAAAAATCCAATTATACTTTACTATTTCCCCGTCAGGGTCATAGGAATTAGAAGCATCAAATTTGACTTTTAAGGGGTATAAACCTGATTTCGGAGAAAATTTAAATTTTGCAACAGGAGGTTTATTAGGTTCAGGTTGAGGTTCTCCTCCGTTTATATCGAACTGAACAAAAACAACATCGTTTTGGTCTCTGTCTGTCCATGCTACAACCGCGCCTGTTCCTTTTGAATAATCAACTGTGGGGTGATATGTATTATAATCTGAAATAGAATACGGGGCTGACCAATTTTCTCCGTTCCAAACGGAATATTGAATCTGGTAGCTTAAATTCCTCCAAACGAATATATGGCCATTGCCAATAGATGCTGAATCCGAATAATACAGTTCATGCTCATGTCCTCCGCTGCCTATTATCATATGTTCCGACCAACGACCGTTAGTTTTTATTCTACATCTATAAGCTCTTGATTTAAAATATGTAACTAACACATTATTATTATCATCTACAGATACAGTTGGTCTGAAGCATGTTTCTCTGAAATTTGTAAGGTCTGTCGGAGTAGCCCATCTGTTATGTCCGTTATCATGAGTGTAAACAATTTCCAACATATCTTCCGTTGAAGATTTATCTCTGACTTCTTCCCATGTGGCATGGAATCTTCCGGATTTATCCGAATAAACATCCGCCACTTTGGCGGCATGATGATACCCTGTTATTGATATTTGTTTAACTCCACTCCATTTACCGGCCCATATGTTAACAAAAGCATCTGAAAATAATGGATTACCAACATCCCATATGACACATATTCTATTATTTGTTGTTGCAATTCTCGGTTTTCCCATCTCATATCCGCCTCGTTGCGAGACTATAATAGGAGTTGTCCATGTGGAACCATCATAGGAAGTGAATTTTACACAATTACATCCTCCTTCATCATGCCATACGACAGAGAATCCGCCGGTTCTTCCTCTCGCAATATCGGGTAGTATATTATCCGCTGAGGATTGTCCGGGGATTTTGGCGGGCTTACTCCAAATGTCTCCTTTTCTTACCGCGTAATAGATGTATTTATGTTTGCCGACAACTTCTGTCCAAACAATCATTATCCAATTATTTTGATTTACGGCTATCCTTGCATCAATGGATTGATTTGATGATTTTGAAATATTTACAATCCCGTTTTGTGAAAATGATAATCCGACTAAAGAAAAAACAATTAAAATAAAAAAATATATTTTCCTCATAATAATATATTAATATTCTAATTCTTTAATGTCAACCGATTAGTTGTTTTTTGACATTTTTTTGTTATTTATTATTGTGCTCTTTTTATCATGCTTTCATTATTTTCATCATCTACTGAACTAACGCCGTATATATATTCCTTATCTTTTTTAAAAGTTGAATCATAATATGAAAAGACCGTGGAATTAACCTCTCCTATCTTGACAAACTTACTATCACTTTCTCCTTTACTCTTTCTGTATATTCTATATTTAACAACTTTAATATCATTTTTTGAATTTTCATCGTTTGCCACCCAAGAAACCAAATTAAAACTATTATTCCATGAGGGGTTGAGTTTAATGGTATTTATTGTGCTCACGGTAACGGACTTTGGAGGATATAACATTGCTGATACCTCAATAGGTTTTTTAGTTAATAAAAACACCTCTTTTTTATTGTCCGATTTTACTGATTCAGCGTAAATAAAGAAGACATTGTTATTGGGTCCTCCACTTGCAAACTCTGTAAAATAAGCATTATTAATACCGGATTCCAAAAAACTCAAACTCTTATTCCAATTACCGTCTTTACCCTGAACACTGTAAAAAGCGTTTTTCAAATGTCCCCATGCTCCTATGACCCATCCGACATAGATTTCTCCCGCAGCTGTTTTAGTAATAGTGGGGAGATTACTTAAATCTCCGTCATTTGAAATGATTAATGGCATATCCCATTTTTTTCTCTGTGGATTCCATTTTTCATAAACTATATCAAATCTTGATCCTTCTTCATCCATCCAAACAACATGTATTGTCCCGTCTTCATCTACAATTACTCGCGGATGTCCCTGTGCATCTCCCGTTGCATTTACTACATCGGGTGTAGTCCAATTCTTACCGGGTTCTCTTGAAGCTAAATAAACAGTCATTGCGTCATCTGTTGACGGATTATATTCCGGCCAAACCCCGTAAAATTTCCCGTTTTTACCCCAGACAACATAAGCCGATTCTCCTGCAAATCTTGCGGATGGTCTGTGTATTTTAACGGGAGAACTCCATTTGTCGTTTTCCCTGTGTGTTCCATATACTTTATAATTTTGAGTATAAGAGACAACTTGTAAATCACCGTTGGGTGTGGAAGCTATTGAAGGTAATCTGAAATTAGAACCAGGTTGCGGAAGTATCTTTTTTGTATCCTTCATTTTTCCATTAGCATCAATCTCTCTGAAAGCAACACTAAACTTAAAGCCTGAAGTATTAAAAGTATCAAGCCATACAATATAAGCGTTTCCCTTTTCATCAACGGCAATATCTGGCTCTCTTGACGGCCAACTATTGTTTGATATATTTATTTTTTCAGACCAGCCTTGAGCCGTATATTTTCTATACATAATATCATTATTTGATTCTGTTAAATATTCTTCCCATACAACATGAATATTTCCCCATTTATCAACGGCTATTCTCGGAACAATACAATTATGATCTCCACCTTGAGAAACATTTATAGGGGTTTGGTTGAATAGCGCAAAAGAAAAGTTTGCTATTAGCAAAAAAGTAAAAATTAATATAATTATTTTTTTCATTTAATTTCCTCCTTGGTTAGAATTTAAAAATTAATCCGAATGAAAATCTCGGATTAATTTTTCCTGTGGAAAAAACAGGTTTTGTTAATGTGTAATCCTTATTTTTATTCAAATCATTATATTTGTCTTCATTTAGTATCCATAAATATTTTTCCTTATTATATTCTACCAAATACAAATCACCGTCCACAGTTGAATCCTTAGGTAGATTGTAGGTGTATGTTCCCGACCAATTTGATTTCAAAAAATAATCAAAACCGATAGAGGCGGAAAAATCAATCTTTTCACTTAATCTGAAATTTAATTCTCCCCCTAAGAATCCTAAGAATCCGGTTGCTTTTGCATTCAAATCTTCATTATAATTAAAAGAATATATATTTTGTGAATTTTGAGTTAACGAATAATTAAGTGTTTTAGTCTTTGTTATACTCCCGAAATATATCCCTATTCCACTATTTAATCTGAAGTTCATTTTTTCCCTGTTTTCCCAAACGAGAAAAGAAAATTTTCCTTTAATAACAAGATATTTTTCATTGAAATCATAAGGATTATAATCATAATTTGATTTTGAACCATTAGAGATGGAGTCCGAATATTTACCTGTTAAATCATGTTTTCTTAATAGATAGTCGAACTCTAAAATTAAAGCTTTTTTCCTGTCCAAATTATAGATAAATTCTATAGCCGGTTTTAATAAGAATATGTTTGATTTAATTGCAGGAGAAATGTTTTTTGTCGTTAAAAATTGTGTTATTTCATCTATCTCTTTGGATTTTGTGAAATATGATCCGAAAGAAAGTCTTATTGCATAATCATATTTTGCTTTCTCCGTTCTCTTTTTCTCTTTTTTTATAAATTCGGGTTTTATTTTTTCTCCGAGTGGTTTTAGTTTATAAAAAACCGCAGAATAAATCATCTTATTTTTCTTTTTCTCCACCTGGAAAAAGCTATATTTATATTTAAGGGTTTCAGAAATCAAACTCATTATGTTTAGGTTTTCTCCTGCAAGACTGATTTTAAATTTATTGTAGGTAATATAGCCTGACTTTAAAGTGCTATATCTTAACAATGTTTTATTTTTCTTAACAAAAGTCAAAAAACTAAACTCTTTTTTTATGATTTTTTTCTTTTCAACCTCTTTTTTAGCAACTTTATTCGGTTTATTGTTTTTCTCCTCTTTTGCTTCTATCTTTTTCCTGACCTCCGGTTTCTTGATTTTTATTAGTCTCTTAATCTTTTCGGGTTTCTTTGTTTCTCGTTTTTTATGTTTTTTCACTTTTTTTGTTGTTATTGTTTGGGATTTGACTTTGATATTTTTTTGTAATATTTTAACCACAATACCGTTTCTTACACACACAGATTTGTTAATCGGAATCTCTTTATGTTGTTTATTTATCTCCGCAACAATAAGATAATCATTTTCCTTGACATTTGAAGATTTATCTAATACATATTTATCATTATAGAAATCAATAACTTTTATATATGTTTTTTTTGCAATCATCTTTCTTACGATTCCGAGGAATCCTTTTTTCCCTTTTATAGTGAAAATATATTGACCTTTTAAATCTTCTTTAATATTATCTTTGGAAATAATAATATATCCTTTGTATTCTTTTTCAAGAATACTGAAACTGAATTTAAACGGTTTATCAATTTGAAAGTCTTCATTATTCAAATACAAAATGACGGAATCATCGGATATTGATTTTATACTGACATCATAGGTATTGCCGGTATCAATATCTTTAATTTTAATGGTTTTTCTATCTTTAAAAAGTTTCCTTGACTGTTTATCAATATCGATTGTTGAGAACATGTTTTTCTTATTAATAATATCAGCCACAATCATCCCCTCTTCAACCGGATCACCTATGTTCACTTTTAACGAAGAAATCTTTCCGTTAACGGTTGTTTTTATACTGTATTTTTTAGCTTCATTTTTAATCTTTTTTAATAAGGCGGTTTGTTCTTTAATTTTATTTTCAGCTTGCGTTTCAGCCCTCTCGCTCCTTTCTTTCCATGATTGCCTTTTCTTTAGAATCTTTTTCCATTTATCAATTTCAGCTTGCACTTTTTTTATCTTATCTGACAAATTATCGTCTATGACAATAAGAATGGTCCCTTTTGAAACAATATCACCTTCGGAAATCTTAATGTCCGTTATAATACCTGAAACAGGTGATATGATATTTGCAGTTTCAAAAACAAAATCTCCTTGAAATTTTTTATATTTTTTCAAATTTGATTTTGTGATTTTCTTAACTTTTACGATAGGCTTAGCACTGCAATGTTGAGTTTTTCCCTTTGCAAACGACACTAATGAAAGAAAAAATATAATTATGATAGATAATACTATCCTCTTACTCTTTTTTCCCATTTTACAAAACACCTCCTAATTTTTGGATAACTATTTTAATAGAAAACCGAAATAAAGTCAATTGATACTTTCTGTTTTAGTGAACTTATCCGTTTATTATAATTTGTGTAAATAACAGAAATTTTTTTATGAAATATTCTAATTATTCATTGATTTTCTACAAATATTTTTTTAAATAGAATGTTTTTTTAGTTCCGCTGTTATTATTTTTATAATTGTTCAAATTGACTTGAAAACGCTTTTATATTATACTTTCACAATGAAAAAAGAATATTTAGAATATGTTCGATGCCCTAAATGTAAACATAATTTGGTTTATCAAGACTCTCCGGAACAAAACGGGAAGAGATATCTTAAATGTAATAATTGTTCTGCCGAGTATCCGATAAAACAAAATATCCCCGTATTCGAGGAATCCGAATTTGATAAAAAAACCGAGAGAAATTTCGGTTATTCATGGAATATTTTTTCCGATATCTATAAAAAAGAAAAAACCGATTTTTTAAATTGGATTTATCCTGTTGATGAAAGTTTTTTTAAAGATAAAATAATACTTGATGCAGGTTGCGGAAACGGACTTCATGCTCGAATGGCTTCCGAGTTCGGCGCGAAAACAGTGTTCGGACTGGATTTGTCTTCCGCCGTATATTCCGCGTATCAAAATACAAAGGATATTGATAATGTTCAGATCATCAAAGGAAATCTTTACTCTCCCCCATTTGAAAATAATTTTTTTGATTATATCTATTCGATAGGAGTTCTTCAGCATCTTCCTCAAAAAGAAAAAGCGGTAAAAGTTATGTATGAGCTTTTAAAACCCGGGGGTTCTCTTTCTCTTTGGGTTTACGGCTATGAAGGAACTTTTTTTGTCAGAACATTTATTGAGCCTGTAAGAAAACTTCTCTCTTTCTTTCCCCCTTTTATTATCTTTATCATATCCGTAATACCCGCCCTTTTATTTTATATCACTGCGAAAATTTATAAATTTTTCTGTAAAATATCAAAAAAACTATGTAAAATTTTACCTCTCGGAGAGTATCTTTCTTATATGGCTGATTTCCCTTTTAAATATCAGTTTAATACTGTTTTTGATCAATTGGTAGCTCCCCGTTCCTATTTTTTTAAAAAGGAGGAATTGGAAGATATCTTTAACTCTTTTAAATTTAAAGAGGTGATAATTACTCCAAGAAATAATATGTCATGGAGAATTTTCGCAAAGGAAAAATTAACATGAGGAATAATAACAAAGTTCTATCTCTCGGTTTTATTGTGTTTTTTGTATCTTTTTCAGTGCTTTCTCTGGAAATTCTGTATTCCAAAATATTTGCGGTTATAACTTATTATCATTTTTCTTCAATGATTATAAGTATCGCTTTATTAGGTTTTGGAGCGGCTGGAAGTTATTTGAGTATAAAATATTCAAATAGCATAAAAAAAGATTCATTTATCATTAAGAACCTGTTATATCTTAATCTTGTTAATTTGGTATCCTTCTATTTAATTATAAAGATGAGGTTTTATCCCATATTGCTATCCGATGATTGGTTAAATCAATTATCATTATTGTTTTTTTATATTATCTTGTCATTACCTTTCTTTTTCGGAGGAAAGATACTAAGTTATATTTTTACAAATTCTTCATCGGATATTAATAAACTTTATTTTTTTGATTTGATTGGCGGAGGGATAGGAAGTTTATCAATCTTTTTCCTTATTAATTCTTTTTCGGTTCCTATAATACTTCATTTGATTTCCATTCTTCTCTCTGTTGTCGCCATATTATATATTTTAATATCAAAAAAACTATATAAATATTTGATAATTAATTTTATCATTGTTATATTGGTTTTTTTTATTATTCGGGATATCCATTCTCATAATAAGATATTGGTTTATCCTCCCCCTTCAAAAGAGGGATTCAAATGGGCTCCCCCGTGGTCACAGGGTAAAGAGATTGAATATACAAAATGGAATATTATAGAAAGATTGGATATAACAAAATCATTTAAAAGGAAAACATGGGATTTCGGGGGAGATATATCAAAAAAATATTTTAATTCGGTAATGGAATTAAGATATATGTTTAAAGATGGAATTGCTTCCACCGGAATTTTGAAGGTTGACAAACCTATCGAAAAATATGAGTTCCTGCAAGGTTATCTGCAAGCGGCTCCATATAAATTCAGAAGATATAAATCCGTTATATCAATTGGCTTCGGAGGTGGAATTGACCTGTGGATTGCTAATTATCATAAAATAAAAAAAATAATAGGTGTTGAGATTAATCCTTTAAAAGTAAAGGTTCTGAAAACAAAATATAAAGAGTATTCGGGAAATCTATCGGATAAAGCTTTCTTAGTCCCTGAAGAGGGAAGGCATTTTTTATCAAGAACAAGGATAAAAGCGGATGTAATTCAAATGAGCGGGCTTGATTCTTATCCAGCTTTATCCAGCGGTGCCTTTGCAATGTCGGAAAATTATGTTTTCACCAAAGAAGCTATTAAAAATATGATTAAACATCTTAATAAAAACGGGGTTATTTCCATAAACAGGATATTTTTTATTCCCCCGAGAGAGACCCTTAGAATGGTTACTACTATGATAACGGCTCTTGAAGAGTTGAATATTAAGGATATTAAAGATAAATTTTTTATTATAAAAGGTTTCAGATGGGCGAATATTTTACTTAAACCGGACGGGTTTTCAAAAGAGGAGGTCGGTAAATTAAACAAATGGTTAGATGAGATGGATTTTCACACAGTATATAATCCTGAACTTAAAAAGCAGGATAACCTGTTTGCAAAAATAATTAATATGGATAAAAAAGAGAGAATCGGATTTTATAATAATTATGTATATAAGGTTGAACCTGCCACGGATAATTCTCCTTTCTTTTTTCAATATTATAAATGGACAAATCTTTTTTCGGAACATTCAAAATGGGCGTATGCGAAACTAATGCCTGTCGGACTAAAAATAATTATCTATAGTATAATTCAGATAACAATACTGGGATTAATATTTATTATTTTACCTCTTAAAAAGAAAAAAATGGATATACCGAAAAAAGTAGTGTTTGATACTATCTTTTATTTCTCCTCGATAGGATTGGGCTTTATACTTATTGAAGTTGTAATGATTCAAAAATTCATAATTTTCCTCGGAGGACCCATTTATTCCCTTTCCGTTATTTTATTTAGTATCCTCATATTCTCCGGATTGGGTAGCTATCTTTCAAAAAAAATATCATCTGATAAATTTAATTACAAACACTCGTTTTTAATGATAATTTTCATAAGCATACTATATCTTTTATTTCTTAATCCGATATTCGGAGCCCTTTTGCATTTAAATGCGGTTAGCAGAATTATAATCTCTATCATTCTTTTATCCCCCCTTAGTTTTTTCATGGGTTTTCCGTTTCCTTCCGGAATAAAATTTATATCTGTAAAGCATAATGATATTATTCCCTGGGCATGGGCGGTTAATTCCATTTTTACGGTTTTCGGCTCTGTTTTATGCTTGTTTTTAAGTATTACATTCGGATTTGTTCAAACATGGATTATAGCATTATTATTTTATCTTGTCGGTTATTTTTTTATTAAACGATTGGAATTACTAAAAAATGAATAAAAAAATATTATTATTAAATCCTCCCGCACCCCATCTGTTCATAAGGGACTATTATTGCTCTTTTGAATCCAAGGCTGACTATTATTGGCCACCCCAAGATCTTTTGGTATTAAGCGGTTTGTTATCCGAAGATTTTGATATTTATGTGATTGACGGAATTTTTGAGAAATATTCCCTTGAAAAAGTTGCGGAATTTGTAAAAGATAAAAAGATAGGGATTCTTATTTTTACGACCGGAACAGCAACATTAAAATATGATAAGGAATTTATTGAGGGAATTAAAAAGAAAACCGGTGTTTATACGATTGCTACGGCAGGGATATTAAAATATACACCCGAACTTTTTTTTAAAAAGCTTGATTTCCTTGATGCGATTTTCACCGATTTCACCGAAAAGGAGATTATTGAATTTCTTAAAAACAACAACAAGGGAGAGAAAGAATGGAGGACAATCTATTATAAAAGAGATAATCAAATAATAGATCCAAGCAAAAAGTATGATAGGGTTTTCTCATATCCTCCCCCGTTATTAGAGTTATTTCCCTATAAGAAATATAAAATCCCTATTGCAAAAAAGCACCCTTTTGCCGTGGTAATCACAAGTTTGGGGTGCCCGTATAAGTGTAGGTTTTGCACTATAGCAAACTATGGAGTTAAATACAGAGAGATTGATAATGTTATTGAAGAATTTGAAAAACTAAAATCAATGAATATAAAAGAGATTCTTTTCCAGGATCCCACTTTTACCGTTAATTCCAAATATTTAACCTCTCTGCTGAATAAAATGATTGAAAAAAAATACGGTTTCTCCTTTTCTTGTAATTCCGATATCAACTCAATGAATGAGGAAAAGATAAAATTATTAAAACAAGCGGGATGTCATACCGTAAACATAGGATTGGAAAGCGGAGACGATAATATTTTAAAATTATACAACAAACAGTTAAATACAAAAAAGGCGATAGAGATAGTTAATCTTTTTAAAAAATATAAAATAAGAACCTTAGGTTATTTTATAATAGGACTCCCGGGAGAAAGCAGGGAAACAATAAATAAAACAATTGATTTTGCATTATCTCTTGATGTTGATTATGCTTCATTTGCAATAGCAACCCCTGATGTGGGAAGTGATTTAAGAAAGGAAGCTGTTGAAAAAGGTTGGATTGAAGAGGATATTGATTTTTTTGACAGCACGGAAAACCCTGTTTTAAATATTCCGGATCTTCCGAAAGAGGATATTATAAACTTAAGAAATCTTGCCGAAAGAAAATTTTATTTCAGACCAAAATATATATTGAAAAAACTGAAAAATCCTTCGGAATTTTTAGAAAATTTTAAAAATGGGATCGCTTTATTTAAAAGGATATTTTTTGATAAGAATGAATGATTTTGAGAAAATAATAGAGAATAATAAAGATTTTAAAAAATTTTATAAAATAAAAAGGAAAATTTTCCCGATAGAAAAAGTGGTGGAACTTTTCCCTGAAAAAGGGGAATTGATAGACCTTGGTTGCGGAAACGGAATCTTTCCCGCCATACTCTCCTTAAAACATAAAGATTTAAATATCATAGGTGTGGATGATGATGAAAAAAAAATAGATTTGGCAAAAAAAACTTTCTCGGAACTGAAAAACCTGAGTTTTGTGAAAGAAAACATTTTTGATTTTAAATTAAAAGAGGCTGATATCTATTCTTTAATAGATGTTCTTTATCTGATCCCTTTTGAATTGCAGATAAAACTTATTGAAGGAATATATGGTAAACTGAAAACCAATGGTAAATTAATTATTAAAGAGATGGATACGACCCCTTTTTATAAATATCTGTTTAATATTTTCCAAGAGAGTATATCGGTTAAAATAATCCATCGAACAATAGGTTCGAAATTTTATTTTACAAAATCTTCCGAATACATAAAATTATTTGAAAAGATAGGTTTTAGTGTTCAATATTTAAGAGTTGATAAAGGATATTTGTATCCTCATGTGGTTTATATTCTTACAAAATCATAATTGGGGTTTATATATGTTTTTCCAATTCTGAAAAATTATTAATGGCCAAAGAAGTTGCCTATTATTATTTTTCTTACTTAAATGATCTTTTATGATTTTATCGATAAATTCATAATTAAAAATTCCATCCTCTTCAATCTTCTTTTTGTCAAGTAATTCAAGCATATAATCCTTTAATTCATTTCTAAGCCATGGCCCCAAAGGGATATCAAAACCGATTTTCGGTCTTTTTTTCAGTGGGGGAGGGATGAATTCATTCATTGCTCTTTTTAAGATATATTTTGTATTTAACCCTTTTAATCTCAGATTATTCTTTATTGAAAGGGCTAATTCAACAACTCTGTGATCAAGAAAAGGAACCCTGACTTCAAGAGAATTAGCCATACTCATTCTATCGACTTTGGGTAATAAATCATCTTGCAGATAAAGATGTAAATCAAGAAAATTAACTCTGTCAAGAGGATCCTTTAACATCTTTAAATAGGGCTCATAATAATCAATGGGTTCAAAGCTGTTTTTCATATTAATCTTATTTAAAACATCTTTATTAAAGAGTTTTTCTTTTAAATGGGGGGGATAAGCTCCCCACCACAGGTAATTTGATATTTCAGGTTTATATTTTAAAGCGGAGAAAAACTTTTTTAATTTGAATTCCAAACTGATTCTTTTGGAGGAAGCGGGGATCAGTGACAAAGAGTTTATTATAAAACCATTTAAAAAATCGGGTATCCATCTGAATAATTTTGAAATTTTATAAGCTTTATAAGTATCATATCCCAAGAATAATTCATCGCCTCCGTCTCCCGATAAAGCGACCGTTATATGTTTTCTTGATAGCATTGAAACAAGATATGTGGGGATTACCGAAGCATCCGCCAATGGTTCATCCAGATATTCTATAATTTTTCGTAATAAATCAATTGTTTCCCTATAGGAGAGAATCATCTCATTGTGTTTTGTTCCGAAATAATCACTCGCAATTTTCGCATATCCGAGCTCATTGAAAGTTTCCTCTTCAAAACCTATTGAAAAAGTGTTCACATCCCCTATGAGCTTTGACGCAACACCCGTAATAATAGTTGAATCAACCCCACCGCTTAAAAAAATGCCTATGGGAACATCCGATATTAATCTGTATTTTATTGAAGAGGTTATAAGTTCTTGAATATGTTGTTCAAGCTCCTTTATATCATGATTTTCCTTTTTTATTTTTGGATACCAATACTTATTTTTCTTAATCCCCGATTGATTGATTATAAGCATCTCTCCCGGTAATAATTTATGGATATTTTCATATATGGTGTTTGGTGCCGAAACATATTCAAAAGTCAGATAATTGTAAAGAGATTTATAATTAAGTTTTTTTTCGATATTATCGAATTCAATTAATGCTTTTAATTCCGATGCAAAAATAAAAGTCCCGTTTTTGATAGTATAATGCAAAGGTTTTATTCCCATCCTGTCTCTGACAATTAAAACTTTTTTATCTCTCATATCATATAATGCAATAGCAAACATTCCGTTGAGAAAGTTGACAAAATTTTCTCCGTGTTCTTCATACAGATGGACGATTATTTCAGTATCGGAATTTGTATAAAATTTATGACCTTTTTTTATAAGTTCTTCCTTGAGTTCTTTGAAATTATAAATCTCTCCGTTAAATACAACCACAATATTTTTATTTTCATTATATATAGGCTGATCTCCAGTATTAAGATCTATTATTGCCAATCTTCTCATTGCCAGAGCAACATTATTGTCGATAAATACCCCCTCTCCGTCGGGTCCCCTGCTGAATATTCTACTGTTCATGCGATTGAGAGTTTCCCCTGCTTTATCTCTATGAGCTATCCCCTCTTTAAGATTTAAAAAACCGACGATTCCACACATAATCGTATCCCCCTTAGTGTTTTAATAGTTTTTTAACAGCATAAGGTTTCTTTTTGTGGACTCTATAATAGATTCTTGAATTAACTTCAGCGAGAAGTCCCATTATAATGAAATTTATACCTATTATGATAAAAGTGATTCCGAGCAATAGATTTCCGAGGTGATCTCTTATTTGTATCTTATTCATAAAATAAAAAAGTGACAAACCTCCGTCTATCAATAAACCGATGGATGAAAAAATCAGTCCGATTAATCCGAAAATTTGAAGAGGTCTGTCAAGAAAACTTATTAAAAATTTTACCGTCAGAAGATCAAAAAAAACTTTTTTAACTCTTGATAATCCGTATTTTGATTCCCCTTTCGTTCTCAAGACATTTGTTATGGGTAATTCATAAATTTCAACTCCCAAGGAAGAGGCTAAAGCAGGAATAAACCGATGAAGTTCTCCGTATAATTCCACATTTTTAATAATCTCTTTTCGATAAGCTTTAAAGGTTGTCCCGAAATCATGAAGTTTTACTCCGGATAATTTAGCCATAAGCCAATTTGCAACTTTTGACGGGATTCTTCTGATAAAAAGATTATCAATCCTTTTTTTTCTCCACCCTGACACTATATCGTAGCCTTCCTCTATCTTATCTATAAACAATGGGATTTCTTCAGGTAGGTGTTGCAAATCACCGTCCATTGATATTATTATCTCACCTTCGGCTACATCAAATCCTGCAGCCAAAGCTGCGGTTTGTCCGAAATTTTTTCTCAGATGAACCACTTTCACCGAATGATCTTTCTCAAATATCTCATTTAATATCTCTTTTGTTTTATCTTTGGACCCATCATTAATAAAGATGATTTCATAACTTTTTCCTATTTTTTCCAAAACTGTTTTGAGTCTATTATACATCTCGGAAATATTATCTTCTTCATTAAAAAACGGAACTACAATGGATAAATAAAGCTCATCTGACATTTTTTCCTCCTAAATCTCTTAAACTAATATTTTTATCTTTAATTATGTTTTTTATATCTTTATCCATAATTATTTTTAATTCCCTTTCTCTGCTATTGTTTAAAAAATAATTGCCCATGCTTTTGTCAATACTGTCGGTAAAACCAAGATGAACCATTAACTCGGTATGACCGGTGTTAAGGTTCTTTATCAATCTTTTCATACTATTTTTATCCATTTTACCTGTTATTAATATACCACGAAAAAAATCGGTTTTCATGATTTTTCTGTTTTTTAAAATATTTTCATTTATTAAGGAAAAGCTTGATAAAAGATTTGCTTTTACTCCTTGAAGGGAGAAAACAATATTAAATTCTCTGATAAACCTGATATATTTTATATTATATTCTTCCGCTATTTTTGACCATAAAGCAAAAAGCGGGGGAAAAAAATGGGTATGCTTTTCACTATTTATCTGATTTATTTTCAGGCCTGTATTCAATATTTTATCAATCTGTGCCCTAATCTCTTTTTCAATCTTATTTTTTTCCCTTTTTATAACGGATTTTCTCCATAAATTGGAAACCGATTTATATGACTCGATTCCGGTTAACATTTCGCCTCTTATTAAATTTATATGTGCGGCTATGGATATATTATGTTTTTTTGCTATTTCAACAGCTTCTTCAAAAAAAGGGGCATTAGGCATTATTGAAGCATCAGTTAAAATCCCGTTTTTATAGGCTGTTTCAATCCCTTTGTTTATTCCGGCGCTTAAACCGAAATCATCACAATTAACAGATAAAATCATTTGTTTATTCATAATATATCTCGAACGATTTAAGGTAAAGATTTTTACCTCTTAGAATCTTCAATTTAAGATAATGCCTTATATGTTCTTTCGGATTAAAGTCAATCAGGGTTTCTCTTTTTTTAATCATAAAAGTTTTTATTATTTTTTCCTTTTTACCGATAAATGATAATCTTACAAAAGTCCTTGCGTTTGTTTTGGTTTTTATCTTAATCTTTTTCGTATATGAATAAAGTATTCTCGATGTTTCATATTCTTGTTTTTGAGAGAGAAGGATGAAATTACCTTTATTTGATTTTATCAGATTTTTCTTATTATAAAATCCCCATTCAGCTTTGTATTCAACTGTATTTTTACTAAGCGAGGATTTATCAAAAAGATAGACTTTACTGACTCCGTCTTTTGAGATATATTTTATTCTTCCCCTGTTATTGAAAAGGAAATTTCTTATCTCATCATTAATATGGTCCCTTCTTTCTTCGGAGGGGGAGGTTATTATCCAGATATTTTTGCCTGTCATCAAGCCCTTTTTTATTGTATTTTTTAATTGTAAGAGATTGTTTATCCATTTTACTCCCAAATAAACATCTCTGTATTCTCCGTTTATTTTCTCCCAACCATCCCAAGTTCCCGGTCCTCCGGTCCAAAGCCAATAATCGACTTTTCCCGCATATATATATTGGAATACCATGTGCATTGCTATTATAATATCATCTTTTTTTATCCTTCTTCTAACAAATTCCCCCGGATCTTTATGGTCAATTTGGAAACTTCTTCCCGATGTTGTAATAATATTGTTTTCGATAATACTGTTATATCTCCTTTTTATTATATTGGCACTCTTTATCAGATCAATATGTTTAAAAGAAAAATATGATATTATGAAAACAAGAGGAATTATAATAATGTTTTTGTCTCTGCCTTTAAAATATTTGTTGATAAACATAATAAACTTATATATGAACCATACGACAAGAAGTATGAAAATAAAATTAAATTGATACAAATATCTCGGCATAGGGTGAGTTTTCATAAAACCAAGACCGAAAAGAGAAAAGAGAATAGTCAGATCAAGATATACGATTAATTGATTTTCAATATCAGTCTTGTGTTTTGAAAAATTCTTAAAATAAAAAAATATAACCGATAATGAACCTATCATAAAAATTAAAAAACCATAATTTGCGGAGATATACAGTAATTTAAAATAGATGAAAGTCAATTTGCTGAAAAAATAGGAGATAATATCGGTAATACTGCTTTCCTGATTTGAATACACTTGTCCCACTTTCCAGAATAAAACCTCCTGAAACATTATTAGTCCGAAAAACAGCCCCCATATAAAAGTTATTATAATATTTTTCCTTTTGAAAAAATCTTTGGGCTTTAGAATAAGATATGAAAGAAAACTAAAAGATAAGGCTATTCCGAGTTGATGGGTAAGATTTGTCAATATATAAGGGATGGCATAGTTTGTTCTCCCTTTTGTAAATTTACTTTTAAAAAAAAGTATTAAAGAGATTGTAAATAAAAATTGAAGAAGGGAAAAATATAAGAGTGTTCTTGAAAATTCGGTTTCCCATATTGATAAATAATATAATAAAGCAACAATCAGTAAAATATGTTTATTAATATATTCTTTTAACAGTTGAAAACTAATGATGGGAAGTAAACAATGCAAAAGTAATGATACCGCCCTTAAAACATAGGTTGACCCTGATGACAACAGGTAAAAAACAGATAAGAAATAGGAGTGAAAAATCCCCTTGAACAAGATATGTCCGGACGGATATAACGGATATCCGTGTTTATTTATCTCTCTTGCGGCGAGATAATAGAATCCTTCATCCAACCACATGGAAAAAAGATTAAGATTTATGGATTTTAAGAGAAAAACAATAAACCCGATTATTATTAAAAGGTAGAGTAAAGCATTGTCTTTCTTTTGCATTAGCTAATTATACATTAAAATCCGATAATATTAAACAATGACAAATTATACAATGCTAATTCATGTCTTATTTTCATTAAAACCGAATTTTTAATATAAATATCTTCCTAAAATATTATTATGAAAAGTATGTGATAACATCGGAAGCAACTTGACTTTTAAAATGTTTTTTATTATTATCTCAAACTATGAAAGATTTAGTGGTAGTTACCGGAGGAGCAGGTTTTATAGGAAGTAATTTAGTCCGAAAACTAAATTCCGAAGGTATTAATAATATTATTATTGTTGACAGTCTTAATAAAGAGGGTAAATGGAAAAATATAGCAAATCTGAGATTTTTTGATTTTATAAATTATGAAATCGGAATAAAAACACTATCGGAAAAAATCGGCAATAGTTCGATTTCAAAAATATTTCATATAGGGGCTAATTCAGATGTTCTTTATTCCGATGACAATAGGATGGTTCAGCTTAATTTTGAGCACTCTAAATTTTGGCTTTCAATTTCACTGAAAAATAATATCCCCTTTGTTTTTGCATCCTCTTCGGCGATTTACGGAAATGAACTTGTGCAAAAAAAAGCTAATGCGGTTTCTATATATTCTCCTCATAATATATATGCTTTCTCAAAAAAAATTTTTGAAAATTATGTTTTTCGTATTTTAAAAGAGAAAACCGAATTGCCGAAAATAATAGGCCTGAGATTCTTTAATACCTATGGCTTCGGGGAGTTTCATAAGGGTAAAAATGCTTCTTTGATTTATAGGTTTTTTCTGTTTTTAAAAAAAGAGGGTAAAATCAAATTATTTGAAAACGGGGATAAAATCAGAAGAAGTTATATAAGTGTAAATGATAATGTGAATATTATTAATGAGGCGATGAACCGAAAAATAAAAAGCGGGATTTATGACCTTGGTTCAGGCCAGCCTGTTTCCCATAAAGAGTTGGCTTTTACTATTATTGATGTTTTAAAAGAGGAAGGATTTCTCAATAAAGATAAACCTAATGAATCATTTATTGAATATATACCCTTTCCTGATAATTTAAGAAACAGATTCCAATTTTTTACGAAAGCAAATATACCCGAATGGATAAAGGAAATCCCTATGGATGATTTTAAAACAGGGGTAAGAAAATATTTAAAAGTATTACTTCAAAAAGAGTTGGAAGAGAAAAAACAAAGCAGAGAACATTAAGTTAAAGATGAAGAATGAAAGAGAACCCGTTAAATGCCCGTGGTGTAAAAATGGAGCAAAACTTAAATATGAAAATTTCCCGTTAAAAAAACATAATATATACAAATGTTTAAAATGCGGGATAATGTTTCAATATCCTATTCCGGATATAAACACACTGTATTCAACCGAATATTTTGATGCTTGGGGTAATGAAGAACTCCTATCCATAACAAAAAAAGAAAATTTTAAAATACTTATTTCCCTTCTGAATAAATATAACCTCCTTAACATAAAAACACTGCTTGACATAGGCTCCGCTCAAGGATTTTTAATGGAGGTGGCGGAAGAGAACGGATGGCGGAGCACAGGGGTTGAATTAAGTGAAAATGTTCGAGTATTAAATAGAGATATACAAAAAAAAATTAAATATGGTAATTTTATTGATATGGTGTTTGAAGAAAAGGGATTTTCCGCAATCACTTCGATTTCGGTTTTAGAACATATTCCAAATCCGATTGATTTTATTGAAAAAGTAAATAATCTTCTGATGAAGAATGGTGTTTGGCTTGTTTTGGTTCCTGATATAAATAGTTTTAGTAGGAAAGTTCTCGGTAAAAGATGGCCTCATTTTAATTTACCGCATATTTTTTATTATAATTGTGATTTTTTTAAAAAGGAGATGTCTAAATATAATTTTACACCGATATATTGTAAAACTCATTATTCGATTTACTCAATTTTTTATATCTTAAACCAGATTAAAATTAATTCAAGAGGTCTTATTTCATTGCTTGCAAAAAAAAGTTTAAAAATATTACCCTCATTTGTCTTAAAGAAAAAAATCAAATTAAAAGGGGGAAATCTGCTTGTGATTTTCAGGAAGAGATAGTTGTTTTTCTCCCCTTTATTCCTAATTTCAGGACTTTAAAAAGATAAGTAAAAAGGATTTTCCCGTTTAGTTTTGAAACTCCTTTGTTTCTATTATAAAAATATATGGGAACCTCCTTGATTGAAAAGCCGTATCTTTTTACCCAGTAAAGAGATTCGGCAACAATAAAAGGATCATCCGCGGTAAGACGGGGAAGAATTTTTTCTATAACTTGTTTTTTAAAAACTCTAAATCCTGAAGTGATATCTTTTATTTTTAGTCCGAGAACCATGGATATGTAAATTCTTGCGAAAAAGCTGATAAATTCTCTTATGGTTCCCCGTTCTTTATCTTTCCCCCCTTTTATAAAACGGGACCCTATGACAAGGTCAGTGTTTTCGGATTCTTTTAAAAGCAGAGGGATAAATTCGGGTGAATGGGACAGATCCCCGTCCATCTCAACAAGTCTGTCAAAATCGTATTTAAGAGATTCCTTAAAACCTCTTATTCCGGCAAAGCCTCTTCCTTTTTTCCCTTTTCGAACTATTACTTCAACTTTTTCCTCGGGGTATCTCTCTTGAATTAAATTGGCGGTTCCATCTGGAGAATCATCATCAATTATTAATATCTTGAAATTTTCATTAATCTTAAATATTTTTTCGAGAAGAATCAGAATATTATCAGCTTCATTGTATGTTGGTATGAAAATTAATGTTTTTATCATTTATCACCTTTTCCATCAATATATAATATCTTGGGATTATTGAAGTAAACAAAACCTTTGTTTTGATTAGTGTAATCAATAGTATCTTTTTTTATTTTTATAGAAAGATCAAACTGCAGATATCTTTTGATTTTGGTTCTTTTATGATTGTGCATAATAGGAGCGAAAATAAATATACTTCTCCCGATATCAAAATTAACTTTATATTTTTTGTTTAAATATATTGATGTTTTCGGATAAACTATATATATGGTTTTATTCCCGCTCATAATCCAAAAATAATGTTTTGTTCTGTTTTTTATTCTTCCTTTAATTGTCAGTGTGGCATCGTCCGGAGCATAGATATTAACAAATTTTCTATAATCGATTTCAGGGTTAAGAAAATCAACAGGATGTTTCCTTATTTTTTTTATTATTACGGAATGTTTAAGCACCCATTGATAATTATTATATAGAACGGATAATTTGTCTTTTGCCTCGGGGTAATGAAAAAGCATATTAAAAATATTAGGATTTTGAATTACAAAGGTTATTCTTGAATTTTGATAAAACTTCGGAAATTTTCTTCCGAGATAAATTACCCCTACATTATTTTCCATGGAAATAGTTCCCGTAATCATTTCAAAAGCATAAATCGTCTTCTTAGGAATTTGTGTGATATATCTATAATTGGCTTCTTGAGTTGTTTCAGATACAAAAGCCGCGGCGGTCATTGTTCCTCTATATACGGGTAATATTAAAATCAATATCCAAATAATTGTTTTAATAATTCTCTTTTTTATCTTTTTTAATAATATATAAACGGTAAAAACAATTAAGATAAAAGCTTCGGGAAGAGCCGGCAAATAATATCTTGCATCAAAAAAGTTTTTTGCTAATCCGATTAAAACATATAAGGTGAAGAAGAGGTAAATAACATTAAAATTCATATCCCTTTGTTTATATACTAAAATTAATCCTATAATGAAAGAGATGGTTAAAAGTATAAGTTCGGGGGTTGTAAAAATATTCCTTGATATATCAAAGAATCTGTGTAATCTCTCCAAATATAGGTAGCCATAATGTTTTGTTTTTGGAAGATTCTCATAAAATTTGAAAACGCTCTTTGCTTTTGGAAATTCCAAAACGATAAAGGGTGTGGAAATTATAAAGGTAATGACCCAAAGAAAAAAAGCCTGAATTGATTTTTTAAAAAATTCTCCGATATTTTTTTTCTTTGTTTTTTCAACAAAAAGAATATATATGGGTATTAATACGGAAACCCCTCCCAGAATTTTTGTTCCAGCCGCAAGAGCGGAGCTTATGATAGCCAGATAAAAATATTTATATTTTTTTTCTCTATGAAAAACCAAAGAGAAGTAAAGCGTTAATTGTGTTAATAAAGAGTGAAGAATGTCGGGTTTTCCCAGATGAGAATTTATTACAAACTGAATATTAAACCCGATAAGCAATAATACCAAATAGGAAAGATATTTTTCTTTGAAAATAAATTCAGATATTTTAAATACAATAAAGGTTAAAATAGTTCCTAAAATAGCATTTAAAGAGCGAATAAATATTTTTATAATATAAAAAAGATTAGCTGAAATTATTGATTTGATATGAGGATTAAATTTTAGAATGATAAAGATTAGTTTCATTAAAAATGAAAAAATATAGAATAAAATTAGGTTAAAATAGAAAAAAAACGAGGGATACCAATAAAAATTAAGATTAAGGCTATTATTATAAAAAGCATTGTATATAACTTTTGTGTAATATGTTTCATCAGGAACAGCGCTGAATATCTTAATATTAAAAGCTATTCCGGAAATCCTTAAAAGGAATATGATTAAAAAAAGTGAAATTATTAATACTTTTTCATTAATTACACTCTTCAAGGAAATAAAATCAATATTATCCGTAAATTTTTTCATAACTTTTTACAAAAAATAATCCGTCAATTAATATTAAAAGACGATTATAAAGAAAATACTATTATTCGTCAAGACAATAATTAAAAACCTTGGAGTTGTTTTTGTATAAAGATGATAAATCATTTGCATCCCTCTATTAAACGGGTCGGCAAATTATACTAATGGTTTTATTTAACCCTTACATCTATTTGAAAATAAAGTTTCTATCTGTTATAATTTTTTTATGAAAAAAATAATAGATTTAAACCAAATTGGAGGTAAGTATCAAATGAAAAAGCAAGGAGGAGTTGTTTTTACCATAATTCTGATAATATTTGCTCTTATAGTGATATTAAATTCAAACATAGTTCTCTCCCCCGGAGAAGCTGCGGTAATTTTTAATAAATTTACGGGTAATATGAGACTAGCTCAAACACCCGGTTTCTATATCCTTATCCCTTTTGTTGAAACCGCTTATGAATATGATATCAAAGTTCAAACTTATACTATGAGTTCAACTCAATGGGAGGGAGAGATAAAAGGGGATGATAGCCTTAAAGCCTTAACTTCGGACGGACAAATTGTTTATCTTGATTTAACCGTCAGATATCACCCTAATGTGAAAAAGTTGATTAATCTTCATAAAGAGATCGGGATAGGGTATGCTTTAAAGGTTGTCAGGCCTCAAATAAGAAGTTTTTCAAGATTGACAATATCCAAATATCCTGTAACGGATGTTTATTCTTCCAAGAGAGAACTTATACAAGATGAGATCTATAAAAAAATAAAAAAATCATTTGAAGAAAATTATATAGTTCTTGATGAGATTCTTTTAAGGGATATCAGATTCAGTCCCGATTTTCAAAAAGCGATTGAGAGAAAACAGATAGCACAGCAGGAAGTAAAAAGGATGGGTTATCTGAAACAAGTTGCCTCAATAGAAGCCGAGAAAAAAGTTATTGAGGCTGAAGGTGAAGCAAAAGCATTAAGAGTTAAAGGTTCCGCTCTTGCAAGTAATCCTGCGCTTATTCAATTTGAGTATGTGCAAAAATTAGCGCCCACCGTGCAAACGATTATAACGGATGGTAAGACAATAATATCGCTCGGGGATATACTGAAATATAAAAAATAAATATCCGATTATTTGCTTTTTTGTATCTCTCTTGCAAATTCCGTAAAAAATTTATATTATTAAATATATAAAAGAGGGAGAGCGAGATGGAAAAAGGGAAAGAAAGAGAGGAAATTTTCAGAAGGAAAATTTATTCCAAAATCGAAGAACTACCGACCATTCCTGTAATTGTTACAAAATTAATCAATGTTATAGAGGATGAAAATTCGAGTATTTCCGATGTTGTTGACTTAATCTCAAAAGATATGGCGCTTACAACAAAACTTTTAAAAGTGGCGAACTCCGCATATTACGGATTTTCTCAGAATATATCCTCTTTGAATCAGGCGGTAGCTCTTCTCGGATTTAATATTGTTCGTTCACTATTAGTATCCATTGAAGTTATGAAAAGATTTAAGGACGGGGGAAAGTCGGATTATTTTTCTCATGAAGGATTATGGCTTCATAGTCTTGCTGTTGCGACTGTTATGGAAAATTATAAGAAAAAATACGGAAAAAATAAAAACAGTTCATCGATTTTTATCATAGGACTTTTACATGACCTCGGAAAAATAATTTTGGATCAATTTTTTCATGATACATTTGAATCCGTTTTAAAAATTGCAAACGGTGAACAACAGAGAAGCCTTCATACCGTGGAAAAAGAGGTGATAGGATTAGATCATAATGAGGTGGGTGCAATGCTTTTAAAAAGATGGAAGTTCCCTTCTGAGATTATTAATCCTATCGAATATATGCATAATAAAAACAGACCTGATGATGTGAATTCGTATGATATAGCTCTTTTAAGAATAACGAACTCGATCGTGCGCCAAATTGAATTCGGCAAGGATGGAAATTCAAAACCCAATGATATTGATAAAACCGATTTGGATATATTATCCATAGGCGATGCCGAAATTAGGGAATTAAAAAATTTTCTTGAAGAAAAAGGAGACAGTATAAAGGATTTTTTTACCGCATTAAAATAATTATCTTAATCCTCTTATAAATATTTTACCCGAATGCTCTATCAACTCTATTTTTTTCTGTGCTTCAAGAGATTCGACCGATTTATCAATCGATTTTTCATCCGTAATAACCGATTTTTTCAGAAGTTCCATGCTTATCGGGTGTCTTCTTGAAATGGAAACAATAAGATCTTCAAGTGAATCATAAGCGGAAGGATCTATCTTTCCCGATTCCGAAAAATTGATAAATTCCGCCGAAGGGATATATTTTTCTATAAGATGAAAAGATTCTATGGAGGGTGGCTCGACCCATTTTTCAGCCGGGGGTCGGACAGATACATTTATAAATATTCTATCCGGTTTTAATTCATTAAAATAATCGGAAAGCCCTTTTATCTCTTTCTCACTGTCATTGATCCCTTTAACCATCATAACTTCCACCCAAAATTTCCCCTTATAATCCTTTCTTGTATCTATTAAACCTTGTAGAATATTATTAAGATTAACTCCTTTATGAGGTCTGTTTATTTTAATAAAGGAGTCGGGGAAAACAGTGTCAACAGTGGGAAGTAAAACATCGGTGTTCATTATCTCTTCTCTGACCTCTTTAAGATAGAGTAACGAGCCGTTTGTTATAAATGCCAAAGGGGGAGAAAAATTATCTTTAATATAATTATTAAGTTCTCCTGTTTTCGAGTAGAGCAGAGGTTCTCCTTCTCCGACTATGGTTATATAATCCGGTGGATTTCCCGTAAATTGAAAATAATAATCAAGCTCATTTTTTATCTCATCCAAAGGGATATATTCTTTTCTTTCGTTTTTTAAAAAAACGGTTCTTCCCAATTGGCAATAAACGCATGAATAATTGCATGTTTTAAGAGGAATAGGATTTATACCGAGAGAATTGCCGAGTCTTCTCGAAGGAACGGGTCCGAAAACATATTTCATCTCCATAATAATCTCCTATATAAAAAAATTTTCTCCGTTCGGAGAATTATCTCCCGTAATTATATCAAGAATCTCAAATAATCTTTTTTTTGAAAAACCATTATCTGAATTTTTCGGTTTTAACGGGGAACCCTCTATATATTCGGGAGAAATCATGTTAATCGTAATATCTCTTTTTAACTCCTTTTTTAAAGTATCATTTATGATTTTTATTCCGAATTTAGATATTGCATAGGGGAGAACATTGGGAAAATAAAGCTCTTTCTTTTTCAGATTGTGAAAACCTATGTTTACTATCCTTCCGTATCCGTTTTTTTTCATTATATCAACTGCTTTTTGTGTGGAAAAAAAAGGTAAAATAATATTATAATATAAGACCTCTTCCCACTCTTCGGGAGTTTGTGTTTCCCAATTTTTATAAATAATAGGTCCGAAATTATTTACAAGAATATCAGGTTCAATATATTCAATCTCTTTAAGCCAATCATCCATATTATCCCTTTTAAACTCAAAAGCGAATCCTTCGCCTCTGTATTTCATTAACACATCATCTACCGTATGGTGATGTTTCCCTCTGTATTGCAGAAAAAGAAAATCCCCTTTTTCACCGAAATATTCAACAAAAAATTTCCCGAGAGGGGAACTCGGAGCTGTAATTAGAATTTTTTTCATCTTAATATTGAGCCTCTGAATCTCCATTCATTCATATATCTGTATGAAATTTCCGAATTATCGTATTTTTCTTTAAGAATATCAATGGATTTTGAAAATATTCCGTATGTCCACACACCTCCCGGATATGTAGGGGTAGAGCCTGTGTAAAGAGCCGAGTATTTGAAGTTATCCCGAACTTTATTAAAAAAATCCCGAACAAATTTTTCATGAAAAAGAAAACTTCCGATTTGTGAAACAATTATCCCGTTTTCTTTGATTTTAGATGACATAAGCTTGTAAAATTTATCTTCAAACAAAACTTGTGAAGGGCCTATCGGTTCCGATGAATCTATTATTATAAGATCAGCTTTCCCGTCATATTGTTCAATAAACTCAACTCCGTCTTCAAACAGGATTACGGCTCTTTCATCATTAAAAGAATTTGCGGTCGAGGGAAAATGTTTTTTACTGATATTAACAACATCTTTATCTATCTCAATAAGATAAACTTTTTCAACATCATGTTTTAGAACTTCTCTTAAAGTTCCGCCGTCTCCCCCCCCTATAATTATCACATCTCTTATATCTTTATTTAGAAAAAAAGGGGGATGAGCGATTGATTCATGATAGAAAAACTCATCTTTTTCCGTTATCATGATTAATCCGTCTATTGCAAGAACATTTCCCCAAAAATCATTATGAAAAACCTCTATCTTTTGATACCTGCTCTCAATTATTTCCATTGGTTTTTCTTTTTCAAAGGAGATATAAAAACTTTTATCGTGAAATTCTTTAAACCAAGGATGTTTTTTCATTTTAAAAATCCCAAACAAACGGATTCTTATCCGTTGATATTTTCCCCTTATTTAATTCCTTTAAAATTGCTTTCGGAAGAAGCATCATCCCCTTTATATAATCCGATGAAAGGAACTCCAATTCAATATCTCTTTCTTTTATTCTTTCACCGATTTTCAAGCTTTCCTCTTTATGGGACAAACCCTTAAAACCGAGATTAAATCCCCACATCATGGAAAAAGAGAGAACGAAGGATTGATAAGGGATAACCTCGTCAAACACCTGTTTTAGTGTTTGATTAACCGAACCCATAAATCCGAGTAATCCCGTAAAAGCGGGACCTGATTGTAAAACAATCACACCTTCAGGTTTTAATAAATCATAAAGTTTTTGATAATATTCAACCGTAAAAAGATATTTTGAAGGTCCGTCGTCAAGAGGCTCTGTTAAGTCTGATATTATTATATCAAATCTTTTATCGCTGTTTTCTATGAATTTTTTCGCATCATCAATTATTAGTTCAGTCCTTTTATCTTCAAATGCTCCCGATGACCATTCGGGCATATATCTTTTACACATATCCACGAGTTCTCCGTCAATGTCAACCATTGTTGCGGATTTAACCTGTTTATATTTTAAAACTTCCCTCAAAGTCGCACCTTCTCCCCCTCCGATTATCAATACATTTTCGGGATTAGGATGAAGAAGCAAAGATGGATGCACCAAAGATTCGTGATACACTCTTTCATCTATTTGAGAAGATTGTATTTTAGAGTCGAGATATAGAGTTTTCCCCCAATTTTTTAATTTGACAATATCAATTTTTTGAAATTTCGAGTGTCCGGTAAAATAGACTTTTTCCATCTTATTTTCAAAAATTATATAATCGGAAAAACTCTCTCTAAACCAAATACCGTCGTCTTCTTCGGGCATGATTATCAAGCAGTCTCTTTTTCAACAAATTGTTCCTTGTTTTCGACCGTATCAGCGTATGAAACAAAGGTTCCCCTTTTAAGTTCCATAGTGGAAAAATTCTTTGATTTAAGGGCATCTTTAATGACTTTAATAGCTTTATCACCGTCAACCGAAGGATCACAATAAAAAAGATCAACCGCAGCATAATTATGCTCGGGCCAAGTATGAATTGTGAAATGGGATTCTTCGATAACAACTACTCCCGATACCCCGTAAGGTTGAAATTGATGAAAATTTGATGTAACCACCTTTGCTCCTGCTTCATCGGCGGCTTTCAGAAAAGTTTTTTCAATATTATTGACTGATTTTAATGTTTCAGGATCACACTCATAAAATTCTATGAGAATGTGGATCCCCAATGCTTCCCGCATGGCACACCTCCTAATATAATTATTTTATAAATCATCAATAAAAAACAAACCGTTTTTACTACATTTACTCACAATTTCCTCCTGAGAGAACTTATATTATATATTATTAGGTAAAAAAGTCAATAATTCTATATTCGTCAAAAATAAACTTACCGAAAAGGAGTAGTTTAATCGAAAAAGAAATAACCAAAAAAAAGGATAAAAAGGAGGAAAAGGAGGAAAAGATGAAAGGATTTGAAAAGTATTTAAAAAAGGGTTATCACCAAATATCAGAAGAAAAAGGAGGTGATAACCCATGGTTGAACAAATCGTATTTGAGGTACTTAATATGAAACAAAAAAGAGAAATTGTCAAGAGGAGTTTAAAAATGTATCATAAGAGCTCAAAGAGAGAAAAAGGGAAAATACTAACGAAGCTTTCTCAACTAACAGGCTACAATCGTAAGTATTTAACCTATCTTTTAAATGTTGCAAAAAAGAGGATAAAGACAAAGCAAGGTAAT
>Ga0256835_1000121_pt1 | contig 63122 bp, 57 predicted proteins | sample PIR30metaG_FD_185972 | JGI IMG/M metagenome (GOLD analysis project Ga0256835, IMG submission 185972) | Hydrothermal vent microbial communities from East Pacific Rise, Pacific Ocean - PIR-30 | ecosystem: Environmental > Aquatic > Marine > Hydrothermal vents | place: Pacific Ocean: East Pacific...
ATTGGGTTAATCATTTTTTGGTAGAGGGAAAAGATGGCTTTGAAAGTGATCGTGAAAGAATATTAAACCTTGCTTTCAAATACAAAGATGGAAACAGCAGTCAAAGAATATATGAGGAAATACTGAAGCTGATATAAGTTGCCTTTATGAGATTTTATTATATGTTATCTTTTCTTTATTTATGTTAAAATCAATTTATTATATAGTGTAGAGGAGAAAAATTATGATATTCAGAAGTAAAGCTCCTTTAAGACTCGGGCTTGCGGGAGGCGGAACAGATGTGAGTCCGTACTCTGATCTTTTCGGAGGGGCAATTCTAAACACAACAATAAGTATGTTTGCTTATGCTTCAATAGAGGAAAGGAATGATGGAAAGATAAAAATTCATTCAGTGGATAGGAATGAGTCACTTTATCTTGACTCTATGGAAGAGTTAGAAAGAGATGGTGATGAATTTGATTTATTTATTGGGGTATACAATAGAATTGTCAGGGAATTTGTAAAAAGGCCTCTTTCTTTTACAATTACTACATATGTTGATGCACCGCCTGGTTCGGGTTTAGGAAGTTCTTCTACCTTAGTAGTGGCAATTTTAGGGGCATTTGTTGAGTGGTTAAACCTTCCTCTTGGAGATTATGATATTGCTAATCTTGCGTATGAGATAGAGCGTTTGGATCTTGGGTTTGAAGGTGGAAAGCAAGATCATTATGCTGCAACCTTTGGTGGATTTAATTTTATGGAATTTTATTCTGATAATAAAGTTATAGTAAATCCCCTTAGAATAAAACCAAATGTTATTAATGAGCTTCAATTTAATACGGTATTATATTTTACAGGGATGAGCAGGCTTTCCTCTGATATAATAAAATCTCAAATAATGAATGTGAAGAAGAGAAATACTGAGTCTGTCGAAGCAATGCACAATTTAAAGAAGCAAGCAATTATGATGAAAGAAGCAATTTTGAAGGGAGAGCTTGAGAAGATAGGCGAGATATTGGACTATGGATGGCAATATAAGAAAAAAATGTCTGAAAAAATTACAAATCAAAAGATAGAGGAGATTTATGAAGTTGCAATAAAGGCCGGAGCGACGGGTGGTAAGATATCCGGTGCTGGGGGTGGTGGTTTTATGATTTTCTATTGTCCCGGAAATTCAAGGTACAATGTTATTGAAACATTAAAAAAAGAATTTGGCGGGGAATTCAGAAGGTTTAAATTCACGAAGTATGGTCTTGAAACATGGAGAATTTAATGGAAGAAAAGATAAGAAAAATTATTAATGAATCGGGATTACTTAAAGAAAAGATATTGAAGGATGATGTTTTTATAAGCAAAATCAAAGCTGTTGTGGGAGAAATGATAAAAGCTTTTAAAAAAGAGAAAAAGGTACTTATTGCAGGAAACGGCGGCAGTGCAGCTGATGCTCAACATATAGCAGCTGAATTATCCGGAAAGTTTAGGATTGACAGACCTCCTTTGAATGCAGAAGCTTTGCATGTAAACACATCATTTCTAACCGCTGTTGCAAATGATTATTCTTATGACGAGGTTTTTGCAAGGCTCATAGATGCAAAAGGTAGTGAAGGTGATATTTTTATAGGGATTTCAACATCGGGTAAATCTTCCAATATAATAAAAGCTTTGGAAAGAGCTAAATCAAAAAAGATGATTACTGTCGGTTTTACGGGGGAAAATACGAAAGAGTTTGAGCCTTTTTGTGATTTTATATTAAATGTTCCTTCAAAGGATACACCAAGAATTCAGGAAGTGCATATTTTATTAGGTCATATTATTTGCGAATTAGTCGAAGAAAGCTTTTTTTCATGATAAAAGAAGCAATAGTGTTAGCAGGAGGTTTGGGTACAAGACTCGGGGGAGTGATTAAGGATATCCCAAAGCCAATGGCACCTATCGGTGAAAAACCCTTTCTTGAATTTATTCTTGATTACTTGAATTTCAGTGAAATAAAAAGGATAGTAATCTCTGTTGGGTACAAAAAAGAAGTAATAATTAATTATTTTGCTAATTCTTATAAAAATTCTGAAATAATTTATTCTGAAGAAGATACTCCTTTAGGAACAGGCGGGGCAATTCTAAAAGCTTTTGAATTAATTGAGGGAGAGAGGAGCTTTGTTTTGAACGGAGATACATTCTTTATGATAAGTTTAAAAGCCCTTTATGAATTTCACATAAAAAAGAAGGCAGAGATTTCCATTGCTTTAAAAAGAAATGAGTTTAAAGACAAGAGATACGGGAATGTTTTAGTTTCGGAGGAGGGGAAAATTATTAATTTTGAAGAAAAAAGCAATGAGAGTGCTTTATTCAATGGTGGTGTTTATTTGATAAACAAAAGAGTTTTTAGTAATTTGAATTTTCCAAGTAAGTTTTCTTTTGAAAAAGATTTTTTGGAAAAAAAAGTTAATGAGTTTGATATTTTCGGAAAAGCTTTTAATAATTATTTTATTGATATAGGAATTCCTGAGGATTATGAAAAAGCTAAAAGAGAGATTAGCAAATTTGCTTGAAAGTGAAACTCCTTCGCTTTTTCTTGATAGGGATGGAGTTATAAATATAAAAAAAGAGTTGGATTATGTAAGAAACTGGGATGAATTCAGATTCATTCCTGGTGTTATAGAAGCATTGAGATTTTTATCCGAAATTTTTAAAAGAATTATTATAGTTACGAACCAGAGGGGCGTTGGAAGAGGTTTTATGACAGAAGATGATCTTAAAGATATCCATGATAAAATGCTAAAAATATTTGCAGAAAATTCCGTAAGAGTGGATAAGGTTTACTCATGTACTTGCGATCCTGAGAAAGATCCTGACTGTTATTGCAGAAAACCATCTCCCAGGATGGCTTATTTAGCTAAGGATGATTTTCCTGAAATTGAATTTGCAAATTCTGTTATGGTGGGGGATAGTCCGAAAGATGTGGAATTTGGAAAAAAATTGGGAATGGTCACTGTTCTTTTGGGAAATAATAAAGAACCAGAAGCTGACTACATTTTTTCAGATCTTTTTGAATTTGCCGAATATGTAAAGTTGGTTTTGGGGAGGAAAGGTTGAATTTTGTTAATACAATAATTGTGGTAAAATTTGTTAATGAGTAATCTTGCTATTATACTTGCAGGTGGTTCTGGATCAAGGCTTAAGCAGGAGACTCCCAAGCAATTTTTGAAATTAGCAGGTAAGCTTATTATAGAACATACAATTGAGAAATTTGAAAATCACGAAGATATAGATGCTGTTTATATTGTGACCAATCCTATGTATTATGAAAAAACTATTGAGATTATTGAAAAAAATAATTATAAAAAAGTCAGGAAAATTTTAAAAGGGGGGAAAACAAGACAGGAATCTTCCTACATTGGAATTTCCGCTGCCTCCGATGAATTTGAAAATGTGCTTATTCATGATGCTGTACGCCCTTTTCTTTCAAAAGAGATTATTGATAATATAATAGAAAAATTAAATGATTTTAGTGCCATAGATGTTGCAATCCCTTCTCCTGACACTATTATAAAAATAAATGATAAGAATATAGTAAAGGATATCCCGGAAAGAAAGTATTTGAGAAGGGGGCAGACTCCTCAGGCTTTTAAGCTTCAGCTTATAAAAAAAGCTCATGATCTTGCGATTAAAGATAATTTTTTAAATGCTACAGATGATTGTTCTCTGGTTTTAAAATACGGACTTTCGGAAATTTATGTTGTTGATGGCTCAGATTTTAATATTAAAATAACCTATCCTATAGATATTCACATTGCTGACAAGATTTTTCAGGTTAAAAACAGAACTCTTCTTAATTTTAATCAAAATGAATTAGCCTCTGTCCTGAAAAATAAAATTATAGTTGTTTTCGGTGGAAGTAGTGGGATAGGGGAGGCAATTGTAAAGATAGCTAAGGAATACGGAGCAAAGGCTTACTCATTTTCAAGAAAAAACGGAGTTGACATAAGGAATTATGAGAGTGTTAAGAGTGCACTTTTATCAGTTAAAAAGAAAGAAGGAAGAATAGATTCTATTGTTGTTTCCGCAGGTGTTTTGGAGTTCGGTTTCATAGAGACTGTTGATTTGAAAATCATTGAGGATATGGCAATTGTAAATTATCTTGGAAGTATTTATGTGGCAAAGGCATCTGTTGAATTTTTAAAAGAAACAAAAGGGAGCCTGATTTTCTTTGCTTCGAGCTCATATACGAGGGGTAGGGCAGGATATTCGGTTTACTCTTCCTCAAAGGCAGCAATTGTTAACTTTGCACAGGCAATAGCGGATGAATTCTCAAAAGATGGAATAAAGGTGAATATAATAAACCCCGAAAGAGCCGCCACTCCAATGAGATTTAAGACTTTTGGAAAAGAGGATAAAAACACACTTCTTTCACCGGAATTTATTGCGATAAACACTTTAAACATAATGTTTAAGGAAATTACAGGACAAGTTTTTGACATAAGAGTTATTGATGAAAAGGGGAATTAGAAGCTCATAGAACACGAGTATTTTCACCTGTATCCCAAAAAACTGACGAGTATTTTTGACAATGGGTGAAAATAGTAGTATATTAAGATATGATAAGAAGGTATTTGTATGATCAGGTTAAAACAGACTTGAAAAAGAAAATGGTTTTTATTGCAGGACCGAGACAGGTTGGAAAAACCACATTTTCCAAAGATGTTATAAGTGATGATGGAAGATACTTGAATTGGGATATTCCGGAAGACAGAGAAATTATTTTAAATAATGAAATTCCTCTGGAAGAAAAGATTGTATTTGATGAAATTCATAAATATAAAGGTTGGCGGGGATATTTAAAAGGGATTTTTGATAAGTACGGGAATAAAAAGAAAATTCTTGTAGTAGGGAGTGCAAAACTTGATTTTTACAGATACGGAGGGGATTCTCTTCAGGGTAGGTACTTTTTTTTCAGATTGCATCCGTTTTCTGTTGCCGAACTAAAAATAAGAGATAAGGATAAATTTGAAAAATTGTTGAAGTTGGGAGGGTTTCCCGAACCATTTTTAAGTGATTCGGAAACAGAAGCAAAGAGATGGGCAAGGGAGTATCGTAGCAGATTAATATATGAGGAAATTGAAAGTCTTGAAAATATCTCGGATATATCTAAGATGGAGCTTTTGGTATTAAGGCTTCCGGATTTAATAGGCTCTCCGCTTTCAGTAAATTCATTAAGAGAGGATTTGCAGGTTTCCCATAAGACTGTTTTAAGATACCTTGAAATATTGGAAAGACTTTATCTTATTTTTAGTATTCCCCCTTTTGGCTCTCCTTTGATAAGAGCTGTTAAAAAGGAAAAAAAGTATTATTTTTACAATTGGTCGGTTTTGTCCGAAAATTTACCAACAGCTTTTGAAAATATGGTTGCCTCTCATCTTTTAAAATGGATACATTTTGAGCAGGATACCAGGGGAAGAGATCTGGAATTAAGATATTTCAGAGATGTTGAGGGAAGGGAAGTGGATTTTGTTATTACAGAAAGATTAAAGCCTGTTCGTTTTGTAGAGGTTAAGTGGCGGGATAGGAAAACCTCCAAAAATTTGAAATATTTGAAGAAAAAATTTCCTGATGTTCAAGCGATTCAGGTAATAGGTGAAAAAAGTTTTTCAACTGAGACCAAAGAAGGAATTTTGAAAAAATCTGCCATTGAATTTTTATCAGAACTTGTTTGATTATAGAGATTAAGTTTTAGAGCTGATTTTAGTATTTTTAAAAATAAATGCCTGCAAAACTTACCATTGACCCTCCACTTTCATCAATGGTAAATCTATAGTCAATTAATTCACCTTTTTCCTTCTTTACTAATTTTAGAAGAGTGTAAATCGGTCCCATACCGCAAATATTTGTGAAATTTTTGTTTTCTATTAGTTTATTTATAAAATCATCAGGCTTTTTCTCAATTGCCAGATCTAAAACTTCTTTGTCATAATTTACTGTTTCTTCCCTTTTTTCAATTGCAGGAAAGGGATCTCCGAATTGAATCCCTCTATGGCTCAGGTCAGAAGCTGCTATCAAAAATATATCATCATTTAAAAGCTCTTTTAACCAATCTATAAATTCACTGTGTTTTCTTCCGTCTAAAAATGAAGGTGCGAGTATGGGTAAAATCGTGAAATCTTCAAAAAGCTCTGCCAAGATATTGACCTGAAACTCGATTGAATGTTCGTATTTATGTGCAATTGAATCCTCAAAGTATTTTTCACCGAATCTGTTTTTTAGATTTTCAATAAACTCTCTGTCATACTGTACCAATTTCCCTGTTGGTGTTTCAAAATCTTTTTCGGCCACAATGAACTCATCTTTAAACATAGTATGATTTGTTCCGAGGATTATGAATCTTTTAAAATTTTTATTTATTAGCCCCGAATAAACCTTGACATAGCTCTCTTTTCCTCTAAAATAGTCTATATGGGGACTTATTATGCCCTGTTCAGGCTGTTTCTTATTTTTGTATGATTTTACCTCTTTTATAAAATCTTTAAAGAATTCCTTCCCCTTTTCGTCCTCTAAAAAAAAAGTATCATTAAGTTTTCTCACTTTTTCCTTTTTAAACTTCTCCTTTTCATCATTTAATTTTTTTCTGAATCTTACATTATCAAGGAGATAATTTTGGTCAAAGAAAGAAATAATCTCCTTTACAAAGTTTGTAGGAAGTTCCCTTCTGAATCTAAAATAAAAATTATCCTGTAAATCTCTCATAGGGGTTACCCCATTAAAAAAATAAATAATAAAGGCGACTTCCTCTTTTATAAAGAATTCATTGGAAAAACCGAGAGGATCTCTTATAACAAACCCTTTTTCACCATTTACTATTGCGGGAAAACTCTCAAATTGTCTCAATGCAGGAAGTGGCATTGGATTATTTATCACAAAATAAAATAAAATACAAGGAGAGTATCTTTTGTAAGGTTAATCTGGGGAGTAATTATTCTACTCTTCCGAAATCATCCTCAATTCTCACAACATCATCAAGTTCAGGTGTTGAAACTTCAAGAATGTGGCTGTCTTCAAGTGCTTCCACTCTGTGTTTTGTGTATGGCTTAAAGTGTATTGACTCCTCTTTTGTTAGTATTATTTCTTTCTTTTCTCCATCTATTTCTGTTATTATTTTTACCTTCCCGCTGAAAAGGTACATTGTTTCATCTTTTTTTTCGTGATACTGATAACTCAGTCTACTTCCTTTTTTAACGAATAATATTTTGCCTGCATACTTATCTGTGTGAGCGTAGAGAATTTCATATCCCCAGGGTTTTTCGATTTTCTTAATTTTATTGAGCATTTTCAATCTCCTTTATTATTTTATCAAATTAATGTTCTCAAAAAGTGTTTTGGGACAGGATTTTAAGAAACTTTCAATTACAAATTCCTTTACTTCATCAGCTGAAGAAAGATTCAGTGCTTTTTTTGAAATTTTTTTTAAATTTCTTATGCAGCTTGCTCTGAGTGTTCTTTTTACAAGAGGGATGGCAATGGGGGACATGCTTATGCTATTAATTCCTAATCCCAAAAGTATCATTGCAAATATTGGATTGGAAGCCATCTCTCCGCAAATTTGAACTTCAATTCCTGCTTTTCTGCCTTCATCTGCCACATTTTTTATTAATTTAAGGATTGCCGGGTTTACTGCTTTGTAAAGATAGTTTACGCTCGGATTTCCCCTGTCAACTGCAAGGGTATACTGTATTAAGTCATTTGTTCCAATACTAACAAAATCAACTTCTCTTGCCAATTTATCTATTATTAAAGCAGCTGATGGAACCTCTACCATTATTCCGAGATCATAATCATTTCTATTTATATTTTCTTCTTTTGCAATTTTATTAACAATTTCCTTTATTTCTCTTATCTCTTCCACTTCAGTAATCATAGGAAATAAAATTTTTACCCTGTGCTTTTTCCCGGCTCTAAGTATCGCTCTGATTTGCTCAGTAAGAATTTGAGGATTTTTAATAAAATACCTTATTCCTCTAAGGCCTAATGCAGGGTTATCCTCTTTGCCAATTGTAAAGAAAGCGCTCTTTTTCTCTCCTCCTATATCAACAGTTCTAATTACCACAGGTTTTCCATTCATCTTTTCAAGCACTGTTGTATAAAGTTTTTCTTGCTCTTCGGGAGTCGGCTCTTTATCACTAAAAAGATATAAAAATTCTGTTCTGAATAGCCCAATTCCTTCTGCACCGAAAGATAAAGCTAATTCCACTTCTTCTGGAAGCTCTATATTTGCCATTATTCTAAAGGGATAGCCATCCATAGTTTCCGAAGGGAGTTCTTTAACGGATTTTAATTCAAGCAAATACTTTTCATATTGCTCTTTTTTATTTAAATATTCTTTTTTCGTAGCAAGGGTAGGCTCAAAAATAACTTCCCCTTCGATTCCATCCACTATTACTTCTGCTCCATCATAAATTTCAGAAAGCTCTGCCTTTATATTTATAACAGCAGGAATTTCAAAGGCTTTTAGGAGAATTACAGAATGAGAATTTAATCCTCCTTTTGTTAATATTACACCTTTGAGATTTTCTTTCGTAATTAAACTTGCTATTTCCGAAGGTGGGATATCATCCGCAATAATAACAACAGGCTTATTTTCGGGAAAAACTTTCTCCTTTACATCTTTTCTTTTAAGGCTTTCAAGGAGTCTATTAAGGGCATCATTTATATCATTAATTCTATCCCTGAAGTATTCATTATCAAATTCTTCAAAAATCCTTTCATATTTTAATCTGACTAAATGAATAGCCCATTCGGATCTAACCTTCTCTTCTTTTATTATTTCTTTTATAGTATCAATTAATTCTTTATCCTTTAAAAGGAGAATTAATGTATCAAGAATTATTGCAGATGCTTTTCCCCTATTTTTTTCTACTCTTTGCCTTATTGCTTCAAGTTCTTTTATTGATTTTTTAACAGCCCTGTCAAATCTTTTTAATTCTTTTGGTATTTGTTTATCTGGAATACTTTCCCTTAAAATAAACTCAGTTTCCATTTTCATTGAAAAGAGGCTACCTATTCCTATACCCGTGGAAGCTGCTATTCCTTCTATTTTCTTGGTCACTACTCTTTTTCTCCGAATTTATTTTTAATTAACCTTTCAATTGCATTTATTGCCTTTTCTTCATCTTCTCCATCTGCTATGATTTTAATAACAGACCCTTTTGAAGCTGCTAAAGTTAATAACCCCAATAAGCTTTTGGCATTCACCTCTGAATTATTAAATTTGATTGTTATTTTGGACCGATATCTATTTGCAAGTTGAACCAGTTTTGAAGATGCCCTTGCATGAAGTCCTAATTTATTAGTGATTTCAATTTCTCTTTCAATCATTTTTCCTTCCTTTGTAAACATTGCTTGCAAGATATATGGAAGCTTTCCCTTCATTACATACACTTTCAGCTACTTTTTTGAGCTCAGTGCTTTTTTGAACAAAGGTAAATTTTAAGAGCATAGGTAAATTTACTCCGGTAATTACTTCTATTTTGTCCTTTTCAAGAAAAGAAAAAGAAAGATTTGAAGGTGTTCCTCCAAACATATCCGTAAAAATAATAACACCTGCTCCCATATCTACCTTTTTAATTGCATCTCTTATGTTTTTCTTTCCTTCTTCGATACTGTCATCCCATCCGATTGAAACAGGCTCTATATGGCTTATTTTCCCAACAATTCTCTTTACTGTTTCAAGGAGTTCTTTACAAAGAATTCCATGAGTAACTATGACTCCTCCTATCATTATTTTCTCCTATTTATTAATATCTCTATGGATTATAAATGTGTCAAAACCTTTTTCTTTAAAATATTTTGCGAGATATTCAACCAAAGCTACTGACCTATGTTTCCCGCCTGTACAACCTATTGAGACATTTATGTAAAATCTGTCTTTTTTAGCCTCTTTTAAAAAGAAATTTAAGAAAGATTTCATTTTTTTTATAAAGAGGTGTGTTTCTTTAAACTGCATTAAAAAACCCACTACCTCTTTATCAAGTCCAGTTTTCTGTTTATAAGTATCAACATAGTAGGGGTTAGGTATTGATCTTACATCGAAAACTAAGTCACTGTTTTCAGGAATACCATAGATAAAACCAAAGCTTTCAAAATTTACAAAAAAAGAACTTTTTTTATGGGGACTGAAAAGATTCGCACTTATTATTTTCTTTAAATCCTGGGGAGTTTTATCTGAGGTATCTATAACCAAAGATGCAATATCTTCTATAGGTTTTAAAATTTTCCTTTCAAGCTCAATACTCTCTTCAAGAGAAAGATTCTTTTTGGTTAAGGGATGGGGTCTTCTTGTCCTTTTATACCTTAGTACTAAGGAATCTTTATTTGCTTTTAAGAATACCAAACTCATGGGAATCCCTTTTTTATTCATTCTCTTGATAAAAGCAGGTAACTCTTTTATTAATTTTTCATCTCTTATGTCAACTACGAGAGCCAATTTTGAACTTTGTTCAACCCGGTTCTTTTGTAAAAGCTCTAAGAATTTAGTGAAAAGCTCAAAGGGGAGATTATCAATGACAAAATAACCCATATCTTCAAGAATTTTGGTAAAGGTTGTTTTCCCTGCTCCTGAAAAACCTGTGATTATTATTATAGTACTTTTCTTTGTCATATTTTTTTATTCCACTCCCTTAGTCTTTTATCTATTTCTCTTATAGGATTAATCCCTTTTTTCCTCAATAGAAAAACCCTGACAGCTACTTCTATAATAGTTGAAAGGTTTCTCCCCGGAGCAACCGGAATCTTAATAAGAGGAAACTCTTTACCGAGTATTTTTTTTGAGTTCATAGTCCATCCCAATCTATCATACTCTTTTTTGTCATCCCACTTTTCAAGCTCTATAATAAGATTTACCTTTTTATCATCTCCGATAGCCGAAATTCCCAAAAGTTCTTTTATGTTTATTATCCCCAAACCTCTTATTTCCATGTGGTATTTTGTTAGTTCAGGAGAAGCAGCAATAATTTCTCCATTCATATTTTCATAAAGTTCAACAATATCATCTGATATTAGTCGATGCCCTCTCATCACCAAATCAAGAGCATTTTCACTTTTTCCCACTCCAGAATCACCAATAATCAATACTCCTACTCCTGAAATATCCATCATAACACCGTGTATTCTCTTTTTTGAGGATAAATTCTTAAAAAGATATGAAGAGATTGTTTCAAGTGTATCTCTGAGTGATGAGTGGGAGATTAGAACAGGCAGTTTATGGTAATTTGCCATCGTTCTAAACTTTTTATACAAACCTCCTTCAGGCTCTATTAAAATTATACAGGCAATATTCTTGGAAAACATTCTTTTCAAGACTTTTATTTTCTTTGAAGGGGTAAAATTTCTAAAAAGGCTTAGATAAGTATTTGAAATTAATAGAATTCTTCCGCTTTGAATATCTTTTGTTTTATGCTCTGAAAGAAGATACTCAGGCTCAAGTATGTAAGGGGATGTTATTTGATTCTTTAATCCTTTTTTGCCGCTGACTACTTCAATTTTCAGAAGATTATTTAAATTTTTTATTAATTCTTCTACTGTTATGAAAATAGCCCCATTGGAAAGGCTCATTATTAACTCTCGCTAAGCTCTGCTTCTTTTAAGATCTCATAAACTTCTATTGAAGAGGTGCTGTTTCTTAAATTTTTCATAAAGGAGTCTGATTTTTGAGCTAAGTGAGCTGCGGCAGCTAATATTTGAAGGTGGTATGTTGGATTTTCTGTTGGGGATATTACCAAAATTACAAGATATGTTGGCTTTTTATCATTTGAATCAAAGTCAATCCCTTCTTTATTAACTCCTGCTGCAACTATTGGTTTTTTAATTTCTTTTATTTTACAGTGAGGGATAGCTACTCCTTTACCAATACCAGTGCTTCCTAAAGCTTCTCGTTCAAGAACTTTTTTGATAATTTGTTCCTTTTTCTTTATAAGTTTTTTCTCATGGAGTTTTTCTATTAATTCTCTTATTACAGCTTCCTTCTCTGTTGATTCCAAAAAGAAAACCAAATCTTTAGATAAAAGCGATGTTATATTCATCCTTTAAACTCTATAATACCTATTTCGTTTTCACCTCTCTTAAATACCACAGAAAACCAACCCGTGTCAATATTCTTAAAAGCAAAAACAGGATCATCCGAATTTTCAAGAAAACTGATAGCTTCATTGATTGAAATAGGTTTCATTGTATAATTGTCTGAATAATACATAACAGGTTTTTCAGAGGGTTTTTCTTCTTTGCCATACTCCTTTTCAAAGACTTCCTCTTTCTCTCTCTTTCTTTTTCCTTCTTTAATCTTTTCCTTTTCTTTTTTTGCCTGTTTTATAACAGAATCAAAGGCTGCCTTTAGAGTTGATTTTAAATTTTTTCCTTTTTCTTTAGCATTAATAAAGGCTAATTTTGAATTAACATTAATGTCTACCACAAAATTAATTTTTTCTTTGGATATAATGATTTCAGCATCAACAATCTCAGAAAGCATCTTTTCGATCTTGTTTAGTTTTTTTACTGCGAATTCTCTTTCCCAAGAACCTAAATTTAAGTTTCTCCCTGTAATTTTAAAATTCATTTATTCACCTCTCATTTTATTTTTCTTTTAACAGAGGAAGGAATTCCTATTGCTTCCCTGTATTTTGCTATTGTTCTTCTTTTTATATTAATGCCTTCTTTCTCAAGAATCTCTGCTATTTCTGAGTCCGACAGAGGTTTTTTCTTGTCCTCTTTTTCAATCAATTTTCTTATTTTCTCCTTTATACTTGAAGAAGAAACAAAATCTCCTGATTTAGTTTTAAGGGAGGATGAAAAGAAAAATTTCAGAGAAAATAAGCCCGACGGTGTGAGGACATACTTATTTGAAACTATCCTGCTTATTGTGGTTTCGTGGAGTTCTGTGATTTCAACAATGTCTCTTAATTTCAGGGGTTTTAGGTATTCAGGTCCCTTGTAAAAAAATTCTTTTTGTATGTCTGCTATTGCTTTTACTACTTTATAGAGGCTATTATTTCTATAATCATAGGCTTTTATGAAATTAATCGCTTCCTCGAATTTTGCTTTTAGAAATTTTGCATCTTTACCCCTTTTCCATTTATACTGGGCAATTATATTTTTATAATACCTGCTCAATTGTGGCCTCGGTAGATTATCATCATTAATATAAACATTTAATTCTCCATCCTCTTGAATTATAAAAGCATCAGGGACTATGTATTCTGTTCTGATTTCCGTAATACTTTCCATAGGGTATGGCTGAAGAGTTTTTATCTCTTCAATAATTTCTTCAATCTCTTCTTTTGAAATTTCATATCCTTTTATCAATTTGTCATAATCTTTTTTTGCAAGGTCTTCTAAATTATTGTTTATTATTTTTTTGATTAACTCTTTGTGTCTTAGGTTATTGAGCTCTGCTTGAGTGATTAGGACTTCTTTAATATTATAGCTTCCGATTCCATAAGGCTCAATTGCTTTTATTTTTTCTCTTATTCTTTCAAAATCTTCAAAACTAATGTCAATACCTTTTTCCTTGTTTTCTTCAATGAATTTTTCAATATCAGATTCATTTAATACGAGCAAACCCTTTTCATTCAGATTATCAATAATAAAATCAGAAATAATAAGAGAGAGTGAATCATCGAGTTCCAACCTTATTCTGAATTTGATTTTATCATAAGCACTCTCTCTTGAGGGGAGTAATTTTTCTATAAGGTTCTCCTCTTTTTCCTTCCTTTTACTGTAAAAGCTAATATCTTCTATGGACTCAAAAAAATCTTCTATTACATCAATATCAAAGGCAGATTCTTCCTCACTTTGCTCTATTTTATCTTGGTCTCCAATGGGATGTTCTTCTGTGCTTCCTTCCTCTTCTTTATTTTCATCTTTTTTTTCTTCCTCTTCTTTCCCGGTGGATTCTATTTCGATAAAAGGATTCTCTTCTACAATTGTGTTGAGAGAAGATAGTAAATCTATGTAATTAAGATTTAAGAGTTTTAATTGTTGAAAGAGAGAAGGATTTAGCTTTTGTTTTAGAGCGGGGCCTAAATTGATAGAAATTCCTTTTTTAGCTACCATTAGTGTATCCTTATCTCCTTTCCCAGATATTTTTCTTTGATTAAAGGATCAGAAAGGATCTCTTCAGGAGGACCTTCTTTTAAGATTTTGCCATCCACTAATATATAAGCTCTGTCTGTTATTTTTAAAGTCTCTCTGATATTGTGATCACTTACTATTACGCCAATCCCATCTTCTTTAAATCCTAATATGAGTTTTTGTATTTTGCTTATTGCTATTGGATCCACTCCTGTAAAAGGTTCATCCAGAAAAATATATTTTGGAAAAGTTGCAAGAGCTCTTGCTATTTCAAGCCTTCTCTTTTCACCTCCGGAAAGTGTTTTTGCTTTTTGCTTTCTCACCTTTTGAAGCCCAAATCTGTCTAAAAGAAGCTCAAGGTAAAAGCCTCTTTTCTGTATATTAGGAACCATGTTTTCCAGGACAAGTAAAATATTGTTTTCGACAGAGATATCTCTGAAAATAGAGTGTTCTTGCGGAAGAAAAGTCATACCGAGAAGTACTCTTTTATACATGTGATAGTTGGTGATTTCTTTATCATCAAAATAAATTTTCCCATCATTAGCTTTTATTAAACCTATTATAATTGAGAATGCTGTTGTCTTTCCAGCGCCATTTGGACCAAGAAAACCCACTATTTCTCCCTTTTTTAAATTGAGATTAATTCCTTTCAGAACCTCTTTATCTCCATACCTTTTTATCAAATTTTCTGCTTTTATCATTCTTCTTTAATGATTACTTTTACCTTTTTATCTACCTTTGAAGTAGCATAAATTTTACCATTCTCAAGGTTTAAAGTCAATTTTTCCCCTTCAATTTTCGTGCCTTTTTGGTCTTCAAACCTCGCTTTTCCCGTTAAATAAACCATTTTCTTTTTTAAATCTATTTCCGCTTTTTCACATTCACCTTTTCCTTTATTAAACTTTATTTTAATATTCCCCTTTATAATAACCTTTTCATAATTATTATTTTTTATGGAGATCGTAGCATTGTTTCCGTTTATTTTTAAGTTGTTTCCCTTTGTAAATAATATTTTGTTTTTAATTATAATCTTTTTTTTGCTTGTTTCTATTATACCACCTTTTATTGTTATATTTTTTTTTTGGATTTTTCCGTTTATAATCTTAGAACTATTATCTTTTTTAATCTCAACTTTTTCCCCAATGATTTCTCCATCAGAGCTTTTTATAAAAACATTTCCCTTGAAAGTTGTAAAGTCCTCTTTTTTGATAAAGGAGTCACAAATAAAATTAAGTTTTCCTTTGTCCAAAAATCCGCTCACATTATCTTTTGCTTCAATATTATTTTTACCATTGATTATTATGCTTTCTCCTTTTAAATAAAAGTCTTTGTTATTGTTGAATGTGGAATGCTTAAAAAGTTCGTATCTTTTTTTTGCTATTGAAAGATAGGCCTCTTGAGCGGTAAGGCTTGCCTTTTCATCAATAAGAAATAGAAAATTGCTATCCTTTGCCTTAATTACCGAGACCTTACTTTCTTTGTCAAATATTATTTTTAGATATTCACTTCCTCCTTTTCCCTTTTTATTGCTCCCCTTTTTTGTTGTTTTTAGAACAGAATTAAGAATCTCTATTTCTCTTAGATTATTGTTTAAAAATTTTACTTTTATTGATGAGAAAATTATATTTCTTCTGATATTTGGCTCTATGATTGTAATTTTCCCCGGGGAGTTGCTAAAAATTTCTGTTATATTATTGTTTTCAAAAAAAAGTCGCATATTAGAGATTAATATTTTTCTTCTTTTTACGGTTTTGCTGTTTTTTTTATCAATTTCCTTGGAAATTTCAGAAATATTTATACTTCTTGAGAAACCATCGAAAAGCTTGTTGTTTTCGGTTAAGTTTAAATAAAGGTGTGGCATTTCTATTGTTAATGCTTTATTCTCTTTTTCATTTGTTATCTTTAACGGGGTTCCCGTTATTTTTAGTATCTTTTGTTTATTGTAGAAAAACATATTTTTTGCTTCAATATTAAAGGTGGATTTGTTTTTCTTAATGAAAAAATCCTTGATTCCTCTGAAAACCACGGAATCTTTATCTATTCTGTAAAAAAAATCCTTTGCCTTAAATCCGAAATTTTCACCTTTTACTGAAACAGGAAGTTTGGATCTTATGACTTTAACATTATAAATAATTTCTTTCCCCTTTAATATTATTTTATTGCTTTTAACTTTAATATTTTTTGAGAATACTATTTTTTTAAAGTCAGGAGAAGCTTCCATTTCATCGGAGAAAATTTTTACTATCTTTCCCCCTGTTAACATTTCAGTAAAAACATTTCCTTTTATGTATATTTTTTTGTCATTTCCGATTGAAAAATTATCTCCCTTTACACTGAATTTTTTTACTCCTTTGACTCTTTTTTCAAAGTAAAATTTATTATTTTCTGTTTTTTTTATTATTTCAATGTCTTTCTTGCTTTTGCCTGAGTTTAAAATAATCATTATACCTATTGTAAGCAAAATTATCATTATTAGAGCTATTAAGATTCTTTTTTTCATTTTAAATCAAGTACCTCTATGACAAATTTGTTTAAATATGTGTGAACGGTAAATATAATGTGTTTTTTGTTAGAATCGAGTTCTATATAAGGTCTTTTCCAGAGGTATGCTTCTATCTCTGATGAGTTTTTTGAGATTTTAAGATTTACTCTTTTGCTGTCCTTTCTTATTTTCATCTTTATGTTGGCATCAAGGAGGGCAAAAACAGGCTTTGTATTTCCAAAACCAAAAGGTTTTAATTTATTAAATGATTTGAAAAAATTTCCATTTAGATTAAAGAGATCAATTTCACCATCCACAAAAAATCTTTTTTTTATCAAAGTATCCTCTTTATTAAAACTCTTTCTTATGGCTGCCCTTAAACCTTCTATTCTATGTGCATCTATTGTAAAACCTATTGCCTGAGCATGTCCTCCGAAGTTCAAATCTCCCTCTTCCGTTTTGAGGTTTTCTTCAAGAGTTCTTATTTTATCAATAAGTGAAATTTTGCCTGCGGATCTTCCCGAAGCATGTCCCTTTCCATTTTCATCAATCGCAATTAAAATTACAGGTCTTCCATACTCTTCCACTAATTTTGAGGCAACTATTCCGATTACCCCTTTATGCCATCCTTCTTTTTCAATAATTATAATCGGATCTTCTGAAAAGCCTCTTTTTTGAATTAAGTTCTTAGCTTCATTCAGGACTTTGTTTTCAATGCTTTGTCGTTTCCCATTTAGTTTATTTAACTCTTTTGCTATTTTAAAAGCTTCCTGTTCATCTGAGAGAAAAAGAGACATTATCATATTTGGGTCTTCCAAACGCCCTGCAACATTAATTCTCGGACAAATTCTAAAAAGAAAATCTTCAGTGTTAAGTCCCCTGGAGCTTACCCCTGATACTTTCATAAGAGCATTTAAAGCCGGATCAGATGAATTTTCAATCTCTTTTATACCGTTTGAGACTATTATTCTGTTTTCATCAATTAAGGGTACGACATCGGCAATTGTCCCGAGTGCCGCCCATTTTAAAAATGGTGGAAGAAGATTTTCCATATTTGAGCTTTTAAATAAAGCCTGAACAAGTTTAAATGCAACTCCCACTCCCGCAAGATGCTTAAATGGATAGTTTGAATTTTTCAATTTCGGATTTATTATGGATAGGGCAGGGGGAAGCTCTTCTGCCGGGATATGGTGGTCTGTTATTATCAAGTCTATTGATGTCCTTTTTATCTCCTCTGCAAAATCAAATCCTGTTATTCCATTATCCACAGTTATAACTAAATTTGCTCCACTCTCCTTTACTATATTTATATCCTCTTTTTTAACACCATAACCATGATTTAATCTATGGGGGATGTAATAGGTATTATCTATGTTTAATAGATTGAATGCTTTGTGAAGGAGTATTGAAGAAGAAAGTCCGTCAACATCATAATCCCCGATTATTATTATTTTTTCTCCCTTTTCTCTTGCTCTTAGTATCCTTTCAACACTTTCTTCCATTCCATCAAGTAAAAATGGCTCATAGAGATTGTCCAGAGAAGGGTTTAAAAATCTCCTGATTTTTTCTTTGCTGTTAAGTCCTCTGTTCAAGAGGATATTTGCGACTCTTTTATCAAGGGAGAATGCTTTTGAGATTTCCTCTGCCTCTTTATGTTCGGGTAAAAATTCCCAGACTGTTTCTCTCATACTTCCGGTGTTTCCTTTGAAGCCCTTACGGCCCTGTCATGAGCCCATGAACGAATCTTTTTAATTTGCTCTGCCATCGTTGTAGAAAGAGGAACTGTGTTCCCAAAAATTTTAAACAAATCGTCTTCTGTTAATTTTCTCTTTTCCGCATAGGCTTCATACATGGCGGAAATTATTACCTGCTCTATCTCAGCTCCACTCCACCCTTTTGTAATTTGAGCAAGCTGCTGAATATTAAAATCATTTATATCATTACCTCTCTTTTTCAAATGTACTTTAAATATTTCCTCTCTCTCTTTCCATGTGGGAAGATCAACAAAGAATATTTGATCAAATCTTCCCCTTCGTAATAGTTCTGCAGGGAGCCTGTCTATTCTGTTTGCTGTTGCTCCTACGAAAATATCGGATTTATGTTCCTGCATCCATGTTAAAAAGTAGCCTAATATTCTTGAAGTCGGGCCCTCAACCTGTTTGTCTGTAATTCCACTTTCAATCTCATCAAGCCAGAGAATTGCCGGGGATAATGATTCAACTAATTTTAATGCTCTGTTAAATGCTTTTTCAGGATCACCTCCAATTCCGGAATATACGAGATTCATATCAAGTCTGAACATAGGAAGTTTCCACAATTCAGGTATGGTTTTTATTGACAGTGATTTACCGCATCCAGTTATTCCCATTACGAGTATTCCTCTTGGTTTATCCAATCCGTATTCCTGAGCTTTTTTTGAAAAGGCATCTTTCCTTTTTATAAGCCAGTCTTTCAAATTTTCAAGTCCCCCTATATCATTTATATTTATTCTCTCATTAACAAACTCAAGCACACTCTCTTTCATTATTATCTGTTTTTTAATCCTGTGTACATCATTTAAAATGGAGGAATCAATCTCTCTTTTCGCGTGAAAAAGTTTCACCAAACTTTTGGTAGCTTCATCAATTGTCATACCCTGAAGTCCCAGGGCTATCTCATCATAATCATCTTTGCTAAGGCTTATGTTTACCCCTTTGTTCTGATATCTTGTAACTATCTGTTTAAACACTGACATAAGCTCATCTTTGTTAGGGAGTGGCATTTCAATCACTTCTATCTCCCTTGTAAGCTCAATCGGGATTTCCTGTACCGGAGAGACAAAGAAAATGTATTTTAGCTTTCTCTTAATATTATAAATTAACTCTTTTGTCATTCTTATAAGATCGGGAGAGTGTTGCCAGTACAGGTGGAAATCCTTTAATATTAAGATTGCTTTATCCTGAACTCTATCAAAGTATTGTAATACATCTTTCGGATTATCAACTTTTTCTATTTGCTTTTCATTTTCATCTATTATCCCTTCACTAACATTCCAAATAAAAGTTTTTAAATCGGAGATAAGAGGTGAGACTGTGTTTAAAATTTGTTTTACAGCTCTTTCCTCTTCCCAGCTAACCAAAAATATAGCCTGATTTTTGGCTATTATTGCCCTTTTTAATTCATCCTTAAAATTCATCAAACCCCCTCATCTTTTTTGAAAAAATAAATTTTACTTTGAGCCCTCCGTTTGAAAGCCTTCTTGTATTTTTGGAGAAATCCGTGATTTGGACTCTCTTTTTTTCTGTTATTTTAAAGCTTCCGAAATTTTCTATTTTCACATTTTCCCCTCTTTTAAGGGCTTCAGATATTTTTTCAATTATCATATTTACAAATTCTTCCGCTTCATTTTTTGTAAGCCCTGTTCTATTGTGGAGTTCTACTATAAGATCCTTTTTGTTCATCAATTATTCCATAATAAAAACAGCTGCTGCGATTGTACTTACCCAGATACCCTTTTCTCCCACACCATTTTGGGTGATTGATGTAGTATAGAGGATTTTATCCTTGATTTTATAATAATCTTTATCCTCTTTCCATGATGTGCTTGGTGGAACAAATGAAAGCCCCATGGTGGTTGCGAGCATATGAGCCGCAAGAAATTCCGCATAATCACCCGCTTCTTTTTCATCCTGTCCAAAGCTGTGATGTTCTGATAAATAACCATAGGTGGAGCGATCCTTAGGGATAGCTAAACCAACTGAAGATGAGATTACCCTTTTGGGCTCATCCGTTTGGTTTTCACTCATAACAACAAAAACAACCTGTCCCGGATGGATAAGCTTGAGGCCTTCTTCGACTGAAATAAGCTCTGCTCCCGGGGGGAAAATACTTGATGTTTTTACAAGATTAAAAGGAGCAATTCCGGCATTTCTCAGTGCATCTTCATAGCTTGCCAGCTTCTCTTTGTGTTTACCCAAACCTTTTGTTAAGAATACTTTTTTAGGAATTAAGTTTTTCATAACAAATTTTAACAGAGAGAGCCTCTTTTTTCAATTAAAACACTGCTTGTTTCGACTTAAATTAATTTCTCAAATATCTTTATTATTCTTTCTTTTGTAAGTTCTTCAAACTCTCCGAGGTATCCGCTCTCATTACCGTGTAATCTTATGCAATCATCTGCGAAAATTTTTATATTATCTTTATTGACCCCATCATTGTTAAGTTTTTCAGGCAAAAGGTTATCCTGCATCCATTTCCTGAATTCTGAAATTCCCTTCTCTGCGGAAGTATTAAAAGTTAGTTCAAAGTATTTTTCCGTTCTTTCTCTGTTTATCTCAAGCATTGTTTCAAAATAGGGTGGAAAGAGTGCCGAAAGTCCTTTTCCATGCGGGATATTGAGGTGTCCTGAGATAGGATGCTCCAAATAGTGCATCACAAAGGTTCCCTTTGTTCCTATTGACGGGATCCCCGAGAGTGCAAGGGTTGATGCAATCATAATTTCAGCTCTTTTTTCATAATCTTTGAGATTATTCAAAACTTTTGGCAGGGCTTTTATTAATATCCTTATTAAAGATGCGATTATTTCATCGGATATATTGGAATTATTTTCTCTCGTGCCTAAAAAGGGCTCGGTTAGGTGAGAAATTATGTCAGCCACTCCGTACGCAGTATATTCAGGAGATACTGAAAATGTGTATTCGGGCTTTAGTACGGCTATTTTTGGTATGGTATGAGTTGAGCCAAAGGCTATCTTCTCTTTTGTATCCTTATTGGTTATTACAGCTCCTCCGTCTGCTTCAGAGCCTGAAGCCGCAAGGGTTGGAATTGCTATTATTGGCAGGGCTCTTTTTATTCTTTTAGGCCTCTTTCTTCCGTCTCTTATATAATCCCAGATTTTACCTCCATTGGAGTGAACAACTGCTATCCCCTTTGCAGAATCCATAACAGAGCCTCCGCCTATGGCTATTATAAAGTTTGTTCCAAAATCCTTTGAAATCATAGCTCCATTATCCACAGCAGTATTTATCGGATTGCTCATTATTTCATCATAGATTCTGAAATCAATATTTTTTTCCTTTAAAATGGGGATTATATCATCGAGAGCTCCGGATTTTACAGCACTGCTTTTCCCTGTTACAACAAGTGCTTTTCTTCCAAAACCGCCTATTACCTTTTTAAGCTTCTCTATTGCACTTTCTCCGAAAAAAATCCAATCGGGAATCTTTAATCCGAAATCTAACATCTTTCCTCCTTTCTTATAAGTTATTCAATCCCTCTCTATTATTGCTCCGCCGATGAGATACTCATCAATATAAAAGCTTGCAAGCTGACCGGGAGTAATTGCTTTCAGGGAGGATGAAAGTGAAATTTTGTACCTATCTTCTGACTCCTCTATCTTTTCAACTAAAATCCTTTCCCCGCGAAATCGGGTTCTGACGGAGAATTTTTCGTTTGAATCCGGTTTTAAAAACCAGTTTATGTTTTTTGTGAAAAAGTATTTTTTCATTAAAAGCCCTTCATCACCGAGAAAAACCAGATTTTTCTCAGGCTCTATTTTATAGACATAGAGCTTTTCTCCCGCGGAAATTCTCAAGCCTCTCCTTTGACCGATGGTATATTTGTAAAAACCTGAGTGCTCTCCTAATATTTTGCCTTTGCTATCCACAAAATAGCCCTTTCTTCTCTTTTCCCTTATTCTTTTTCTTATGAAATTATAGTATTTTTGCTCTTTAATAAAGCACACCTCAAAGCTCTCCTTTTCTTCCTTGAAAATTTCTGAAAAATTTTCCAGCATGATTTTTTTTACATTTTCCTTTATTTCATTTTCAAGAGGGAATATTAACTTTTTTAGTGCTGATGGTTTAATAAGGGATAAAAAGTAGGTCTGGGATTTTTTTCTGTCCTTATGCTCTTTTAAGAGCTCCTTTCCTCTGTACTCCACTTTTTCAACATAATGGCCAGATGCAAAATAATCAAAGTTTTCAAATTTTAAAATTTCTTTTATGAATAAATCCGATTTTATTTCTCTGTTGCAGATTGCACATGGGTTTGGAGTGTATCCTTTAAGATAGGCTGAGACAAAATAGTTAATTATTTTTTCATTGAATGCTTTGGAAATATCTATTGTGTGATGCTCTATCCCAAGAGCTTCGGCTACTATTTTTGCCCTATTTGTATCAAAAATATTATTTACTTTAAAAGTAAAAGCTTTTACTTCATTCCCTTCGGATTTTAATTTGAAAGCCGCAAATGATGAATCAACTCCACCGCTTAAAGCCACTGCTATTTTCATTTAAGATTTTACCATAAGCTTAAAATAAAAAGAATTTTTTCTTTATGTTTTTCAGAACCAATTTTGAAAATTCTTCGATATCAACCCCGAATTTTTTAAAAGCATACTCATCATAAGGAGTATCACCTTTGTTGATAATAATCAGTCTGCCGTCATTGTTTAAGGTACACTCGGGTATTTTTGCAACCGGATGAACTATCAGAGATGAGCCAAATACGAGACAATAATCCGATTGTCCGGCAATACTTCTCATTCTATTGATTAGATTGGGATCAATTTTTTCTCCGAAAAAAACAACATCCGGTTTTAAAACACTACCGCATTCTGTGCATTTGGGAAGTTTCTCATTCTGGATTTCTTTATATACTTCATCAAGAGTGTACTCCTTTTCGCAATTAAGACACCTGAATCTTTCGAATGTTCCGTGAACTTCTATAAGCTTTTCTGTGCCTGCTTTCTTATGGAGTCCGTCAATATTTTGAGTGATTACCCAATTCACTTTTCCAAGCTCTTCAAGTTTTTTTATCAATAGATGAGCAGAATTGGGTTTTGATTGTTTAAGAAGTTTGAGATAATCTTTTGCAAAAAGATAAAAGGATTCAGGATCTTTTTTAAAACTTTCAAGGTCAAAGACATTCTTTTCTGAAACAGTGTAAAGGCCGTTTTCTCCTCTGAAATCCGGAATCCCCGAAGCAGTGCTCACTCCTGCTCCTGTGATTATACAAAAATTGTCTTCCTCTTTTACAAGAGTTGCAAATTCTTTTGCAGCGAGCTCTTCATCAAGTATTAATCTCATTTAATATCCTTTTAACATCTCCCACCAAATAGAGAGAACCTGTTATTAGTATTTTGCTCTTTCCACTATTTTTTAGAATCTTTTCAACAGCTTTTTTGAGGTCAAGCTCAATTTCAAAATTTCTATTTGTATGGGAAAATTTTTTGTAAATATTCTCCGGATCTTCCGCTCTGTAAATATTTGCTTTTGTAAGTATTATTTTTTTGCAAAAGGGGAAAAGCATTTTGCCCATTTCATCTATCTTCTTTCCCTGTGAAACTCCAAAAAGACAGCAAAGATCTCTTAAATTTTCATTTTCTAAAAATTCTGTAAGTCTTCTTATCCCGTCAATATTGTGAGCCCCATCAAAAATAATTTTATCCTGATAAATTTCAAGCCTTCCCTCTATTACTGCGTTTTCAATTCCTTTTATTATATAGCTTTTTTTTTGTTTACTAAAAACCGGCAAATTTTCATATATCTTTATTGCCAGAGATGCATTTTCTCCCTGATGATTTCCAGGCATTTTCGGTTTGAAAAAATAATCATCTTTGACTGTATGATAGTGAAATGTTCTATTATTTTTTTTGTAAAGTTTATTTTTTTTATCAAAAGTTTTGATTAATTTTGAATTATTTTTTTCTGCAAAGTCTTTTATAATTTTGACTGTATGTTTTGGAATTCTTCCTATTACTATGGGTGTATTTGGTTTTATTATACCTGCCTTTTCTCTGGCAATTTTTGTAAGTGTTTTTCCTAAAATTCTTGTGTGATCATAGCTGATTGTTGTAATTGCTGAAATAAGAGGGAAGAGAACATTTGTGGCATCAAGTCTTCCTCCGAGTCCTATTTCAAAAACACCGAAGTCCACATTCTTTTCATTAAAGTACAGGAAGGATGCAACAGTCATTGTTTCAAAAAAGGTCAGACGATTGGGTAAAATCTTTTTTTCAAATGCTTTTTTAACTTTATCCTTTATGAAAAAGACAATTCTTTCAAGTTCATCATAATTTATTTTTTCCCCGTTAATTCTAATTCTTTCATTAACTTCAATTAAGTGGGGAGAAGTGAAAAGGCCGACTTTGTATCCCAATGATTGCACAATTGATGATAAAAAGGTTGAAACAGAACCCTTTCCATTTGTCCCTGTTATTAGGATAGATTTTATACTTTTTTCAGGATTTCCGATCTCATTTAAAAATAATTTAATCCTATCTAACTCTAATTTAAAACCACTCTTTTGTATTGAAACTAAGTATTTTTCTAAATCTTTTTTTGACAATTAGATTTCTTCTGCTTCCTCCTCTTCATCAGCAAATTCGTCAGGTACTCCCAAGAGTGTAGCAGCACCATCATAGATCTGTTTGATTACCTTTCTTCTGCTTTTTAATTCTTCCATTTTTTTCTTAAAATTTTCGATTTCCTCTTCAATTTGCTGATCAATAGCTTTAATCTGCTCTCTTGTTTGATTTAATGTGTTTGTGTAAAAATCCTTCTGTTCTTTGCTTAATTCAGCCATATTTTCACCTCTCTAAGTTATTTTTTTATTAATAAAGAAACCATTTTCCATGTTCTTACTTTAATTCCATTTCTTCTTGGTTTTGTAAATCTCCATTGGTCAATGACTTTAGCCATTTTTTGTTCCATTCCTGCTACAGGTGGAATTGATCTTATTACTCTAAATTTTTCGACCTTTCCATCCGGTCCAACAAGCATCTGGATAAATAGCCTCACATTACCAAGCCTTGCTTCTTCATAGGTTAAGCTTGGGATTCCTCTTTTTAAAATTTTTAGAGGTTTGTCCAGTGTATTGAGAGGAACAACTTCTCCTTCTTTAAAAGCTGGTTTTTGAACCTCGGGCTTTGATAGAGGTGTTTTTTGAGGTTTTACTTGATTTGATTGTTGAGTTTGATTGGTTGTGTTTGTTTGCTGAGAATTAACATTTTGATTGTTCTGGGTATTATTGTTTGCACTGGTATTCGTTTGCTGATTGTTTGCAGTGTTCTGAGGCTGTTGGTTGCTCTTTGCACTTTGAACCTGAGAAAGTGTATTTTGGATGCTCTTATTTTGATTCTTTTGATTTGTCTGTTTTTGCTGAGAAACTATATTTTTATTCTGGTTTGTTTTTTTAGGCTTTTTGGTGGTTTTGGGAGGAGTTGTTATTGTTTTAGTTTTCTGATTCTGAGCCTTTATTTTATTTTGTGCCTGATTGATGTTTGATTGAGTTTTTTGTTGATTCTGAGATGTTGTATCTATTTTCTGCTGAGTAGTTTGCTGTGTTTGTGTATTTTGGTTTGTGAACTGAGTGTTTTGTGTGTTTTGAGTTGTATCAATGTTGGTTTGTAAATCCTGACTCTCTGTTGTTTGTTCATTTGTGAGATTACTTTCAACGGGTAAATTTTGTGATGCGATAGTTTTTTCTTTTTTTACAGGAGCTGGATTTATAGGGAATTCTTTTATTGCAACATAATTTGAATAAAAGTAATAGCCGGCTCCTCCTAAAATAACCATTAAAATTATTATAATAAGAAGAGCTTTTGAGGATTTTTTCTCCTCCATTAACACTGATTCTATTTCTTCATTTAATTCTTTTACTTTTTCCTTACTTTTATCTTCTTTGACCTCTTTGACGGGCTTTTCTTTTTCAGTAGAGGGTTCTATTATTTCTTTAATTTTCTCTTTTTTCTTCTCTTCCAATATTTTTTCAGTTTTCTCAACTCTTCGAATTTCTTTTTTCTCTTCCTCTGGAGTTTCAATTACTTCTTCTACTTTCTTTTCCTCTTTTTTCCTTATTATTTCATCAAATTCCTTTTTCTTTTTGATAATTTCTGTTGTATCTTCTATTGAAAATCCCTCTTTTCTGACCTCTTCCGGAAACATTCTTGCCATAAACTTTGATAAGATATCTTTCATAATAGCCACATTGTTTACCTCTTTAACAAGCTCTTTTTCAATTTCATTGCTAAGCTCTTTTGCTGTCTGGTATCTGTCGTCAGGAGATTTCATGAGGCATTTTTTTATTATTTTTAAAATATTTTCTGAGATAGATTTATTCCATATATTGGGAGGATCATACTCAACTTTTCTCACTTTTTCTAAGATGGCCGTTTCTGAAGTTGCAATAAATGGATTTCTTAAGGTTAGCATTTCATAAAGTAAAACACCAATTGCGAATATATCTGATCTGCTATCAATGTCCTCTTTACCCATTGCCTGTTCAGGAGACATATAAATAAGTTTTCCCTTTAAACCTCCTGCTACCGTTTGATGTAATTTTATTTTTGCCTTTGAAATGCCAAAATCTGTTAATTTAACCTCTCCTTCGTATGATAGAAGAATATTGTTGGGATTCACATCTCTATGAACTATATTTAAAGGTTCTCCTTTTGAATCTTTTTTTCGATGGGCATAGTCAAGTGCATCACTTATTTTCAAAGCAATATATAGGGCTATATCCATTGGTAGTGACTTTTTTTGTTTCCTTAATTTCTTTAACACAGCTCCGAGATCTTTCCCTGACACATATTCCATTGCGATTATGTATTCATTGTTCATCTTCCCCAAGTCAAAAATCTGGACTATATTAGGGTGAGAAAGAGATGCCGCTATTCGAGCTTCATCAATAAACATTGTTATAAAATCATCATCCTGAGCAAGATGTGGTAATATTTTCTTAATTGTAACTATTTTTTCAAAGCCGACAGGCCCTTTTTGCTTGGCTTTGTATATTTCCGCCATACCTCCTGTTGCAATTTTGCTTAAAAGTTCGTAACGCCCCTCAATTTTATCAACATTTTTTTGGATTTCCTCTTTCTTCTCTTCAAGTTCTTTTTTTAATTTTTCCTGTTCTTCTCTTTTTTCAGAGGTTCTGGCTGGTTTTTTATAACCTGTTTTTTTTAGTTCAACGAGGGTTTTTCTTATTAATTTGTCTATATCATCTGTTTCTATGTTTCTTTTAGTTTTCTTTTCCTCTTTTTTTATAACTTCTTTTTTCTTATCTTTTGGTGTTATTATGTCTGTTATTAATTTATCAATGTCCAGGGTATCACTTTTTTTATGGGAATGTTTATCATGATGCACTGTCTCTTTTTCAGGTTCTATTTCCTGAATTTCTGGAATTTCCTCTTTGGCTTCCTCAATTTCATTGATTTCCTCAATTTCTTCTATCTCTTCTATTTCTTGTTTAACCTCTTCGTGGTTAAAATTCTGAGTTTTTTCTATCTCTTTTTCAACTTTTTCTTTTTCTTTGTTTATGTCTTTTTCAACTTTTTCATTTATTTCTTTAAGAATATCTCCGAATAAATCATCTGAGCTCATTAATTCTCTCTCTTCCGGGGATATTTCTTTACCTACCATTTTCTCCATTTCTTCTTTTTCAAATAATTGGGTTTTACCCTCATCATCTTCTTTTTCTTCTTCTAATTCGAGATTTAGCTTTTCTAATATTGTTTTTTTCAAAGATTCAAGAGAAAAAGGTTTTTCCAGAAAGGCAGAAGCTTTGTTAACACTTAAGGCTTTATTTTTAATTGAGCTTCCTTTGTATATACCTGAAACTATGAGAACTGGAAGAGCAGAGCCAAATTTTGTGTAAATTGTTTTTGAAAGTTTTAACCCATCAATTTTAGGGATAACTATTTCTGCTATAATTAAGTCAAAAGAATTATCAAGTATTTCCAATACCTGATTTCCGTCTTTTGCAATTACAATTTCTGCTTTGTACTTTGTAAAGAAATCTTTAATGCTTTTTATAAATTTTTGGTCAGTATCAACAATTAATACCTTTTTTAATTTCTTCACTCTTTTACCTCTTCAATCTATTTTAATCTATATTTTTCATTGATTTTTTATTTTAATAAAAAAAGATTTTTTTGTCAAAAAACTTTTGTAAAAAATGAAAATTATCATAAAAAAAATTTTATCTAAAGGATTGAAGAAATACTTTAATTTTGCTATCCTAATTCATAAAAAAGGAGACTGTAATGAAAAGAAAGGTAATTGGTCTGATAGGAGTTTTTTTGATTTTTTTTTCTTCTTATTTAATGGCAAAATTTTCTACTGAAGAACTTAGAGAAATAATGAAAAAATCAGTTAATGTTTTTATTGATTGTCCTTTTTGTGATATGAATTACATTAAAACAAATGTAAATTTTGTAAATTTTGTAAGAGACAGAAAAGAATCGGATGTTCATATTTTAATAACGAGGATTAGAGCCGGAAATGGAGGAAGGGAGTATACGCTTGATTTTATTGGACAGAGAAAATATGAAAAAATAAACAATAGATTGAATTTCTTTACTCAAAAGGATAGTACAGATGAAGATATTAGAAAGGAAATGGTAAGAAACCTTAAGTTAGGGTTGATCCTTTATTTATCAACAACTCCTGTTTCAAAAATACTTGATATTAAGATAGATAATAAGAAAGTGGATAAAATCCCACAACCAGAGGATAAGTGGGATTATTGGGTATTTAATGTTGGTTTGAGATTTTATTCTCAAGGGGAAGCTTTAAGGGGAGCTACCTCTGTTAGGTCAAATTTTTCAATTAATAGAGTAACTGAGGAATCAAAGCTTAGGATAGGATTATCCTTAAATAATAGATATAATTATTATCAAGTGGACTCAGAGAAAATAAAAAATACTGTTACAAATAAAAAGATACAGAGTATTTATGTAAGAAGTGTAAATGATCACTGGTCTGTTGGGGCATGGTTTTCTTACGAAAACTCTTCCTATAAAAACTATATTTACGATATATCTCCTCAGCCTGCTGTTGAATATAATTTCTTTCCTTATAGCGAGTCCACAAGAAGGCAATTAAGGGTTCTTTATAGAGTAGGACCGAGGATTAATAAATATTATGAAGAGACTATTTACGGGAAGCTTGCAGAGACAGTATGGAAACAGGTCGTTAATGTTACTCTTGAAACAAAAGAAACATGGGGAACAACAGAACTCAGGGTATTTTCTTCAAATTTTTTGAATGATTTTTCAAAACACCATCTGGGTGTTAGTGCTGATTTTAATTTTAGAATCATGAAGGGCCTCTCCATTGAATTAGCCGGACATTATAGTAGAATTCATGATCAAATTAATCTACCCAAAGGAGATGCTACACTTGAGGATATTTTACTAAGGCTAAAAGAGGTTGAGTCAAGCTATTATTATAAACTCTCAATTGGATTAAATTTTACCTTTGGCTCAATCTACAGTAATATAGTTAATCCAAGATTTGGAAGTTAAGTCACTTTATAGTTGACAAAATAAAACCATCTTTATAAAATTAATCGAGTTTAGGAGGAAAAGATGAAAAGTTATACAACATATCTTTTTTTTAATACTGAGAAAAGAAAGGATATAATACATATTACACCTGAAGTTCAGAAAGCGGTTAGAGAAAGCGGAATAAAAGAGGGATTTGCCCTGGTATCAGCTATGCATATAACAGCAGGTGTTATAGTGAATGATAATGAGCCCGGGCTACATGAAGATATTTTTGAATGGCTTGAGAAACTTGCTCCTTATGGTCCTCCCTATAAGCATCATCTTACGGGGGAGGATAATGGGGACGCACATTTGAAGTCAATCTTGGTGCATCATGAGGTTATTTTGCCAATAACAGCAGGAGAATTGGATTTGGGCCCCTGGCAAAGGGTTTTTTATCTTGAATTTGATGGCCAAAGAAGAAAAAGATTAATAATAAAAATAATAGGGGAGTGATTAATAATGAAGTCAGCGTTTTTATTTCCGGGTCAGGGTTCTCAAAAAGTAGGAATGGGAAAAGATTTTCATGAAAACAGCTCTCTGGCGAAGGAAATTTTTGAGATTGCAGAAGATTCTTTAAAGGTTAATCTTAGAAAAATCTGTTTTGAGGGACCGGAGGAAGAGCTTCAAAAAACAGAAAATACCCAACCGGCGTTATTAACAGTTAGCTACATTGCTTTTAAACTTTTTGAAGGAAATTTACCGGATTATGCTGCGGGACATAGTTTGGGAGAGTTCTCTGCTTATGCAAGTGCTAATACGTTAGAATTTTCCACTGCTGTGAAAATCGTAAGAAAAAGAGGGGAGTTTATGCAGGATGCTGTCCCTCTGGGAAAAGGGACAATGGCAGCGATAATAGGTGAGGAAATTGAGAAAATAAAAGAAGTTATTAATAAAGTTGATGGAATAGTTGAAATTGCCAATTGGAATACTCACGAACAGGTGGTTATTTCGGGGGAAATTAATGCAGTTAATAAAACTATTGAGTTATTAAAACCGAAAAGACATGTAATGTTAAAGGTGTCAGCTCCTTTTCACTCTTCATTGATGGTAGAGGCAGAAAGGAGACTTTCCGAAGTACTTGATGCTACAAATTTTAGTGATCCGTCCTTTCCAGTGGTAAGAAATATTGATTATGAGATAGTAAGAGATAAAGATATGGCAAGGGAAGGGTTAAAAAAACAGGTATCATCAGGTGTTATGTGGTATCCTACAATGAAAAAGTTAATGGAAGAGCTTGAAGTGGAAGCTTTTATTGAATTTGGAGAGGGAAGAGTTTTAACCAATATGACAAGAAAAATCGCAAGACATCTAAACAGAGGGATAAAAGTTTTCAATATTTCCAATATGAAATCATTGGAGGAGACAATTAATGAAATTCAAAAAACCTGAAGAACAGTTTGAACTAATAAAAAAAGGAGCTGAAGAGATAATTCCGGAGGAAGAGCTTTTTAAAAAATTGGAAAGATCATACAAAGAGGGAAAGCCTCTGATAATTAAAGCAGGTTTTGATCCAACAGCACCCGATATTCATCTTGGGCATACTGTCCTTTTAAGAAAAATGAAGCATTTTCAGGATCTCGGACATACAGTGGTTTTTTTAATAGGTGATTTTACTGCTTTGATAGGTGATCCTACCGGAAGAAATAAAACAAGGAAGCCTCTCACTAAAGAGGAGATCCTGAGAAATACGGAAACATATAAAAAACAGGTGTTTAAAATTTTAGATCCGGAAAAGACAGTTGTGGATTTTAACTCAAGATGGCTGGGAAAATTAACACTTGAAGACACTATTTATTTAACTTCAAAATACACTGTTGCACGGATTTTGGAAAGAGATGATTTTTCAAAAAGATATAAAAGTGGAATCTCAATATCCCTTCACGAACTTTTATATCCTCTCTGTCAGGCTTATGATTCTGTTGCTTTGAAAGCTGATGTTGAGTTAGGGGGAACGGATCAGAAGTTTAATTTACTTGTCGGAAGAGAAATCCAAAGAGAGTACGGACAGGAACCTCAGGCGATTTTGACAATGCCAATTCTTGAAGGCCTTGATGGGGTAAATAAAATGAGCAAATCTCTGGGAAATTATATTGGTGTTTATGATCCACCATCTGAAATGTTTGGTAAAGTGATGTCCATTTCTGATGATCTTATGTATAGGTATTATTTGCTTTTAACAGATTTTTCAGAAAAAGAAATAGATGAATGGAAAAGGAAGGCCAAAAAAGGTGAAATAAATCCAAAAGATTTAAAAGTACAATTGGGGAAAGCAATAGTAAAGGATTTTTGGGGCGAGGAAGAAGCCAAAAAAGCTGCGGAAGAATTTGAAAAAGTATTTGCTAAAAAAAATGAAGTTCCTGAGGACACACCTGTTGTAAAATTTCAGGAGAGTAAATTAAGATTACTGGATGTCTTAAAACGATCAATAAAGGATGTATCAAGTTCTGAGCTTAAAAGGTTAATAAAATCCGGTTCTGTTCAAATCAATGGGGAGAAAGTAATTGAGCCAAATAAAGAAATAGATTTAGAGAAAGAGCTAATTTTAAAAGTTGGTAAAAAAAGATTTTTTAGAATTAAAAAAGCTTAAGACAATTATCTCTTATTTTTTAGTTCTTAAAATTTTTCTTATTTTTTGTGAAAGGTTTTCTATTGTATAAGGCTTTCCGAGAAAGTTAATACCTTTTTCAAGGAAACCCCTATTTACAATATGATTGTCAGTGTATCCTGAGGTAAATAATACTTTTATATCTGGTATTAACTCTTTAATTTTAACAGATAGTTCTTTTCCATTCATTTCCGGCATGATAATATCTGTTATTAATAGGTGAGGTTTTAAATTTTTTTCTTTTAGTAAAACCAAGGCATTTTTTCCATTAGTGGCGGATATTACATTGTAATTTAGGGATGCTAAAGCTTCTGTTATAAAATTTCTAACATCTTTATCATCCTCTACAACGAAAATTAACTCACCTTTTCCACTATAGATTTTTTTGCTCTCTTTTCTTTTCACTGCTTTTGCTTTACCCTTTTTTTTCGCAACTGGCCAGTATATTTTAAATGTAGTACCTTTGTTTTCTTCAGAATAAACATTAATGTATCCATTGTTTTGTTTAATTATTCCGTAAACCGTTGATAATCCCAATCCTGTCCCTTTTCCTTTTTCCTTTGTTGTAAAAAAAGGCTCAAATATTTTGCTGAGATTTTCTTTTTTTATACCCTTTCCTGTATCACTCACAGATAATTCCACATAATCTCCTTCTCTGAACTCAAGATGTGTTTTTATATTTTCCTTTTCAAAGTGCCTGAACTTTGTTTCTATTGTTATTAATTTTTTTGAATTTTCTTTTTTTTCAAGAATTGCATCCCTTGCATTTATTACTAAATTTACAAGAATTTGTTCTATTTGCTGTTGATCCGCTTCTATCTTAGGTAATTTTTTGTTTAAGATTAATTTTATTTCTATATCTTCTCCGATTAGTCTTTTTAACATATTTATTGAGTTCTCAATTAATGTATTTAGATTCACTATTTCTGTTCTTACTGTTTGCTTTCTACTAAAAGCAAGCAGTTGTTTTGTTAAGGATTCGGCCCTTTCTGAAGCTTTCTGGATGTTTTCTAATTTTGTTTTTATCTTTTTATTGATTTCTTTTGATTTTAATAAGATATTGGTATAACCTTTTATAACGGTTAATAAGTTGTTGAAATCATGAGCTATTCCTCCGGCTAATTTTCCAATTGCTTCCATCTTTTGAGATTGTATAAGTTGTTTCTGTAATTTGTTTCTTTCGGTTACATCCCTGTAATTTAATATAATCCCCCTTACACTTGGAAGTTTTATAAGGTTGGTGGCTGTTCCTTCTATATCAAGCCAGTGACCATTAAAATGTCTAACTCTGTAATTAAATGAAAGGCTTTCTCCATAACTTTTTTTTATTTTTTTAAAATCATTAATAAGTTTTTCTTTATCATCTGGATGAATATAATTGAAAATAGAATTATTTATAATAGTTCCTTTCGGGTAACCCAATACCCTGTTTTTTGAAGGTGGCTCAAATACGACCTTCCCCTTTTCGTCAAGTATAATAATATTATCCTGGGCATTTTCAATAATACTCCTAAAAAATTCCTCCCTTGCCTTAAGTCTTTTTTCAGCTCTTTTTCTTATGGTAATTTCTTTTTTTAATTGTTCGAAATGTTGAGCTCTTTGAAGAGCTTCTGAAATTTGATGAGCAAAAATTTCAATAGCTGTGATATCAGATTTTTTTAAGTTTTCTGAAATAACTATTATGGCTCCTTCAACTCTCTCATCTATTAAGAACGGAGAAATTACCAGTTGACTCAGCTTAAGAAGTTTTATTATCTGTTTTATGTCTTCTTTGTTTAGTTTAAAAACTTTTTTAATAAAATTATAGGGATTTTTTAAAAAAACGGACTTTTTATTATTTATAACTCTTGAGAATTCAGCAGTACTTGATACAGGGATTTTTAAGAGATCCTTTTTTGATTTTTTTATTATATTTTTTAGTTTTGTGACTTTTGTTTTAGGAAAGGAAATATAGGTAGGGGTTAGAGCTTTTCCCTCTTCGTTCAGAATAAAAAAATTAAAGTAAAACCCATTCTGTTTAAGAGAACGGGACACTCTTTTAAAAATTTCACTTCTTGTGAGAGCTGTTTGCATGGATTCACCGGCTTTTTTTAATACTTTTATCATTTTTTCTGAATGCTTTTTTTGGGTTATATCTCTAATTATTACCTGAATGTAAATCTCCCCCTGAAGTTCAATTGAATTAAGACTTACCTCTGCATCAAATTTTTTCCCATTGCATTTAAGGTGCACCCATTCGAAAAGTTGTGGCTTTCCATTGAGAGCCGCGTTGATTTTTTCAATGGCTTTTTCCTTTGAATTTTTTCCATCCGGCTGAAATTCCGGAGAAAATTTATAAGGTGGGGACCCAATTAACTGATCCTTTGTACATTCGAATATCTTTAGAGCTTGTTTATTGCAATCTATAAAAATGTCATCTTTAATTAACAGGATAGCATCTCCGGCTGCACTAAAAAGAGTTCCGTAAAGTTTTTCGCTTTTTTTTATTTTTTCTTCTGCTTTTTTTTGCTCTGTTATGTCAATTAGAACCCCCACCATTTTCAATGGTTCTCCTTTTTTGCTCCACTCAATGACCTTCCCTCTGTCAAAAACCCAGATCCACTCATTTTTTTTATTATGAGTTTTTATTCTGTATTCAATTTCAAAAAGAGGAGTTTTCCCCTTAAGGTGATTATCTAATCTTTGTTTAAATAACTCAATATCATCGGGATGAATTAATCTTAACCAGTCATCAATGTTTTCACCTTCTTTTGGAGTGATTATTATTCTTTGCCACCTTTTATCACGAGTAATGATGTCCTTTTTTATATCCCAATTCCAGGTTCCAAGATTTATTGTTTCCATTGTAAGATCAAGACTCTCTTCAGCTGTTGTTTTTTCTGTTTTTAAAAAACTTATCTTTTCTCCCATTGCTTGGATAAAAAAGAAAAGGGAAATAGAGATTATTATTATATAAGAATAATCACTAAAAATTTCTCTTTTTAAAATACCGTAAAGAGTGAGTACTCTCAAAATTCCTGTTAAATTTAAAAAGATTAGACTTATTAAAAAGGGCTTTGCTGGGGTGTATCCTCTTAATAAAATAATCAGAGCAATAGGGATGGCAATGAAAAGGGTAAGGTATAGGAATGCCAGTAAAATTTTCATTAATGGGATAAAATTGTTAAGGGAAATAAAAGGGAGAAGCAAGAGAATGAAATAACTCAAACTCAGAAAAAAATAGTGGGCTATTTTAAAATATTTTTTGGTTTCAAGAAAGCTAATAAAAAAATGAGAAAAAGAAAATATAAATATTATATTGGTAATCAGAATTAAGAGCTTGTTAAAATATAAATGATTATACCAAAAAAAAAGAACCCCATACCCTTGTTGTGCAAGGAAAAATAATGTAAAAGAAAGCATGGATATTAAAAACCAGAGGATACATTTTTCATGGAATTGAAAGAAAAGAATTAAAAAGTAGAGAAGTGAGAGAAACAAAATACCTATAAAAATACTGTTGGTAAAAAGGTTTTTATTTAGATATTTCACAGCTGCTTTATAACTTAATAATTTCGATGATAAAAAGAGAGAAGATTTTGATGATATTTTTAATATTAAAGTATATTTCTTATTTTTTTTTAAATTCAGTGATATTAAAAATTTATGAAAAAGGTTTTCTCTTGTTTTTATATCCCTCAAAATTCCAGTTTTTACACTTTTTATTATTTGTTTTTTGTCATTTAAAAGATAAAAGTCAATAAAATCAATGTTCGGGAAATTAAAAATAATACCAAAGTTTTCATCATTACTTTGATTAATAATAGAGAATTTCAGCCAAACTGGATATGGAAGAAAACCTAAATTAGATTTTCCCTTAAGAGGAGTAAAATCAGAGGATTCTTTTTTTATTAAGTCTTTTATATCTATTTTTTTTGTTTTGTCTATTTTATATTCGTAGTAATAAGTAAGATCGATAGTGAGCTTCTTTTCCTTGATTAAAAGTTCTTTCGAGAGTAATAATTGGGAGGAGAAGAGAATTAGAAGAAAAAGATAGAGGAAGAGCGATTTTGGATTAAATCTTTTTATTATTCGAATTATTACCCCATATAAAAATCTTAATTCATTTGTTATTAAAAGTCAATCTCATTATTTCTGGGTATTTTTAATGATATTGACCTGATGGTGAAAAATTTTTCAAAAATCTTTTTCAATTCAGTTGAAAAACTTTCCATTTCCACTTCTTTGAAATTATTTGAGAAAAAAATAAATATAATAATGTTTTCTGAATCATTGGTCACGGATGTCCTTAATGAATCTGAAGACGGGTTTCCAAAAGCTCCCAGAGCATCCTTTAAAACGATTTTACCTTTTAAGCTCACTTTTTTCTTCCTTATCCCTTGATAAAAATCCTCTTCCTTCCCTATTTTTATTTGTATATCTCCTTTGATTTTATTCAGATCATAAAGGCCACACGAGATTTGAAATTTTAGTGAAAAAATATTTATCAAATCAACTATAGGGTTTATTTTGGGAAACTCTCCCTTTTTTTTGAATCTTCTCCAGAGCGCTTCTGATGATGGTCTGTATTTGGTAGGGTCTATTTTAAAATTTTTGTAAAGTTCTCTTGTCCTTTTAAAATTTGGGTGAGGAAAGTCATTCCCCTTCAATTTCAAGAGCTCTTCTTTTAGATAATTGTAAAACTTTTCCTTTTTTTCTTGGGAGATACTTAATCCCTTTATTTTAATTAAACCTGGCGTTAGATTATTATAAAGCGAGTTTATTATTTTTTTCATTTTTTATTAAGTATAAAACAAACACAAGAAAGATCAAAAGTGAAAGAAACTCTTTTAAAGAAACAGGATTATTATTGAAAAAATACAAATGGAATTTTGTGTGTTTTAAATAGAAGCGGAGAGCCAAAAAAGATTCAGCAATTAGATAGATTAATAGAAGGTATGATTCGTAAATTCTTGTTTTTTTAAATAAAAGAAAAATTGAACTTATTTCAATTGCGATTAGTAGTGTGATAAAAATTTGTATAGATTTTTCAGGGTAATTTTTTTCTTTTACCAAACTGGTTTTTATTTTTTTTATATTTGAAATTTTTAAAAAAGCACTATTAAAAAATACTGCAATAAGAATAAAAATAACCACTATGATTGAAAATTTATGTAGTTTCTCCAATCGATTTTGTTAAGTTTATATTATGAATTTGTCAACAAACTCTTTTAGTCTTTCCGATTGCGCAGCAAGATCCCTTGCTGTCTCTGCAAGCTGAATGTTAGCCTGTTTGGACATTTCTATATTAGAAACAATTGCCTGTATATTTGAATTAACTTCTTTTACTGTTGCTGCCTGCTCGGTTGTAGCGGTGGAGATGGCAGTTGTTATCTGCTGAACTTCCTCTGATGTTTTAAGTACCATATCAAGCATTTCTCTACTCTGCTCTGCAAGTCTTACTCCTTCTTCTATTGCTTTTAAAGAGTCATCCATTGCAATTACTGCGCTTTCAGCTCTCCTTTGAATTGTGTTGGTAATACCTTCAATTTCTTTAATTGATTTTGCAGTTCTTTCGGCAAGTTTCCTTATCTCATCAGCAACAACTGCAAATCCTCTTCCTGCTTCACCAGCTCTTGCGGCTTCTATTGCTGCGTTAAGAGCTAAGAGATTTGTTTGGTCTGCTATTTCAATAATAACACTTAAAATTTCTCCGATTCCTTTTGCTGATTCTCCGAATTCATTGATCAAACCTGAGAGCCCTGCCGATTTTTCGGAAATTGTTATTATTGAATCAATAGTTTTGGCCATGGCTTCTGAGCTCTGTTTGGTAACATCTGCCATTTCATCAACTTTTGCGTTTGAATTTTCAGTCATTCTATGGTTGTCTTCTATCGTTGCTGTTAATTCTTCCATTGCGGAAGCAACCGATTGAGATTGAAATGCCTGGTCTTCGGCTGATTTTGAAATTTCTTCTGTAGTAGCTGAAATTTCTATGGATGCTGAAGAGACAGCTTCGGTGTTTTCTTTGACAGCTTGAATCATTTCCTGAAGTTTAGAGAGAAATTCATTGAATTTTTTAGAAAGATGTCCGATTTCATCATTGTTCACTACTTTGACTCTTACGGTAAGATCTCCTTCGACACCTCTGTCAAAAGCTTTCATGAAATCATCAATTGGGCTTATGATAGCCTGTTTAATAATGAAAATTACAAAAAGTAAAAGGAAAATTGATAGGAGAGCAACCAAATATTGAACTCTTTTCATACTAACAATCTTAGCTTCCGCAGTTTTTTGCAGAGCAGATACTATTTTATTTGATAAAGCTAATAATTTTAAGTTATTTTTAGCAATGTAGTTTGCTGATTGAGGGTCTCTGTTTTTTATTGTATTTTCAATCTCTTTCTTAAAATTTTTCCATAATTTATACGCATCCTCAGCATATTTTTTATCTTTTCCTATGGGATTAATATAAATCTTATTTTTACCTGAAGGGCTTAAGGTTTTTCCCCCTTTTAAAAAAGCATTTATAGTATCATCATAGGTTGTCATTGCTCCTTTTAATTCTTTTAAGACATCCTTTTCATTTACTCCTTTAATTTTATCAATGGAAAGTAACAAAAACACATTCTTACTCATTTTCTGAGTCAACATTCTTTGTCTTCCTGCAACATTTACGATAAGAGCATCGTCTTTTTGAGCTTTTAAAGTGCTTATTATGTAAAAAACATCAAAGATGAGAACAAAGGAAAAAATTGCAACCGCACCTATGATCTTTGTCCTTATACTTAAATTTTTCATTATGTTTCCTCCTTTTTTAAATGAATTAAGTGAACTCATAAATTATTATACCTTTAATTTTTTTTTAGTCAAGAGTGTAAACAGCGAAAAAATTATAAAAACATTTTTTGTTTATATTCGTTAATAATTGTATTACAATAGTTTATCAAAAAATATTTGAGGTGAAGAATGAAAAAAATATGGGTTTTATTTTTGACTGTTACTTTTCTTACAATGCTTGGTTATAGTGAAAAGAATAAAGTATCAAAAGATATGCTAAAAAAGATTAATAACGCCGGTAGTTCAAAGGAATATAAGAATGCTGATACTTTGATTATTGATGAGAAGATAGCTACCACTGTTGAAAAAGATGGCTCCTTCGTAAGTGAGCAATATTTTCTTATGAAAGTTTTAACAGAAAGGGGGAAAAAGGAGCTTTCATCTCAAAGGTTTCCATATCATAAAAGATACAATAAAGTGAAATTGTTGATGGCAAGGGTTATTCACAAAAATGGCTCTTGGGAAAGTGTGGACAAAAATAAGATTAAAGACCAAACTATGGCTGAAACTCAACAGATGAATATTTATGAAGAGAATTTCAGAGAATTGAGGGTGGAATTTCCTCCTCTTTCAATAGGGGATGCTGTTGAATTTAGAGTGAAAATTTATTCCAGACCATTATTAAAAAATAATTTTTCCGATATAAACCTTATTCAGGCTTTTACGCCCGTTAAAAATGTTCTAATTAAATTGAAAATAGATAGTTCTATGCATCTGAATTATATAGTTAAAAACGGAAAGATGAACTTAAGAAAATCCAGGGATGGGAAATATGATGTTTATGAATGGAATGCTCACGAAATAAGACCTTTTAAAAAAGAAGTCGGAATGATTTCTCCCTATGATATGGGGTTAAAGCTTATTGTTTCAACTTTTAAAAACTGGAAAGAGCTTTCAAAGTATGGAGCGGAGCTTAATAGAGGTAAAATAGATAAAACACCCAAGATGGTTAAAACTGTTAAAGAGTTGATAGAAGGGAAAAAGACAGATAAGGATAAAATTCTTGCTATTTTTAGATATATCTCCCAAAAGGTGAGATATATGGGCTCTTCGATGGATGTTGGAGCTTTTATTGAGCCACATAAAGCAAGCTATACTTTTGAAAAACAGTACGGTGTTTGCAGAGATAAATCCATATTAATGATTGCCATGCTAAAAATAGCAGGGATTAATGCAGATGATGTTTTAATTAATGTCTCCCATAAAACTGACCTTGAAGTGCCTACGATTTTCTTTGAGCATGCTATTGTTGCTGTGAAGTTAAAAAATGGGGAATTTGTTTATATGGATCCCACTCTTGAACTTAGCTCTGATTTTGGGGAAGCTTATATGAGTGGTAAGTATGTACTTCATCTTGTGGAAAATGGGATGAATATAAAAAGGGTTAAAGTATTCCCTCCAGAAAAAAGTATGGGATACATAAAAGCTGTTAGTAAAGTTGGGAATGATGGTACATTAAATTCTGAGATTAAAATAGAAGGAAAGGGAACATATGATTTGATAATGAGGCAAATAGGAAAAAGCTTTCCCGGTAGCATGCAAAATATTATTTGGAATAAGATTCTTCAGTCAATTCAGCAGGGTACAACTGTTGTTAATGGTGAATATGGTAAGCCTGAGATATTGTCAAAACCATATGTGATTAATTTAAAAATAAAGACTCCTCACTTTATTGAAAAACTTGGAAAATATTATCTTATGAAAATACCTGAGGGAAAGTCTTCTGCTGATATCTATCTTTCACTTGTTCTGTATCGGATGACAAGGTTAAATAGAAGAGAATATCCGGTAAATTTAACTTCTCCTTTAGGTTCCATAATAGAAGAAACACTCGAAATCCCGGAAAATTATAAAATAAAGGCTCTTCCTGATAGTTTTGAATTCAATAATTATCCTGTGTATTTAAGTGTTAAAGTGGAGAGAGATGAAGATAATGTAAAGTTTACACGAATATACAAACAATATAAATCAGTGTTTAGCCCTGATGATTATCTTAAATTAAAGAAAGCATTTTTAAAATTAGATAAGTTTAATAAGAGTTTTATAATACTTGAAAAAGAGGTGGAAAAATGATGAAGAAAATAATAATCTTTTTTGCGATTTTTTCTCTGTTCATAGGTTATGGTATTTCAATAGAAAAGCAGTTAATTGGTATATATAAAGATTCTGGCGGACCTATAATATTCCCGGATTCTTATATCTATACTTTACTGAAATCTTACAAGATATCTTATAATCCTAAAACAAAAGAAGTAATGACAGAAATCACAGATTTTTATCAAATATTGAATAGAGCAGGGAGGGACAGATACGGTGATTATAAGATAAGATTTTCAAAGGATAAGGAAAGGCTTGAGGTAATTGAGGCAGATACTCTTAATAAGGATTTGACAGTAATTCCTGTTGAAAAGGGAGCTATAAATACGGTTACTCCCCTTGGTCTTCAAAAGGCTTCCCTTTATTCAAATATTCTTGATAAGGTCTACTCTTTTCAAAACCTTGATCCAGAGGATGCAGTTTATATAAAGTACAGAAGTACAAAAAAATCGGAAACAGGTGTTGTTGGTTCACTTTTTATTTTTAAGGAAGGAAATCCTATAAGAGAAAAGAGTATAAAGATTGAACTTCCTTCAGGGATGAATCTTTATTCAATGAAATTTAATGAAACAAAGGATGAAAGGATTTTTGAAACAAAAAAGAGTGAAAAGTCGAAGATTATTTATGAGTTTAAAATGAAAGATTTAGGGAAGATTAAGCCGGAAGAATACAGACCCTTTGATTTCTTAATATCTCCTTCCATTGCATTTTCAACATCAAAAAATTGGGAAAGTGCAGTTAAAGGTATAGTGTTAAAATTCTCGGAAAATTCCAAACCCGATAAACTTGTAAAGAAAAAAGTGAGAGAGCTTACGAAAAAAGCTAAAAATATCTTTGATAAAGCTGTGGAGCTTTACAAATTTGTTTCAACGGAAATCAAAGGTGTGCCTTTACCCCTCGGAATGGATGGATACTTACCTCATAAAGCTTCCGAAGTACTTAAAAATGGTTACGGGGACATAAGAGATAAATCTGTGCTTTTAATTTCAATGCTAAGAGCGATAGGGCTTAAACCTTCCCCCGTGATGATAGTAAACGGGCATGGAGCAATTAAAGAACTCGTTGTATTCAATCAGTTTTCTTATATTTTGGTTTCTGTGAGAATAGATGATAAAGATTATTATCTTGATCCCAAAGGGGAATACAAAATTTTCGGCTACACAGGACTTGCTAATGGTACGGATGGACTTTTGTTAGGAAAAGATATTAGATGGATCAAGGTTAAGAATAATGTTGAAAACTACGCTGTTGCAGAGTTTAATGTAAATATAAAAAAAGATGGAAGTTTTGAAACAGATGTGAATTTAAAAACGGAAGGATATTTTGATTCTATTGTTAAAAGAAATTTTAAATTGTCTTCCAATGATGAGAATAAAAAGTATTTTACCTCAGCTGCAAATATTTTCAATGAAGGTTCGGAAAGCATCTCTTTTATATTTCATAACATTAATTCTTTTTCAGACTCTTCCAATGTTTACACCAAAATAAGGGGCAGAGATCTTTATATTAAACAGGGGAATGTAATTGTTTTAACAATTCCTGATAATCCATACTTTTTTTCCAGATTCCCTTTTAATTTAAGCTTAAAAGACAGGCATTATCCCCTTTATTTCGGAAAAAGATTCAGGGTGAAAGAAATCTGGAAGATTAATACGGAAACAGATACAAAAGCTCTTTATCTACCGGAGACAATTGCTATTAATGATTCGGATTATTCATTCAAAATAAATTCATCGAAAAGGGGGAATCAGATTGTGATTGAAAGGGAGATAATAATAAAAACTCCGATTCTTTCTCTTATAAAATACAGGATTTTTAAGAAAAATTATGATAATTTTAATAATTGGAAGATGAAAACTATACTGTTGGAGGAGAAAGAGTGAAATCTGTTGAGCACAGTATTTTGGAAAAGGCAAAAAGAATAAAAATGGTATTGATGGATGTTGATGGGACATTAACAGACGGGAAAATTTATATCTTACCCTCTGGAGAAGAGATAAAGGCTTATGATACAAAGGATGGTGCGGCGATAGTTGTTGCTCAGGTTTTAGGTATAAAAGTTGGTATTATAACAGGAAAAAGCTCTCAAAATGTTGTGGAAAGGGCAAAAAGGTTAAAGATAGATGATGTTTACATTGGAGCTATTGATAAGCTCCCTGTGCTAAAGGAAATAATGGAAAAATATAATTTAAAGAGAGATGAGATTTGCTACATCGGAGATGACATCGGAGATTTTTCAGTGATGAAGGAGGTTGGGTTTGCTGTTGCTGTGGGAGATGCCCATTATAAGGTGAAGGAAATTGCTGATTATATTACTGAAAAAAATGGAGGGAACGGTGCAGTTAGGGAAGCTTTTGATGTGATATTTGAGGCTCAGAACTTATATGATAGAGTTTTAAATATTTTTGAAGATGTTAAAAACTGGAAAAAAGGGCTTGTTGATAATTTTAAAAAGAAAAGATGAAATGGGGTATTGGATTAAAGCTGATTTTCATAACAGTTGCTTATGCACTTTTGATAAGCTTTTTTTCATGGTATAAAGGAAATTACCCTCAAATAGATTTTAGTTCTTTAAATTTTAAAATAGGTGTTTTTCTTCTCATTTTAGGTTTTTATTTTTATGTGAAAACACTAAAAAAAATCAAAAGGGTTTTTAAAAGAAAGGTTCTTTTAAAGGAAGGCTCATACAGGGTCGTAAGACATCCGATTTACGCAATCTGGGCTTTTTTACTTATACCCGCTGTAACATTGATAGTAAACAATAAGTATTTTTACTCAATTCCAATTTTTTTTATTTTGCTGCTTGGAATACTCATTCCAGAAGAAGAAAAAGAAATTATTAGTGAGTATGGAGAAGACTACCTTGAATATAAAGAGAATGTTCCCTCAATTTTTCCGGGTTTAGACTCAATTTACGGCTTTTTGTTTTATCCTGAATTTTCAAAAGTCTTAAACGAAGAGCTTTACATCATAAGGGAAAGATATGCGAACTTCTTTATCTACAAAAAAGGAGAGTCATTTGTTGCAATTGATAGTGGACTGGGGACAAAAAAAGGAAAGCAGGAAATGGAAAGGTTGGGAATTTCGCCGGAAAATGTAAAGGCTGTTTTTTTCACACATTCAGATTATGATCACATTGATGGTAGAAAATTTTTCACAAATGCAGAATTGTATTTTTGTGAAGGTGAAGAGCTAATTTTTAATGGAAAAAAGCCAAGATTTTTAAAAATAATCCGTGAGAAAAACAAAATTAAAAAGTATGAGGTAATAAGAGAAGAAAAACCGATTCTTATTGATGAAATTAAAATTACTCCGATCAAAACGCCGGGTCACACTCCCGGACATTGTGCTTATCTGATTGATGATAAGTATCTTGTTACCGGAGATTTGATGAGAATCAAGGATGGAGAAGCTCTTCCTTTTTACAAGATACTCAGCTTTGATTATAAACTTCAATTGAAGTCCTTCGAAAAAATTAGAGAATACATAAATAAATATACAATTTTAACGGCTCATCACGGAATAATAACTAAAAATAGTGTTTAATTTTTTTTCACCACAAGATATAGTACTGCGACAATATTGTAGTGTGATTTATCGCATTGCTTCAAAATATTCGAAATTGTGATATTTACATATTATTTTTTAACTTTGTGCTTTTGATTTTTAACAATTATTGTGAATTTTTTTGTTAAAATTTTGTGAGTATCAAAAAATAGTTAACTCTTGTTTAGATTGAACAAAAATTGTGCAATTACAAACCTTTGAAAATAAAAGACAATGGTGAAAATTATTTTATTTATAGGGATTTTAAGAATCGAGAAATATAATTTAGAAGGTATTCATAGATAAATGAAATTTGTATTTTAATTAACTTGCAACCTCTGTTTTCCTAATGTAAAATAAAAAATAGAATTAAAGGAGGTAAAAGTTATGAGAAAAAAGATTATTATTTTTGTTTTGGTCCTGTTTGTTGGATCTATGGTTATGCTTTACAGTAAAGAAAAGCCAAGAGTAGGTGTTTTAAGGTTTACAAACACAGTGGCAGGGAGCGGGTTCTGGGTATGGAATCCTAAGGTTGCCACTGATTTGCAGGATATGCTTATATCGGAGTTACAAAGTACAGGAGCTTTTCAGGTGCTTGAAAGAAAGGAAATAAATGCAGTTCTTTCAGAGCAGGATTTAAGTGCTTCAGGAAGGGTTAGCAAGGAAACTCTTGTTAAAATGAAGAAAATAAAGGGAGCTCAATACCTTATTGCTGGTACTGTTTCAGCTTTTGAGATGACCAGTTCCACAGGGGGAGGAATTAGTTTTAAAGGAATTAGTTTGAGAGGTAAAAAGACAAAAGTTTATATTGCAATTGACGTTAAGGTAATAGATACAGAGACAGGAGAGATTGTTGATGCAAGGACAATTGAAGCGAAAGCAAAAGGAACATCAATTGGTGCAGGCTTAACATTAAGTGATTTGTCTCTTACCGGAGGAGAAGCAAAGAAAACTCCTGTGGGGAAGGCAATTAGAGCATGTATAATCTATATCTCAGAGTATCTTAAATGCTCTCTTGCAAAAGTTCATTATCCTAAATGTATGAAAAAATGGAATAAAATGGAGAAGAAAAGAAGAGAGAAAACAAAAGGATCTATAGAGCTTGATTTATAGTTTTTATGTTTAAAAAAAGAAAACTTGTATCACCTTTTGAAATAAAAGGAATGGGTGTTCATAGTGGAAGTGAGATTAAAGTTAAAGTTGAAAAGGGAGAGAGAGAAGGCATTGTTTTTTATAACCAAAGAAGGAAGTGTAAATTATCTCCAGAGTTAGATTATGTAAAAAATTTTAGCTCTACATTTTTGATTAAAGGAAATTGTGAAATTAGAACAATAGAACACTTTATGTCTGCTGTTTACATATTAGGGTTTGATTCCATAAGGTTTTCAATAAGCGGGGATGAGTTTCCGATTTTAGATGGGAGCGCAAAAGAGATAGTTGAATCATTGTTAGTTCATTCTGAAATTATGGGGGAAATCGATGATTTTTTCCTGGTCGAGAAAGACGGTATTGTTAGGGATAAGGATTCTTTTATAAGGTACTCCCCCTCTGATGAATTTTTGGTTGATTATACCATAGTATATAATCATCCGAGCATAGGTAAGATGAGTTTTTCTGTGGCAATTTCAGAAGAAACTTTTATCAATGAAATTTCTCCGGCGAGGACTTTTGGTTTTTTAAAGGATGCGGAATATCTTAAAAGCAAAGGCTATGCTCTTGGGGCAAACTTTGAAAATACGGTTGTGTTTGATAGTGAAAAGCTGTTGAACCCTCCTTTGAGATTTGAAAATGAAATGGTGAGACATAAAATTCTGGATTTCATAGGAGATCTCTCTTTTTTAAGAAAACCGGTCAGAGGTTATTTTAAGGTTTATAAAGGAGGACACTCTTTACACATAAAGCTTGTGAAAGAACTTCTAAATATTAGTTAAGACCTTTATTCTATTTTTTAGAACTCCGATTTTAACTTTATAGAATAAGGAAGAATTATTATTAAAAAGAATTTCTCCGTCATATTGAATTGAGAAAGGTTCTTCTCCTTCTATTTCAAAGGTTTTAGATTTATCTGTTATTATATCTTTGTCATTAAGATGTTCTTCTTTTTTTAGCTTTGAGTATAATTTTAAAAGTTTGAGAAAATTAATGTCATTTACTATCATCAAATCTAAAATTCCATCATCTATTTCAGCAACAGGTAGTACTTTCTTTCCTGTTACCCAATACTTTATATTGGAAAATAGAGATATAAGGAATTTGCCATTGAGTTCTGATTCATTGGTTTTTTTGATTTTTAAACTTTTGGCTCTATTTCCTTTTTTATAGGTTCTTACAACTGATGTAAAACCCATTAGTTTTTGATTTTTTAGAGGAAATTTAGATTTTTTCATTTTTTCGACTTCCATATTTACTTCAGCTCCCATTCCGATGTTTACCTGTCCTAAAAAATAATTTGCTATTTTGTCCTCAATCATTATATATCCCACATCCATTTTCCTATGGTTCATCCTTTTCAATGAGTTTGCAGCATCTTTAAGGTTTAAAATATTGAATTCTCTGGGAATATCATTCGAGGAGCCTGTAGGGATAAAGGAAAAAATGGGAAGTCCTTCTCTTTTATTTTTTAAAATATAATCAATTGCAATTGTATAGCTTGAATCTCCCCCTGCTATGCTGAGGATTTCATAATCATTGGATAATTTGAGAGATAAATTTTTAAAATCCTCAACATTCTTACTTAAAAATAACTCAAACTTTAAATTTTGATTTTCAAAAAATTTTTTTAAGTTTTTTAGTGCTTTTAAAGATTTTCCTCTGTTGGAAGAGGGGTTGAACAGAATGGCTATTTTTTCCATTATTTCTTTTTAATTTTAGCTTTAAACTTTAGTTTTCCCTCTTTGATTTCAAAATCTAAAATTATATCCTTGTCTTTTCCGAATTTTTCTTTTAATGTTTTTATTTTTGATTGAACAGCTTTCTCTATTACAGTGACATCTGAAATTGAGGGACCTTTTTTATTTACCTCTTTCATTATTTCGATTGATAGATCTTTTACAAGTTTATCATCGGGAATTTTATTTAAAACAAATTCTTTTTTCTTTTCTATTTTTTCTTTAGCTTTTTCTTTTACTTTCGGTTTTTGGGAGATTTTTTCCTCTCTTATTTCTCTTATTTTGGTTGAGCTTATTGTTCCGTATTCAAAAAACATTTCAAGTCTTTTATCCCATAAGTTTTTATAGGTATTAAATCTATTTAAAACTCTGCTAATTTTGAATTGTAATTTTGGAGGGTATTCTTTTTGTCTTAAAATGGAAACAAGATTTTCAAGAGCTTTCCTCTTTTTTTCAGGGGGAATCTTTTCAACTCTGGTAAAAAATTGTTGATAGGCATGATGAAGCTCATCTATATGAAGGTCAACTTTTTTTATTATTTCTTCAATTTCCCGAAAAGTATAATTCCTTCTTAATGCCATTATCTTATCCTATAAAGCCAAAATAGGAGCAGCCAGAGGGATTGGGAGTAGGGAAGGGGGTAATTATTAATGAGAATCTTTTTATGCTCAAAGTTTGCAATCAGTTCCCAAAGAGAGTGTAATTCTTCTACTTCTTCCGAGAAGAAAGAGGCGCAGTGATATAAAAATCTTCCTTTTCCTTCCGTATAGTATTTATCCCTGCCTTTCACCATTTCAACAGCTTTTTTTGATTTTTCCGAAAGATTTTCTCTAAAACAAACTGTTATTTTAAATCTTCTTTTTTTTCTGCCTTCAAATAAAATATCTTCGAGTATTTCATTTTCCACTATTTTTTTATATTCTTCCATCAATCCTCCTATAAAATAAGCATCGCATCGCCATAGCTAAAAAACCTGTAACCTTTATTTATAGCATATTTATAAGATTTTTTCATCAATTCAAGAGTTCCGAAAGCAGACACAAGCATAAACAGGGTTGATTTTGGCAGGTGAAAGTTAGTTAAAATTGCACCAACTATCTTAAATTTATAACCTGGATATATAAAGAGATTGGTTTTTCCTTTTCCTGAAGGAATATTGCTCCCATTATACACGCTTTCAAGGGTTCTAACTGATGTTGTTCCGACCGCGACAATTCTCTTACCTTTTTCAAGGGCACTGCTTATCTTTCTGGCATTTTCTTCATCTATTTCATACTCTTCATATTTCATTTTATGATCTTCTATTGTATCAACTCTTACAGGCTGAAATGTTGCTTCTCCCACATTAAGGGTTATTTCAGCTTTTCCAACTCCCTTTTCTTCCAATTTTTTAAAAAGTTCGTCAGTAAAATGAAGACCTGCAGTCGGTGCTGCAATTGATATCCCTTTTTTTGCATAAATCGTTTGGTATCTTTTAAGATCTTCTTCTCTGTGGACAAAAGGATTTTCTCTTTTTATATAGGGTGGAAGTGGTGGAAGGCCTCTTTTCTCAAGAATTTTGTTTAACTCTCCCTTTTCAAACCTGATAATTCTATGCTCTCTGTCAGCCCATCCCTCAATTGTCCCATAATAATTATCTCCGAAATCTATTTTTTCGCTGATTTTAAATGATTTTGGTTTTTTTACAAGAAAACTCCACCTGTCTTCCTCTATTTCTTTTACAAGGAGAATGTTTACCCTTTTCCCATTCTCCCTTTTCCCTAATAATCTTAATGGTTTGACCTTTGTATTGTTTAATACCAAAAAATCATTGCTATTAAGGAACTCGGGCAGATGCTTGAATTTTGAATCTATGATTTCACCTGTCTCTCTTATTACCACCAGAAGTCTTGATTCATCCCTTTTTTCGGATGGAAACTGTGCGATAAGCTCTTCAGGCAAATTAAAGTCAAATTCTTCTAACTTCACTTTAAAATAATCTCCCCTTAAATCCTTTGATGCCAAGATGTAGATAGGCTTTTTGAGTGGCTCTTCTTCCTCTTGCTGTTATTTCAAGAAAACCTTTTCTAATAAGATAAGGCTCATATACATCCTCTATAGTATCCTTTTCTTCATTAACAGCTGATGCAAGGGTTTTTATACCAACCGGTCCTCCGTCAAAACTGTTGATTATTGTGTTAAGTATTTTTCTATCAAGAGTATCAAGGCCTTCACTGTCGATATTTAAAATTTTAAATGCTTCTTCCGTTATCTCAGAATTTATCTTCTCCACATTTTTTACTTCAGCAACATCTCTCACTCTTTTTAAAAGAATATTTGCTCTTCTCGGAGTCCCTCTTGATCTTTTAGCTATTTTTTCCGCAGCATCCTCTGTAATATTTATCTTTAATATCCTTGCACTCCTTAAAACTATTTTTTTCAAATCCTCTGAAGAGTAAAAATCAAGATGAAGTGTGATACCGAATCTTGAAACCAAAGGATTGGTTAGAAGGCCAATTCTTGTGGTAGCTCCTACCAATGTAAATTTGGGCAAGTTAAGTCTCATACTTTTGGCTGCTCTTCCCTTACCAATGATAATATCAATATAATAATCTTCCATTGCGGAATAGAGAATCTCCTCAACCGAAGGATGTAATCTGTGAATTTCATCGATAAATATCAAATCCTTATTTTTTACTGTTGTGAGAATTGATGCAAGGTCTCCCTGCTTTTCTATTGATGGACCTGTTAAAAATTTAATATTTACACCAAGTTCATTTGCTATTATTTTTGATAATGTTGTTTTTCCGAGTCCGGGAGGTCCGTATAAAATCGTGTGATCCAGGTGTTCTCCTCTTTTTTTTGCAGCTTCAATGTAAATTTTAAGGCTGTTTTTTAGCTTTTCCTGTCCGATGAACTCCTCAAGTTTTGAGGGCCTTATTCCCTCTTCCCACGGATAGTGCTCTTTTTCAAAAACATTACTCATTTTTCAGCAAGCCTCTTTAAGCTCTCTTTTAAGACCTCTTCGGGTTGTATATCACTGCCAATTTCTTTTATAACTGAGTTAACTATTGCTTCAGCCTCTTTTTTCTTATAGCCAAGACTTTGAAGGGCAAGTACTACATCCTCAAAATCTTTACTCTTTTCCTCTTCTTTTACTAACTTTCCACTTAATTCCAGAAAGATTCTTCCCGCTGTTTTCTTACCTATTCCAGGTACGGAAGATAAAGTTGAAATATCATTGTTTTCTATTGCATTTACTATTTCATTATATTCCATTTTGGAAAAAAGGCTTAAGGCGGTTTTAGGACCAACACCCATGATTCTTATTAATTTTGAAAAAAGTCTTTTTTCATCCAAAGTTTCAAACCCATAAATTTCAAAATTGTTCTCAGAGTTTGTAAGGACTATTGTGTAAAGCTTTGTATTTTCTCCTATTTCAGGAAGATTAAAAAATGTTCGCAATGGGATTTTTATCTCAAAACTGAGTCCTCCCACATTTATGCTTGCAATTTCATAATCCTTATAATCCAATTTTCCTTTAATTGAAAAATACATCTTTTGTCCTCTACAAAGTATTTTATCTTTATAAAGAATAAATATCAATAGTTCTGTCTTTAAAGAAAATAGTTTAATTGAAAACCAATATATTTTTATGAAAAAAAGTCTGTTTTTTTAAAAAGCAGTATAACCCAAACTTCTCAATTTTTTTAATTTTTTTTCATTTAATGAAATTTTATTTGAGTTTTTTATTCTCTTTTTTTTATTGCTTAATAAAATTAATTGTCTTTTCATTCTTCTCAACATTGTCCTTCTCACATATTGTATCTTTTTATCGGAAAATCTAAATAGATTCCTGTTTTCTCCTTTAATATTATTAAGTTTGTATAACTTATAATATGATTTTTCTCTTGGAAATCGGTTATAGATTAACTTCCATTTGTTAAAAATTAGTGAATAACTGTGAGATCTCTCAACTGTTTTTTCAAAAGCCTTGGTTCCCTCAGAAAAACAATATTGCTTCTTATTTGTAGAAAATAAGTTGTTTCCCTTAAAAGGGTGTTGTCTTATTTTTAGTAAATCCATTATAGTTTTAGCAATACTTCTTGTTTCTACACAATGTTTGGATAGCAGACGTTGTTTGGAAAGAACCTTACCACCTATTAATAATGGAACTTTAATTAGTTCATTGTTTACATATTTTCCATGGAAAAATTTTTCGTTTTCCCCTAAAAATTCACCATGGTCAGCTGTAAATATTATAATTGTGTTTTTAATTAGATTTGTACTTACGAGAAGTTTGAATAACTTATCAATTGCTTCTAATGTATACGAGATTTCTTCATCATAAACATCTTTTATATATTCTTTTTTCTCCTCTGTTAATTTTTTTTCTTTTTTCATCTTATTTATCCATTCTGAGCTAATGATATCTGGTAAGGTTTTGTCAAATTTTTTACTAAAATTATACTTCGTATGTCTGATATAATTGAAATGGGGATCAAAATAATGAATCCAAAGGAAAAAAGGGAATTTGTTGTGATGTTTTATTTTATTGAGTTGTTTGCTTGCAATTTTTGTTATTTTAAAGGAGTTTATTGCATTGTGACCTAATATAGCAGTTTCGTCGAAAATATCAAACCCATTTGCAAATCCATATTTTCTTGAAACAAAAGTATGAGGGGTTATTCCTATATTGTAGTAGCCTATTTTTTTTAACATTTCTGGAAGAGTAGTTATTATTGAGGGGATTTTAGTAGTCCCATATAAAGCCCCATGCTCTGAAGGATATAAGGAAGTAAAAATTGAAGTCATTGCAGGAAGAGTCCAGGAAGATTGAGAAAAAGCATTTTCGAATACAACTCCATTATCTCTCAAATAATTTAGCAGAAGACTTTTATTTCTTTTATATCCATAAATATTTAGATGATCTGCTCTTAGTGTATCAACTGTTATTAGAATAATGTTGATTTTACGAGGAGAAAAATAATTACATCCACCTATTAAAGAAATGATAATTATTAAAAGAAATATTTTTAGTCTACTTAAAACGGACATTTAGTATTTTAATAAAAGTAACTTTAACTGTCAAAGTTACTTTTCTCGCTTGATTAGCATTAAAATTAAAGTCTTGACTAAACCATTAATTTTAATTATATTTTCCTGTTTATGCCGAAGTGGCGGAAATGGCAGACGCGCCAGATTCAGGATCTGGTGGGCTTCGGCCTGTGGGGGTTCAAATCCCCCCTTCGGCATTATTTCCATTAAGAGGTCATAATGATAAGAAAATCACTTATCTTTTTTTTTACCTTTGTCTTTTCACTCTTTTCCCTGTTTTCAGGTGAAAAGTCAAATTATGATTATGTGAATCCATTTATTGGCACGGGTGGCTATGGGCATACATTCCCGGGAGCTGTGGTTCCTTTCGGAATGATTCAGGTATCTCCTGATACTGCCTTAAAAGAGGTTGGAAATAGCTATCCCTGGTGTGCGGGTTATCAGTATTCGGATAAAACCATTTTGGGGTTTAGCCATACCCATTTCAGTGGAACAGGACATTCGGATTTGGGCGATATACTTTTAATGCCTATTTCCGGAAAACTTTTAATGGAGCCGGGAGAGGAGAATTCTCCGGAAACGGGGTATAGATCAAGATTTTCCCATAAAAGTGAATTTGCGCAGCCCGGATACTACAGGGTGAAATTATCTGACTATGATATTGATGTTGAACTTACTGCAACAAAAAGAGTTGCCTTTCATCATTATTCTTTTAATAAAAAATCTCCTTCTTATGTGATTTTGGATTTGATTCATTCGATTTATTATTTTAAGGAAAAGAATGTTTGGTCTTATTTAAGAGTTTTAAATAGTAATCTTGTCGTCGGGTACAGGCAGACAACCGGATGGGCTAAAAACAGAAAAATTTTTTTTGCAGTGGAATTTTCCAGACCTTTTTCGGATTATGGTTATAAAAGATATGATGAAAATTTTTATTATTTCAGGAGCAAGGGAAAGCTCATAAAATTAAAGAATAAAAGGGAAGCTCATGAGATTTACGGAAAAAAGTTGAGAGTGTTCTTTGATTTTTCAGGGATAAAAGAGCTCTATGTTAAAGTTGCAATTTCCGGAGTGGACATTGAAGGTGCTTTAAAAAATTTAAGAAAAGAGATTCCCGATTGGGATTTTGAGAGGGTAAGAGCAGAGGCAAAAAAAGCCTGGGAAAATGAGCTTAACAAAATCCATGTGAAAGGTTCTGAGAAAAATAAGGAGATATTTTATACAGCTCTTTATCATCTTATGATAGCTCCTATGCTTTATCAGGATATTGACAGAAGATACAGAGGGATAGATCATCAGATACACAAAGCTGAAAATTTTACGAATTACACTACTTTTTCATTATGGGATACTTTCAGAGCTGCTCACCCGCTTTATATAATTTTATATAGGGAAAGGATAGGGGATTTTGTAAATTCAATGCTTAAACATTATGAGCAAAGCCCTGAGGGGATGCTTCCGATCTGGCCATTTCACGCGAATGAAACATGGTGTATGATAGGTTATCACTCTGCGGCTGTTATAGCTGAAGCCTATTTAAAGGGTATAAAAGAATTTGATTATGAAAAGGCACTTGATTCAATGGTAAGTACTGCCACAAATAAAAATTATGGTGGTTTAAGATATTATGAAAAATACGGGTATATCCCTGTTGATAAGGAAGTTGAAGCAGCATCCAAGACACTTGAATACGGTTATGATGATTATGCAATCGCACTTATGGCCCGAAAAATGGGCAAGAAAGATATTTTCAAAAGATTCATAAAAAGGGCCTTTTTTTACAAAAATATTTTTGATAAAAATACAGGCTTTATGAGAGCTAAAAAATCAGACGGAAAGTTCAGAGAGCCTTTTGACCCTCTGAGGGCTAATTATGGGGGGGATTATACTGAAGGTAATGCATGGCAGTACACCTGGCATGTGCTTCAGGATCCGGAGGGACTTATACGATTGATGGGTGGTTCGAAAAAGTTTGTAAAAAAATTGGATAAACTTTTTAAAATTAAGGGCGATGAAAAGAAATATGGTTCTGTTGAAGATATGTCAGGTTTTATAGGACAGTATGTACAGGGCAATGAGCCAAGCCACCACATAGCCTATCTTTACAATTATGCGGGATACCCCTGGAAAACACAGAAAAAAATTAATCTTATAATGAAAAGAATGTTTGACAATACTCCTTTCGGAATACCCGGAAATGAAGATTGCGGACAGATGTCAGCATGGTATATTTTTTCAGCTCTGGGATTTTATCCTGTATCTCCTGTTGAAAATATATATATCATAGGAAAACCTCTCTTTAAAGAGGCTGCGATTAACTTGGGAAAAGATAAAGAATTCAATATTATTGCAAAAAATCTCAGTGAAAAAAATATTTACATAAAAAAAGCGTATCTGAATGGTAAAAGGTTAAAAAGGGCATATATTACCCATCATGAATTGATGAAAGGAGGAACTCTTACATTCATTATGTCTTCAAAGCCTAACAAAAAGTGGGCATCTGATAAAAAACACCTTCCTCCTTCTGCTTACTCTCGATTCAGAGCTTATGTTAAGGATTAAATTTGTTAATGAATGCGAACTCTTTTAAATCCTTCCTTTCCGGCCTTTTAAGCTCAGCTTCTTTTTGCCAATCACTTAAATCATCTGAAATTTCAGGAGATTTTTCCCCTAAAATTAAAAGAGCGATTAGTTCATATTCTTTCGGGATGTTTAGAATATTTTTTACCTTTTGGTTGTCAAAACCTGCTATCGGATGGGCAACCAGACCCATTTCCGTGGCTCTAAGAATTAAAAAAGCAGTGGCCATTCCGGTATCAAAAAGATGATATTTTCTCTCCTTAATAATGCAATCATCCTTTTCAGAGGAGAAAACAGCAATTATCAATGAGCTTTTTCTTGCCCATTCATTCCCCTTTGAAAGCAAAGATTTTATTTGGGTTAACAATTTATTATCATTAATAAAAACATATTTCCAGGGCTGTTTGTTAAAGCAGGAAGGTGCAAGAGATGCAGCCTTAGCAATTTCTTCTATAATTTCTTCTGAGATTTTGGTTTCTTTAAGTGATCTGTAGGCTCTTCTTTTTTCTATTGCTTCTTTTACTTTCATTTTTAAACAAGTATTTTTTTTATAGAGGACAATTTTATAAAATGGTTTCTTTCCTGTTGAATAATTTTATTCAGGATAGAATGTTGCTCTTGTGGGATAGCGTCTTTGAGTTCTTGATAAAGAAGAATTGAATCAAGTTCTTTTTTTATCGCATAATCAACTGCAGCTTTAATATCCCTAATCTTACCTGTTTCACCTTCAACATCTTTGAGGTCAAATATCATACTGTTTGCATATGCTTTAAGATAAGCAAAATACTCTTCCGGGAACTCATCGGTATTATAGGCTTTAAGCTTTGAAAGCAGTGAAGTGAATACATTTTTGTGATTAACTTCCTCATCTGCAAGATATTCGAAGAGCTCAGATTGTTTTTTATCCTCAGTGCTTTTTGCAAGAACCCTATAAAATTCCTCTCCGTTTTCTTCGATTTTAATTGCAAATTGAAGAATTTCAGAAATATCATAGTTTTTCATTTTTCCCTCCTTTTTTGTTCATATAAAATCATTATAACTTAATAATAATTTAAAATCAAATATCTTTTAATATGCAAACCATTGAGATATAATAAAAAATGTTGATGAAAAGAGGTTTTGCTCTTATTTTTGTATTTATATTATTCGTAACAAGTGCTTTTTCAATTTCAAAAGAAGAACTTTTAAAGGCTGAAAATTATTATAGAAAAGGGGAATATAAAAAATCCCTCGAAATTTATCTTAAAGCTGAAAAGGAAATCCCTAATTATGAAATTTATTATAATCTTGGAAATATCTATTTTAAGCTGAATAAATTTGCCTATGCAAAGCTTTATTATTTGAGAGCTTACAAGATAAGACAGAATGATTCTGATTTGCTGCACAATTTAAAGGCTGTGGAAATGAGATTGGAGGATAGAATAAAGCTTCCAGAAGAGGATCCATTTACAAAAATCTTAAATTCAATAAAAAATTCTTTTACTATGAATACATATTTGATAATTTCTTTAATTCTCTTTTTTATAATAGTTCTGATTTTCGTATTCCTTGATTTTGAATGGAAAAAGTATATGCTTTTTGCACTTTCCTTTTTATTAGTTGTTTTGTTTATTATTGACATCGTAAAGATTAATGAGTATAAGAAGAGTCAATACATCCTTGTTTCTCCTAAAGTTGATGTTAAAAGCGAGCCCACTGATATCGGAAGTACTGTTTTTATTATTCACGAAGGAATTGATTTTGAAGTTAAAGATAAAGTTGGGGATTGGTATCTTATTGTACTAAAGAATGGATATAGAGGGTGGATAAAAGCTCGAGAGGGTAAGGATTTTCTTAAAGTTTGAAAAATTCTCTAATTTTTTCTCCTATGTAGTCAATCTCCTCTTTTTTCAGATGGGGATACATAGGTAAAGTTAAAATTTCTTTTGCTATTTTCTCACTTGTAGGAAGAGAACCATTTTTATAACCTAAGTATTTAAGTGCAGGCTGAAGATGAGAGGGGATGGGGTAGTGTATTCCCACACCAATACTATTTTTTGAGAGGTACTCTTTTAGTTCATCTCTTTTTTCAGTTCTTATAACATATAGGTGAAAGACAGATTTTTTATGTTCGAAAATCTTTGGAGTTTTTAAAGGAAGCTCTTTTAAAACTTCATTATAGTATTTTGCAAGTTCTATTCTTTTGTTATTCCATATGTCCAATCTCTTTAGTTTTAATCTTAATACTGCTGCCTGAATCTCATCCAGTCTTGAGTTATACCCGATAAATTCATGGGTGTATTTATCTGGCTGGCCATGGACTCTGAGCATTGATGATTTTTTTGCAATATCTTCATTGTTTGTGAGGACTATTCCACCTTCTCCGAGGGCACTCAAATTTTTTGAAAAATAAAAGCTGAAAGCCGCTGCATCTCCCAATCCGCCTATTTTTTTACCTTGAAATTCTGCTCCGTGAGCCTGCGCACAATCTTCTAAAATCAGGAGATTATATCTTTTTGCAATCTCTTGTATTTTATCCATTTCTGCCGGAGTTCCGTAAAGGTGTACTGGAATTATTGCTTTTATTATTTTTCCGGAAGCTTTATCCTGAAGGATGTTTCCATCAAAGATTGTATTATTTTCAATATATTCGGAAATCTTTGCAGGTGATATGTTAAAATCATTTTCATCAATATCAATCATTATAGGATGAGCTCCGGTTTGAATGATTGCTTCTATTGTTGCAAAAAAGGTAAATGATGGTGCTATTACTGCATCTCCTTCTTCTATTCCCATTGATTTTAAAGATAAAAATAGGGCTGCTGTTCCCGAATCAACGCCAATACCATACTGTGCTCCTGAGTATTCTGCAAATTCTTTTTCAAAAGCTTTCATATTAGGGCCTAACATAAGATGCATTGAGTCAAAAATCTTTTGCCACTCTTTCCAGAGTTCCTCTTTAATCTCTTCGTATTGAGGTTTAAGATCAACGAGTTTTATCTCTCTTTTCATTATAACTCTCCCGTTAAAGTAATATGCTATTCTATCACCTTAGATTACATAAAAAAAGATTTTGAAGGATAACTATTTTCTTTCCTTCTCTTCAAGAAAATTTACTAAGATTAAAAGCTCTGAAATTATGAATAAAGTTAGAAGTTCGTAAAAAAGCATCTTTTCCCTCCGAAAAAGCAGATAAATTATTCTACAATAGGGTGTGTATCAAATAGTGATACACATAAAATAATCCGGTGTGAAAACTCCAATCCTTGAATAAATTATGGCTTTATGGTAAAAATAGTAAGGGAAAAAGATGAAAATAGAGAATAATAAATATAAATTTAAAGATAGAGATTTTTTCCTTAAACTTTTCGGAGAAAATGTTTATGCAGTGGGTGGATTTGTAAGGGATTTGTTCTTAGGAAAAGTTAGAGATGATGTTGATTTATTGATTGTAAAAGAAGATATTGACTCAATTATAGAAAAGTTAAAACCACATGGTAAAGTTGATGTGGTGGGCAAAAATTTTGGAATAGTGCTTTTTACAAAGGATGGAATTAATTATGAAATTGCTCTTCCGAGAATTGATATAGCAGATACCAGTAAGAGGGCTGATCATAAAAACTTCATAGTAAAAGCTGACCCCAATTTACCAATTGAAAAGGATCTTGAAAGAAGGGATTTTGTATGCAATTCCATGGCTCTTCATTTGAAAAGCGGAGAGCTTATTGATCCTTTTGGTGGAGTGAAAGATATTGAAAAGAAAATTTTAAGAATGACAAATGAAAAGAGCTTTTTTGATGATCCTTTGAGAATTCTCAGAGCTGCAAGATTTGCTTCCACTCTTGAATTTGAACTTGATGGAAAGATATATCCAAAGGCAAATGAAACTGATCTCACCGGCTTAAGTATGGAACGAATAACCGAAGAATTTTTCAAAATGATTATAAGATCCAAAAAACCTTCCATAGGATTTTGGGAGTACTTTAAGTTAGGGGTTTTAAAACAGCTTTTTCCAGAGCTTTTTAAGCTTACCCTTACCATCCAGGATTCAAAATTCCATCCGGAAACTGATGAGCAGGGGCATCACACAGTCTGGGCACACACTATGCTCGTTGTTGACAATGCTTCATTTCTTGCAAAAAATGAAAGATTTGATTTTGATGAGACTGAGAGGCTGATACTAATATTAGGGGCTCTCTTTCATGATATAGGAAAAATAAGCACAACCGAATGGAATTGGAAAAGAGGAAGAATGACAATTACGAGTAATAACCATGATTTTGTCGGAGAAAAGATTGTGGAGAATATTTTTAAAAGATTTAACATAATTAAATACAAAGGCTATAAAATGAAAGAGCTGGTAAAAAGAATGGTCAGATTCCACCACAGGATTCACGATCTCTGGAAAAACAGGGAGTTTATATCTAAAAAATCGGTTGCCAGAATTTATCTTGAATTTAAGGATGATATAAAATACCTTCTTATCCTGGATATTTCCGATAAGGAGGGAAGAGGGCAGGGAATACCAGCAACTCTTGATGAGAGAGGGGAATGGTTTTTGGAAATGATAGACAAGTATGAACTGAACAAAGAAACAATAAATCCCTTAATTATGGGAAGAGACTTAATTGCCCTTGGTATGAAACCGGGACCGGCCATGGGAGAAGTTTTAAAAGAATTATATGAATTACAGCTTGAGGACAGGTTCAAGACGAAAGAAGAGGGACTTGAATTTGCTAAAAAATACATAAAAGATTATATTTTTTCGGAGGAAACTAATGAAAATCAATAGGAACTTTTTATTTAAAGTATTTTTCTTTGTTTTATTGTTTTCATTTTTTAATTTTGGTTTTTCAAAGGAAAGACCTTCCAGTGCGGAGATTAGTTATTATAAAGGAATTTCTTATTATTTGTTAGGGGATATTAATAGTGCGAAAAAATATGTGAATGCTTACTTTGATGCGGTAAGAAAGGAAGATTTGAGAAATGCCTATAGATATCTTTTTGAAAATGATAAACTTTCAGCATCAAGAATCTTTGAAAAATACATAAGAGAAAGATACAAAAGATTAGATGCTTTGCTTGGATATGCGCTGTCAATAGGTGAATATTCATTTTATTATGAAGAGTACTATTTTTCTCTTGCAAATGATATCTTTTCAAGAAAATCAATCACTTATCTTACTTATGGCTTTTTCTATCTTAAGGAGGGAGATCTTGCGTCCGCAAAAGAATTAATCTCAAAGGCAATTAGAATTTACGATTTACCTGAATATCATCTTATATATTCCATATATTATCGTTATAGCGGAAAACAATTGAAAGAGTTAAAGGAACTTAAAAATTATCTTGGTAAAACCAATTATAAAGAAGGTTATTTAAGGGTTGCAGAGATTTTATCCCTACAAAAGAAGTATGAAGAAGCTATTAAATTTCTTGAAAATTGCCCTGACTTTGATAGAAAAATTATTATGAAAGCAAAATTGTTTAGATTAAATGGTGATTCAGAACAGGCTCTTTCAACCCTAAAAAGCGTAAAAAACAAAGATTCTTTTGCTTATAAAAAGGAACTTGGAATCAATTATTATCTTAAGGGAAAAACATCAAAAGCAATAAAAATATTTAAAAAATTGGAATTTTTGGCACCAGAAGACAAGGAGTACTTTTTTTATTATGGAAAAGCCCTTATAAAGAAGAATGCAGCCCTTGCAGGAAAATGGCTCTACAGAGCCGCTGCCCTGGGTGAGGAGCATGCTTCAGAAGAGATAAAGGATACTCCAAGAGCAGATGAGTTAATTAATAAAATAAATAAAAGAACTATTATAAACTTTTTTAGAGTAGATGGTTTTAAATGGATTGATGAGGGTGAGATTATCGTTTGGGGAAAGAAAAGGGCCAACTCTTATCAAAATTTTGTTTATTTGCTAAATTCTAAAGGAGATATAATTAAAACCTTTCTTTTAGATGAAATTGTTCAGAATGTGGAAATCTCTCCTGATAAAAGAAAGGTTGCTCTCGTTACCTTTTCAAAAAGAAAGGATATTGCTAATTTTTATATAATAAATCTTTCAAATAAGAGTATAAGAAAAGTTAATACTTATGGCCTTGATGAAAAGGTGTGGAAACCGATTTTTTCGGATGATTCTTCCCGGGTGTTTTTTGTAAGTGAGGATTATATTAAGAGTGCATTTAAAGCTCCTTTTAGCATAGAAGATAATATGGGAAAATCCTTTTATTTTTATCCTGATATAATTCTCTCCGGATATTTTTACAGTATCTCCGGAGGAATTTTCGCCCCCATTAATAGAAGAAATATTGATAGAAATATTCCTCTTTTTAATGATATTACAAGAGTTTCGAGTTTTTATTCTAATTTTGAAAAATTTAGAAATTTGATAGAAAAGGGGAAGGGAATATCAATCTCCTCATCAAGCAGAATGTTATTATTGACCGATAATGATAATATTGTGGTCTTTGAAGCTACAGATACCCAATCTTTTCTTTATCATATTTTCAAGGAGGACGGAAGCATTATTGAAGGAGATAGCGGCAAGATCATGAAAAAGGGCTCCTACGAATACTGTGAACCTATTTTTTTTAATCCTGATAATAATATGCTATTTATAAAAGGAGAGGAGAAGATAATTGTTGTTGATACCTTAAAACATAAATTAAAAAAGGTCGTTAGAGGCGTTGGAAATGTAAGATTATTTAAAAGGCGTTTATACTATACAAACAAGGATTTAAGAGTTTATTTTATTGATATTGACAAGTTGAAAATCAAAAAAGCTATGAAAATGAGAGGGTACAGCCAAATTATAACAGACAATAAATACATCTATTTTGTATATAAGGGCCTGTGGCTTTATTCAGAGGGAAGGAAAAGAGAAGTCTTCCGGGGGCTTTTTCCCAAAGTGGAAAAGAGTGATATTTCTCCACTTGGCACAATGATTGCTTTTTCGGTGAATAACAAATTGATAATATTACCTTTGAATTGAGGTGTGAAATGAAAGAGGTAGAATTTTTGCCTGTGAAACTTTACACAGGAACTATTTTCAGAGATGAGAGAATTCTAAAAGATGCTCTTGAAAAGCTTGAATGCAAGTTTGGTAAAATTGAGGATAAATCAGAAGTTTTTGATTTTAATTTTACAGATTATTATTTTAAAGAGATGGGCAGACCCCTTTACAGACAATTTTTTGTTTTTGAGGAGCTTATTGAGCCTGAGCTTTTACCGGATATTAAGATTTTTACAAACAGATTGGAAGAGGATTTGATGAAAAAGTATAATCTTACCGGAAGGGGGATAAATCTTGATCCTGGGATAATAACGGCGGGAGCTTTAATTGTAGCCACTGCGAAAAATTTTTCCCATCGTGTTCCCCTTAAAAATGGGATTTATGCTCATTTGGAATATTTGTTTGATAAAAAGGGCGTAAGAATTCTTGAGTGGACATATAAGGATTTTAGATCAGAGGAATACAAGAATTTTTTCTTTAAGGTTAGAAAAAAGTATATAAAAGAGTTGAAAGTAGAGAGCTAAGTGAAGCCGAGCAGATGTTGTCTGAAAAGTCAAGAGGGATATAGGGAAAACACTTCTGTCCTGAAAAATTTGAGAGATTGAAGCACCTCTGTGTGAAGATGTAAAATATTCAATTGTTTTAAAAGATCTCACACAGGAGGTGCCTCAAA